>Ga0316218_1003078_pt1 | contig 14353 bp, 10 predicted proteins | sample TBH18003metaG_FD_203634 | JGI IMG/M metagenome (GOLD analysis project Ga0316218, IMG submission 203634) | Freshwater microbial communities from Trout Bog Lake, Wisconsin, USA - TBH18003 | ecosystem: Environmental > Aquatic > Freshwater > Lake > Hypolimnion/Profundal zone | place: USA: Wisconsin...
CTGTTTAATTCGAAGGTATGAATATGCCCTTGAATAGCTAATTGAATATTTTTTGGAACAAAGTTTTCATAATGGGCTTCTTCCAAAGCTTCAGTCAACGTGAAGTTTCCTCCATTAAACCCTGCATTTGGAAGGTAGCCGTAGCCTAGTATAGGATGATGTAATATTAACCAGTTTTTTGGTTTATTTTCTGCAATCTTAGCGACTTCTTTAAACTGATCCTGATAAAGCTTAATTAAACGGCCAGTATCTTTCGTCTGCTTGTCAGAGGCGTTAGCGGAGTCAAAAATAATGAGTTGTTGGTCTGGGCCAAGAGAAATGGCATATGGGCTTGAAAATTCAGAGGAAATTACGTTTTTTTTGTTGCAAGATCGTTCAATGTCGAATGGGTCAGGATCTAAATATCTAAACCAACCCTGACCAGCGCGTTGACATGATTCGTGATTGCCTCGAATAAAAACCCAAGGTGCGGCTAACAGAAGTGGTCGCATAGGTTCAAAAAAGTCTGCATTCCATGTATCAAAACCATAACCATAAGGACTGTTTTTGCAATTAGGGGTGCAATATGCTAAAACAATCTTATTTGTGGAATGGCTATGAAAAAACTAAAAGTTACAATCACTCTAGACATGGATATCCCCGAGGACTGGGAGCTTTTTGAGCATCCAGATGGTGTTCCAGTATTAACTGTGGGCAACGGAAGGTATATGTACATGAGCTTCCTCCCGATGTTTACCAAAGAGCTAGCACCTGAATCAGACTGGACTAGTGTTTGTTCGGAGAAATTTGCTAGTGAAGTGGTGGATATGGTGCAAGGTGAAGATGTTGAGATGAAGCTTATTGTCAACTAGGTTTTAGTGTTGATCAATTTGATTATATGCAAATTAAAATGGCATAAATTTTGCTAGAATGTTAAATATATTATTAGTCACAATAGAGTCCATTAAAATGCCTGACATCGAAAACAGCAAAGCCAAAAAATCTAGTAAATCTAAATCAAATCTAAGACCACAGTTAGTTCCCTTAGAGCAGAGCCTCCAAAACCATTTAATTTTCACGGGCTTCAAGACCAGAGAGACTGCAACGCCTAGAGATTGGTATGCTGCTGCGAGTCATGCGGTACGCGATCACGTTGTAGAGCGATGGATTAAAACTGCAGAATCTTATGCAAAAGATGATCCTAAGCGCGTTTATTATTTATCTTTAGAGTTCTTAATCGGGCGCATGTTAAGTAATGCTGCACTGAATTTAGGCATTAATGATGAACTGCGTGATGGCCTTGTCTCATTAGGTCGTGATATTGAAACCACGGTCGAGATGGAGTCTGATGCGGCACTGGGTAATGGTGGTTTAGGACGTTTAGCAGCTTGTTTCTTGGATTCTATGGCCACGATGGATATCCCTGCAGGTGGTTACGGAATCCGTTATGAATATGGAATGTTTAAACAAACTATAGAAAATGGACAGCAAGTTGAAAATCCTGATAATTGGTTGCGTTATGGCAATGTCTGGGAATTTCAACGTCCAGAAGCCACCTATATTATTAAATTTTATGGGCATGTCGTAAAGCATCCTAAAGATGACGGAGAAATACAGCATTGGTTAGGCACAGAGCATGTCGTGGCGATGGCCTACGATGTTCCTGTTCCTGGATTCGGAACGGATACTGTTAATAATTTACGTTTATGGTCAGCTAAAGCAACACGTGAATTTGATTTGCGCCATTTTAATGATGGTAATTATGTGCGTGCAGTTGAAGAGCGTAACGATACTGAAACTATTTCGAAAGTGCTTTACCCTAATGATGCTTCAGCATCAGGTCGAGAGCTTAGGCTAAAGCAACAATACTTCTTCGTTTCTGCTTCTATTCAAGACATCTTAAGACGCTTCACTTCTATGCGTAAAATGAATGTGCCTGAAGATTGGGATCAGTTGCCAGAAAAAATTGCCATTCAGCTTAATGACACGCATCCTTCCATTGCAGTCGCTGAAATGATGTATCAGCTTGTTGATCACCATCAGATCCCTTGGTCAAGAGCTTGGGAATTAGTATTAAAAATATTTTCTTACACCAATCATACTTTGATGCCTGAGGCATTGGAAACTTGGTCTATTGAACTCTTTGGGAATTTACTGCCGCGTCATTTGGAGATTATTTACAAAATTAATAGTGAGTTTCTGCATATGGTTAACCATCACTTCCCAGGAGAGGCGGATCTGTTAACTAGGGTTTCAATTATTGATGAAACTAATGGTCGTCGCGTGCGCATGGCACATTTAGCTGTGATTGGAAGTCATACTGTTAATGGCGTAGCAGCGTTGCATAGTGAGCTGTTAAAAACTACCTTATTTTCAGACTTTGATCGCATTTATCCTGGTAAATTCACCAATGTAACCAATGGCATTACTCCACGTCGCTGGCTTAATCAGGCCAATCCTGCATTAACCAGTTTGATCGAGTTAGCAATTGGTAAGGGCTTTAAAAAAGACTTGAGCATTATTAAAAATTTAACGCCACTAGCTGATGATGCTGATTTTAGGAAAGCATTCGCCCAAGTAAAGCTCGGCAATAAAATACGCCTTGCGCATAAGATAGAAAAACTGACAGGTATTAAGCTTAATACAAATAGTTTGTTTGATGTGCAAATTAAGCGCATCCATGAATATAAGCGCCAACTGCTTAATGTGTTGCATGTGATCACTTTATATAACCGTATTCGTAGCGGAGAAAAAAACATTACGCCACGCACCATTATTTTTGGAGGGAAAGCAGCACCTGGTTATTGGATGGCAAAGCAGATTATTCGCCTAATCAACGACATTGCGTTGATTGTAAACGATGATCCTGCGATTGGTAATAAACTCAAGTTAGTGTATTACCCTAACTATGAAGTTTCTGCAGCTGAGCTTTTATTTCCAGGAAGCGATCTTTCTGAGCAAATTTCAACAGCGGGTACCGAAGCCTCCGGCACTGGCAACATGAAAATGGCTTTGAATGGTGCGCTTACAATAGGTACTTTGGATGGCGCCAATGTTGAAATTAAAGAAGAGGTTGGTGATGAAAATATCTTTATCTTTGGTTTAACTACAGCTGAAGTCGCTGCGACTAAAGCTTCTGGTTATAACCCTCGTGATTACTACGAAGCTAACCCAGAGTTGAAACGCGTGATAGACATGATCTCTGAGGGCTTTTTCTCAGTGGATGAGCCAAATCGCTATCAGTCTATTGTTGATAACCTACTAAATAATGGCGATCAATATTTATTATTGGCTGATTATGCAAGCTATATTGAGGCGCAAGAAAAAGTATCTATGCTATACAAAAATCAGGATGAGTGGACACGATTAGCCGTGCTCAATGTAGCGAATATGGCTAAATTCTCAAGCGATCGTGCTATCGGAGAATATGCTGAAAAGATCTGGCATATCAGCCCTTTTAAAGTTAAAAAAACTAAATCCAGCATTAAAAAATAACACGTTGCATTCTAAGGAGCAGCGCTAGAGAATCGTCTATTGTAGCCATTGACAAGTGCTGTTTTGTTTTACTGGCGTATCCACGAGTATTCCTGAAAATTCAAAAGCTTGGAACACCCCTTAACAACAAGGGCTAAATAGTACCTAATCTGTTAGAATTCACCTTTAATAATTGTACCTATTTAGCTGAATTTTAATGATCCAATCTCAGACTCATACCAAAATGGTTTGCCTGCGTGGCAGTGCAGCATTATCTCAATTCCGTATTGATAAAATCCAGTCCAAACTAGAAGGTGATTGCCCAAGCATTAAACATCTATATGCTGAATTCTGGCATTTCGTCTGGGTGGATACGCGGTTATCAGTTCAAAAGTCTGATGCCCTAGACGCTACGCAGCAGCAAATTCTTGAACAGATTCTGACTTATGGCCCCACTATGCAAAAAGAGGAGCCACAAGGGGAGCTGTTCTTGGTATTGCCTAGAATAGGCACGATTTCGCCATGGGCTTCAAGAGCTACTGATATTGTGAAGCACTGTGGTTTGCCGGCAGTACTGCGCGTAGAGCGCGGTATTGCTTACTATGTGCAAACTAACAATAATCAACAATTAAGTGCATCTGAGCGTGAAAAATTGCTACCACTGATTCAAGATCGAATGACGGAAGCTGTATTTTCAGATTTGAATGATGCTGCAAAACTTTATCATAGCGATACGCCAGCACCTTTTACTTCGGTGAATGTTTTAGTCGGAGGAAAGGCTGCGTTGGAACAGGCTAATGCGTTGATGGGTCTCGCCTTATCCTCGGATGAAGTTGATTACTTGTATGAGAATTTTTGCAAAATCGGACGCAACCCTACTGATGTAGAGTTGATGATGTTCGCACAAGCCAACTCCGAACATTGCCGGCATAAGATATTTAATGCTGATTGGGTGATTGATGGTCAACCACAGGATATGTCTTTATTTGCCATGATCCGTAATACTCATAAGCTCAATCCCGGAAGTACGGTGGTGGCCTATTCAGACAACTCTTCTATTGTGGCAAGTCAGGTGGGCGTGGCAACTCGACGCTTTTATCCGCGCGCTGGGGGAGCTTATGATCATGTAGAAGAAGAAATGCACTATATTATGAAAGTGGAAACGCATAATCACCCAACTGCAATTTCTCCATTTTCTGGCGCAGCGACTGGTGCTGGTGGTGAAATCCGGGATGAAGGAGCGACAGGAAGCGGCTCTAAGCCTAAAGCTGGCTTAACTGGTTTTTCAGTATCAAACCTTAATATACCTAATTTTGGACAGCCTTGGGAATCTACTGCATATGGTAAACCAAGTCGAATAGCTTCATCATTACAGATTATGTTGGATGGCCCATTAGGTGGCGCTGCTTATAACAACGAGTTTGGTCGTCCAAATATCGCAGGCTATTTCCGTACCTTTGAGCTAGAAACTAACAACGAAGTGCGTGGGTACCATAAGCCGATTATGCTCGCTGGTGGTATTGGCAACATTTCAGCCCAACATTCTAAGAAAAATCCGATTCCTGATGGCGCTGCCTTAATTCAATTAGGGGGCCCTGCTATGTTGATTGGTTTGGGCGGTAGTGCTGCTTCCAGTATGGATACCGGAAGCAATGTCGAAAACCTAGATTTTGATTCAGTTCAACGTGGCAATCCAGAGCTAGAGCGCCGCGCACAAGAAGTCATTGATCGCTGTTGGCAATTAGGTGATCACAATCCAATCTTAAGTATTCATGATGTTGGTGCAGGAGGTATTTCCAATGCATTCCCTGAGCTTGTTAATGATGCCGGTGTAGGCGCTAAATTCCAGTTGCGTGATGTTCATAACGAAGAGCCTGGTATGTCTCCCCGCGAGTTATGGAGTAACGAAGCACAGGAACGTTATGTAATGGCCGTATTGCCTGAAGATTTACCGCGTTTTCAAGCAATATGTGAACGTGAGCGTTGCCCATTTGCCGTAGTGGGTTATGCGACTGCGGAGCGTCATTTAACGGTAGCTGACAGTCACTTTGACAATAAGCCAGTGGATATGGATTTGTCAGTATTGCTTGGTAAGCCGCCGAAAATGACCCGAGATGTAAAAAGTATTACTTCTCAGTTAAAGTCTTTTAATACTAGCCTTATAGATCTAAAAGATGCTGCGAGACGTGTATTAAGATTGCCTGGTGTAGCGGACAAAACCTTCTTAATTACCATTGGGGATCGCTCGGTCACTGGCTTGGTTGCGCGCGAACAGATGGTAGGTCCTTGGCAAGTGCCGGTGGCTGACGTTGCTGTGACGCTTGCGGGCTATGATACTTATCGAGGTGAAGCTTTTGCGATTGGCGAGAAAGCACCAGTGGCGTTAGTGAATGCCGTCGCCTCTGGTCGTATGGCCATTGGCGAGGCGATTACCAATATTGCTGCTTGTTTAATTGATGACTTGGGTGACTTAAAGCTATCGGCGAACTGGATGGCGGCAGCTGGCCACCAAGGAGAAGATGCCGCTTTATATGCCACTGTCAAAGCTGTTGGAATGGAACTATGTCCACAGTTAGGAATTAGCATCCCCGTCGGAAAAGATTCGATGAGCATGAAAACCTTATGGACTGATAACGGCAAAAGTAAAGCGGTGACTTCGCCTATATCATTAGTGGTAACTGCCTTCGCCGCCAGTCCAGATGTACGTAAAACACTCACGCCACAACTTAAAACAGTTTTGGATCATACGGATTTTAGTGACACAAAACTCATCTTAATCGACTTAGGGGCAGGTAAAAACCGTATGGGCGGCTCTAGTCTTGCACAGGTGTATGGTGAAGTGGGCGATGAAGCGCCTGATATAGATAATGCCCAACAATTGAGGCACTTCTTTTCTAGCATACAGCAGCTCAACCTAGAGGGAAAACTGTTGGCTTACCATGATCGTTCTGATGGTGGTTTATTTGTCACTTTAGTTGAGATGAGTTTTGCAGGGCATTGCGGTTTACGAGTAGATATCTCATCCTTATCAAATGCGGTGACAGAGGTTCTTTACAACGAAGAGTTGGGTGCGGTGATTCAAGTTCAGGCTAAGCATGCAAGCGAAATTTTAGCCAAATTTAACGGTTTGGCGCATGTGATCGCCGATGTGGTTTTAAACAATCAAATTACTATCAGCCAGCATGGCCGGGAACTATTTGCGGATACGCGCGTTAATTTGCATCGTATGTGGTCAGAAACTACCTATCAAATGCAAAAGTTACGTGATAACCCAGATTGTGCGCAACAAGAATATGACAGGATTTTAGATGTTAACAATCGTGGTTTATTTAGCCAGCTCACTTTTGAGCCTAGTCTAAATATAGCTGCACCTTATATCGCTACTGGTGTAAGACCCAAAATGGCAATATTACGTGAGCAAGGTGTGAATGGCCATGTGGAAATGGCTGCGGCGTTCGATCGTGCTGGCTTTGCAGCATTTGATGTGCATATGAGCGACATTATTAGTGGCCGTGTCTCTCTAAAGGACTTTGCTGGTTTTGTGGCTTGCGGTGGATTTTCTTATGGAGATGTCTTGGGAGCCGGAGAAGGCTGGGCTAAATCTATTTTATTTAATGCGAGGGCGCGTGATGAGTTCTCGACATTCTTTGCGCGCACAGATAGTTTCGCGCTCGGCGTATGTAATGGTTGTCAAATGATGAGTAACTTGAGAGAGCTTATTCCAGGCGCTTCCCATTGGCCACATTTTGTACGTAATAAATCAGAGCAGTTTGAAGCTAGGCTTGCAATGGTTGAAGTGTTACAGTCTCCATCACTATTTTTTAATGGCATGGCTGGCAGTCAAATGCCAATAGCTGTTGCACATGGTGAAGGTTATGCGGAATTTTCTGAACTTTCTGCGGTCAATGCAATAATGAGTAAAAAGTTGGTGACGATGCGTTTTATTGATAATGCATCAACGCCCACTAACAGTTACCCATACAATCCAAATGGGTCGCCTCAGGGAATTACTGGATTAACCAGCACGGATGGGCGTTTTAGTATTATGATGCCACATCCAGAACGGGTAATTCGTAATGTACAAAACACTTGGCAAGCATGTGGCGATGCTGAAGATAGTCCTTGGATGTATATGTTCCGAAATGCAAGATCTTATATTGCATAAGTGTTCTTATAAAAATGGTGAATTTAAAATTAATACATAAGGCAGGAGATAAATAGTATGAAATTATTAAAAGTGTTATTAGCAGTAATGGTGTTAGGTTTCTCGTTTAATGCAATAGCAGCTAGAGCGCTGACGGATGATGAGTCAGTTGAATTTACTGATGCTGTTGGTAAAGGCGATATGAAGGTAGTTAAGAAGTATGTAGAAAGTGGCGTTGACGTGAACGTGAGTTACTTTGCTTGGCCACCACTATTGATGGCAGCAGCTAAAGGCCAATTCCCAGAAGTAAAATACTTCGTTGAACATGGTGCCAATCTTGACTACCAACATCCAATGACGCAATGGACTGCTTTTTACCATGCGGCTTACGATGGCAACAAGAAAATGGCACAATACTTAGCCGATAAAGGGGCTAATATCAATCTCAGAGCTAAAGGTGACGTTTCTGTCATACGTTTGTTAAGAGATATGGGTAAAACTGATATGGTCGATTTTTTGCTTAAAATGGGCGTTAAAGACGAAGGTTGTGTAGATAGAAAGTGTTTTTAATGCTCTAGTTTTGGCATAAAGAATTAAGAAAATTTTCTTATTTTCTGATCGTGATTATCGGGCTTTTTAGCCCGATAATTGTTTTTGCTGAAGAAGTTAACGCTCAGTCGTTCTGTCTGTGGCATCATAGATGGATAAAACCATTCAATAGTCTAGATATAAGGATCAATCATGTACAAGAAACACTTCATTAGCGTTCTAGTCATTTCTGCGATCACGATGATGAGCTTAGTTCCATCTGTGAGTGCTAAAGAGACAATGCATAAAGTTACTGGCCTAAAGATGCCTGAGTCAGCAGTACAGGCAAAGGATGGGAAGATTTATGTTTCTGAAATAAACGGATTTGGTGTAGATGGAGATGGCCAAATTAGTGTTATTGAGAATGGAAAGCTAAGTGTTTTTGTCACTGGTTTAGATGATCCCAAAGGCTTAATCATCATAGGCCAATATTTATATGTTGCTGATAAAACCAAGGTATTAAAAATTGATATGCAAGGCAAGGTACAAGTGTTCGCTGATAAAAGCGCTTTTCCTCAGTTACCTGTATTTTTAAATGATTTGGAAGCAGACATCGCAGGAAACTTATACGTTAGTGATACCGGTGATTTAAAAGGGATTGGTGGTGCGATTTACAAAATAAATGCGCAGGGCTTAGTGACACTTATTCTCGATGGTAAACAAGAATCGCGCCTATTAGGCCCTAATGGTCTAGTAATGGACGATACTGGTGATGTGCTGACGGAGGTGGATTTTGTATCTGGTGTTTTATATAACATTAATATGAAAACACACACTTTTGATAGCGTGGCTGAAGGTTTTGGGGGAGGGGATGGCTTAGTGCGAGATTCCACCGGGAAAATGTACGTCAGTGACTGGAAAAATGGTAAGGTTTTTAGCGTAAATAGGACTGGTGATGTCACTTTAATTAAGTCAGGTTACCAATCTGCAGCAGATATTGCGCTCACCCGTGATGAGAAATATTTAATGGTGCCTGATATGAAAGCGGGTGAATTAGATTTTATACCACTACATTAATGCCTCAACAACAATCAATTGGGTTGCGCTTAGCCGCGCTAAATTGCTTAGCTGAAACGGATCCTTTAGTTAAATCAAAGGCAGTTGCAGCACTAGCAATTGCTTGGAAGTCCGGAGAACTAAGCTTAGATGTAGGGCAATCGAGTGATGTACTTCATACCTTGGAGTTGCGTGATATTCCTGGGCATCCGGAAAAGCCAGAGTTAGTCCCTCCTTTATTAGTGAAACGAAGAGCTATGAATACGGTTGCTGGACGAGCAGCGCTTGTTCATGCGCTTACACATATAGAATTTAACGCCATTAATTTATCTTTGGATGCAATCTGGCGATTTAGCGAAATGCCAATTGATTACTATACAGACTGGTTAAAAGTAGCTGCCGAAGAATCACATCACTTTAATCTGCTCAATGGACATCTGAATTATTTGGGTTTTAATTACGGTGATTTTTCTGCGCACAATAGTCTTTGGGAGATGGTAGATAGAACTAAATTTAATATCTTGGCACGCATGGCTTTAGTGCCTCGTACGATGGAAGCCCGTGGATTAGATGCTCTCCCGGCTTTAAGAGAAAAGCTCGCGCAAGCAGGAGATTTGCAAGCGGCTCAAATATTAGATATTACTTTGCACGATGAAGTAGGTCATGTGGCGATTGGTAACACTTGGTTTAATTATTTATGTGGACAGCAGGGGTTAACGCCTCAAGTGACTTTTGAGAGACTGTGCGTGGAATATGCGGCACCTAAATTACGAGGACCTTTTAATTTGGAAGCAAGGCGTAAGGCTGGCTTTACCGAAGGTGAGTTAGAGATGTTGGTCGCCCAATCAATGGTCTAAGGTGTAAGTAGATTTAACACGCCGTCTAAGCCTACGTAATTAAGGGCATAAGTTGCCTGTGCTTGTACGATAGGTTTTGCGTGGTAAGCAATGCCGATACCGGCTGAGGACATCATTTTAAGGTCATTGGCACCATCACCAATGGCAATGGTTTGTGCGGTAGTTAAGCCTAACTGATCTCGGAGTTTAAGCAGTTCGTTCGCTTTACTTTGGGCATCTACAATATCACCTAAAATATGGCCAGTAAGTTTGCCGTCAATAATTTCTAGTGTATTTGAAACTGCATAGTCTAAACCCAACATATTTTTGACTTGCTCAGAAAAAAAGGAAAATCCGCCCGAAACTAATAGGGTAGTAATGTTGTGTTTTTTGCATGCGGAAACCAGCTCAATAGCCCCTGGGTTGAGTGTTAACCTCTCGTCTAAGACACGTATCAAGTCTGTTTGCTGAAGACCCTTTAAAAGTCCTACGCGCTGACGCAGGCTTTGTGCGAAGTCGAGCTCACCGAGCATAGCTCGCTCAGTAATTTCTGCCACCTGCGGTTTAATATTCATCATATCGGCAATCTCATCTATGCATTCAATACTGATGAGTGTTGAATCCATATCCATGACACACAATCCAAAGTTTTTTAGTATTTGTGTGTTTTGAACATAGCTACAATCGATAAATTGTTCTTTACAAAACCGCTGGATCTCTGGCAGGGCAACTGTTTGGTTAGCAAGATAATAAGCATGTTGCCCAATTTGCACAAATTGCACGCTAGTGGCACATAACTGATGAATATGCACTAAATGTGAGTGGGTGATAGTTGAACTTTGAATAACTAAACGCATAGAGTTTTTTATAGATGAAAAAATAGATTATACACTTTGCATCACTTAGCTTATCTATCCATGTAGAGAATATGAAGCCAATGCTAGCGCATTTGACTGAATTGCGAGAAAATGAGGCTAATAATTAATTTGAGTCTTATTGTTATGAATCTGCACGAATATCAAGCCAAAACCTTGCTACAAAAGTATGGTATTCCCGTGCCGCGCGGACAAGTGGTGGCTGTAGCTAAGGAGACAGTTGCCGTAACCACTGAGATTACTAGCGCCGCTTGGGTGGTTAAAGCGCAGGTTCATGCAGGCGGCCGTGGAAAGGCGGGTGGTGTCAAGATTGTACACTCAGCAAAAGAAGCGCAAGTTGTGGCGAGTGAGCTTTTAGGTAAGACTTTGATTACTTATCAAAATGCGCCTGATGGTCAACCGGTTAATCAGGTATTGATAGAAGAAACTTTGCCGATTGCCCGTGAGCTATATTTATCTATGTTAGTGGATAGAACCCTTGAACGCATCGTGGTAGTAGTTTCTAGTGCAGGTGGAATGGATATCGAAGAAATTGCAAAAAATAGCCCAGAAAAAATTCTGCAAGAGATATGTGACCCTTTAACTGGATTGATGGATTATCAAGCGCGTAATTTAGGCTTTAAGCTAAAGTTATTAGGTGATCAAATTGGTGCTTTTACCAAGATCCTTAAAGGTCTATATAAATTATTTAAAGACAATGATTTGGCTTTACTGGAAATCAATCCTTTAGTTGTTACCGTGGACGGTAAGCTCTATGCCTTGGATTGCAAAATGAGCGTGGATGATAACGCGCTTTACAGACAAAAAGCTTTAGCGGAACAATGTGACTGGTCTCAAGAAGATAGTAAAGAGGCTGTTGCACATCATGCGGGATTAAATTACATTGCCCTCAACGGCAATATAGGTTGCATGGTCAATGGCGCAGGGTTGGCTATGGCAACGATGGATTTAATTAAGCTTCATGGCGGAACACCAGCTAACTTTTTAGATGTGGGCGGTGGGGCTACGGCGGAAACCGTGACTAAGGCCTTTAAAATAATTTTAGCTGACAGTAATGTAAAAGCTATTTTAGTTAATATTTTTGGTGGCATTATGCGCTGTGACATTATTGCAGAAGGTATTATTGCGGCGGTTAAAGAAGTCGGAATGCAGATCCCAGTAATTGTTAGACTAGAAGGTACAAATGTTGAGTTGGGCAAGACCATGTTGCAAACTAGCGGTTTAAATATCATTTCGGCTGATGGATTAACAGATGCTGCTTTACAAGCAGTGAAGGCAGTAGCAGTATGAGTATATTAGTGAATAAAAATACAAAAGTGCTTTGCCAAGGATTTACTGGGAAGCAAGGCAGCTTTCACTCTGAGCAGGCGTTGGCCTATGGTACCAAAATGGTTGGTGGTGTCACTCCAGGCAAAGGAGGATTGATGCATTTGGGTTTGCCAGTCTTTAATACCATGCGGGATGCTGTTCATGAAACTGGGGCAACAGCCAGTGTCATCTATGTACCGCCAGCTTTTGCTGCAGACTCTATTTTAGAAGCTTGTGAAGCTGGTATTGAGTTGATTATCTGCATTACCGAAGGTATTCCAGTATTGGATATGCTAAATATAAAGCATGTGCTTAATTCTTATAACGTCAAACTGATCGGTCCGAACTGCCCTGGCGTAATTACGCCAGATGAATGCAAAATAGGCATTATGCCTGGCAGCATTCATTTGCGCGGTAAGATTGGCATAGTTTCGAGATCGGGCACACTGACCTATGAAGCTGTTCATCAGACTACTGCTTTAAAGCTTGGACAAAGCACTTGCGTTGGTATTGGTGGCGACCCCATTAAAGGGCTTAATTTTATCGAATGTTTAGAAATGTTTGAAGCCGATGATGAAACCGAGGCAATTATTATGGTGGGCGAAATCGGTGGCTCTGATGAAGAAGAGGCCGCTGAATTTATTAAGAGTAACTTAAGTAAGCCTATAGCAGCTTATATTGCTGGGCAAACTGCTCCAGCAGGTAAGCGCATGGGCCATGCTGGCGCCATCATTTCTGGAGGCACTGGCAAAGCTGAAGATAAGATTCGTGCATTAGAGGTTGCGGGTGCTGTTGTGGCAAGTTCTCCAGCAGGTCTCGGTGAAGCAGTTATAGCAGCAATAACTCAAAAAAAATCCTAGTATCCTATGTACATTCAATATAAAAATATTTTTGTTTTATTGCTCATGTTCGGATTTGCAACGGCGACTGCCTCAGCCGCAGAAGATGTTTCTTTTTTGCTTACAGCTTCAGCAAAAGGTGACTTGGCGACTGTCAGCGCTTTGCTCGGAAGTGGTGCAAATGCCAATGCAAAAGATGTGGATGGAATAACCGCTTTGATGTACGCCGCGCGTAAGAATAATGTAGCGGTAGTCTCAACGCTTCTAAATAATGGCGCAGATGTAAGTGCTAGGGATAATAGTGGGTGGACTGCACTGATGTTTGCCGCTAAGAAAGGATATACCGCGACTGTTGATGAACTACTTAATCACGGCGCTGATCCTAAGGTACGTGATGATGATGGCTGGAGCGCTTTTGGTATGGCTGCTGTAGCAGGTTCTGCTAAGACGGTTGATGTATTGTTAAAGCATGGTGTGGATGTTAATACTCGAAGTGATGATGGAAAAACTGTGCTGATGCACGCTGCAAAAGGGGGTGATTTAGCTACTGTCCGAGTTCTTCTTGATCATCAAGCTGACATTAAAGCCCAAGATCGATTGGGCACAACGGCATTGATGATTGCAGCTCGAGAAGGACATGACTTAGTGGTTGAATTGCTAGTACAACAAGGTGCCTCGCTAGAGCAAAAAGATGCGTCAGAATGGACGGCATTGACTTGGGCAGTTAAGAAATCAAAGTTAGATGCAGCCCATGCCTTGATTTTAGCTGGATCAGATGTGAATAGTTTGGATGCTGAGGGCTCGTCGTTGTTACATATTGCTGTCAATAATAAGAACCCTAGAATGGTTAAATTGCTCATCGATAACAAAGCTAAGGTGAACACTAAAAATCAGTACGGACTTACTCCTTTAGTCTATGCACTTAAAGCGCATGAGCCCGACATCATTCGCTATATAAAAGACGCTGGTGGCTCTTATTAATGATTTGCCTGATTTTTTGTAGTCCAGATCCCTAGATTGAGAGCTACTTTGAATGAATGTATTTAAATGAAAATTGCGATAGCACAAATAAACTGCATGGTGGGTGATATTGCAGGTAATGTTTCTAAAATAATTGCCTATGCAGAGATTGCGCAAGCGCAGGGTGTCACACTCTTGATTACACCCGAACTATCTCTCTGTGGTTATCCACCAGAAGACCTATTGTTACGTGATGATTTCCTTATCCTATGTACACAGGCTCTTGAGCAACTAAGTACAAAGCTTCCAGAAATCAGCATCATTGTTGGGCATCCACATAAAACCCCTGACGGT
>Ga0316218_1003082_pt1 | contig 14340 bp, 14 predicted proteins | sample TBH18003metaG_FD_203634 | JGI IMG/M metagenome (GOLD analysis project Ga0316218, IMG submission 203634) | Freshwater microbial communities from Trout Bog Lake, Wisconsin, USA - TBH18003 | ecosystem: Environmental > Aquatic > Freshwater > Lake > Hypolimnion/Profundal zone | place: USA: Wisconsin...
CCTAACAACATGAACTTTATTTCTTCTTAGGTGGTCAATTTACTCCGGCGTAGGGTGGTCAACTTCAATCATCCTTTGCTCGAGCCCTGACTTATCCCAGGGGTGGTCAATTATACCGGCTCTTGCAGATTACATCCATTTACGCAAATCAACGATTTATAAAAGAGTTAGTGAGAATACAATACCTCATATCAAACTTGGAACTAAAACATTGTTTGAAATAGAACAAATTGATAAATGGGTAATGAATGGTGGTAGAATGAATGATGATTTACCACAACTACCCAAACTATAAAAATTGAACAGTTGTGGCAACATTTAGTATGTACTTGGATAGACGAGGTAAGAAGGATAAACCGGATAATTACAAATTCAATCTAACTGTTAGAGTGTGCGTTGAAAATGATACACTATACTTGAACATTCCAAAAACAAAATTGTCTTTATCACAATATGAGTTAGTATTCATCAAGAAAATAAATGATAAAATCATGAGAGAGAAAATTGTTCGTGCCGTTGCCGGAACATTTGTATTAACAAGTATTGTATTGGCTCACTTTGTCAATATCAACTGGCTTTGGCTGGCTGTATTTGTGGGTGTTAATTTGCTACAATCATCTTTTACAAAGTTTTGCCCGCTGGAAAAGATCCTGGATGCATTGGGGGTTGAATGACCTGCCTATGAAACTCAGAAGGAGAATTCGAGATATTGTGACATTAATCACATGATTATGTTTTCTCAAAAATTAATTTTACTTTAAACATCAAATTATTGTTTACCATAAACCAAAACAAATGAAAAAGAACATGGGCATTGCCGACAGAGTTATCAGGATCTTAATCGCTGCTATAATCGCAGTACTTTATTTTACAAAGACTGAACCCGTAACCGGGACCCTCGGAATGGTATTATTAGTGATAGGTGCTGTATTTCTTTTAACCAGCGTGATCAGTTTCTGCCCGCTTTATACCTTGATCGGTGTTAAAACTTGCAAGAAAGAATAATACTGAATTTTCGTCTTCACTTAAATCATCAGACCTTTTATCAGTTCATTGCTGATATCAGGTCTTTTATTATTAAGACAACTAAATACATATTTTTGCAATTATGATCCAGCCCATTCACAAACTCTTCTCGCAATTAGAACCCGCTTTATTAGAACAGATAGAAAAACAAGGAACCATCAAAGAGATCCCTGCCGGTGAAATAATGATGCGTACCGGACAATATATAAAAAGCACGATGCTTGTTCTGGAAGGAATGGTAAAAATTTTCAGAGAAAATGAAGATGGTAATGAATTTCTAATGTATTATCTCCAACCAGGCGAAGCCTGCGCCATTTCATTGGTTTGCGCCTCAAAAATGGAAGCAAGCAAAGTAATGGCAAAGACCATGGAAAATACAACTGTACTCATGTTACCCATTCAGCTAATGGACGAATGGATGAGCAAATACAAGAGCTGGTATTATTTTGTTCTGGAAACTTACCGCAACCGTTTTGAAGAATTACTTGCACTGATCGATCAGGTAGCATTCAGGAATATGGATGAGCGGCTAATGTTTTATCTGCAACGTCATGCAGCGATCAATAACAGCAATAGCATACAGCTTTCTCATCAGCAAATTGCAGATGAATTGAACTCTTCGCGAGAAGTTATTTCTAGGTTATTAAAAAAGATGGAACAAAGAAATATTGTTTCACTGCACAGGAACGCTATTGAACTGAAAGAAGATTTTGCGCCTGCAAAATAATTTTCAGTGTAACAATTATCACCGTGCATATCATTACTTATTCTGAATATTTGTTGTAAATATTATCATTATGGGATTATTAGATCTACTATTCGGTGGAAGCAAGAAAGCTGCTTATATAAAAGAATTGTATGCCAACGGTGCTATGATCGTTGATGTAAGAACACCTGAAGAATTTCGTTCGGGGCACATTAAAAATTCCATCAACATCCCGCTTGCAACGGTTACCCAAAAAATTCCAACCATCAAACAAAAAAAGAAACCGGTTATTGTTGTTTGCCTTAGTGGCGGCAGAAGCAGTATGGCCGTTACAGCACTAAAACAAGCAGGCATTGAAGCTTATAATGGGGGTGGGTGGAGCAGTCTCGAGAAGAAACTAATATAAATAAGTAATGGTTTTATAAAAGCGCTGAATTGGTTATCCGGTTCAGCGCTTTTTTATATGTGCAAGAGCAGCTTTGAGCTGTGAGCTGTGAGTTTTGCTCGAGGCTCATGGCTCTATGCTCGTAGCTTTAATCTGTAAGAGTAGCTATGAGCTTTTAGCTGCGAGTTTTGCTCGAGGCTCATGGCTCTATGCTCGCAGCTTTAATCTGTAAGAGCAGCTGTGAGTTTTTAGCTGTGAGCTGCGAGTTTTGCTCGTGGCTCATGGCTTGGTGCTCGAAGCTTTATATCTGAAAGAGTAGCTATGAGTTTTTTGCTCGCGGCTCATGGCTCGTAACTCATAGCTTTTAATGTTCAAGCCCAAATAAATCAATGATTACCTAACCAAAACGGAAACATTCGTCAACCATGTAACTAAACAATTCCAAAAAGTGATAGTTGTCACAATAAATAAGAATTCACGGCAACAACTTTGCATCAGATTTAAAAACATAAAATGAAATACATTATAGTAGGCGCAGTAGCCGGCGGTGCAAGTACTGCAGCAAGATTAAGAAGGATGGATGAACACGCAGAGATCATCATTTTCGAGAAAGGAGAATATATTTCTTATGCCAATTGCGGCCTGCCTTATTATATTGGCAATGTGATCAAAGACCGAAATAAGTTATTTGTACAAACAGCGGCTTCTTTTCACCAGAGATTCAATATTGATGTAAGGGTGCAGACTGAAGTAACTGCGATAAACCCTTCAGCAAAAACCATCACTGCAAAAGATCAGATCACGGGTAAAGTATATGAAGAACGCTATGACAAATTAGTTTTATCGCCCGGTGCAGAGCCCATTCGCCCGCCATTACCGGGTATCACAAATGAAGGGATCTTTACTTTAAGAAATGTAAACGATACGGATTATATCAAGAGCTATGTGCAGCAAAAGAATATCAGGAAAGCTGTTGTGATAGGTGCAGGTTTCATTGGTTTGGAAATGGCGGAAAGTTTGCATGGCCTCGGACTGCATGTAAGCATCATTGAAATGGGCAATCAGATCCTGGCACCTGTTGATTTTCCAATAGCTGCCATTGTGCAACAACATATACGCTCTAAAAACGTAGATCTCCGTTTAAATTCAGCGGTCACAAGTTTTACAAAAGAAGCAGAACAATTGAAAGTTCATTTGAGATCGGGTGATGTGATCGATGCTGATATTGTGATCCTATCCATCGGTGTAAAACCCGATACGAGATTAGCCATTGCGGCAGGATTAAAGATCGGTGATTCGAAAGGGATTTGGGTGAATGAATATTTGCAGACTTCCGATCCGGATATTTATGCAGTAGGTGATGCCATCGAATTTAAAAACCCCATCACGCAGCAATCCATGATCACCTATCTCGCAGGGCCTGCCAATAAACAGGGAAGGATCTGCGCCAATAATATGGTGTTGGGGAATATTCAAAGATATAATGGATCGATCAATACTGCGATCGTAAAAGTGTTTGACATGACCGTTGCGACGGCAGGCACGGCTTCCAAACATTTAACAACGGCGAATATGAAACATATTGTTTCCACTACTCATAATGGCTCGCATGCAGGTTATTATCCCGGTGCAAAACAGATGAGTATACAGATCGTATTCTCGCCTGAAGACGGTCGTTTATTCAGTGCGCAGATCGCGGGTTTTGATGGTGTAGATAAACGGATCGATGTGCTGTCATCTGCTATCAAAAGAAACAGCAGCATTTACGAATTGGTGGAATTTGAACATGCATACGCACCTCCCTATTCTTCAGCAAAAGACCCTATTAATATGGCAGGTTTTGTTGCTGAAAACATTTTATTGAAAAGGCTGCATGTATTTTACTGGAATCAATTAGAAGATCTATCCAAAGATGGACTCTTGATCGATGTTCGGAGAGCAGATGAGTTTGCAATAGCCAATATTGCAGGTGCCATCAATATTCCTGTAGATGAGATCAGGGAAAGATTACATGAAATTCCTAAAGACAAAGAAATCTATATTTATTGCGAAGCAGGTTTAAGAGGATATTTAGCACAAAGGATCTTGCTTCAAAACGGATATGCTAAAGTATCTAATTTATCAGGTGGTTTTTACTTATGGAACAACTGCAGGAATGAATTATCAAAAGCGTAGGTTCTATTTAAAAAATGTCGGTATACACTATGCTATCGGTATAGAAAAATAGAAATTAGAACCTTTCCCTTTTTCGCTGGTAAATCCAATGGTTCCATCATGCAATTGCACGATCTTTTTTACGATAGCAAGACCTAATCCGGTCTTCGATTCATTATTGGTAGGTTGGTTGGCTGTAGTGGTAAAGGGGTCAAAAAGGGTGGCGTGATATTTAGCATCGATCCCTAAGCCCTGATCTTTGATAGAGGTCAATACCATCTCCCTGTTTTCTCCGCTATATTCTACTGTAACAGTAATGTTTGTATTCATATTGGAATACTTGATCGCATTGGTCAGCAAATTATTCAACACCTGTGCTAATCGGCTTTGATCGAATTCCATTTCCAATGAATCGATGATACTCTCGAAATGAATGGACTGATTTTTTTTATCTGCCAGGTATTTATTCAGTGCTATTGATTCTTTGATGAATGAAATATAATCGGCCTTTGTTTTATTCATGGAGATCGTTCCTGATTGGATCTTGCTGATATTTAGCGTATCGTTTAATATCTGCAGCGAATGGCCAGCTGCCGTTTCTACCATTTTTATATAGGTTTTATCTTCATCGGTGATAGATTCACTTTCCAATAACATTTCAGTAAACATCTGAATACTGCCAACGGGATTACGGATATCATGGGCTGCCATACCTATGAATTTATTCAACTCAGTATTACTTTCACTCAATTGCTGATTGGCATTTTCCAGTTTTACTTTTTGGTCTGCAATGGTCTTCTGAAGCTGTTTTTCAACAAAATATGCATGAATAGCCACTGCTGTGATAACAGAAATCAAGAGTTTCGGGATAGCGTTGAAGATCTGATTTATTTCGGAGCTGTAAATATGTGTATAATAGTCCACCACTGTCCATGACAATGCTGCAACAATGCTGAAAAGAATGGAATATCGGTAGGGTATCGTATTTTGATAAGAAAAAATAATAACAGGGATCAGATATAACAATGCCAGGGAAATCTCGGAAACAACATGGCTGTCAATCCATACAATGATCAACAAAGTAATAATGGATATCGTGATTCTTGCTTGAATAGATCTGAACATTATTGTTGACTCTTTAAATCCATCATCTGCTACATGACCGGAAGGTTTAAACTAAATAGTATTGTCAAGAATATCTAATAGAAATCGATCCGGTAAATTACAAAATATTTTCGGGCTCAATAAAAAGCCCATATAACAATGTCCAATTGGCTGCTGATGCAAGAGGTAACAGGGTATTCGGCTTAATTCGCTTTTATTGTCACTTGGCCTCCCGCCGGTATTTTGTAAGCCTTGTCATCCCTCTTTATAAAAATGTCAATGGAACTAAGATTTGAAATCACATCTTTAGCTACAGAAATTTTCAAATTTTTATATGCATTGATATAATCAACCAAAGCTATTTGAGTCGTATAGTTGATATCATTTCTTTTTGAAACAATCTTGAAGAAATTTCCCATTTCAACCCATCGATTACCAATACCCTCATTTTCCCAGCTATGCCCCCAAACATTTAATAATGCCGGAGAATCTGACTTCAGAAAATCACCCACCAACTTATAAAAACCTGCTAATTCCTTTTTATCATTTATCGAATCATTGGGTATAAAATAGGCTTTTCCAAATTGATGAATGCTGGGATCCCATCTTAGAAAATCTTCGGGTATCAAAAAATTATATGAGTCCTTTACGGTTCTTGCATATTCAATGCCTAATCCTTTAATAGCATCTACTACAAGATCATTATTATTACCAAAAGGATATGCCATTCCTCTAACAAGATCTCCGGTAAGGCGTTCCAACTCTTTTCTGTCTTCTACCACTTCATAAATAATATCAATTTTTGATAAAGCAGTTAGAGCAGGATGATTAGCAGAATGAACAGAAACCTCATGTCCTTTATAAAGATTTTTGATCTCATCTTTTGTGAGATACCCTTTTGTGTTGAGCTTATTAGAATTTAAATGAAAAGTACCTTTAAGGCCATAGTCATTCATCAATTTTACAAGCCTTCTGTCGGTAGCATTTCCATCATCAAAACTCAGAATGAGTGCTTTTGATTTTCCTTCCGGGAAAAGCATTTCTATTTTAATACTGCTTGTGGCAATAGCGTTATTTACTTGTGCTGTTGAAAAAGTAACAATAAAAAGTAGTGCAATAAGTGAAATGATATTTTTCATAATAGGCCAATTAAGTTATGTAAGCGCTCTTAGAATGCATATTCAAGTTGCCGGACCCTTGCTGGCTTGACAGTATTTAAACAACTGCATGTTGAGATGAATATTCTATTTACACTTATTCAATCCATCTGTTGCAGAAGTATCGCCGGGTTTATTGAATAATGCTTTTATGAACAGCATTTTTGCATCCGTTGTTTTTCCAAGACTGAGATAAGTCCATCCTAACATATGGTTGGCGTCATAATCAAAAGGATACATATTCACCACTAACTCAAAATATTTTGCTGCTACATCATATTTCTTTGCACCATAATAATAGACTCCCACCCAATAATTGGCAATACTGTTATACGGATCGATCTTTAAGATCTCTTCATACTTTTCATAGGCTTTATCATATTGCTTGGCTTCATTTGCCGGTTTAATGAATCCAAATCTCGCTTCTACACTATACTTTTTTAAGTCAATGGCCTTCTGATAGTAATCCATTGAACTGCTGTATTGCTTTGCTGAATATTGTAACCAGCCCATACGGAGATTGAGTTCATAATTGTCTGCCTTATATACTTTCTGCAGATCTGCTAAAGCGCCTGAATAGTTCGCTTTATATTCATTCACGTAGCTTGACTTAAAAGCTTTTTGTATCTCATCTCCGTTTTGTGCAGTAGCTGATGATGCCAGCGAAATAATGGCGATGGCTGCGGTGATCGATTTTTTTAAAATTTCCATGTTAAACCTCCATTGATTGAATTTTGAAAATAATTGGTTACAGGTATGTTGAATTGTTTTTGTTTCTGTTCGAAAGTGTAATTGACGGAAAGCAGTAATTTTTTTGAAAGTACGGTATAGACACTGCCCCCACATCTGAATAAATTCGGATCAGGGTCATTTTTTACATACAGGGCATCATTGTCAAAAAGATAACTTGCTTTACCGGTGGTTAGATTCCCTTCGGCCCATACCCCTTTAAAAAGCTTTGCACCCAATATCTGGGTAAAATTCGTTTGACTGCCAAAACTGATCCTGCTAATGCTGTATAAATTTAAATTTCCCAATGGATAAACCGTTACAATACCGTCATATTGTGTATAGTTATAAGCAAAATTTCCAACACTTGCATTTGCCTGAATACTGAAATAAGGCATGGAATATTTAATTCCACCTAAAAAGATATTTGTTTTAAATGTTGTATCCGGAAAATGATCACTGATATAATGATAGGCACCGATGAATGATAATTTATCGTTTGCAGCGTAGATCAGCTTTCCATAATATTCCGGTTGCTGCAATCGTTGATAGGTCGGCTTATTGGCCATGCCCGCAGTATTTGACATCAATGTATAGTATGCAATACTTTGTTGCAATTGAAAACGATAACCCAGATTAAAATTAAAACCAACTCTTGCATATTGCGCATTTCTTCTGGCTGTATCATCAGGCATTTTGTAACTGTATTCCATTTGCAAACCCGATAATTTTGTTTTCACTATTTTTTCACTCACCTTCATTTCTGCAGGTAATTGCGCCGCATAAAACCGTGTAGCAGCTTCATTATTCAAATACAAATTATTGAGATAAACATAATACAACGCTAACTTGTTATCCTTATCATCCAAAAACACTTTACTGTATTGCGTAAGACTTTCACTGAAATTTCCAAGCATGTATGCAGCATAACCGGTTCGCATTCTCAACAGTGGAAAATCAATTCCGGAAGAAATTTTTTCTTTCCCATAGATCATCAATGTTTTCCATTGAGCAGCATTATACAAACTCAACGAATGAACATCAACATCAGCAACAGTTTCATTCTGCTGCGAATAGCTGTTATAAAAAAATAAACAGCAGATAACTAACGCTAATAACTTTTTGGTATGCATACTGCTTTTATTTGTTTATTGTTTCTTTGAAAACTAAATGCTGTAATTCTGTTATCGCTTATTTCAATAACAAACTGATGGGTTATTCTTTTGATGGATAAGAATTGCAATATCTGTTTGCTTTCGATCGCGATCGTTGGATTTAAAAAATCATTTGATCTTATTTTATGAAATGATTCATAATACAATTGTCCAAAAATGATAAATGGCGAAACAATATCCTGTAACCATTTTATGGCTGTATTTTTTGTTAACTGCAAAGGAAATTTATCAGCGACAATTACAGAAGGTTCTGTAGACAAATACACTTTATAACAAGCCAGATAAAAATAATGAAGTAAACTTTTTCTATCGCCCTCAAATGAAATAAAATAAAAAACATTTTCATTGCGTTTGAAATAGGCAATTGATTTTGAATGATGGCAATAAATATATGTTTGATTATATGCATCCGTAAACACTTCCCATTTGCCATCTTCCATTCCATCTGCTTTTACAGAAAGATTAAAGCCCGGTAAAAATTCAAAAGCTTGTTTCAAAGAAGGGTCAGCAGCCGTATTACAAACGATCTCCGTTTCTTTCGGCACTGAAAACTCTTTAACTGCTGACTTTCCATTTATACTAACTGCATAATGTGCTAATGGATAAGATAAGGTCTTACTTCCAATGGCCGGCGCTGACTGCACCTGAAAATGCAGATGAGGTTCCGGCGAACGCCCTGAATTACCACAGGCTGCAACTATATCGCCCTGTTTTACAAAATCGCCAATCTGCACTTTGAAGGATCCCTTTTTTAAATGACTCATTTTCGTGTACAAACCTTCGGCGTGTTTGAGCACGATACTATTACCCCAGTTTTGCTTCTGATTAATGGTACCGATCGCATTATCATCTATATAATCCTCAATTTTTTCTACAAACCCATCAGCAGCTGCCAGGACAGGTTTTCCAAAGCAATAAAAGTTTTCGGGAACAGCAGCAAATTGATCATAGGTTTTCAATTCCTGATCCACAATAATAAAATCAAGGGCTTTGCTCCAGTCGCCTTTGTGTGTGATGTTTCCATCATATCCTTGCGAGACCATCCACTTACCGATAAATGGCAATTGCAATCGAATTGTATTGGCATTTAACAAACGCTCCTTATTGTTTAAATAATTATATAAATTCTTTTCAGGTGAAAAAAATTGTAAAGGAGTAAGCACCACTCTTCCTTTCTGCGCTTTGAGTGCAAAAAAATACAATAAGGAAAGAACAGTGATACAAAAAGGCATTGAATAAACAGGCAAATGCCATTGACCTGTTACAGATCCCAATGCCATCACAATTAAAAATGTTATGGGAACACTGATGATAGCCCACAAATAAGAATGAAAAGATGGCACAACGAAAAAACCACCCACTGCAACACTTGTTAAAATGAAATTTCCACCAATCAGATAATAGTTCATGCATTCAGGATGCGCCATTACAATATTATTGAAACAATAGGCCGATAAAAAACCGACAATAATTAAAGAGAAAATAATTCGACTATGGATCAAAATACCAGTGGCAATGAGCAATCCGGCTAAAATATTATTTTGAAAATACAAGGAACTCAATGCCCTGAAAAAAGTTGAAATCAATGCTGGCATATCTAATTTTTCCATGAACATGATGAAGTTCACGAGCCTTTGATCACCAAAAGCATACACATCATTCAACCAATAAATATTTCTGAAGGTAAAATGAATGGCTTCAAAATCTTTTGTCACCAATAAAATGATCCATAAACAAACTACAAACGGAATGGTGAGAAAAGGCAAACCATATCTGCCTAATTTATTTTGCAAAACAACTGATAAAACAACCGATAAAATAACGATTGTAAGCAACAGCAACCAAAATGCGGAACTGAAATTAAATATCGAACCCATTCCAATTCCAATGATCAATGCATTGTAACTGTAGGTTCCGTTTTGAATTGATCTTTCGTTAAGCCCCGTGAAATGTGATAATGCTATGGCGAACACTGTTGCGATCAATCCTGTGATCCCGGCATAGGGATTAAAGAAGGATACGATCATCAACAGCAATGCGAACAGTTGATTATTCGAAAAGAATAATACCGAATAACTATTCAGCAATGCTTTGGTAAATGGCAATATGTTTTTTTCGATCGTTTTGATATACTTAATTATTTCTTTGTAAATGTTGCGGCATCACTTCGAGCTGCTGTAAATATTCCAATGTTTCTGCTTTTCGAATAACATGTGTTTGATCTTTAGTATCAATTAAAACAATATTGGGACGCATGGCAATGAATTGCATCCACTGAGTCATATTGTATGCCCCCACTTTATGCACCACCACATGATCGCCACGATTTAATAAAGGCAAACTAACGGTTTCTCTTACAATATCAATATTCATACACAAAGGACCATACATCACCGTTTCTTCCGTAAACTGACTTACTTCCTGTGCAGGACTTATTTTATGATCGTACCAGAAAGAAGTGAACATGATATTTACACCAAAATCCATGATGGTTGCTTTACGGCCATCGCTTAATCGCTTATTTGCCAAAACAGTTCCTAACAAATATCCTGCATCATCAATCATTACCCTCCCGCTTTCTAAGATCAATAAAGGCAATTCATCCACCTTAAAACCATAATTTAAAATGGTGGAAGTGATCACTTCGGCGAACTCGTCAACTGAAGGAGTAGGAACCAATCCTATAGCCCCTTTCAAAGTATTGGCACTTGGGAAACCGCCTCCCAGATCTATATATTTTACGGGCGTTTTCAATTCAGTTTTACAGTTCATCGCAAGGTCACAAAGCTTCGATGCAGCTACACCATAAGCAGCTGTGCTCAACATGTATGTGCCAATATGAGAATGCAATCCTACCAATTGTAACTTCCCTGATTCCACAATTTTATTTAACGCCTGCCATGCTTGTCCGTTCTCATAATTAAACCCAAATCTATCCCACATTGGATAAATGCCGGTATCCATGTTTACGCGTATCGCTACACGAGCTTTCTTATCCAATTGGGAGCAGATATCGATCAACAAATACAATTCTTCAAAATGATCGATATGAATCAAAGAATCGTTCTCTATCGCTAACTTAATTTCATCAGCATGCTTATCCGGCCCGTTAAAAATGATATGACTGCCCGGAACACCATTGCCTAAGGCTTTTTTATATTCGAACCCACTTACTACCTCGGCCCAACTTCCTTCCTGATGAAAAATATTACACACGGCATTATTGTAATGTGTTTTATAACTCCATGCAAACTGTACTTTCGGATAACGGGTATTGAAGGCCCGAACCGCAGACTTATAATTCTGTCGGATCTTTTGTTCGCTTAGCACAAAAACAGGACTGCCGTATTTTTCAATAATGGATTTTACAGACACCCCATCAATATGCGTTACCGGCGTAGATTCGCTTTGCGATCCAAATTTATTCATCATGCCCGCATTCATTTTTTTAATAAGCGGTCTTTCGTATTTTAATTTTGACATGGCTTTCTAATTGATTTTAATGGTTATAAACTTCCGAATGCGCTGAATTGTTGAAAATTCGAAACATCAACGATATGATCCCAACTATACCGTATAAATAATTTGCCTACATCATAAGTTGTAAATGGTTCAACCTTCTCACCTAATGCGATTTTAACCAAAGCTGCAGGCTGATTTTGGCCGGCACCTGCCGATAAATAGATCCAAGCCGGAAATCTTGGGTTGATCTCCATGATATACAATTCATCGTTTGCCGTTTTCATTATTTCAATTTCGAAACCCCCTCGCCATTTGGTAGCAGCAACAAATTTCTTTGCCAGATCGAGCAATGCATCATCTTCTAACGTTATTCCGGCCCAAGCTTTCCCTTTATCGGTGATATACATTTTTTTCATTGGAATGATACTAAGGGCATTCCCTTCTCCGTCGCCCAATGCAGCAATGTTTACTTCCGTACCATTAATGAATTGCTGAACGATGATGGGCAAACCCCACTTTCCACTAATTTTATAAAATGCTTTTTGTGCCTGCTCTAAAGTGTAGGCCACCACTGCTTCATAGAACTTTCCTTTTACAACCAAGGGGTATCCAAAATCTTCTCCGATCTGGTTTAGCTCATATACACTATATATCGCTTTGTCTTTTGGAACAAGGAGATCGTGCTTTTTCCCAAATGCATATAAATTCAATTTATCTCTGGCATCAAACATGTCGAAGCTTGGCAAGAACGAGTGAATGCCCAGTGATTGTAATCGTGGCGCGATCGTGATAAAATTGTACAACTCTGCATCGAAATTGGGAATAATGACATCAATATTTTCTTTGTCGTGAATGAATTTTATGGATTGATACAAAACCTCTGCGCCGGCTGCAGGATAAGAGATCTGATAGGTTTTATCGCAAATACCATCCATATAGATGCCGGGTTCCAGACTTTCATAGGCTAACCCAATGATCCGAATAGGATCTTTTATTCCATCACGCAATGCCCTGATAACAGCCACTCCGGGACCCGGACTATCAATCGCATTTAATCCTGTAACAGCAATAACAATGGGCTTTTTATTTTCACTCATGATTGCAGTTTTATTTGTTGAGTAAATTATTTTCTTTTAACAGACCAACAAATTCATCTACATCTTTTTCGATGGTCATTTTGTCAACTTCATATTTATCCAGTAGTATCTTCTTTATTTCATTCAAAGAATGATTGTCTTTCATCAATTGAATGATTTCTGCAGCTACCGGATTGCTACTGAAAGAATCGCCTGTAGCCGGATTAAATACAAATCCGAATTCGTTGGTTGCAATGTTTTTTTTGATCATACAGATTTTTTTCTTGGTTAATCTTTATTTCCGATGGACAGATTATATTAAACAGTTTCAGACATAGTAATGCTCACTATGCGTTCACCGCGATTGTAATAAAAAAACAGTAAAATTTTAATTAGTAGATCTTTTGTTTCACCCAAACAAAATCGTCGGTTAATAGATCATTTTTCAGGATGCCTTTCCGTCGCACAGTTTCTAAATAATATCCGTTTTTCTCTAACACACGCATGCTGGCTTTATTATAATCAAAAACTTCTGCAACGATGCGATTGATGGCAAAGTTTTCAAAAACATAATTGGTCATAAGACCAACGGCGATCGTTGCTATACCTTGTCCCCAAAGAGGTTCAGCAACCCAATAGCCCAGTTCAACATTCATTCTATAAACATCATCCAACAATGCAATTCCAATACCCCCAACGATCAACTGCTCGTTCATGATGGCAAAGTTTTGAGTTGGAAACAATTCAATTTGGCAAGCAATGAATTTTTCCGCATCTGCCAAAGTATAAGGATGGGGAATATAATCTCTCAGATTATTCCAGATATGGATATTGTTATAGCTGTCAGCCAGCATAGCAGCATCTTCAATTTTCCAGGGTTGTAGTGTTATATACATTCAATTCTGTTTAACTTGATTAATGCTATGGAAACTTAAATCTGTGATCCTGTATTTAATGGTTAGACTCCAAACTTGAGCTATCCCTTCGCTGGAAATATATTGATTTTCCTATTTGTATTTTTCTTAACAATTAAAAGCAAGTTATTTAAAATATCTAAGATGAAAACTGTGTAAAAAAGTCTCAAAAACCTTCCTTTGCGGGCCATTTCCCCTTACTTATTTATAGTTGAACCAAATGCCGGGATCATTTTGTTCAATTTTGCTATCATTAATCAAAATATATTACGAATACACTATAGGAGGTTCATAAAATGGCCTTTTCAGAGTTAGTGCATAGCTATAGTGCGTGCGCCGGTTAAATTGACCACCTCAGTCCGAAGCAAACTGACCACCTGTTTTGCTGGCGAAGATTTATCAGTTCATGTATGTTAGTGGTTAATAAATTCAATGTCTTTTTCTTTTCAGTC
>Ga0316218_1003086_pt1 | contig 14336 bp, 16 predicted proteins | sample TBH18003metaG_FD_203634 | JGI IMG/M metagenome (GOLD analysis project Ga0316218, IMG submission 203634) | Freshwater microbial communities from Trout Bog Lake, Wisconsin, USA - TBH18003 | ecosystem: Environmental > Aquatic > Freshwater > Lake > Hypolimnion/Profundal zone | place: USA: Wisconsin...
CCTCAAGGTCTACGTGGACGGTCACCTCCTGACGCCGGCCGTGACCACCTACAACGGTCGCAGCGGCCAGACGGTGGGCACGCCGGCCATTGACTCCAACTTGCTGCGCGACGTCTACCTCACCTTTGACGCCGTGGGTGGTGGCGATACGACCTCGGGCGCCCAGGTGCAGAACAATCTGCCGGCCGGCTCCGTTGTCCTCGGCGTCACCACCGAACCCCTGCTCGCGTGGCTGTGGTTAGGCGGCGTCATTGTTGGCGTCGGTAGTGCGCTGACGATGGTGCGTCGTCGTCACGGGGAGGAAACCGCGTGAAGCGTCCCGTGCTCGTCGCGGCCCTCGTCGCCCTGGTGGTCTTGAGTGCCTTCTCCGTGCTACTCGCGACGCGTCACCCCGTGCAGGGCGCGAGCGCGGTGCCCAGTCCACTGCTCGGCCACGAGGCCCCAGCAATCAATGGCACACTCCTCGCCCAGTCGACGACGCCGGCCACGTCGGTGGCGGTCACGCCCGGCGCGAACGTGCTCACGGGACTACGCGGCAAGACCGTCGTCGTCAATTTCTGGTCGTCGTGGTGCGGGCCCTGTAAGGCGGAGGCCCCCGAATTGAGTACCTTCGCCTGGGACGAGCGTCAGCAACCCGTCGTCGTCCTCGGGGTCCTCTTTAACGACAACGTCAGCGCGGCCACGTCCTTCGCCAATCACTACGGATCGTTGTATAATTCCATCGTCGACGCCGGCGGCGTGGACGCCAACCGGTACGGCGTCACCTCGCCGCCAACCACCTACGTCATCTCACCACGGGGCCAAGTGGCCGCCGAACTGGTCGGGCCGACGTCAGTCGCCCAACTTCGGGCCGTTGTGCAACGGGTGAGCCAATGAAAATCGTGAGGTCCTTTGCCGCGTGGCTCATCGCCCTCGTTCTCGTCGCCGGGATGGCGTTGGCGACCCAGGGCGTCGGCTCGAGCGCCCAGGCTCGCGTGCATCACCTCGAGTCACTGGTGCGTTGTCCGAGCTGCCAGGACCTCTCCGTCGCCCAGAGCAACGCGACGGCGTCAGTGGCCCTCCGTCACGAAATCGTTCGTGCGGTGCAGCGGGGCGAGTCCGACACCAAGATTCTCACCAGCATTGAATCGGTCTACGGCCCGGCCATATTGCTCAGTCCCGCCACCAGTGGCCTCGGTGTGCTGTTGTGGTTGGTGCCCGCTGTCGGCGTCGTCGTCTTTATTGGGGCCCTCTGGCGACTCCGTCGAAAGTCGCGACTATGAGCCTGCAGCAGATTCACGACGAGATTGCCCTCCGTGAAGCATCACTACTCGACGCCCAACGAGAGTTTGCCGCGGGGGAGTTAAGCGAAGCCGCCCTCGAAGAGATCACGCAACGAGAACGCGCCGCCCTCGCGCACCTTCGCGACCGCTTGGCGCTGCTCGAGAGCGAAGTCACCGAAGACGTCACGCCGCGTCCGGTCACGCGGCGCGTGCGCAAGAAGCGCTGGCTACTAGTCGCCGCCCTGGCCTTTGCGGTAGCGGTCGCGGTGATCCTCTGGTCGTCGCTGGCGCCGCGCCAAGCCGGCAACTCGATGACCGGTTCGCTCTCGTTGTCCACGTCCCAACAAATCTCGCGACTGCTTGTGCAGGCCGAAGACGATATCGCCAACGGCAACGTGGTCGCCGCCCTCAGCGCCTACGAGAACGTGCTGAGCCTCGCGCCCAAGAACGTGACCGCCCTGACGCAGGTCGGCTGGTTGGACTTCTCGGCCGGATCCTCGAGCGGCAAGAGTCAGCTCGTTCGTCTGGGTCTTTCGGACTTGCAGGCGGCCATTATTGCGGGGCCCCGCAACCCGGCGCCCCGCCTCTACTACGCCATTGCCGCCTTCTCAATTCCCGGCAATACCGCCACGGCCACCCGCCAATTCGAGGAATTCCTAGCTCTCAAGCCCTCCACGACGCAGTTGGCGATCGCGACGCCGTACCTGAAAAGACTGGGCATTAGCGCCGGATAGCGCTATCCCCAGAAAACTTTTCTATTTCTTGTAGAATTTGTACGCCCAAATTTGAACAAGGACTTTCAAAATCATGCGTATTTTTCATCGTGCTTCGGCACGCCTCGTTTCACTCGTTGCGGTCATGGCACTGGTGCTCGCACCACTAGCGGCCTCCGCCCCGGCCTCGGCCACGGTTAATGCACCAACGTGGTCGCCCAGCACTTGGTCATTGACGATGATGGACCAGTTGGGTATCCCCAACTGTCCGACGACCAGCGCTTGCTTCGACGTCTACCGGACCCAAACAATGCCAACCGTGCCCACCGTAATCACCTCCACCGACGGTGGAAACAACTGGACCACCTTGACCACGTTGCCGTCAGGTAGTTACACCACCGGCATCTCGTGCGTCTCGGCCACCGTGTGTACGGTCGGTGCGATGCTCAACACGTCGCCCTTCTTCGCCGTGTACCACACCGCCGATGGTGGCGCCACCTGGACCACGACAACGCTTCCGACGTTGACCGGCATAACGGGTGGGATGTACACCGAGGTGCACTGCTTCGTCTCCACGACGACCTGTTATGACTACTTCACGTACAACGTCAACATGACGTTCTACGTTCAGTTCGCCAAGAGCACCGACGGTGGCGCGACCTGGACCACGCAAACGTTGCTCTCGGGGTTCGAAGCACTCCCCAGCACCCTCGGCGGATCACTGCAGTGCCCCAGTACCACCGTCTGCTTCGTTGAAGCTACCAATAATGCCACTGGTCACGCCACCGTCCTGGCGACGGGTGACGGTTCCTCCTGGGCCAACCTGACGGGCTTTCCGGCCGCGACCCACCAGACGTCCATGGGCCTCCTCGTCTGCCCGACATCGTCGACCTGTGGCGCGCTCGTGACTGACGTTCAAACGGGAGCAATTTCGTGGGACACCGGCGGCCTCACTGGGTCGTGGACTGCCACCTCGGAAGCGTTGACCCTGCCCTACCAGTCGGGGAGCTACTACATGCCGGCCAATGGCAACGCCGCGTGCCTGAGTGCCACCAACTGTTTTGTTGCTCTTAGCTACCAAACGGGTTCCATGTCGGGCATTACTTACGTGGCCAACTGGGACGGAACAACGTTTTCCTTCGCCACCGCCACCGCCCTGGTTCCCATGTCGTTTGTTGTGAATGGGACGAACTTTCTCGGCGTGGCGCCCTCCCAGAACGGCTGGAACTTTGTCACTTCCGGAAACTACTCAAACCAGAACAACAACAACAACGTGGTGAGCGCACCCAGTGCCCCGCAGGCCTCGGTGAGCGCTCCGGACGCCAATACGGTGGCCGCGAACTGGTCGGCGGTTTCGGGTGCGACGAGCTACCAGTGCACCCTGCTGAGTGGCTTTAACACCCCCACGACCTTCACTCAGACGACGTCGGGGACCTCGTGCTCATTCACGAACTTGGGTGACTCGAGCAACTTCGGCATCAGCGTGGTCGCGATCAACTCCTCGGGTGCCTCGAGCGCCTCGAGTGGTTTCGCTCCCGCAACGCCCAAGGCGGTCACGACGACCACGATGCCGGTGACGACCACCACGACCACACCCGTCGTCACCACCACGACGACGCCGAAGCCCGTCGTGAAGACGATCACCTGCGTGAAGGGGAAGGCCACCGTGAAGCGCGCGGGCGCTAACCCGAGCTGCCCCGCGGGGTACAAACTGAAGTAGCGAACAACGAGAAAGACCCCGGTGGCGAGCAGCCACCGGGGTCTTTTTTGTTAAACGGCGAATCCCGTGAGGGCAACGACGAGGCCGATACCGGCCGCGAGCACCATTACGAGGACCACGTTGACGTGGCGGCGACGTTGCACAAGGACCAGGACGCTGAGGACGGCGAGTACACCTTGCCAGCTCGTCGTCAGGCCCCGAGTGAGGGGCAGCGAAGCCCCGGCAATGGCGCCGAGCACCGTGGTGCCTGCGCCACTTAAGAAGGCGCGGACCGACTGGTTTTCGCGCAAGCGGGCGAAGTGGCGACCCCCGAAGAATATGAAGAGAAACGACGGCAGGTACGTCACCACGGTGGCGAGGACGGCGCCGAGCACACCACCGGCGGCGTAGCCCACGGCCGTCACCGTCAAGACGACGGGCCCCGGGGTGACTTGACCCAACGCGACAGCATTGAGGAACTGGGCGTTGGTCATCCAGTGGTACGTCGAGACCACGTCGTGTTGCATCAGGGGAATGATGACGAAGCCGCCGCCGTAGGAGAGAGCGCCGACCTTTAGCGCAACCCACGCGAGACTGAGGCTCAGCGCCACGGTCAACTTGGCAACGAGCACGGGGCCCACGGCGAAGTGGGCCTTGGGTGGACGGGTGATGAGGATCTCGAGGACGCCAGTACCCAAGAGGCCGAGCACCAGCCACTGGCCAGCCGCAGCACCCATTAGCAGGCCCAGCAGCACGTAGAGCGCCCACCGGGTGGGGTGGGGAAGGCGCTCGCGCGTCGGCGCAATAAGCGCCCTCGCGTTGCTCAGGGCGATTGCGGGCACCGTGGCGGCGGCCCCGGCGCCGGCGCCGAGCATCGCCAGTGGCGGGTGGCTGGCGAGTAACACACTGGCGAGACCGAGAATGATCAAAAAGCCCGGCAGGATGAAACCGAGGCCCGCGATGAGACCACCACTGACCCCCTGGAGTCGCCACCCGCAGTAGATAGCGAGCTGCGTCGAGGCGGGACCGGGCAGCAAGCTGGTGGCCGTCAAGGCGTCGTTGAACTCGTGTTCGTCGAGCCACTGGTGCTTCTTGGTGGTGAGACGACGCAGCATCGCGTTGTGGGCTGGCGGACCACCAAAGCCGGTAATGCCGAGTCGCAGCCACTCCTTGGCGATAACGCGCCGCGTGGGGGCGTTGGTGGACAAGAGTTACGCCGTCACGCGACAGTCGTCGTCACCGCGGGCCTTGGACTGCAAGGTCACGCTGGTGCGCTTGGCCCCGAGCCCCTCGAGCATCCCCGCGATGAGGCCGCGGTCGACGGCGCAGAGCACCGGGTGGTGCGTGGCCGCCGAGCCGAAGGGGCAGTTGTCCGAGACCACGCTGGAGTGCTCCTCGCCGCCCTCGGCGCGCGCGTTAAACCCGTGCGCAGTCAAGAGCCCGGCGATTTGGCCCATGGCCTCTTCTACTGATCGCTTCTTCTCGTGCGACCCCATGGAGTCGGCCAGGGTGCGTCCGTAGGAGAGGCCGACGTCGTGAGCCATGGTCTCGGCCGCGTCGGGCCCCAGACGTTCGAGGGACATTTCTAAGAGCGCCACGAGCAGGGCGTCACGGCGCATGGAGCCCTCGGAGACGAAGGTGGAGTCGGTGACCCGATAGCCCTTCGAGGGTCGGCCCACACCGGACTTGCGAACATTCTCGAAGGTAACGTGGCCACCCTCGCTCAAGCGGTCGAGGTGGTGGCGCACCACGTTGGGGTGTACCGAGCAGACGTCGGCGAGTTCGGTCGCGGTCGCCCCGGGGTTCTCGCGCAGGTACAGGTAGATCTTGCGGCGCGTCTCGTCGCCAAAGGAGTGGGTGAGACTAGTGACGGTGGCGGTGAAGAGCGCCGGGTCGAGTTCGGTGTCGCGAGCGTCGGTCACGAAGCAAAGTCTAGAAGTCTTTGAGGAGTTTTTAGCGCCTAACCTCTCTAGAGAACGAAAAGGACGCCCCGTGAATCTCGAGACCCTCACCCCGCAACTCCGTGCCATCCGCGAACCCCAACTGGTGCGCACGCTCGGCGAACTGGGCTTCTTGGGCGCGGTCGGTGAGCAAAATGGCGTGGCCCGCGTCGAACTCGTACTGCCGGTCACCAACTGGCCCAATTTGAGCCTGCTCGAGGCGGCGATCGCCGAGGTCAGCCCCGGGGCCGTCGTGGTGGTGCGCACCATGAACGACGAGGAGCGACTCGGTCTACGTAACTTCTTGCGGGGCGCCATGGCCGCCGATCCCGGCCCTGGTCACCACGATCACGGCGACGCCAAGCCGCGCTTCATGGACAAGTTGTCGCGGACTCGCGTCCTCGGTATCTCCTCGGGTAAGGGTGGGGTGGGTAAGTCCTCGGTGACGCTCAATCTCGCCATTGCCCTCGCCAAGGCGGGTCACCACGTGGGCGTGCTCGACGCCGACGTGTACGGCTTCTCACTCCCCAAGATGCTCGGCGCCTCGAGTGACCCGATCGTCTTAGGCGACACCGTGATCCCCACGCTCGTGCACGGGGTGCGCTGGATCTCCATGGGGTACTTCGTCGACGACTCCCAGCCAGTTATTTGGCGCGGGCCCATGTTGCACAAGGCCATCGAACAACTCGTGACCGAAGCCTGGTGGGACGAGCCCGACTTCTTGCTGATCGACATGCCCCCGGGCACTGGCGACGTGGCCCTGACCTTGTCTGAGGTGCTGCCGCGCATCGAGATGTACGTCGTCACGACCCCCCAGCCGGCCGCCCAGCGCGTGGCCCAGCGTTCGGCCTACGCGGCGCGCAAGCTGAAGCTGGCGGTGCGTGGCGTCATTGAGAACATGAGTTGGTTCATTGGTGACGACGAGCGCCGCTACGAGATCTTCGGAGCCGGTGGTGGCGCGCTCTTGGCCGGGGACTTAGGTGTTCCCCTGTTGGGCCAGATTCCCCTCGAAACGGCGCTGCGCGAGGGCGGCGACGTGGGTAGTCCCATCACCGTGGCGCACCCCGAAAGCTCCGCCGCGCGGGCCTTTGACGAATTAGCGCGGGTTGTCGCCCACCAGGGCCCCGCACGCGTCTATCGTCAGGAACTCAAGCTGTTGTAATTCTCATCGGGGGGAAATCATGGATATTGCGGGTAAGACGGCCGTCATCACGGGTGGGGCGAGCGGCATCGGCCTCGCGACCGCCCAGCAGCTGGCCGGGGCGGGCATGAACCTCGTCCTCGGTGACATTGAAGCGGGTCCCCTCGACGACGCGGTGAGCGCCCTGCGTGCGCAGGGGGCCAAGGTGCTGGGTCTACAGACCGATGTCACCAAGGAAGCCGACGTCATTGCCCTACGCGACGCCGCCGTCGCCGAGTTCGGCACGGCGCACGTGGTCTTCAATAACGCCGGCGTGGCGGCGGGTCCCACGATCGGGACGCCCACCAAAGTGTGGGAGTGGGTTATTGACGTGGACGTCCTCGGCGTCGTCTACGGCATGAACGCCTTCGTGCCCCTGTTCATCGAGCAGGGTGAGGGACACGTGGTGAATACGGCGTCTCTGGCCGGTCTTGGTGGGGTCCCGGGTATGGGCGCCTACTGCGCCTCCAAGTTCGCGGTCGTGGGTATGAGCGAGTCGCTCTTTCACGAGCTGGCCTTTGGCGGCCACGACAACGTCGGCGTGAGCGCCCTCTGTCCCGGTTTCGTGAAGACCCGTATTCACGAATCAACGCGAAACGTCCCCGGCGACTTACGTAGTTATCTCGAGGACCCCAAGGGTCAGGGCTTCGCCGACGTCGCGGGCCAGGCGGTAAATGCCGGTATCGACGCGGGTGATGTCGCCCTCGCGGTGCAGGACGCCATCGTGAACAAGAAGTTCTGGATTTTGACGCACGAACACGCCGCGATTCGCACGATGGAACAGCGGCTCGAGTGGATGCGCGGAGCGGGGCCCGCCGGCATTGATCTCCTGAAGGCGACACAGCCCTAAATCGCGGATTTATCCGACTCGGAGGGGGTGACCCTTCGTGAGGGTGACTCAGTTTGATGGTGTTGCTAAGAGGCGACGAATTACGTGCTGCGTGCGAGGGAATGATGCACCAAGGTCGTGGATAAATTCCTCAACGCTCCTGGGTGGTTGTCGTCGTCGGCGAGCAATGTCCGAAATAGTGTCAAAACAATCCGACGGTTGCGCACGAATCATCGATGACATGAAATCGTCGGCACTGAGTGCGCGCACTCCAAGCGGTGAGCAGAGCGCGGCAGGAAAGTCACGAACATTATTTGTCACAACGAATCTGCTACCGCTGCAGACCGCCGCGGCTAAGACGTGCGCATCGCTTGGCCCAATTGGCATTGAATCAATCAGTTCTTGCGGCGGTTCGACAAGAGCATCGGGCAACGCGCGCAACATCGCGTCCATGCGTGACTGCAGCCGTTGCGGATCGATGTGTCGGCGGTGAAGCAAGATATTTCTCTGGGCGTCCTCCAGAATCTTGCGCGACCACCGAGCCTGAAAGTGACCGGCCACTGAAAACGAAATAAGGAGATCGGTGGAGAGATAACCAAAGAGAACATCTGAGTCGAGTACGGCCACTCGTCTACCCATGCAGCGGCGCTAACGAGGAAGGTCGAGGGCTACGGTGATGTCTTCGAGTTCAGTGAGTGCTCGTTGAGCCTGTTCGTCACGATCGCGACGGAAAGCGAGGGCGTCAAGCAGCTTGACTCGGCGATGACTGCCAGCGAAGTGAAACGGCATGGCCCCTTCGTCTAGCAACTTGACAACGTGGGGACGGCTGACGCCGAGCAGTGTGGCGACTTGAGAAGTCGTCAAATCCGCCCCGATAGGCAGAACTGCGACGCCCGCGCCACGCGAGAGCGTGTGAATCATTGACTTGATGACGCACACCAAGGCCGGTGGCACCTCAAAGGAATCGCCTTCGGGAGAGGTCAGCCGAAAGGTTCGCCGGGTGCTGTTCTCGCTGGGAGGGGTGAGAAACATCTCCCGAAGACGAGCGAGCTCGGGGGAACCCAGGTCGCTCGGCATGATGTTGTCCGTGGTCACATTGGCCCCCTTCGGGCTCAAGGGTACCACACAAACGAAATAAACGAAACAAAGGTTGCTGGTGAAAGTGCTGTGAATTAACGGTCGATGCCGTTTGGTAATTGGTCGATCGGCCAATCCAACCGAGTCACGGCGCTACGACAAGCGAAGCGGTCGGTCATCCCGGCGACGTAGCTCACCGCGGATCGCAGAATCGCTGACTCGGTAGCGTCACCACCCTGGGCCGCGAGGTCGGGGAGTTGACGGGGGTGCTTGACGTAGTACTCGACGAGAGCGCGCAACATGGAAATAACCGCGTTGGCTTGTTGGCGTGAGGCGCCACGCAGGTAGATCGTTTCGTAGTTAAAGGTGCGAAAGGCCGCCAGCGCTTCGGCGTGATAGGCGTCCATGCCAATGACCCCCGTCCGACGGATGGTGCGAATCATGGCGTTGATGAAGGCGCCGAGCTGCTGACCGCGTTGCGCCCCGCAGCGCTCGCGCACGATGGCGGGGAGCTCGTCGGGCGAGACGATGTTCGCCGAGACGGCGTCTTCGAAGTCGTGACAGACGTAGGCGATGCGGTCGGCCCAGCTCACCACTTCACCCTCGGGAGTGCTGGGGGCCGGTCGGGACCAGGAGTGGTTGCGAATGCCCTCGAGCGTCTCGCGACAGAGGTTCAAGGACGCGAGTGAGACGTTGGCGCCCCACGTGGCGTGATCAAAACCACCCTCGACGTAGGGGTCGAGCGCTTCTTCACTGGCGTGACCACCCGGGCCGTGACCACAGTCGTGGCCGATCGCGATGGCTTCGGTGAGCGCGACGTTGAGACCGACCGCGCGCGCCACCCCGGTGGCGACTTGGGAGACCTCGAGCGCGTGGGTTAAGCGCGTGCGCATGTGGTCGTCGGGAAAGACGAACACTTGGGTCTTACCGGCGAGGCGGCGAAAGGCACTGGAGTGCAAAATGCGGTCGCGGTCACGCTCGAAGCAGGTACGAAATTCGTCGGGCTCTTCTTCGCGTTCCCGGTTGCCCGCGCCCACGCCACGGGTGGCCCCGGGGGCCAGGATGCTATCGAGTAGCTCCTCACGCTGGCTGAGGGTGCCGAGCACGTTCGTCATGGCGGGGCTCTGGACGTCAATGGTGGCGCGCGAGTCGGCGTGGGCGACGGTGACATCGTCGCGTGCGCCCTCAAAGCCCGTCATCGTGGCGGCCCAGAGGCGATTTCGTTCGGAAGCGTGCTCGTTCACGTCTTCCATCATGGCAAAGCCTCGTAACATGGGGAAAGTCGAAGTATTTGAGGAGACGTCATGGACATTCGAATTGGCATTGTGCAATCAATGAAGGAACTAGAAATTGAGCTGCCCGACGACGCCAAGCGCGAAAAGATCATGAAGGAAGTCGAAGAAATCATGGGCACCAAGGGTGTGTTCTGGGTCACCGACCGCAAGGGCCGCCGAGTGGGCGTCCCCGCGGAGCGCATTGCCTTCGTCGAGTTCGGCAGTCCCGAATCGACGCGCCCGGTGGGCTTCGGCGCCTAACGAGCTCGCGGTGCTCGACTACCACCTGCACCTCTGGCCCCACGAGGACTCCTCAGTCTGGTACCGCCTCGACCAAATCGCCCAGTACTGCGAGCAGGCTCGCGCCCAGGGCGTCACCGAACTCGCGCTCACCGAACACGCCCACCGCTTCATCGACGTGATGGACGCGGTGGGGCCCTTCTGGTTGCGCAGTGGTCACGAGCCGACCGCCGGCGCCTTCGCCGACTACATGGACTTTCACGCGAGGAATTCGCTCGAGGAGTACGTCACCCTGGCCCAGGCGGCCAAAGCCGAGGGGTTGCCGGTGAAGATCGGCCTCGAGGTGGACCTCGTCGCCGGCCAGATGGACGTGGTGGGCGAGCTCTTGGCCCAGTATCCCTTCGACGTCCTCATTGGCTCGGTGCACTGGCTCGACACCTGGCAGTTCGACGATCTGGATAATCCGGTGCAGATGCACGAATGGACCGTGCGCAGTGTCGAGGCCGTGTGGGACCAGTACGCCCGAGGACTCGAGGAACTGGCAAGCAGTAAGTGCGTGGACGTCTTGGCGCACCCGGACCTCGTCAAGGTGGCCGGGTACGTGCCGGCCAACGCCGGGGACTACTGGGACTTCATGAGCGAGGCCGCCGCCCGCCACGACGTCACGATGGAACTCTCCTCGGCGGGTTGGCGTAAACCAATCGGGGAGCAGTATCCCGCCGAAGGTTTTCTCGACCGCCTCGTCAAGAAGGGCCTGACCTTTACCACCGCCTCGGACGCTCACCGTTACGAGCGCGTGAGTGAGCGCAGCGACGAACTCGCAGCGCTGCTCGAGGCGCGGGGTGTGCACGAACTCGCCAGTTACGACGCGCGTACCCGCACCATGGTGCCCGTGAGGAGCGTCTAGTGGCCACGCTCGCCGAACTCGCGTCGCTGCGGACCGACCTCGATGAGGCCGCGGTCTCGCACCTCCTGCGTCTGACCGCCTCGTGGTCGTTACTCGCGGACCTTTGTTTTTCCGACATGCTGCTCATGACGCGGGTGGCCAGTGACGAAGCGCGCGACGGGAACTTCGTCGTCTTGGGCCAGATTCGCCCGAACAATCGTTCGACGATTCTCAACGAGGACCTCATCGGCACCACCCAGCGCGCGAGCGTGTGGCCCCTCGTCAACCTCGCCTACGACGGGGGGACTCGAGTCATTGGGGACATGAAACTCGAGAGCGTTGACGAACCGGTGCCGCTGTGGGGCATTCCGGTGCGCTTCGCCGGTCAAGTCGTCGCGGTCCTCGTGCGGATCCAGGGCCCCCTGCGGGGTCCGGCCTCGCTCTACGAACAGGCCTACTTGAGCATCTTTGAGCGCTTGGCCACCATGGTCAGCGCCGGCGACTTCCCCTTCCGCGAAGACGACGTCGCCGGGCCGGGGCTGCCTCGCGTGGGTGACGGCATCATCTTGATTGATGGCGACGCGCGGGTCGAATTTGCGACCCCCAACGCCTCGAACGCGTTGCACCGACTCGGCATCTACGCCTCCTCCGAAGGTCGCACGTTGCGCGAGCTGGGCGTCCGCGCACGCGTGGTCGAGCGCGCCCTCGAATACGCCATTCCCTCGGTCGAAGAAATCGAACGGGGCCAGGACGTGGCTATTCTCTTTCACTGCGTGCCCCTCGTCGAAAAGGGGGAGAGCACGGGCGTGCTGACGCTGCTGCGTGACGTGTCGGACCTTCGTCAGCTCAACCGCATGGTCCTAAACAAGGAGCAGGCCATTCGCGAGGTGCACCACCGCGTGAAGAACAACCTGCAAACCATCTCGTCATTACTACGCCTCCAGGCGCGACGAAGCGAAGAGGCCGAAACCATCCAGGCGCTCCAGGAAGCCGAACGTCGGGTGCGGTCCATCGCGGTCGTGCACGAAGTCTTGTCGCGCGAACCCGGCGAAGAGGTGGACTTCAACGAGATCGTCGGGCCACTGGTGACCCTGGTCGAGGACTCGGTGCTGGCGCTGCACCCCGTTGAGATTGTCGTCAACGGCGACCTCGGCGAACTCGCGACCGACGTCGCCACGCCGCTGGCGGTGGCCATCGCCGAACTCCTGACCAACGCCGTCGAGCACGCCTTTATCAACTTCGGTGGGGACCACAACGAGGATGTCGGGATCGTGACCTTGAATCTCCGTCAAGAAGACGGCATGGCCATCGCGGACATTCGCGACAACGGACGCGGTCTCGACGAAAACTTCTCGCTCGAAGTGCCCACGAGTCTGGGCCTCTCAATCGTGCGCGACTTGGTACGCAACCAGCTCCACGGCACCATCGACATGCGTAACGTCAACCGCCTCGAAGGCGGGGGGACGCACGTGCGCGTGGTGGTGCCGAGTCGGCTTAGTTAGTCGCGTTGGCGCGGCGACGCGCGGCCAGCCACTGCTTACGCAGCTTGCGGCGCTCGTCTTCGGTGGTGCCACCCCAGACACCAGACTCCTGGTTCGTCGCCAGGGCGAACTCGAGGCAGTGCTTCTGGGCGTCACAGCTCAAGCACACGCGCTTGGCGGACTCGATCTGGTCGGTGGCGTTGCCGGTCGTGCCGACGGGGAAGAACAATTCGGGTTCGGTGTCGCGACAGGCCGCGTTCGTGCGCCAGTCGGCGTCGTCCCAAGCGTGCGTGCGGTTCCAGATCAGCGACATGAAAGTTCCTTATATTTCGGGGGGTTCGGCACCGAAAGGCGGTAAAACGTCTCGCGGCGGGAGTTCAATTTTACTGGTCGAATTACCCGATTACAAGGGGTAATTTTCGGGCGGCGTCGTTGGGGCGTGCCCGACTATTTCCCAGTATTCCTGCGATGATGAGGTCGTGACCGAAATCTTTGCGCACCGGGGACTGCACCACGTCGCCAGAGAGAACACGCTCGACGCCTTCGTGGCCGCGCAGGATTTCGGAGTCGACGGGGTCGAACTCGACGTGCGGCGCACCCGAGACGGGGTGCTGGTGGTGCACCACGACCCCCACATTGGCGATCTGGTCATCGCCCAGCACGACGCCCACGACCTACCCGGGTACGTCCCCACGCTGCAAGAGGCCTTTGAGGTACTCACTACCGTGCGCGTCAACGTTGAAATCAAGAACATTCGCGACAAATCAGAACCCACCTACGACGACACCGGTTCCTTCGCGCACCAAGTGATCGCCAGCCTCTACGACTGGGGCGTCGAGGATCGAGTCCTTATTTCATCCTTCGATCTCGCCACCTGCGTGGAAGTGCGCGCCACCGACCCCACCATGTACGTAGGTTGGTTGTTGTGGCAGCAAGACCCCCTGGAGGCCGTGACGCAAGCCCACGTCTTAGGGCTCAACGCGATTAATCCCCACTATTCAGTGGTGAATCAAGTGGTGGCGGAGTCTGCCCGCCAGCAAGGCGTCGACCTGAACGTCTGGACCGTGAACTCGCGACTCGATATTGAAGCTGTTGCTGCGCACCAGGTGACGAGCATCATCAGCGACGACCCGGCGGAAGTTCTCTCAGTTATTCGATAACGAATGATGTCGACTTTGCAGTCACTGCAAAGTCACTGGTGGTTGGTAACAGCAGGCGCCACGAGTTTGAGATTCGCGAGTGCATTCAGCGAAATTCCTTGGCGTGCGGCTTCGCGCACGAGCATGGCGTGCGTCTGGGGTGACGTCCGTAGCTGAAATTTCCCACTGAACTGTCGAGTGGCAATGGGCTCGGGAACTAATTCTTGAGATGCGAGTAAGTCCTCTACGACATTCGCGACGAGGTCAACAATCCCCTCGAGTGCAGCACTTCGACTCGCCGCTAAGTGGGAGAGCGAGGGAAATTCGAGGCAGGTACCAACGTACTCACCGTCTTCACCAGACCAGGTAACGGTGAATTCATAGTGGTCTAACCATTGAGCGCTGACTTTGGTCACGTTATTCTCCTGTTTGCAGTCTTTCGATTGCGCGAAGCACCTGGCGGAGTTGATAGAGCTTCACACCACCACCTGTTTGACGCTGAATATTGATTCGTGGGTCGCCAGCCCATGGGGTCGTATAGATCACGTGACTTCCCGCCGTTCGAGGCGGTCCGAAGTAGTGGGCACAGATGGCAGCGAGCTCGTCGAAACTTACG
>Ga0316218_1003093_pt1 | contig 14304 bp, 9 predicted proteins | sample TBH18003metaG_FD_203634 | JGI IMG/M metagenome (GOLD analysis project Ga0316218, IMG submission 203634) | Freshwater microbial communities from Trout Bog Lake, Wisconsin, USA - TBH18003 | ecosystem: Environmental > Aquatic > Freshwater > Lake > Hypolimnion/Profundal zone | place: USA: Wisconsin...
AGGAACCATTGAAGATATCAATTACGAAAAAAGCAAACTTAAAGTATCAGTGGTTATTTTTGGTAGAGCAACACCAGTTGAGCTTGAGTTTGGTCAAGTAGAAAAAGAAGTTTAGTAGTACAGCAGTAAAAATTAACTAGGGAGCTTTTTAAAAAAGCGCTTGTACCTAATTTAGGAGAATGAAATGGCAAAGAAAATCGTTGGCTATATAAAGCTACAAATCCCAGCCGGCAAAGCTAACCCAAGTCCACCAGTGGGACCTGCGTTAGGTCAAAGAGGCTTAAACATTATGGAGTTTTGTAAAGCATTTAATGCTGCTACACAAACTTTTGAACCCGGATTACCTATTCCTGTTGTGATTACCGCTTTCGCAGACAAGAGTTTTACTTTTGTTATGAAAACGCCACCCGCATCAATTCTAATTAAGAAAGCAGCGAAATTAGAAAAAGGTTCACCAAGACCGCATACAGATAAAGTTGGAAGAATTACTAGAGCGCAAGCTGAAGAAATTGCTAAAACAAAAATGGCAGATCTTACAGCGGCTGATATGGATGCTGCAGTGCGAACAATCGCAGGCAGTGCGCGGAGCATGGGTATAGAAGTGGAGGGTGTATAAGATGCCATTAAATAAAAGAATTACAACACTAAGATCTAAAGTTGACCGTGATAAATCTTATCCGGCACAAGAAGGTCTTCAACTTGTTAAAGAAACAGCAACGGCAAAATTTGATGAATCAGTAGATGCAGTTATTAATCTAGGGATTGATGCTAAAAAATCTGATCAACTTATTCGTGGTGCATTAGTGCTTCCAAATGGTACAGGCAAAACAACACGTGTTGCAGTATTTGCTCAAGGTGCTGCAGCTGAAGCTGCAAAAGCAGCGGGTGCAGATATTGTTGGGTTTGATGATCTCGCTGAAAAAATTAAAGGCGGCATGATGGATTTTGACGTAGTAATTGCAACGCCAGATGCTATGAAAGTTGTTGGAGCATTAGGACAAGTATTAGGCCCAAGAGGTTTAATGCCAAATCCAAAAGTGGGCACGGTAACACCAGACACAGCTGCAGCAGTTAAAAATGCAAAAGGCGGACAAGTTCAATATAGAACTGACAAGGGCGGTATCGTGCATTGCACTATTGGCCGAGCATCATTCTCTGTTGACCAATTAAAAGGTAATTTAGCAGCATTAATTGATGCAATTAACAAAGCTAAACCACCAACAACAAAAGGTATTTTTGTAAAAAAATTATCGGTTTCTAGCACGATGGGTGCTGGTGTAAGAATCGATTCAGCAAGTTTAGTGTAAAGAATTAAAAGAAAGCGAAAGCTTTTTTAAAAAGAACTTTGGGTTCACTGATACGAAAATATCAGTGAAGCTTTCAAAGACCGTAGGTGCTAACAAGTCTAATTCTAGTGATCTTTTGCTAGAGCCTACGCAGATGGCGGTACCCCTGAAGGATAGCATCCTGATAGAGGTCGCCGTAATGTTGGTATTAAGTTTACTTAATGCTTAATTTAACGGAAGGAGAAGACCTTGAGTCTTAATCTTGAACAAAAAAAGGCAGTGGTTGCTGAAGTTAACAAGCAAATCGCGGGCGCTCAAGCAGTTGTTTTAGCAGAAAACCGAGGTATCGGTGTAAGCGAAATGACAGCGTTAAGAGTTCAAGCCAGAAAATCAGGAGTTTATCTTCGTGTCTTAAAGAACACATTAGTTCGAAGAGCCGTAGATGGAACTGCATTCTCTGACTTAGCCAATGAAATGGTAGGTCCAATAGTTTATGGCATCTCAACTGATCCAGTTGCTGTTGCTAAAGTACTAAATGAATTTGCCAAATCAAACGATAAGTTTGTTATTAAATCAGGAGCAATGCCGAATAAGGTAATGAGCGCTTCAAATATTGAAGCATTAGCATCATTGCCAAGTCGTGAAGAATTACTCGCAAAATTATTGGGAACAATGCAAGCACCGATTGCGAAATTTGTTCGTACGCTTAATGAGGTACCAACAAAATTTGTACGTGGTTTAGCAGCAGTTCGCGATCAAAAACCTGCGTAATTTTTAAACGATTAATTTAAATTTTTTATTAGGAGTATTAAATGGCTATCTCTAAAGCTGAAATTTTAGATGCAGTAAGTGCAATGTCAGTTCTTGACTTGTCAGAACTTATTAAAGATATGGAAGAAAAATTTGGTGTTTCAGCTGCTGCTGCTGCTGCTGTTGCTGTTGCTGCTGCACCTGCTGCTGCTGGCGGCGCTGCTGCTGCAGAAAAAACTGAGTTTACAGTAATGTTGACTGCTTCAGGCGACAACAAAGTAAACGTAATTAAAGCTGTTCGCGAAATTACAGGTCTTGGCTTAAAAGAAGCTAAAGATTTAGTAGACGGCGCACCTAAGCCAATTAAAGAAGGTGTTGCAAAAGCTGCAGCTGATGAAGCACTAGCTAAATTAAAAGAAGCTGGCGCTACAGCAGAACTTAAGTAATGCTAATTAGCATGGCTGACAGCTTGCTGTCAGCCTTTGCTATTTTTTGTTTTAGATAATTAATAGGTTAAAACTTATAAAAATTTATAAAACAATATTCTTAAATATTAAAAGTTTATTGTTTTATGAAAATTACACCAGGAGACGCAATGAGCTATTCCTTTACTGAAAAAAAACGTATTAGAAAAAGTTTTGCTAAAAGAGAGCGTGTGCAAGATATTCCATATTTGCTCACCATGCAGCTTGAATCTTACGCAGCTTTTTTACAAAAAAATACGCATCCTGAACAAAGACTAAGTGAAGGTTTACAGTCTACATTCAATTCAGTATTTCCTATCGTAAGTCACTCTGGCAATGCAAGACTCGATTTTGTTACTTACAATTTAGGTGAAGAAGCGTTTGATGTTAAAGAATGTCAACAGCGCGGATTAACATACGGTGTTCCATTAAGAGTCAAAGTTCGTTTAACTCTCATGGATAAAGAAGCATCAAAACCAACAGTTAAAGAAATTAAAGAACAAGAAGTGTATATGGGCGAGATTCCGCTTATGACAGATAACGGCTCGTTTGTTATTAACGGTACTGAGCGAGTTATCGTATCCCAACTCCATAGAAGCCCTGGTGTATTCTTTGAGCATGATCGAGGTAAAACACATAGCTCTGGCAAATTATTATTTTCTGCAAGAATCATCCCTTATCGTGGTTCTTGGTTAGATTTCGAATTTGACCCCAAAGATTATTTATATTTCCGTGTAGATCGTCGCAGAAAAATGCCGGTCACAATTTTGTTGAAAGCTTTAGGCTATTCACCAGAACAAATTCTAGAAACATATTACGACTTCGATGCATTCAATGTGACTGCAAAATCAATTGAGTTTGAATTAGTTCCTGATCGCTTAAGAGGTGAAATTGCTAAATTTGATATCGCTGATAAAAGAGGAAATGTAATTGTTCAAAAAGACAAACGCATTACTGTTAAACATATTCGCGATATGGAAAAAGCAGGCGTAAATAAAATCACAGTAGATAAAGATTTTATTTTAGGCCGTAAGATTTCAAAAGCAATTGTAGATAAAAATACAGGCGAAGTTATAGCTAATGCAAACGATGAAATCACAGAATCAGTGTTGGATAAATTTATTGAAGTAGGCGTAGGGCAAATTCATACGCTCTATTCAAATGATTTAGATCATGGCGATTATATTTCTCAAACACTTACTTCAGATGAAGTGCCTGATCAATACAGCGCTAAAGTTGCTATTTATCGAATGATGCGACCTGGTGAACCACCAACTGAAGACGCAGTTGAGGCTTTATTTAAAGGATTATTCTTTAATGAAGATCGATATGACTTATCTAATGTAGGTCGTATGAAATTTAATCGCAGAGCACATCCAAAAGTTTTCGAGCAACATGCAAACTGGTTACAAAGATTTTATAAGCGCGTTGGTCCTCAAGGTGAAACTGGTGCAAACATTTTATCAAACGACGATATCTTGGCTGTGATCGGTGTACTTATCGAGTTGCGTAATGGTCGCGGTGAAATAGATGATATCGATCATTTAGGTAATCGAAGAATTCGTTCAGTGGGTGAGCTTGTGGAGAATCAATTTAGAACAGGACTTGTTCGTGTTGAACGAGCTGTTAAGGAAAGATTAAGTCAAGCTGAGGCAGATAATTTAATGCCACACGATTTAATTAATTCAAAACCTATCTCAAGCGCGATTAGAGAATTTTTTGGTTCGTCACAATTATCTCAATTCATGGATCAAACTAACCCATTATCTGAGATTACACATAAACGCAGAGTGTCAGCATTAGGCCCTGGCGGTTTAACAAGAGAGCGTGCTGGCTTTGAAGTGCGTGACGTTCACTCAACACATTATGGACGTGTATGTCCAATTGAAACACCAGAAGGTCCAAACATCGGATTGATTAATTCGCTCGCACTTTATGCAAGAACAAATCAATACGGATTTTTAGAGACACCTTATAGACGTGTTGAAAATGGAAAAGTCACTGCGAAGATAGATTACCTCTCTGCAATTGAAGAAAGTGAATTTGTAATCGCCCAGGCGAATACTGAGCTTGATAATAAAGGACACTTTCAAGACGACTTAATTTCATGTCGTCACCGTAATGAATTTACGATGTCATCAGTAGATCCTATTCAATATATGGATGTGGCGCCTGGACAAATTGTTTCTGTCGCCGCTGCACTTATTCCATTCCTAGAACATGACGATGCAAACCGTGCGCTTATGGGTGCAAACATGCAACGTCAAGCAGTACCTTGCTTAAGAGCAGAGAAAGCTGTTGTAGGTACAGGTATTGAAAGAACAGTAGCAACTGACTCTGGCACAACAGTTCAAGCCAAACGAGGCGGTGTTGTTGATTATGTTGATTCAAGACGTATTGTGATTCGCGTAAACGACGATGAAGCTGCAGATGGAGAAGTTGGTGTTGATATTTACAATCTAACTAAATACACAAGATCAAATCAAAATACTAATATCAATCAAAGGCCACTCGTAAGAATTGGCAACAAGATTGCAAGAGGTGATGTGATTGCTGACGGCGCATCGACTGATGTGGGTGAATTAGCGCTTGGTCAAAATATGCTTGTTGGATTTATGCCATGGAATGGTTATAACTTCGAGGATTCGATTTTAATTTCAGAGCGCGTAGTAGCTGAAGATCGATATACATCAATTCATATTGAAGAGTTATCTGTAGTATCTAGAGATACAAAATTAGGCCCAGAAGAAATTACACGCGATATTTCAAATCTTTCAGAAAGAATGCTTGGAAGACTTGATGAATCCGGCATTATTTATATCGGTGCTGAAGTTGAATCAGGCGATGTGCTTGTAGGTAAAGTGACACCTAAAGGTGAAACACAACTTACACCTGAAGAAAAGCTTTTAAGAGCAATCTTTGGTGAAAAAGCTTCTGATGTAAAAGATACAAGTTTGAGAGTGCCATCAGGTATGTCTGGCACAATTATTGACGTTCAAGTATTTACTAGAGAAGGTATTGATAGAGATTCAAGAGCACAACAAATTATTGATGATCAATTAAAACACTTCAAACAAGACTTGGCTGATCAATTGAGAATTGTAGAAGATGATACTTTTGGAAGAATCGAAAGATTACTTACAAACAAAGTTGCAACTGGCGGCCCAAAAGGCTTGAAAAAAGGCGAAAAAATCTCTAAAGATTTTCTAGCTTCAATTAATAGATACGATTGGTTTGATATTCGTTTAGGTAATGACGACGCTTCAAAACAATTAGAAACATTGAAAGATAATTTAGCGGTTGCTAAAGAACAATTCGATAAACGTTTTGAAGAGAAAAAGCGTAAATTAACACAAGGCGACGAACTTCCTCCAGGCGTTCAAAAAATGGTTAAGGTTTACTTAGCTGTGAAACGTAGAATTCAACCTGGCGATAAAATGGCCGGACGTCACGGTAACAAAGGTGTGGTTTCAAAAATCGCTCCTGTAGAAGATATGCCACATATGGCTGATGGCACACCTTTGGATATTGTATTAAATCCATTAGGCGTTCCTTCCCGAATGAACATCGGTCAAATCTTAGAAACCCATCTTGGATGGGCAGCTAAAGGGTTAGGCGTTCGTATTGGCGAAATGTTAAAAGAAGAAGCGAAGATTACTGAAGTTCGTAAATTCTTAGATCAAATTTACAACGATGCTTCTGGTAAAAAAGAAGATATTAAATCATTAAACGATGAAGAAGTTGTAGAGCTTGCCCAACACTTAAAAAATGGTGTTCCATTCGCTACATCAGTATTTGATGGTGCATCTGAATCTGACATTAAATATATGTTAGATCTTGCTTACCCAGATAACGATCCAAAAACAGAACTCTTGCAATTTTCAGCAAATAAAACGCAAGTTAAATTGTTTGATGGTCGCACAGGCGAGGCATTTGAAAGACCTGTCACAGTAGGCTATATGCATGTGCTTAAATTACATCATTTAGTTGATGACAAAATGCATGCTCGTTCAACAGGACCTTACTCTCTTGTAACGCAACAACCTCTGGGCGGTAAAGCGCAATTCGGTGGACAACGTTTTGGTGAGATGGAAGTTTGGGCGCTCGAAGCATACGGCGCCGCTTACACCTTACAAGAAATGTTGACTGTTAAGTCAGACGACGTTGCTGGTAGAACTAAAGTATACGAAAACATAGTGAAGGGTGAGCATAAGATTGATGCGGGCATGCCTGAATCATTCAACGTGTTGGTTAAAGAAATTCGTTCACTAGCTATTGATATTGACCTCGATAGAAACTAAGGAGATCACAGATGAAAGCTTTATTAGACCTATTTAAACAGGTTACACAAGAAGAAGAGTTTGATGCAATTAAGATTGCATTAGCATCTCCAGAAAAAATTCGTTCATGGTCTTATGGTGAAGTTAAGAAGCCAGAAACTATTAATTACAGAACATTTAAACCTGAAAGAGATGGTTTATTTTGTGCAAAAATATTTGGACCTATTAAAGACTATGAATGTCTTTGCGGTAAATATAAGCGACTTAAACATCGCGGTGTGATTTGTGAAAAATGTGGCGTTGAAGTTACGCTATCTAAGGTGCGTCGTGAGCGCATGGGCCACATTGACTTAGCAAGTCCAGTTGCGCATATTTGGTTTTTAAAGAGTCTACCAAGTCGTCTAGGTATGGTGCTCGATATCGCTTTAAGAGATATTGAACGCGTTCTTTATTTTGAAGCATTTATTGTTGTTGATCCTGGCATGACTCCTTTAACAAGAGGACAACTTCTTACGGAAGATGACTATCTTGCAAAAGTAGAAGAGTTTGGTGACGAATTCACAGCAGTGATGGGTGCAGAAGCAATTAAAGAATTGCTTAAATCACTTGATATTAATAGTGAAATTGAAAAATTAAGAACTGAATTAGCTGAAACAGGCTCAGAAGCAAAAATTAAAAAAATTGCTAAGCGCTTAAAAGTGCTTGAAGCATTCCAAAAATCAGGTATCAAACCTGAATGGATGATTTTAGAAATTCTTCCTGTACTACCTCCTGAATTAAGACCATTGGTTCCTCTTGATGGCGGAAGATTTGCTACATCAGACCTTAACGATTTGTATCGTAGAGTGATTAACAGAAATAATCGTTTAAGAAGATTATTAGATCTTAAAGCACCAGAAATTATTGTTAGAAATGAAAAGCGTATGTTGCAAGAAGCGGTTGATTCACTTCTTGATAATGGCAGACGTGGCAAAGTTATGACGGGCGCTAATAAACGACCATTAAAATCTCTTGCCGATATGATTAAAGGTAAGGGCGGTCGTTTTAGACAAAACCTTTTAGGTAAGCGTGTTGATTATTCTGGTCGTTCAGTAATTGTTGTTGGACCACAATTAAAACTTCATCAATGTGGTTTACCAAAGAAAATGGCACTTGAATTATTCAAGCCATTTATTTTCCATAAATTAGAAGTATTAGGCCTTTCTACAACTATTAAAGCTGCAAAGAAAAAAGTAGAAGAAGAGGGACCAGAAGTATGGGATATCTTAGAGGACGTAATTAGAGAGCATCCTGTTTTATTAAACAGAGCGCCAACATTACATCGCTTAGGCATTCAAGCTTTTGAACCTATCTTGATTGAAGGTAAAGCAATTCAATTGCATCCGTTAGTTTGTGCTGCATTTAACGCCGACTTTGACGGTGACCAAATGGCAGTTCATGTGCCTTTATCTCTAGAGGCTCAGATGGAAGCAAGAACCTTAATGCTTGCATCTAATAACGTTTTATCTCCTGCGAATGGTGAACCAATTATTGTTCCATCACAAGATATTGTGCTTGGTCTTTATTACATGACACGAGATAAAATTGCTGCACGTGGTGAAGGTATGAAATTTACTGACGTGGCAGAAGTTCATCGTGCTTTTGATAGTGGCTTAGTTGATATTCATGCGCGCGTAACAGTTCGCATTAAAGAAACTGAATTAGGTTTAGATGGCACAACTACTGACAAAGTAAATCGATATGAAACTACAGTTGGTAGAGCAATACTTTCTGAAATTCTTCCAGCAGGACTTTCTTTTGATTTAATTAATAAAGCATTAAAGAAAAAAGAAATTTCAAAATTAATTAATGCAGGATTTAGACGTGTTGGTATTAGAGAGACAGTAATTCTTGCTGATAAATTAATGTACATGGGTTACACCTATGCAACAAAAGCAGGTATCTCAATCAGTATTCATGACATGCTTGTCCCGCCAGAAAAAGAACAGCTTATTGAAGCTGCTGAATCTGAAGTTAAAGAAATTGAAGATCAATATATTTCAGGTCTTGTGACGCAAGGCGAAAGATATAACAAGGTTGTTGATATCTGGGGTCGTGCAGGTGACAAAGTTGCTGATGCAATGATGAAACAACTTAAAGAAGAGCCTGTTAAAAATGATGCTGGTGAAAATGTGAAGGGTAAAGATGGTAAAGATCTTTATCAAGAATCATTTAATGCAATTTATATGATGGCTGATTCTGGTGCGCGAGGATCTGCAGCTCAAGTAAGACAGCTTGCAGGTATGCGAGGCTTGATGGCGAGACCTGATGGTTCAATTATTGAAACACCAATTACAGCTAACTTCCGTGATGGCTTAAATGTGCTTCAATACTTTATTTCTACGCACGGCGCGCGTAAAGGCCTTGCAGATACTGCATTAAAAACAGCTAACTCAGGTTATTTAACAAGACGTTTAGTTGATGTGACGCAGGATCTTGTGGTGACTGAGCATGATTGCGGCACGGAAGATGGTTTAGTTACTAAAGCGCTTGTTAAGGGCGGTGAAGTAGTTGAGCCATTACGCGATCGTATTTTAGGCCGTGTAAACGCGCTTGATATTATGAATCCAGAAAATCAAGAAGTGGTTTATCCAAAAGGTACATTGCTTGAAGAGGATCACGTTGAAAAAATTGATGCACTTGGTATTGATGAAGTTAAAGTAAGAACTGCACTGACTTGCGAGACAAGACATGGTATTTGTTCTCAATGTTATGGTCGCGATTTAGGTCGAGGTAAATTAATTAGCCAAGGTGAGTCTATCGGTGTGATTGCAGCGCAGTCTATCGGTGAGCCTGGTACACAATTAACGATGAGAACCTTCCATATTGGTGGCGCAGTTTCTAGAGCAGCATCAGTGAGCCAAGTTGAAAGTAAATCAAACGGCGTTATTCAATTTACTTCTACAATGCGATATGTAACGAACGCTCGAAATGAGCAGGTAGTTATTTCGCGTAATGGTGAATTAATTATTCAAGATGAGAGTGGTCGCGAAAGAGAACGTCATAAAGTTCCTTATGGTGCAAATCTTGTTGTTCAAGATGGTAAGCCAATTAAGGCCGGCGGTGTTCTTGCAACATGGGACCCACATACACGTCCAATTATTTCTGAATATGCTGGACAAGTTAAATTTGAAAACGTTGAAGAAGGTATTACGGTTGCAAAACAAATTGATGATGTCACAGGCTTATCATCTCTAGTTGTAATCGATCCTAAGCAACGTGCAGGCCAATCAAAAGGCTTGAGACCTCAAATTAAAATTTTAGACACTTCAGGTAATGAAGTTAAATTAGCAGGAAGTGATATATCTGTTAACGTAACTTTCCAACTTGGTTACATCATTACAGTTAAAGATTCTCAAGAAGTTAAAGTGGGCGATGTGATTGCGCGTATTCCACAAGAATCCTCTAAGACAAGAGATATTACCGGCGGTCTTCCAAGAGTTGCTGAGTTATTTGAAGCAAGATCTCCAAAAGATGCAGGTATGTTAGCTGAAAGCACAGGTACAGTTTCATTTGGTAAAGACACCAAGGGTAAACAAAGACTTGTGATTACAGATCTTGAAGGTGTTTCAAAAGAATTTTTAATTCCTAAAGACAAACATGTAACAGCTCATGACGGTCAAGTGGTAACAAAAGGTGAAGTCATTGTTGACGGACCTGCGGATCCACAGGACATTCTTCGCCTTCAAGGCAGAGAAGCTTTAGCAAGATATATCATTGATGAAGTTCAAGATGTGTATAGATTGCAAGGCGTTAAGATTAATGACAAACACATCGAAGTCATTGTAAGACAAATGTTAAGACGCGTTCGTATTACTGATGCAGGTGATACCTCATTTATTCAAGGCGAACAAGTTGAAAGAGCTGAAGTATTAACTGAAAATGAATTGGTGTTGTCACAAGACAAAAAACCAGCAGAATATGAGTATGTGCTTTTAGGTATTACTAAAGCATCATTATCAACAGATTCATTCATTTCAGCTGCTTCGTTCCAAGAAACAACCCGCGTTCTCACTGAAGCTGCAATTTTAGGTAAGCGTGATGACCTAAGAGGGCTCAAAGAGAATGTGATTGTTGGTCGATTAATTCCTGCAGGTACAGGCTTGGCTTATCATGAAACAAGAAAAGCTGCGGCTGCTGGGGAAGATATCGATCCTGTTGAAGTCCCGCTCGATCAGATTGAAGCTCCAATTGAAGAGGCTCAAATTAGCCCTGAAATTGAAGCGCCGACTGAATGATAGGTTGACATTATGCAGGAACCAAAATACAATTTGCGGCTTTTTGAGATCTTCGCGTTCGTCGCGAGATTTCAGAGAGTCATCATCAATAGTAAGTTAGAAATTTAAGGATTTAGGCGATGCCAACAATTAATCAGTTAATTCGTAAACCACGAAAAAGAGTTGAAAGTAAGAGCAAAGTTCCAGCTCTAGAAGCTTCACCTCAAAAAAGAGGTGTGTGTACGCGTGTTTACACAACAACTCCAAAAAAACCAAACTCTGCTTTGCGCAAAGTGGCTAAAGTTCGTCTGACGAACGGTTACGAAGTGATTAGTTATATCGGTGGTGAAGGCCATAATTTACAGGAACACTCTGTAGTTTTATTAAGAGGCGGTCGTGTAAAAGACTTACCAGGTGTTCGATACCATATGGTTCGAGGTAGTTTGGATACTGCCGGTGTTAAAGATCGTAAACAATCTCGATCTAAATACGGCGCTAAACGCCCTAAAGAAGCTTAAGTTTTTAGAATACTAAATTAAGGTAAACAAAATATGCCAAGACGTAGAGAAGTTCCCAAAAGAATCATCCTTCAGGATCCAAAATTCGGAAGCCAAGAGGTTTCTAAATTTGTGAATGTATTAATGACGAGCGGAAAAAAATCCGTTGCCGAAAGATTAATTTACGGTGCATTCGATCAAATTAAAACGAAAAGTGGTAAAGATCCTATTGAAGTATTTTCTCTCGCATTAACGAATTTAAGACCAGTTGTTGAAGTAAAAAGTCGACGAGTAGGTGGTGCTAACTACCAAGTGCCTGTCGAAGTTAGACCTTCAAGACGTGTTGCTTTAGCTATGAGATGGCTAAGAGATGCAGCTCGTAAAAGAGGTGAAAAATCAATGGATTTACGTTTAGCAGCAGAAATTGTAGAAGCTTCAGAAAATAAAGGCGCTGCAATGAAAAAACGTGAAGAAGTTCATAGAATGGCAGAAGCTAATAAAGCGTTCTCACATTTCCGTTTCTAAACATAATAATTAAAAGGTAATTCAAAGTGGCTCGTACAACCCCCATTAATAGATACAGAAATATAGGAATTAGCGCGCATATTGATGCAGGTAAAACTACAACAACTGAGCGTATTCTTTTTTATACAGGGGTAAACCATAAAATTGGTGAAGTGCATGATGGCGCTGCAACCATGGACTGGATGGAACAAGAGCAAGAGCGAGGTATTACTATTACTTCAGCGGCAACAACTTGTTTCTGGAAAGGTATGGCCGGACAATTTGATCAACATCGTATTAATATTATTGATACCCCAGGACACGTTGACTTTACTATCGAAGTAGAGCGATCAATGCGCGTTCTTGATGGTGCATGCATGGTTTACTGTGCGGTAGGTGGTGTTCAACCTCAGTCAGAAACTGTTTGGCGTCAAGCAAATAAATACAAAGTCCCACGTCTTGCATTCGTAAATAAAATGGATAGAGCTGGCGCAAACTTTTTTAAAGTTTACGATCAAATGCGTTTACGTTTAAAAGCAAATCCAATCGCACTTCAAGTACCTATTGGCGCTGAAGAAAAATTTGAAGGGGTTGTTGACCTCGTTAAGATGAAAGCGATTTATTGGGATGATTCATCTCAAGGCATGAAATTTGATTATCGCGATATTCCAGCTGATTTAGTTGATACATGTAAAGAATGGCGCGAAAAAATGGTTGAAGCAGCAGCTGAAGCCAATGAAGAATTAATGAATAAGTACTTAGAAAATGGTGATCTAAGTGAAGAAGAAATTAAAAAAGGCTTACGTCTAAGAACAATTAGTTTTGAAATTGTGCCGATGTTATGCGGCTCAGCTTTTAAGAACAAAGGCGTACAAGCCATGTTGGATGCGGTGATTGAGTATTTGCCTGCACCTACGGATGTACCTCCAGTACCTTGTGAAGATGCTAAAGGTCAACCTACAACTCGCAAAGCTTCTGATGAAGAGCCTTTTGCAGCATTAGCATTTAAAATTATGACTGACCCTTTTGTGGGCCAATTAATTTTCTTCCGTGTTTATTCTGGCGTAATTAATTCAGGCGATACAATTTACAATCCAATCAAAGGCCGTAAAGAACGTATTGGTCGTATTCTTCAAATGCATGCAAATCAGCGTGAAGAGCTTAAAGAAGTTCGTGCTGGAGATATTGCAGCAGCTGTAGGACTTAAGGAAGCAACGACCGGTGACACATTATGTGATGTCAATAATGAAGTTGTTCTTGAAAGAATGATTTTCCCTGAGCCTGTAATTCACGTTGCAGTTGAACCTAAAACAAAAGCTGACCAAGAGAAAATGGGTATAGCTTTGAATAGACTTGCTCAAGAAGATCCTTCATTTAGAGTTAAGACAGACGAAGAAACAAATCAAACCATTATTTCAGGTATGGGCGAACTTCACTTAGAAATTCTTGTAGACCGAATGAAAAGAGAATTTGGCGTTGAAGCTAATGTAGGCGCACCACAAGTGGCATACAGAGAAGCAATCAAGAAACCAGTTGAAATTGAAGGTAAATTTGTTAAGCAATCTGGCGGTAAAGGTCAATATGGCCATGTATGGCTCAAAATGGAGCCAAACGAAGCCGGTAAAGGTTTTGAATTTATTGATGCAATTAAAGGCGGAACAGTACCACGCGAATTCATTCCTGCTGTTGAAAAAGGATTGCGTGAAACACTTCCCGCAGGTGTAGTTGCTGGTTATCCAGTGGTAGATGTCAAAGTGACTTTGTTTGATGGCTCTTACCATGATGTTGACTCAAACGAAAATGCATTTAAAATGGCAGCTTCGATGGCATTTAAAGACGGAATGCGTAAAGCGGACCCTATCCTTCTTGAGCCTATGATGGCAGTAGAAGTAGAAACTCCAGAAGATTATATGGGCGATGTGATGGGTGACCTTTCATCTAGACGCGGCATGATTCAAGGTATGGAAGATAATGCAACTGGCAAAGTTATTCGCGCCGAAGTTCCATTAGCAGAGATGTTTGGATATTCAACAACGATGCGTTCTTTATCTCAAGGTAGAGCAACATACTCAATGGAATTTAAGCATTACACAGAAGCACCAAGAAACGTAGCAGAAGCAATTGTTAATAAAAAATAAGTTAAAAATCTAAGGATAACATTATGGCAAAAGGCAAATTTGAACGTACCAAACCCCATGTGAACGTTGGCACAATTGGTCACGTTGACCATGGTAAGACAACACTTACAGCGGCAATCACAACGATTC
>Ga0316218_1003095_pt1 | contig 14286 bp, 13 predicted proteins | sample TBH18003metaG_FD_203634 | JGI IMG/M metagenome (GOLD analysis project Ga0316218, IMG submission 203634) | Freshwater microbial communities from Trout Bog Lake, Wisconsin, USA - TBH18003 | ecosystem: Environmental > Aquatic > Freshwater > Lake > Hypolimnion/Profundal zone | place: USA: Wisconsin...
AGGATAATGGCAGATATAGCACTAAAAGCAACGGCGATCAATAAATACTTCCACGACCCGGTTACCATGCCGGTACTGAAGAACGTATCTATGGAGGTCAATAAAGGTGAGTTTGTATCCATAGTAGGTAAGTCGGGCTGCGGCAAGTCTACCCTGCTCTATGTACTCTCTACCATGGATACCGACTACGAAGGCACGCTGGAAATAAACGGGATCAAAGCCACAGGGCGAACACTTAACGACCTCGCCGCACTGCGCAATGAGTCAATAGGCTTCGTATTCCAGTTCCACTACCTCCTGCCCGATTTCTCCTGCCTTAAAAATGTAATGATACCGGGCCTTAAGTTGGGCAAGTATTCTTACAAAGAGATAGAACAGAAAGCGTATGAAAAGCTAAAGATGTTCGGAGTAGAAGACCAGGCGCTGAAAAAAGCCAACAAGCTATCGGGCGGGCAGCAGCAGCGTGTGGCCATAGCCCGCGCGCTCATCAACGACCCTACCATCATTATGGGCGATGAACCTACCGGTAACCTCGACTCTAAGAATACGGGCATCGTATTTGATCTTTTTCAAAAGCTCACACACGATTTTGGCCAAACTATCATCACCGTAACCCATGATGAGGATTTCGCCAAACGATCAGACCGCATCATTGAAATGGCCGATGGCGTGATCACCAGCCATGGGCATAAATAATCAATTAAACCAAACAAAGAATATAACATCAAAGAAGGACATTAATATATTACATCACTTTTTTGTTCACTTGCATTATGTCGGCATACTGGGTCAAAACGCCTGCTTTCTTTAAAAGAGTATTTCCCAAGAACATGGTTTGGGAAATGCCCACCCATGCCGACCCTACTGTTTATATCACTTTCGATGATGGGCCCCACCCTACAGTCACGCCCTTTGTATTGGGAGAGTTGGCGAAGTGCAATGCAAAGGCCACGTTCTTTTGCGTGGGCAATAACGTTACCCACTACCAGGATGTCTATGACCAGGTGCTGGCGCACGGACATGCCACGGGCAACCATACCTACAACCACGTGAATGGTTGGAAGGCCGATAGCGACCACTACATTAAAAACATTGACCGGGCAAAGAAATACATTAACAGCAAAGCCTTCCGCCCGCCCTATGGCCGCATCAAATACTCACAGATGCGCAAATTCAGGAAGAAATACCCCGAATGGCATATATACATGTGGGATATCCTCAGCGGCGATTTCGACCAAAGCATCAGCCCGCAGGAGTGCCTGGATAATGTGCTGTCGCACATACGCCCCGGCTCCATCATCGTGTTTCACGACAGCGACAAATCTTTCGAGCGCATGAGCTATGCCTTGCCACATGTACTGGCCTATTGCCAGAAGCAACACTGGAAAATGGCAGCATTACCGTATTAGCCATTACTTTCTTTCTCCGTTATTACTTAGTTTTGGCCCCATATGCAATTCCGTCCCGAAATAGCCTTCGAGCCACTACCCATACAAAATGCCTATCAGTCAGAAGCATTGATAAAGCTACTTGGCTATTTACGGGCAAATTCCCCTTTTTATCAAAAGCTATTTGCGGCACATAAAATAGATCTGGATAACATAAAGTCGCTCGCCGACCTGCACCTGCTGCCCACCACATCCAAGAGCGATATGCAGGAGCATAACATGGAGTTTTTGTGCGTGCCAACTGCGCAGGTGAAGGAATATACAGCCACATCGGGCACAATGGGCCGCCCCGTAGATATAGCCCTTACCGAGAACGACCTATTGCGCCTGGCCTACAACGAGCATCAATCATTCCTGTGCGCCGATGGAGGGCCCGGAGATGTGTACCAGCTCATGCTCACCCTCGATCGCCAGTTCATGGCGGGCATGGCCTACTACATGGGCATACGCCAACTTGGCGCAGCCCTCATACGCACAGGCCCCGGCCTGCCCGCTATGCAGTGGGATACTATTAAAAGATTACAGGCCAACAGCATGGTGGCTGTACCCTCCTTTATACTGAAGCTGGCCGAATGGGCTAAAGAACATGGCACAGACCCACGCACATCGCCCATGCAAAAGGCCATATGTATAGGCGAGAGCCTGCGCGATGGCGATTTCAAGCTCAATGCACTGGGCAGGCAAATACAGGATGCCTGGCCCATAAAGCTATACAGTACATATGCCTCTACCGAGATGCAGACGGCATTTACCGAATGTGGCGCAGGCATGGGTGGCCACCAACAGCCTGATCTCATCATCCTGGAAATACTTGATGAGCAGGGTAAACCCATGCGGGCCGGCGAATATGGGGAAGTTACCATTACTACACTGGGCATTGAAGGCATGCCGCTGCTGCGCTACCGCACAGGCGATATTTGCGCCTACTATGATACCGCCTGCACCTGTGGCCGCCACACACGCCGCCTCAGCCCGGTGCTGGGCCGCCGCCAGCAAATGATCAAGTACAAAGGCACTACCCTATACCCGCCCGCTATATTTGATATACTCAACAACATCCCCTTCATAAAAGAATATGTGGTAGAGGTATTTACCAATGAGCTGATGCTCGATGAAATTCGACTGCACATCAATACTCAACTACCTGCCGATGCCTGCGAGCAGCAGCTACGTCCAATACTACAGGCACGCCTGCGGGTGATGCCCCTGTTGCAGTTTCATGCAGCTGTATCCATACAGCAAATGCAATTTCCTGCGGTAAGCCGCAAGCAGGTAAAATTCATTGACAACCGAAAAACCGGCAAGTGATTTTTCCACCAATTATGAACATTCTATCGTTGCTCACCTATTAGCAATAGGTTGTTCTCCTTATTTTATTTATTTTCACCTTTTCCAAGACTCATTTATGCACCAAATAATAGATCTGTTAAAAACCCTGCTTGCCGACCCTGATAAGCTGATGAACTTCATAACCACCCACGGAGGGCTATACGTGGTCATGTTCATCATATTTGCGGAGACCGGCTTATTTGTTGGCTTCTTCCTGCCCGGCGACTCTATACTGTTCATTACAGGAATCATTATTGCCAATTCAGTACCACAGTTTGGCAACGAAGTGGTTGATCTTATTTACTGGCTCACGCTTATAAGTACTTCTGCTGTTATTGGCAATATACTGGGCTATTGGTTCGGCCTCAAAACCGGCCACCTTTGGTTCGAGAAGAAAGACACCTGGCTGTTTAAGCAGAAGCACTTGTTACAGGCACACGACTTCTATGAGAAGAACGGCACACTTGCCGTTATCCTCAGCCGGTTCCTGCCTATTGTACGTACCTTCTCACCGTTAGTGGCAGGCATTGTAAAAATGAGCTCGAAGAAATTCCTGTCTTACAGCATCATTGGCGCGCTCGCCTGGGTCATTAGTATGGTGATGGCGGGCTACCTGCTGGGCCACAATACATTTGTGAAGCACAATATTGATAAGATCGTTATCGGGCTTATCGTGGTAACAACAGCCCCTGTATTGTTCAAAATGATCTTTGGAAAGAAGAAAGAAGCTTCTGCTAACCCATAAACGGGGGTATATAACATCAAAGACAGGATAAATGGCAACCTCTACCGCAAACAATAATGCCAAAGTAATAGGCTTACTCAGCATCCCCGTACTCGTAGCAGCGCTGGGCTACTTTGTGGATATTTACGACCTGCTGCTCTTTGGCATGATCAGGAAAACAAGCTTGCAAAGCCTCGGTCTTACCGGCGATGCAGCGATCAATGCCGGCCTCAACGTAATGAGTGTGCAAATGTATGGCCTGCTCATAGGCGGCATTCTTTGGGGTATGATGGGCGATAAAAAAGGAAGGCTGAGTGTATTGTTCGGCTCCATCATTCTTTACTCTCTCGCCAATATTGCCAACGGATTTGTGCATACACTCAACCAGTATGAGATCTGCCGCTTTATAGCAGGCATAGGCCTTGCCGGAGAGTTAGGTGCGGGCATTACGCTGGTAAGCGAGCTGATTCCAAAAGAGAAAAGAGGTATTGCAACCTCTATGGTCGCAGGCATTGGCCTTACAGGTGCCGTGGTTGCCTACTTTATATCCCAAAGTTTTGACTGGCGCATATGTTATTTCATTGGTGGCGGTTTAGGCTTTCTATTACTATTGCTTCGAGTAAGGGTTTTTGAATCGGGCATGTTCCATGATATCAAAAAGGATGTGGCCATTCAGAAAGGGAATTTCCTGATGTTCTTCACTAACTGGAAGCGGTTTAAAAAATACATTTTGGCTATCGCCATCGGCCTGCCTACCTGGTATGTGATCGGCATACTGATACAGCAGTCTGATAAATTCGGTAAAGAGTTTGGCATCAAAGAAGACATAATCGCTGGAAAGGCAGTAATGTTTGCCTATGTAGCCATATCTGTTGCCGACCTGTTGATAGGGCTTTTGAGCCAAGTGCTGAAAAGCAGAAAAAAGGCCCTGTATATCTTTTACGCCATTACTATAGCGGGCATTGTGCTGTACTTCAATCTGTACAACAGCACCGCTGCTAACATGTACCTCGTATGTATGCTTATGGGCTTTGGCACCGGCTTCTGGGCACTGTTCGTAACCATGGCCGCCGAGCATTTCGGCACCAACCTGCGCGCTACAGCAGCTACTACCGTACCTAATATGGTTCGTGGTTCGCTGCCGCTTATCATCATCCTCTTCAAGAGCCTCATACCCGGCCATGGCACCATTACCGCAGGTGCTATTACAGGTGTCGTAGTTATGATCATCAGCACAATCGCAGTAGTACTCACCGAAGAGACCTTTGGTAAAGATCTAAATTTCCTGGAGGAGTAAATGGATAATCAGCACACCATCTCCAAAACCCGCATAGCCCCTACCCCTAGCGGCTTCCTGCACGTGGGCAATGTGCTGTCGTTTATGATCACCAAAGACATTGCAGAAAAAACAGGGGCAAAAATACTACTGCGCATTGACGACCTGGACCGCGAGCGACTGGAGCCGCGCTATGTGCACGACATCTTTGACACACTCCATTTCCTGAACATACCCTGGCAGGAAGGCCCACGCAACGTACAGGAATACGAGCAGCAGTACTCCCAGGTACACAGGATGGACTTATATAACAAAGCCCTGGAGCAACTGCGGGAAGGCGGCCACGTATTCGCCTGCACCTGCACCCGTTCACAACGCATCGGCAGTGATGGCAGCTATCCCGGCAATTGCCTGCACAAGAACTTACCATTAGATACCCCCGGCGCATGTTGGCGGTTGCGTACCAATGACCAAACAGAACTGCTTGTCCATCGCTTGGAAGATACCACGGTGAAGACAATACTGCCAGTTCATATGCAATACTTTGTGGTAAAAAAGAAAGACGGCTACCCAGCCTACCAGTTATCCTCTTTGATAGACGATCTTTATTTTGGCATAGACCTTATAGTGCGCGGGCAAGACCTATGGCCTTCTACCCTCGCCCAGCTATATCTGGCATCCGTGCTTGGGCTTACGCATTTCCAAAACACCACCTTTCACCATCACCACTTGGTCACTGATGAATATGGCGAAAAGTTATCAAAATCGGAAGGTGCTACATCAATACAATACCTGAGGCAGCAGGGCAAGACTGCTGCTGATATTTACGCGATGGTCCGGGCTATTATGGAGACTAATTAATTCCCATATCTTTGTGCGTAATGTACTATGAAGAAGGAAGCACATGCACCCGCAGGTCAAGATGCTATTCCTTATGCTATAGTGTAGACAGATCCAATAGCTCATTATGAATGCCACCCGCATAGTTGGTGTAGCGCAAGCTATCGCGGGTATAGTAATAATACAAAGTTGGCGGCGCCCATTTGAAAACGAAGACAGCGCATTTATTTATAGAATCGGTATAATAGTACGTTAGCGGATAACTAAAGAAAGGCACCATTATTGACGTGTCATTAATAACGGTAATTGCCGCTACATCGCTTGTTATTGTGTCCGTAAAACCATCAAATTGATGTATTCCATGCCAGGTGCGGCTACCCGTCATTGCAGACCACACGCTTGTTCTCGATGGGAAAGGTGTCCGCAATGTTATTACATTAGGCTGCGTCTGGCTGCTGTGCGTACAACCATAGAACATAGATACAGCAAGCAGTAGAATACAGAATGAATACTTCATACGGGCATATGTGATCTATTGCAAGTTACAGAAAAAAACAATCAATACCTCCTACAACCACGATAGAACATCTTCACTTCCTGCTCCACATCGGCTTAGCCTTCATCACCTTATTATACACCGCACAATTGGCGGCATGCGCCCCCGGCAGGTAGCCTATGCTCATTAAAAACTCATTCACTATCTCACCGCCCGTAAAGCGGAAGGTCTTTTTAAACAGCTTCACCCATTCATCCTTTGTTTTGGGATGGTGCAGTTCCAGCCATTTTTCAAACGAGCCGTGTTCTTTTTGCATTTGCAAGATCGTCCTGGCGTTTTCTATGGCGGCGTTAATTTTCAGCCTGTTGCGTATGATGCCGGCATCGGCCATCAGCCGCTCCCTGTCTGCTTCGGTGTAGGCGGCCACCTTTTTAATGTTGAAATTACTGTATGCTTTGCGAAAGGAGGCTTCTTTCTTCAGTATGGTTTCCCAGCTAAGGCCCGCCTGGTTGATCTCCAGCACCAGCCTGCAAAACAGTTCGTTATCATCATGAATAGGAAAGCCATAGTACAGGTCATGATAAGGCTTATGTATCGCATTCTTCTCCTCATTCATATTTTCTATAGCGCTGCAATAAGACATAGGTGGCTTGCTTTTTTCTCCTGATAAAATTATACTTGTGGTGCAGTACCCTCCTCATCCTTGTTGCGCATCATGCGCCTGCTGCCGTCATACAGTTCAAACTCCAGCAGCCTGCAATCTATAGTGCTGGTATAAAACTCTATCCTGCGTTTGGCCTTCAGGCCTATCTTCTTGGCCAGGTTCAGGTTGCCGGTAAATATGTAGCCAAAGTATCCTCCACATTTCTTCTTCATGAAATCGCCTATGCGGGTATACACCGGCTCCAGTGCGTCTTCCTCGCCCAGGCGCATACCGTATTCGGGGTTCATGTACATAATGCCCGTGCTGCTTTGCGGTATATCAGTGTCTTCAAAATCGCAGGTGTAAAACTTAATGAGCTTGGCCACACCCGCGGCTATGGCATTTTTGCGGGCATTGGTAATGGCCAGCTCGCTTATATCGGTAGCTATGATCTGCAGGCCGGGTACATCTACGATCTGTTTATCCAGCGTCTCCATTTCCTGCAGGTACACCTCCTCATTATACCCTGCCAGGTGCATAAAAGCATAGTTGAGCCTGAACAGGCCGGGGCGTGTATTGGTGGCTATCAGCGCGGCCTCTATGGCCACAGTGCCAGACCCGCACATGGGATTCACAAACGGCGACACCCTGTCCCATCGGGTGGCATATACAGTGGCTGCTGCCAGCGATTCCAGCATAGGCGCGGTACCCGGTATCTTGCGGTAGCCATGCCTCGCCAGCGATGGCCCTGATGTATCTATGAACACCTCTGCATCTTCATTCTTCCAGAACAGGTGTATCACAGCGCCATCCAGCTCCGAGCCTGTTGTAGGGCGTGTGCCGCGCACACTCCGCATCCTGTCCACAATGGCATCTTTCACCCGTAGATTGGCAAACATACTGTTGTTGATGGTAGGGTTCATCACATTGCTCGTTACCGAGAAATGCCCCGGATCAGGCAATACGTTTTCCCACGCATAAGTACACAGGGCGTTATATACAGCATCGGCATCGGGCGCGTCAAATTTAATGAGGCTATACAATACCTGGCTGGCGCAGCGCAGGTTCAGGTTCAGTTTGATGCAATCATTGATAGTGCCCTTGATGCGCACGCCCGTAATAAAGGCCTCCTCGACGGTAAAACCCAAGGAGATCACCTCTTGCTCCAGGTAGGGCGCTATGCGGCTGTGGCAGGTAATGGTTATCGGGGCAATGGTAGTATATAACGACATATGAGCCGCAAAGGTAGTTTTTAAGGGGCAGAAAAATTGCACACCAGCGCGGTCATTTAATTTCCGCAAACTGTTTCTTCATACCCTCAACTACCATTTCAGGCACAGCCATATCTTTTGCATGCGCCTCCCATACTACCATAGCCTGCTGCATCTGGTCTATGATACCTTTTGGATTTTTTATTGTATAGCTGTCTGCTATTTTAAGCACATCAGCCAAACCCACATCTACACGCTTACCGTTCACGGAAAGCGCTCTTGAAGTGCGCTTATAGGTAAGCAGCGGATTGAGCGAAAAAGTGAGATCGTAGGCAGGGGCAAGCGCCCATTTGTTATTAGCATCATTATAAATGAAAGAATGATTTTTAAGATGGTCGTCATGATTGGCAAATACAAGGTTAAAAACCATGCGCCGGAATAACTGCTCTATATCTTTATGTGGTAGTTTCAGGTAAACGGCAAGGTCAAATAAATTTTCATAGCTCGATACTTTCGGGTCCATGAAATCCCATCCGGCCATGCCAGTCGCCGTCAACACATGTTTTTTGTGGCCGTCCTGCCGGTCAAATCTAAAAGTGGCAAAATGCCGCTCGTCTATCAGTTTCGATGGCATCATATCAATACCTGTAGCTGCGGCTGTTAAGTAATAAATATATTCTATCAACTCAGGGCTGTACTTCTTATCGTCTTCCATGCCCAGTTTCACCAGGTAATGGTCATAGTCAGCCGAGTATACAATATCGCCGGGTATGATCTCCTTGGTTTTCTTATTTTCAGATACCAGTATCTTGGGCCTTGCCCCGCCTGCCGATGTGCCTATCTTAAAAATATTGAGTAACGACGCATGGTCCAGTGCCGTGGCCCCCATATTGCTTTTCTGCTCCAGCACTTGCTTTACTATCTCCGTTATCTCGTCAATATTAATGGTGGCACTTCCCGATAGGTCTTTGCAGGGCAGGTATTCCAGTGCACCCATGCCGCGTGTACCTACATATGCCAACTGCTCCAAAACAGATATTTGCTTCAAATCCTTGCTGCCACTTTCCAGCCATGCTTTAAAGATGATGTTGCCGAACGCATCGGGCAGGGAGTCGGCGATCATAGGCGGCAATCCCCTGAATGTATCATTGTTGTATTGCTCAAATACCTGCGTCTGCGCTATTCTTTTGAAGATCAGCGGGAACATATCCGTGTAGGCGTCCTCCTTCAAAAACTCCGGATTGTACTGAAAAAAAGAAGCGTTGCGGTGTTCATCAAAGCCTATCTTTCCCAGCTCCTTACCAAAACAATGCAGCCCGATCAGGTTATTCTTTGCCATAACTAATACAATGATTCGTGATTGTTGTTATTGATCTCTTGCTCCACATAGCCATAAAAGCTACCCAGCATATCCCAATGCTGCAATACCTTCAGCAGTGTATCCATAGTAGCGTTCTTTCCTGATTCAATGTTCTGTATCGTGATCCGGGATAAGCCCAATTGCTCACCAAGTTGCTCTTGCGTAACTCCTGCCCTTTTTCGCAATAGCTTCAACATATCACCTGTCTTTACTTTTACGCTTTTAATATTGATGCTGTTTAACATTTTGCATGTTATATTATGCAAATGTAGCAAAATAATCCAAAATGAACAATATATTATGCAAAAAAAAACGGCTTATAGCCGTTTTTTGCACCATAAAGCATAAGAATAATATTTAGTATTTCGTGAACTTCGCAGTAGTCGCATTCGTGCTGCTCAGGGTTTTAAGTACATACACACCCGGCGGCAACTGGCTTACATCAATAATGGTTTTATCTGCAACAATATTTTGCCTGATCACCACGCTGCCACTGATATTCATTATAGATAGCTCCCCGCCATTGAGACCCTCTACTATTATGTGATCAGTAGCAGGGTTGGGATATACCGCTACCTCCGTATTGGCCACTATTGACTTTATACCATTAGGCTCTACTATGGTACTCAGCGTAGTATTGGTGATCACCGGCGGGTTGGCATCAAAGTATATGTAGCCCGTGTTCTTTATCTGCGTACCTGCATGTTGGCCGGGGTTCAGCACCACGCTAAAGCGCACCTCGCCATGGCTGGCAGGCTCGTTGCTGCCGCTATCAGGCAGGTTGATCTCGTTATAGTCGAACTCCACCACGTTTGATGTCAGCCACTTAGGGGTCATCGTGTGGCTCGTACCCAATATCCTTAGCGTTTTAGGGTTGATGTGGCTATCCAATGTATCTACAACCCTTATATTCTCTGCCACATCGCTGCCCGTATTCTGGAAGTGTATGGTATAGGTAAGTGTATCAGCTCCATTCGGCAGGTCGCCATCTGGCCCTATACTTGGGCTCACCTCCTTGCTGTTGGGGTCATAAGAATACACCACCGGCAGGCAGAAGGAGTAATCATTATTATACGGATTGATATCGGCAGCAGGTATATTGGTATAAACCCTGAAACAAAGCGTATCGCCCGCCACCACCGTACTATCCATAGACAGGTAAATTGAAGACATAAAGCTGTTCCAATAAGCGCCACTTGAAAGATTAGACAAACCCGAATAATTCCAGATCAGCGTATCGCCACGCACCGTATCGGCCGGATAGATACTTAACGATGAGTCATAAATAAGGCGATGGTCTTTAACAAATGTCAACTCACCCGAAGCAGCATCACAGCCTGTATTGCTTACGTAAGGCTGCATATAAAAGGCTCTGTGTAACCTTAAACGTTCTAGCGATAGCGCATAACATTGTACATCTATGTTGCTAGTACATTGCAAAGGAAAATCGACATGAGTTTGTGGTAAGGTGGTGAACAAATAAGAACCGGAAAAACACGGAGAATTAGGAAAAATAAATGCATAAGAGGACGGGAGGGAAACTGTATAGTTAGACATCCATGATTTCTGAACGAGCATATTATAATACCCGCTTGGAGAGTCAGACAAAGCCCCACTGCTATATATACCCACCGGACTTAGTAAAGTGTCTGCAAGATCTATTTCAAACATCTCAAGCCCCTGATCACCAGAATCGTAGATACAATTTGTATTGTTGTCTGCATAAACTGATCCGGATATAATGTCATATGAGCATGGATTAGTAACACGGAGGCTATCAAATGGAGTAATATACCTTAAAGTATCCAGCAGGGATATTATTTTAGTAGTTGACGTAACGAAATATGCATACCCATCGTAAAATGGAGTGGCATCCATATTATCAGTAGTCACAGGCAGAGTAAATGTCCAAGGCGAGACACCGGTGGTATTTATAAAAGAACCCACTAAATATGACATAAATGTATCCCTGATACTGACCGTATCCCCAACATAGGAACTATCTATCGTAACATTGTAGAAAAATGTGCAATAGCTCAAACAAGTTGTAGAATCATGGCTCATAGAGTCAGTCAACACTAAGTGTATATGTCCAGAACTGTATGTCTGTGCCTTAGTAAAAGCAAACGATAATAGGCAAAATGCGGCAAGTAGGTATTTCTTCATCAGGTATCAGTTTAGGTATTTGTACAGCATTAAAAGCAAATACTATGCCACATTTTAACATTTCCTAACTTTTCACCGGTATCCGCTTCAAGGTCTCCAGCAAATACCCCCAGAATTTCTGCACCGATGATACCTGTGCGCATTCATCAGGCGAGTGTGCGCCGTTGATGTTGGGCCCGAAGGAGATCATCTGCATACCGGGATAGTTGGTGCCCAGTATGCCGCACTCCAGCCCTGCATGTACCGCATTCACATGCGCATCCCCATGAAACATTTCTTTATAAAGGTTCGACATCAGCTGCACGATCGGCGAATCCGGCTTTGGCGCCCACCCGGGGTAGTCGCCTGCATATTCCAGGTTAGCGCCCATTAATTCAAACGTGCTGCCAATCGCAGCTTTCAGGTCATACTTCTCCGTATCTACCGAGCTGCGTGTGAGGCATTGCAGGCTATAAGCGCCATCGGCCACCAGCACACGGGCCAGGTTGTTAGAGCTTTGCACCAGTCCTGCTATCTCCGGGCTCATGCGGTATATACCGTTGGGGCAGGCATATACTGCGCGTAGCAGCTTGTACAACAGCGCCGGCTCTATTACCGATGCAGGCACATCTGCCTTATCTATCGTTATCACCAGCTTAGGGTCGGTCACCTTGTATTCGTCTTTCAAAATAGCAGCCATTGCCTGCACAGCCTCCTGCACATTCGCACCCTTAGCCTCATCAGCCACTATCACCGCTACCGACTCGCGTGGTATGGCGTTCCTCAGGCTGCCGCCGTTTATACTGGCTACTTCTATACCATGGTCGTTGGTCAGCCCCAGCAATATGCGGTTCATCACTTTATTGGCATTGGCCCGGCCCAGGTGTATCTCTGCACCCGAGTGCCCGCCCGTAAGTCCCTTTACGGCTATGGTAAATGCGGCATTGCCCTCCGGCTTCGCAGCAGCGTATTTGCCTGTTGCCGTTATATCTATACCACCCGCGCAGCCTATCGTCAGCTCATTATCTGCTTCTGTGTCCAGATTCAGCAGTATGTGGCCGCTCAGTACGCCACCCTTCAGCGACAACGCACCCGTCATGCCCGTTTCCTCATCTATCGTGAACAATGCCTCAATAGCCGGGTGCGGTATATCCGTTGAGGACAGCAGCGTCATAATGCTGGCCACACCTATGCCATTGTCTGCGCCAAGTGTAGTGCCCTTTGCCCTTACCCAGTCGCCGTCCACATACATCTCTATACCTTGTTTGTCAAAGTCGAACGTAGTATCGCTGTTCTTCTGGTGTACCATATCCAGGTGGCTTTGCAGCACCACTGTCTGGCGGTTTTCCATACCCGCCGTAGCAGGCTTTTTGATCAGCACATTACCGGCCTCATCTACCGAGGTTGGCAATCCAAGCCCTTCCCCGAAAGCCTTTGCAAAAGCTATTACCTGCTGTTCTCTCTTCGATGGCCTGGGTACCGCATTCAGGTCGGCAAAATGGTTCCACAAAGCCTGCGGCTGTAATGTCCTGATCTGTTCGTTCATGTTTTTAGTGTTTCGGTGTGCCAAAGTATGAATTATTAACACGTCCACAAAAAGTCACTAAAAAAATCCGCAAGCACTTTAGAGGTGCAACAATTGAGCCATTGAGCTATTGAGTCATTGAGCCATTATTAAATTATCTTTACACCGACTTTAAAAGCCAAAAACCATGAACATAACAGGCAACAAAATACTCATTACCGGTGGTGCCACAGGCATAGGCTTCGGCCTCACCCAGCGATTTATACGGGAGGGCAACACCGTCATTATCTGCGGCAGGCGCGAAGCTGTACTACAGGAAGCTGCAGATAAGCTACCCGGCCTCATCACCAAGGTATGCGACCTGGCCATAGAGGCCGACCGCACAGAGTTTTATAACTGGATAGCCGCAAACCACAGCGATACAAACGTACTGGTAAACAATGCCGGCATACAGCAATGGATGAACATAACTGATGAAGACTTCTTCCTGCGCGCCAAACAGGAGATCACCACCAATATCGAAGCGCCCATACACCTCACCAGCCTGTTCATCAACTTACCGGCGCTTACTACTATTATCAATGTCACCTCCGGGCTGTCGTTCGTGCCGCTCACCAAGGCGCCTGTTTATTCGGCCACCAAGGCATTCTTTCATTCCTTCACCCGCTCCGCACAGCACCTGCTCAAAGGCAGTAACATAGAAGTGATCGAAATGATACCACCTGCCCTCAATACCGACCTCGGCGGCAAGGGCCTACACGATACCGCACCACCCGTGAGCGACTTTATAGAATCAGTTTTCAATCAAATGAAGGAAGGCAAAACCGAGCTCACCTTCGGCTTCAGCGAGGTAATGGCCAAGGCCGGGCCGGATGACCTGAACAATGCGTTCAGTCGGTTGAACCCAAGTTAATGTCCCACGCGCGGAAACTTTTTTATGTGGATAAATCTGATTGTGTTTTTTGCTATGAGTGTTGCCTGGCAAGGATTTTGGACGTATATATTTTTCTGAATGTCCCATTCGATGTCACATTGTCTGAAACGGAATTTTCAAAAATTCAAAGAATTATCTGAATTAATTACAAGCAAGAAAATCAAGCACAATCTTTTTTGTTGCAACTATGTCGATGAAAAAGCACAAAGATTGCACCTGAGAAAATAGCCTTTGAAGAGCCAAAGGTCGTAAAGAAAGTAATACAGCCCAACACCTTTTAGTTATAGTGGGTATGGGGTTTATTGATAGTGCATGTAGCCACCTGCTGTGCGAGCGCCAATTGCAAATTGACGTT
>Ga0316218_1003103_pt1 | contig 14256 bp, 23 predicted proteins | sample TBH18003metaG_FD_203634 | JGI IMG/M metagenome (GOLD analysis project Ga0316218, IMG submission 203634) | Freshwater microbial communities from Trout Bog Lake, Wisconsin, USA - TBH18003 | ecosystem: Environmental > Aquatic > Freshwater > Lake > Hypolimnion/Profundal zone | place: USA: Wisconsin...
CTACCCTTCCCAATGAACCGATTATCAACGTACCTGTAGGAGTTATCGCTACAGAGCGCGACTTAGACCTCGTAGGACTAGGACAGGTTACGGGAATCACCACTAAAGCGATCTATGCCAATGAAAGCGCAGAACCTATGCCTAATACCGCACACTCCCACCGCGAAGCAGTACGAGTATTGGCACAACGCCTATATGAAGGTGACCCTACCCTTGCTGAATTGGTACTAGACGGCCGTACCTCTACTGGTACTGCTGATATTGAGATCAAGCCAATGGGTGTAATCCATAACCGCGCGGAAAGCGTACAGGAGCAGGTTGAACCTATCGAGCAGGTCGAAATCGAGCAGACAGAGCAAGCACCAAAGGAATTGGCTGATATGGCACTAAAGTTGGTCACTATCCCCGACGCTAAGTACGGCGAGCAGTATATTAACCGCAGGTTCGACGGGAATACCGATTATGAAATCTTCGACAGCGCGCTAAGAAACGGCGTAAATGTTCTTCTCGAAGGTGAGGCTGGTGCTGGTAAGACTATGAGTGTGCAGGGCTACGCTTCTAAGCGCAAACTAAAATACTTCAATATCGCTTCTAATCAGGGTATCGACCCTAGCCAGTTGTTCGGTCGTTGGATACCACGCGCCGACGGAAACGGATATGTCTGGCAAGACGGAGCAGTTACTCTCCTAGTCCGAAATGGTGGGGTGCTTCTCATTAACGAGATCAACTTTCTCCCTACCCGTATCTCAACTGTATTGTTCTCTCTCCTCGACTATCGTCGTGAAATCCAACTCCTCGACAATGGTGGAGAGGTCATTAAAGCGCACCCAGACTTACTAATCGTGGGAGATATGAACTATGGCTATAAAGGTACGCAGGAACTAAACCAAGCGTTCGCTGATCGCTTCGGTATCAAACTAGAGTACCCGTATGATCGTTCTATCGAGAGTAAGATCATTAAGTCTAAGTCAGTACTATCTCTGGCTGACCAGTTGCGCGAGCAGTACGCTAACCAGCAGTTAAGTACCCCTATCTCTACTCGTTCTCTCGTATCTTTCGTAGACAATGCCAACCGCTTCGGGGTTGGGTTCGCTATCACGTCGTTCGTCAATGGCTTCCATAAAGAGGAGCGTGGTGGAGTACGCCTAGCGTGTGAAACCCATAAGCACAATATCGCCGAGGACTTAGGTCAAGCACTACCAACTTACGAGAGCCACGAAGATAAGGCTGAGGTCAATGGCTAAGCGCAACTATGATATGTTCGACCAAATGTCCGACCAATGGCGTTCAACAGCCTCTCGCAACGAGGCTGGAGAATATATCGACCCACTAGGTCGCACCAAAGAGGATATTTATTCCGAGTTTGCTGATCGTGCCAATGAGTTAGATATTGTAGGCAATATCTACCAGACCGCCGATAAGATCATTACAGGTGAGAGTGATCTAAGCGTAGTAGTTGTATCCGATAACGATATGGACACTACCGCCATGAACAATGGCAAAGAGATCATATATAACGCTAATCTAATCGAGGACATTAACGCGGACACTATCGCTAGCCTTCATGGAACTAATTATCACGAAGTCGCGCATATCCTATTTTCTCCTCGCGCTGGTAGCGCGTTATGCCAATATGTAAATACTAATAAACTGGTTCGCGCGTTCAATATGGCAGAAGAGGGTCGTATTGAATCTCTGATGATCGCTAAGTACCCAAGTACGCGATTATTCTTCGAGGCTATGAACAACGATTATATGCTGAAAGATGACCCTAGCCAATGGGCAGATACTTACCCAGTAAGTACAGCGCGCACCTATCTTGATATTGAAGTGCGCCAGATCGTTGCTGATAAGTTTATTGAGAAGTATGGCTTAGACATGGCTCGCAGGGTCAATAGAATTATACATGAGTACAAGTCTTTAGCCTTCCCTACTGGCTTCGACCGCGCCAAAGAACTCCTAACAGAACTAAGTGAGATCGTCGGGGTTGATGATGAGCCAGAGAATAAAGAGGGAGAAGGAGAAGGTAAGCCTAATCCTGCTGGCGCGTGTGGACACCTAGACCGAAAGCCAATGACCAAAGGTAGACCTGCTAGTGGCAAAGATCAGGAGAAGTTGCAGGAGCGCGCTAAGTCTGGAAAGGCTGGCGATAAAGAGGACTTAGGCGAGGATAAAGGACTTCTAGCAGGTGGAAACTCTGAAACTTACAATACTGAGGAGAAGTCCTACGAGGAGCAAGATAAGGCTATCGCTAAAAGATTAAACGAGCGTATGGCTGAGATCAAGTCCAATGAAAGTGTAAAGCGCGAGATCAACGAAACGCGTAACGCTATCAAAGGTAGCGAGGATATTAACTCGACTATCGTTCGAGGTGAAACCGAAGAGCGAGAGCCTAGTTATGAATCCAAGAGATATGCTCGCAGGTTCTCACAACAGTTGGAGCGTATTGTAAGAGATAACGACCCCGTTTGGGTTACCCACCTGCCTAGTGGCAGACTTAATATCTCGCGCACAATGAACCCAGATATTAACGCTATTAGTGAGATGTTCGACCTATGGGATACTGGTAACGAAAGTACCGATATAGAAGCAGTATTACTCCTAGACAACTCTGGTTCTATGGGTGGATATATGCAACAGGTATGCGAGCAAGCGTGGATTATCAAGCGTGGTGTCGAGAGTATCAACGGAACTGTATCGGTATTCGCGTTCGATCACGAAGCCAAGATCATATACGATAAGGGAGAGCGCGCTAAGCCTAACGCCTACCGACATATATGGGCTCGGGGCAATACTGCTCCTTGCAGAACTCTGCTTGAAACTGAACGCATTATGAAGGCTAGTGATAAGTCAGTTAAAATTGCGTTCATATTGACCGACGGACAATGGTTCGATCAAGAGGAGAGCGATAGCGCGATTAAGCGATTAAACGATATGGGAGTTATCACTTGCGTAGTGTTCCTAAGTAATTACAAAGATTACGCTGAAATGCTAGAAGAATCTCGTAATGGAAACGAGTATTACACTAGACTTCTATCTAGCCTTAAACACAACGCGCAGATATTTCGAGCAGTAACCCAACCTAGTGACGTTCTAGCAATCGCTGATGATCTAGTTAAGTCCACGCTAGTACGAAAGGTCGCGTAATGAGCAAACCAACACAAACCAATGTCGGCTACGATAGCAACGAAGATATAAAAATAGTTGCTATCAACACCGACTACGCAGTTATGCTAAAAGATGTTCTAACCAGACTTGATGAAGGGTTAGGGGTTGATGAAATAGATAAAGATAACCTAATCAACCTAGTAAGAACCGCAAAAGATTATTTATTCTATTTAGAGGACAACAGGAGAGCAATACTATGAGCAAAGAACTGCACGAAGAATTACAGGATACGCGTATTAGCGCGCTAGAAGAGCAAGTATCTATTCTAAAAGAATCTCTATCAGTTACTAAAAAGTTATTCGATAAGGTTACTGAGGTTCTGGAACTTCAACAGGAAGCCAATAAGTTAGTATTCACCGCGCTAAAAAATAAACAATAGGTTTAATAAGGCTAGGGTAGGTCAGACCAAGACTAATCGCAGAACAACTAGCACTTAGGCACTCTATCCTTGAACGTGAGCATAGGTGACCGATAGTCGGAGTGAGTACGCGTAAGTGGGCGCGAAAGCGCAGGGATTAGATACCCGAAACGCTGTGCCTAGCCTTATTAAAAAAATTACATATAGAGTTGATTAGAGGAGATACTCTGATCTAAAGAGTTGCCAGTAGGTAATTGTATAAATTGCTAAACTTCCGATATGGTTATTGTACGAAGGATAACTGAGGTAAGTCGGTTTGCGAACCCTCGGGTGGTTTGACTACAGAGATCGCCGTTGCGCTACTGGCAATACCTATTACTAGGGCAGGTGGTTCCTAGTACCAAGTTACCTGCTAAGTCCAGTCAGACCGATATAGGGTAGAACGCTGATCCTATCTTTCTATTGTGACTTAGCAGGTCACCTAACCAAGAGAGGTAAGTCTAATGGAAGTAACTATAAATGCTATGCAACTAACAAGCGCTATGGGAAAAGCAATAGATAGATGTAACGAGGTAGTTGTTAGTGAGTACGGAGATGAAGTATTGCCCGCTATGCTGATGATTATAGCGATAGCCTTCAGAGAGTTTACTGAAGAGTTGATCGGTATAGAAGGAGCAAAAGCGCTATCTGCTGAGGCTATCGAAATGGAGATAGGTGTAGATGTGTCTAAGATGAACGAGCAAGAGCGAGAAGAGTTTATTGAAAGCAAGTTAAAGAGAATCATATCTAAAGACATTAACTTGGGGTTCGACAATGAGTAACTCGACACCTACCCTAGACGATATATATAAAGATATGCAGGTATATGTACCTAAGTTTGCCTACGTAGATACTATCCAAGACTACGAGTGTAAAGGTAAATGCGAGAAGGTAGAATCCGGAGCAGGTACAGAGAACTGGGTTATTGTAGGTTGTATCCAATGCCACTATGCTGAGTACCAGACCTGTAGAGCCATAGGCGCTAATGGGTTAAAGTGTAGGCGCAAGAACGCGCTAGACCGAACAGGACTATGCACACGACACCAAGATTACGATAAAAGAACAGCAGACTAACTCATAGGGAGATAAATCAAAATGCTTAAATGTCTATTAGGAAATCACTTCTGGTCAAGCATTACTCGTAGCCAAGAGTTACAAGATGAAGGTGGTGTATGCCTTAACTGCATGAAGCGAAGCAACAAGGTGTTAGGGGAACTTATGCTAGGAAAAAATTGGAAGGAGAGAACTAATGGCTAACTTCGGCAAACCAAAAGAGGAGAGAGAAATGGGTAATTTAGGAGAAGAGATAACAATTCTCTGGACTATTATCGTAGGCGACGGCGAGGATATTATGGGCTGTGTTGGTGTCTTTAATGATGAAGATACAGCCGAAGATTATGCTGATGACCTACTTATTAAGTGGCACCAAGAAGGAAGAGACGACTTTACCGCTGACGTATACCCTATAAATAACGTGAATGGGGATAGATAATGCAGGATAAAGAGATTAAAGCCTTATATAGTCGCGCTGAATCACGCGCCAGACAACGCCTAGTCGCTCGCCATAGGTCGGAGTGGAGAGAATTAAACGCCGAAGAGTGCGTTAGATTAAATATCCCAATTAAAGAATCTCGGTTAACAAGAGATGAAGTGGAGAGCCTACGTGCAAACCTTCCTGCCTCTATCAAACTTTAGAGAGATCGCTAAGGTGCTGGACTATAGGCGCTTAGGCAAACAGAGAGTAGAGGCGTGGCAGATACTCAAAGCCCTACGGGGAGAGAGTAAAGGTTGGACTAATCACCCCGCTGTAAAGATGTGGGCTGGATACGAACCCGCGCTTAACTCGTATGGTAGAGAGATGTGCTTGGAGTGGATAGAGAGAGGCTACAAGGACACAATGCTCGAAAGGTTTGTGTTGGTCGAGCCTGTACTATTGCCACCCTGGATTGGTGATGATAGACTCCACGTATCTCACCAGAGTAATCTGATAAGAAAATACCCCGAACACTACACAGAACACTTCCCAGATGTGGCAGATGATCTGCCCTACTTCTGGGTTGCTAACGAAAAGGAATACAATGGCTAAAAAAGTAACTGAAACAATGAAGGTATCACTATCTAAGAACACGCTCGTTGATCGTGGTGGTGGTTGGTTGCTAGATATTGCTATCGTTATTGAAGGCGTAGCAGTAGCAAAGTACAATAGCGTGACCGCTTGGGCTAACCCTTCGGCAGCAAAGCGCTATGTTAAGACTGTAGTGGAATCTCAAACTCCTCGTAGATCCATTAAACTTACCGCAACCCCAGAGGTTGATGATAAGAACAAGGCTGTAAAGTATTTAGGCGAGATGGTTTATAAAGCAGAAGTCTAATGAGATGTGAAGATAAAGACCGATACATAACTAGGAACCACGCTAAGAAAGCAAGAGAGAGATCAAAACTTAGGACAGGGCAGGCTATCTACATATATGTCTGCCCTTTATGTGGTTTCTTCCACCTAACACGAAAGAGAGAAACGTATGAGTTTCGATAATCCTATTGGACTCCCTGAGTGGAGCCATATAACCCCAGATGACGACGATATAGTAGAGATAGAGGAAGAAGATGAGTAACGACGGACTAAAGGACTTAAATGACCAATACGAGAAGTGGAAGAGAGAGAACCCTAACCAGTTCGAGTATAAGAAGAAGCAAGAAGAGTATAGGAACGCAACACTACCTATGGCAGATAGTTGCGGAGAGAGTTGCAGTTGTTCTTCTGAGGAATCTTTAGCGGATAACTGGGTTACTAATGAGGAGTTTGTAGAGAAGTATGCGCGAGCACTACTTAACTATATGAACAATAACGGCAAAGACAGTCATGTTAAAGATGCATTTATATATGCATATGGATTTGCAGAAGCCGCGTTGTATCTATTCAGCGAGTTCTTTTAACAGTAATAGCATAAAAATAGCCCCCTCTTGCGAGGGGGCTTTCTTATTGAAGAGAGTTACTGATTATCTTTAATCAACTTCACTTCACACGCGTCTGTGGTGCAGTAACTTTCTCCGATAGCGTCTGAAGCCATACCAGCATATACGCCAGCAAAGTCAATTGGAAAGAGTTTCATACGATAATCTTCGTACTCTTCCTCTGTAATTTGACTGTATGGCATTTGTGGATAGGTAAAGTTACCGCTAGGCAAGAACGAAACAGTTTTCAGCTGACCGTCATACATATGAAGCACGCGACCAACATCATCGCTCTCTGTGGCAGGATCAAAAGAGATCGTTACAGAGACAGAGTTGTCTGACCAATAGCGTTGCGCTGTAGCAGCGAGAGAGATTTTCTCATAAATAGAGACTTCCTTCTCTGAGCGAACAGCTTCAGACATAACAGGGAAAAATACAACAGAAGTACCGCTTGGATCCTCTGAAGCAGGCTCTACACGATATTGAGCCATAGTAAATAGGGGGAGCATTGGGTCGCCATTGCGGAACCTGATTGCCCGCAAGAAATACTTACCGCCAACAGGCCAGTGAACTCCGGGAGACTCTCCAGCTAGGATAGAGACTGTGCCAGAAGGCTTAACCGTTGTAGTTTTAATGGACTCACGAATACCAAGCCACTCTGAGTAGCCCTTATCGTATCCCTGAATAACCTTGTAACCTTCATCCATCCAAGTACGAAGAACAGGCAAGCCCTTGTTGTCAGCAAAGTTAGCAACACCTGAGATAGAGGTTCCAATACGACGGTTACGCTGCATGATTGCGTTTGTCTCTTCCCAGTGAGTAGGCAAGAGAGTTACGGTCTTGGCGTATAGATATGCGAACTTAAGCGTGCGCTTAAAGTCGTCTAGGTTGTCATGTCGATTGAGGTAAGTTTCAACCAAAGTACAGCACTCATAGGACTCCAGTGATTGCTCTGCACATGGGTTGTACCCCATGATGCGCCAGTCCTTGTTGTTCTCTGGATCTGCAAGACGACCGTACTTACGAGATACATCCATCCAGATTACGCCTGGCTCACCATTTAGCGCAATGCCGTCGATGATGGAAGATAGGTCTTGACCAACAGACACCTCAACAGAGTTATTAGACATCCATGCCCAGCCAGGCGACTCAGGATCATAGGAGTTACGCTCTGGGAACTTGTCTGCGTTCTTTAGATTTAAGAAGTCCTCGTCCCCAAGTCGACCCATGAACAGCTCAGCTGAGCGGCGCACGTTACCTGAGACCACGCAAACCCCAATAAGATTGCCGATATCAGCGATATCTACTCTGGACAACTTCTGTCCTGCACGTCCATTGAAGATACGATGGATATGCTCATGCAACGCTTTTAGAGGTGCTGGTCCTGCGGCGGTTCCTCCGAAGGTTTTGATTGGCTCGCCTTCTTTTCTAATTTCGCTGTAATCGAAGCTTGGAGTCTTCGTATCTGGGCGTAGGTAAGCATTGATGACAGCTCCGACGGAATCGACCCATCCTTCTCTGGTGTCTGGGATGACATAGGTATCTCCTTGTTGTGGCTCATAGATTGTAAACTCCTTGTCAGCACCCTTGTCGTCGAATCCGACTCCAACGCCGAGCATGGAGGCTTCCATTAGAAACATGAAAGGCTTTGCTGGATTTAGTTTGTTCATTGAATCTGTAGATACAAAGGCACAGTTCTGCAATGCCGCAGAGTTCCTCTGCTCATTTACGATAGGAGTGCCCATAACCCAAAGTCCGCGGCCGGGTGGTGTCCACTTCAGGTTCCACAGACGGTCAAAGGCCTCTTTAGCCGAGGCTGCTGCTTTGGAGTCTGACCATGGAAGTCGGCTCATCTTAGCGTGATCTTTCTGCAAGGAGTACATACCGTTGATTACGCGTTCACAGACGTCAGTCCAAGTCTCCTTGGTTCCGTCCTCCTTCAAGCGCGAATACGTACGCAAGAAGGTGATCTCTCCTACAGAGTTTCCAGCTGCATCTTGGTAACCCCAAGGCACCTTCTTCTCTCGGTAGGTTGATAGAAAGTCATCAGTTAGCCTGAACGACAATGCCATTTATATCCTCTTCTCTTGTAGTTTTGGGTGAGCGTGTTTCCATGGGCAAAAAGCCCTTCTTATCATATATAAGAAAATTACTTTTCTTCTAAAGTTTGCCTGATGATCTTGGTCGTCTGTTCTTCATTTAGACCTCCATCTGGCAACTCTTTAAGGGCTTGCGCCTTGTCTCCAAAGATAGAACTTAGCACTCCCGCTGAGCCTTTACTCTCTACAGTCATGCGGATAAATGACGACGAATCGTCTAATTCTTTGGTGGTCTTTATCAGTTTGAACAGGCGATCCATCTCTTGTGAAAGGTTAGGATCTGCGTATCCACCGCTCATTTCCTCAGCAAAACGCATAAAAGCGACCCTTTGCCCCTGCATTTCAATGATGGAGTTGATGAGTGCCTTCAACTGATCTTTGGTCTTAACTTCGATAGGAAGCTTGAACGCACAGACAGATTGAGGCTTAAAAGCAGGGCAGTTAGAGGCTACGAAGCACGTATCGCATGACCGCAAACTGGTAGATTGTGAGTTAACAACTAACTGATCTTTAATGGTTCCATCGTCCTCAACAACGGTGTCAATGTCGTATCCAAAGACTGGTAAGTTACCCATTTCAGCCTCATCGCGAGGTAAAAGTTTCCGCACCTGAACACCCCTATTATCATATACGGGAGGGGGTGTTTCCGCATTATCTGGGGTATGCTCTAAACCGCTATTATCATATAACAGTTCGTCATTAGAATCATTGTTCACTCTATTTATCCTATTCTCAAACTGTTGATATGACCAAATCGCTAGACGGCAAACCTCTTGCGAATCGTCTTCCAGAACCTTAGCAGTATCTATACCAGCTTTCAAGTACACGTTCTTATACCGTGAACGTGCCTGATCCTTCATGCGCTTTGGGTAACGGTTTAGTTTAGTTCCGTCCCAAACAATAGTCTCGCCATTCATCATTGGACTTAGCCAAGACATTGTGCTAGCAGTATCAGCCGCTACCTGACGTAGATTGTCAGGCTTTGCTGAGCCTAAAATATGGAATCTAGTTCCGTTCTGTCGAACAAGCGTTCGAGTCACCATAGCTAGTCTGGTCTCTGTTTCTAGAGCATCTCCAGGAATACCTATGTCTAAGTACTTAGTTACTAAGGAATTAAGCTCAGCCAACCCCGATGAAGGCTCCCAGATAGGCTGAAACTTACCGGGAGGAACCTGGTTCCAGGCGGTGTTTCGCTGAGTCTCTACAAACTGGGAGTCTACCCACTCACCGTTAATTTCATTAAAAGTACTTAGGCGGTCAATGTTGTTTGCTATAAAGTCTTCGTACTCGGCGGCAAAAGTAGCCAGCTCGGAGCTGTCCAAAATAGTACCTTTTGGAATGCCAGGGTGTACATGGATTAGGTAGTTTTCTTGAAAATAGTTACTTAGCAAGTATCCTTTGGCAGGCAGACCCCTTTGCTGCAAGCGCCAAAAGCTCACGCCTACATGGTCGACTGAGGTGCTTTCAAGCAAAGTACGATTTGAAGGGACTTCTGCCCCGAGATAGATCAGCTTCATTACTTTAAACGCGGATCTTCTTGGATGCTGTCCTGTTGCTTAATTAGTTCTTGGGTCACATCTGCCCAAGACTTCCTACCTTCTGTACTGTCAGGCCTAAATCTTTCTTGTATATACGAAGGTTGCATAAACACCATAGTTGTGATACCGACTTCCAGTAGCCTCTTCGCTAGTTCTGGACTGGATGTTATCACAAGATCAATCGCACCCTTACCACGGCAGTACTCTACTTGACGGTACTCTGGAAAGTCTGTTAGAAGTGGGATGGTTTGGTCAATGAGATCGTCTAGCTTATTAATCTTATGCTCTTTGAGCCAGCGATCATCTTTTTCTCTGTCTTTACACAATAAAATTACGCGGTTGCCGTCGTTAAAAAGTCGATAAATCGCCAAACCCTGATAGATAGGGGCGTTAGTAGTGCTGCGTAAAACACCGTCTACGAACATTATAACTGACACGAATTAATTCTCCAACTTGCTCTAGTGTTAAATTACTGTGGACTCAACTACCCAATCAACTCCATCATCCATATTAAACGGATGCTCTTGATCGCATTTACCGCAACTAGCGCACACTATTTACGACCCATTAAAGCTCGCCTAATTAGTGTACTTGCATCAGGCAACTCTAGTCCATAAGTAGCTTCTTCGAAGCTCTTACGACTTTTTGTCGAAATGTCTTTTAGTTTCTTTAGGGCTTGAATAGTACCAGCCTTTTTACCAGCTTGCCATCGGTAATTAGCAACATCCATATAACCTTTACCTTCAGGACTAAATGCTGAACTACGTCCTTCGTGTATCACATCAAATACGGCAGCGCCTTGATCTACAGCCGTCTTTAGTGCAAACTCTGCGTTTCTACGCGCTTGGTCATTAGTAGCGTTGCCTAACTCACTTAAAGCTTTCGAGTAACGACTTAAAATCTCATTAGTCATATTAGTATCTCTAGATACAACTTCATCCCAAAACTTATTAATCGGTGGCTTGTTAATCTCAGGCGTTACAACCCAGTCATCATTAGTCACTGAGTAAGCCGCATAAGGTTTAATAGCTTTAATGCTTGGATTTACATTTACATAGAACGTAAGCTCAAATGCGTCTAAAAAGTTCTCTGTAAGTGGGTGTAGGAACTTACGAAAGTTATCGTTAAACATAGCTGAGATCTGCTTGTCGCTAAGACCTTTGAACTCTTGGTTTGCCTGTCTAAATAGTAAATAGTTAACTGTAATCAAACAATCTAAATCAGCAGGTGTTCTAGCGGCGGTCCATTGGTAAGAAATACCTGAACCAGCTAAATAAACTTGAACGTAAGCTTCAGGGTTATAATAGTGTTGGTTTAAGTGATCAAATAAAATGCGTAGAATCGACGATCTAACAGCGGGAATCAACTTGTTGTTACGGATAAGTCGTGGGTCTAGCCCTGCACCGGGTGCGCTGAAATAGGATGTCTCAGACGGCTCTACTGATACAGGCTGTGCTTGCGCGACTAATGCTTCGTAGAAATCCATCTACGTATTATAGTTCTTTTTCGCGTTCTTCCCTGTAGGTAATGTCATAACGTTTTGTTTTTTCTTCTACATCTGTTACAGGTGGAAGCATAAAACCGCATCCTTGATGCGCATTAACGAATTGGTGTGCCCATAACATTGCTAACGTATTGTCTTCCTCTGCTTCTATCTGAAATGTAGCAGTGCAACTGCAGGTCATTTCAATGAACATTGGAGTTCCATTCCCTAGTCTGTGTAGTTACAGTATATCTCGTTCTACAAGGGCTTCGCGGATTGAACTAGCTGTTTTTTGGGACTCAGTTTGGGTAATAGCGACCAATTTGGACACTACGGCGTCTGCCAGCGTATTGCGCTCAATAACCTCTAAAATCTCCCGACACCCGATTTTGATGTCCTGAACGCTGGCTTTAGCTATTGGCTCTAGGCCTTCAGGCAGGGTTGTCGACATTTTGTAAGAACCGTCTAGTTCTTTGATTAAATAGGCAATAGTTGCAACTTGGGTCACTTGTACAACCCTCTATCTTCGTACGCACGCTTTTGGTTGTACATCTTAACTGGACAAAAGTCGCACAAATGAACTTTAATAGTAGACGCCTTTAGACCCGCGTTGCGGCGCTCTGCCTCTGTACCGGCGCTAAGGATTTTACGATCTGTTTTGTAGTCTGAGCATTGACCTTTAGGGCTGTTATGAAGTTTCCAGCAACCCATTGCATCTTGACTGTAAGTGTCTTTAAGTCCATAGAAACCTGTTCCAAATACGTCAAGGCCTTGTGCAGCACCTTTTCCAAAGAACGTTTCTCTTAGCTGCTCTACTAGTGATTCTTTTACTTTGGGCGTCATCCAGTGACCCTGCAGTACATCCATTAAAGGTGCACCAACGTGATCGGGTCCATGTGCGTCAGCAGCTAGCTGAACAAAAGGATTATCGGATTGGCTATAACGACCTTCTCCTAGATACTCACCTGTTTTTGTATACGGAAGTTCCTCAATAGTTTTGCAGGTTTTGCAAACTAGGAGGTTAAACCGTTCAGTCTCGAAATCTTCAGCCATGTGGTGAAGTCTATCATAAGACTATTATGGATTTACGCCCGTGTCGCTTTCTGGGCGTTTAAATACGCCTTTAGCTCTAGCAGATGATTCTGCGCCTTTAGCCTTTTCAAAGTTGCTTGGGCTTTTTGGCTTAGCCATGCTAGCTTGACGCTCTTCACGCATACGCTGAATAACTGCTGGTGATAGCGGTCCTGATGGAGCTACTGAAGCAGTTTGGCGTGGAGCTGTAATAGGGCGAGAAGGAGGAGTGGCGCTAACTGGAGCGGCTACTGTCTTTTCAGGTGCAGCTGAAGTTGTAGTTTTTTCAGGGGCCTTTGGTGCCGGACGATCTGTTCCTGCAATGATGTCACTTAATGTGGTTTCGCCTGCAGCAATACGTGCACGGTCAAGGGGAGAAAGACGGCGTAGCTTAGGGGCAGATACTCCTGATTTAGGGCGTCCCATTACTTGTCACTCCTAATCTTGATAGGAGCTGTCTTCTTTTTTCCAGCTTCCTGCTGTGCAATTTTTGATTGATTATGGCGAGCAAGTTCGCCTGACTTACGAAGATTAGTCACCTCTGTGCTTAGCTTGTTGTAATCTTCTTTTGAATGGGGAGCCCATCCACCTTTAACATTAGAACGATCTACAGTGCTTACGCCTGGGGCAACCTTTTTGACATCTGCGCCAACTAGGGATAAAGAAGTTACGTTGTTAGGGACTTCGCCTTTCCAACCAGACTTATTCTGAAAGGTTTTGGCGCTTGAAGTCCATTGAGTCTCATTAGTATTCATTATCTGCGCCCTTCATCCAAAGCTTTAGCGTCGTAATCTCCGTCGCTTTGGCCTGTCCACTTCTTGTGGTACGGCTCAGATACTACATTTACATGTGTCTCTGGTGTCAAGCGGCTGTTCATATTAGGAAATAAAGACGTTGTGCCTGCTGGCTCTGCTTTTGCAGCGCGACCTAGGGCACCCATGATCTCAGCGTGAGAACCTACTGTACGACGAGTGTCGTATGCGCGGTCCTTCATTAGTTACCTGCTGGATTAATCTTGTTAGGCTCTTCGCTGTTAACAAAACCGTAGTTCCAGTATGGATGTAGGTCTGAACGATTCTTTGCAACGAGCTCATCGCCCATGCCAGCAGCCACTGAAGTATTAGGGCGACGCTTGCGGTACTTGCCGTCTGTAGCACCCTCTTGAAGTGATGCGTTCTCTGAACGAAACTTGTTTACGGTCATTGGATCATTCCCTTTTTGAGTAGGTTTTGCTGTGCTTTTCTCTTGCAAGATTGGCAGGTGTCGTTGCTAAACATAGATTGTACGGGATCGATGGAGCTTCCGCATGAAGTACAGGTGCTTTCTCCATTGTAAATAGTACGGTTTAAATCACGCTGAGTGCTTAAACGTACGTCTTCTGCACCGGCCATACCTTCGCCAGTACTATCTGTAAATAATCCTGGATCGTTTTTCATGTGTTTCCTAACGCATTTCGGCTGGATGATTCAACAGTATTAGGGGTCTGGCTGAAGTCAGACTCTACACGTTGTTGGGTAGCAGTTCTACCCGGCAATTCAATAATATCTT
>Ga0316218_1003105_pt1 | contig 14243 bp, 12 predicted proteins | sample TBH18003metaG_FD_203634 | JGI IMG/M metagenome (GOLD analysis project Ga0316218, IMG submission 203634) | Freshwater microbial communities from Trout Bog Lake, Wisconsin, USA - TBH18003 | ecosystem: Environmental > Aquatic > Freshwater > Lake > Hypolimnion/Profundal zone | place: USA: Wisconsin...
TTTTTCCGCCAGTAGCAGTCTTAAAACCGCCGTCTACGTGTGCTTTGTTGTCCAACAGTTTTTTTACAACTTTGTCTCGTGCTGCGTCGATGTCGTCAGCAACGTGCTGCGCCGTATTGCAGTCGCTCACTGCTTTTACATTCGGGAATTTTGCTTGGAATTTTTTGAAAATACTGGTTTGATTGGTAGTCATTTTGATGCCTTTCGATTGGTTAGGTTTGTTACTAAGTTACGTTTGGTTTTGTCTGCAGACAGGTGCTATTAAAACGCACGGCGTTGCCGGGAAAAATAAAGAAACTGGCGTAAAAAAGGGCGCCGGAAAAGCGCCCTATATTTTTCTCAACTACGTAATTATGTATTTCTCTTTAACTCATCTTCCAACTGATTCAATTTGCAGGGAAAATAACCGTACAGTGCCGCCCAGCTGTATTCCCACCCAATTCCATTAAATCGGTCGTAGCTGATTTTTTTACTGTGCCAGTACTCCTTAACCCATTGCCGATCCCAGACTGCATCGATTTCATTTATGTTATTTTTCAACAATAATTCTCTCGCATTTCCAACCGGGGCTTTTGTAGAGCCAACCCCGTTGTCAGCAATAAACTGCTTGAATGTATGTCTACTATTGCTGGTTTCATTTTTCAATATGAAATAGGTATTTTCAATCTTAGTAAGGTTTTCGACTCCTATTCCGGGCTGGTATAACTGATATTTTGCAGGTATTACAATTGCTTTGTAATCAGCCCGCCTGTAATTTTTCAGTACATCACGCACTTGCTCGACAATATCGTTTGCAGTCATTGCAAGCGGAATGTCCAGCAGCAAATGACCAGCCTGGGGTTTGTATTCAGTCGAGTCTGCCACCGTTGAAACGGAATCAATAATTGTTTTATCAATAAACAAATGTCGTCTCGGCTCAAACCATGCTTTCCACGCCGGATCATTTGTGTCACCAAATGCAATTGGCCAAAGCTCGCCCCAATCCTCATATAAGTCGGCCAGACTAATGCCGACAAAATCCTCAATTCGTTTTGCCCTATCCACGTCATTTGTTGCAATTGCTTCGCAGTAATTAAAATATGCTTCGTTTCGGTCTAAAAAACAAAACCACCAAGACACCCATTCCTCAACGTCTTTGTCTGCCATTGTCATTTGTCAGCCCATTTATTCGAATAATTGTTTTTTAGTTAAATATTTAAGAAGTAAAGCAGACGCGACGACGCATTGCAAACCCCCAGCAAGTACAAAACATTAAACTCCACCCCTATGCCCCTCGCTGCTGCATTTGTTTAACACCCCGAATGCCAGTGTAGTTGCCAGAAGTAAAAAACGCACGTAGCGTTATTTAAGCCCTTGTCGATTATGTGGTTAGTTATTTAATAAGTGATTCAGCACATATTGCTGAAGTGATCGCTGTTTGTATATGTGCTGTAGTTGATACTCACGCATGTAAGTAATTTGATAAAACGAATATCTTGGTATTACTAATATCGCTTTTATGTGCCTGCCATATTGCATTAGTCTTCAACAAAATGCAGACATTGAGAATTTTTATATAGACTGATTTTAATATTATTTGTATATCACTATATTTCTGTGTCATTGTTATATCGATAATGAAATAGTAATGCAGTGATATTGTTTTGTTATAGACGTGACTGTAAACAAGACAAGCTAAAATTAGCTGTCCTGTTACCGTTTACTCAAGTTAGCAGCGTTTATTTGTCTGTCTAACCAACTTGTTTTTTAGTAAACGTTGTAGTTTTTTTCGTCTATCGCGTCCGTATTTCCAGTGCTAAATTCTTTCGTAATATATTCAGCCCAGCTATTGCTGTATATAGGGTCGATTGTAGTAAGTGCTTTCTGCTCGTTTAATGTGTCGTACCAGAGCAGATTTACAATTTGGCTGTAACGCTCGTGACTAACATGATCGGGTTTATGCATAGCAATGTGATAGTGCCAGTGCACATTTTTTCCGTCGCCCTCGATCATTGCTGCAAACGGCGCACTTAATGTTTTGTTATGTTTAGCAGCACGACGATGGTTATTTTTATAGCCAAACACTGCGTTGTAGTTGTCGCGAAACTCGCTGCAACGCTGCTGCGCTTCTTCGCGTGTTTTAACAAACTTAGCCGGAAATGTTAACGTAACTGCATAGTTGAAATCTGCACTGCCTTGTGTAATTTCGTCAATAACTGCTTGTTGCAGTGCTTTGCGATTAAAGGGATTGATGTAAATTTTTTGGAACATATTATTTTAATAAGTAAGTAGCGAAATTGGCCGATTTTTATGGAAAAACGGCGCACTTTTGCAGTAGCGTAATTGCTAACTACTACTTATCAAATAACCACCAAAACACTGCATTTTTAGTGTTTTTTTGGTTCCAGAATATTTACGGCGATAAATACGATACCGGAATAGGAAAAATTACGAATGCAGATACGAGAAATTTACGAAGAGCTAAAGGAAGGGAATTTTTGCAAATCAGCTTACGCATTCAGTCGCGACTACATGAACAAGGATCGCAGCTATTACAGTGTGCTTATAGCGCGAAAAAAAGAGCCAAGCATGGAGGCATGGGTGATGTTGAATTTTACGTTACAGCGACTGGAATTGAATTTACATACAAGCGGTTCAGAGCAATTACACGAAAAAGCAGCAATATTAGGGTCACTGCAATCTGCAGTGTCGTCAGTAATAGCCAGCAAATGCATGGCAAATATTCGCTAATTATCGGCAAATATTAGGATGCACTATTGACAATACAACTACATGCTAACTATTACTGCTGACAAGTCGAGTTGATATGAATGCAGAGCAGTCGAAGTGGGAATGGCTAAGGCAGATTATTGCAGTGATTATAAGCAAGGAAGTTGGATCGACTATTAAACAGTGTATTTAATAGATGTTTGTACTAAAAAATTACCTAGTGGACTTTTATTCTGCTTATTTTACGATTCGTTGTTTTTTAGTTGCCATTCTAACCAATACAAAATCGTGACAGTCGTATTTTGAGCAATTCACGCAGTTTTATTTTGTCTTTTTAATAATAAAACTCCTTTAAAATCAACGCCTTACAGCACTATTTATTTCCAGAAAGATATTAGTTGGTAAACTGGCAATATATTACATACTTTGCGTATCACATAGAAGCTTTACAAATCAATGACTTACACAGCACCCATATCCCCCGTCATTAAGCATGGTCGTTTTATAAATCTGACGCTGCAGGGCCTTGATTTATAAGGACTTAATTCGGAATACATTCCTGAAACGACCTGTTTGGCATGCAAGCGCACCGCGCAGCATATTGACCTTTTACCCACGATCGAGGAAACCACTCAGGGGAGAAAATTACACGACCCACGCGGTTCGGTTATGTGACATTACGCAACATTCCCGATTCGGATGTTTGCCTGTAATAAAGTAATACGGTATCTTGGCGCAATTCTGCACAGCGGCAAAAACGGACAGAACCGGCATTTATACCAAGGGGATTCAGATGGAAGCATATATTTACGATGCAGTGCGCACACCGCGCGGCAAGGGCAAAAAGGATGGCAGTCTGCATGGCGTAACGCCGCTGGAACTGTCAGCAACGACATTGCGTGCCATAAAACAACGCAATGCGCTCGACACCGCGTTAGTCGATGACGTGATTCTCGGTTGCGTGTCACCCGTTGGTGAACAGGGGGCCTGCATTGCCCGCACCGCAGTACTGGCGGCCGACTATGACCAGAGTGTCTCGGGTGTGCAGGTCAACCGTTTCTGTGCGTCCGGCCTGGAAGCCTGCAATATGGCGGCTGCCCAGGTCATGTCGGGACAGTCGGCGCTGTCTATCGGCGGCGGTATCGAATCCATGTCACGCGTGGCGATGGGTTCGGACGGCGGCGCCTGGCCGGTGGATCCGAGGAGTGCCATTAAAAATTACTTTGTCCCGCAGGGTGTCTCAGCCGACACCATTGCCACCCAGTCGCGCTTTTCGCGTGCCGATGTCGATGCCTATGCAGTAGAAAGCCACCGCCGTGCCTGGCATGCCAGCAATGCCGGCTGGTTTGGCAAATCAATCGTGCCGGTCATGGACATCAATGGTCTGCTGGTGCTGGACCGCGATGAAACGATCCGCCCGCAAACCACGCTCGAGTCACTCTCTGCGCTCAAGCCGTCGTTTCTGGAAATGGGTGAAAAATACGGCTTTGATGCCGTCATCCGTCAGCGTTATCCGGAGCTGGAACGCATCCATCACGTACACCATGCCGGCAACAGCTCCGGTATTGTCGATGGCGCTGCGGCCGTCCTGTTCGGCAATCAGGCCATCGGTGCGCAGCTCGGCATGAAACCGCGCGCGAAAATCAGATCGTTTGCCACGGTCGGTTCCGAACCGTCCATCATGCTCACCGGTCCATCGTATGCGGCTGAAAAAGCACTCAAACGCGCCGGCATGAATGCTGCCGATATTGATCTGTATGAACTCAACGAAGCGTTTGCCGCGGTCGTCATGCGCTTCATGGAAGTCATGAACGTGCCGCACGACAAAATGAATGTGAACGGGGGCGCGATCGCCATGGGGCATCCGCTCGGTGCAACCGGCGCCATGATACTGGGCATCCTGCTCGATGAACTGGAACGGCGCGATCTGGCCACCGGCATGGCCACGCTGTGCGTCGGCGCCGGCATGGGTATTGCCACCATTATTGAACGCATTTAAGGAACACTGACATGATCAACTATGAACTTGATGCCAACGGCATCGCCACGCTCACCTGGGATATGCCCGGCCGCTCGCAGAATGTCATCAATGGCGAAAGCTGCGCTGCCCTGTTCGCGGCCATCGACAAAGCGGTTTCGACACCGGAAGTCAAAGCCATCCTGATGACGTCCGGCAAAGCTGATTTTATCGCCGGCGGCGATCTCGAATGGCTGCTCACAGCCACACAAGCGGCTGAACTGTTTGAACGCACCATGTCCTTGCATCACGCATTGCGCAAACTGGAAACCTGCGGCAAGCCGGTCGCCATGGCGCTGCCCGGCATGACCCTGGGCGGTGGACTGGAAATCGCACTGGCCGGTCATTATCGCGTTGCCTCGGACAACCCCAAAGCGCGTTTCGGATTGCCTGAAGTTACCCTGGGATTGTTACCGGGCGGTGGCGGCACACAGCGCCTGCCACGCCTGATCGGCATTCAGAATGCCTTGCCGCTGCTGGCTGAAGGTAAAAAACTCAAAGCGGCCGACGCCCTGAAGCTGGGCATCCTGAATGCCATCGTCCCGGCCGGCACTGAAATCCAGACGGCACGCCAATGGCTGCTGTCACAAACTGCACCGGTGCAGCAACCGTGGGATACCAAGGGCTATAAAATTCCCGGCGGCGCAGTGCTGAGCCCGGCGATCCAGCAACTGTTCATGGCAGGTAACGCCATGTTGCGCGCCAAGACCTGGGGCAATTATCCGGCACCGGCCAATATCCTGTCGTGCGTCTATGAAGGGTTGATTACCGATATTGATACCGGCCTTAAAACCGAAGCACGCTATTTCACCAGCACGGTACTGAGCCCCGAAGCCAAGAACATGATCGGCACCCTGTTCTTTTCCATGGGTGAAGCCAACAAACTGGCCGCCCGTCCAAAAGACGTGCCGGTACAGAAATACAGCAAAATCGGCGTGCTCGGCGCCGGCATGATGGGGGCCGGCATTGCTTACATGATTGCCAAAGCCAATATCACGGCCGTACTGATTGATACCAGTATCGACGCTGCCGAACGCGGCAAGGATTATTCGAAAAAGCTGCTGGACAAACAGGTGCAGCGCGGCCAGATCAGTCAGGAAAAAGCCGACGCCTTTCTGGCTCGCATTATGACAGCCACCGAATACAGCACACTCGACGGTGCTGAAATGGTGATCGAAGCCGTCTTCGAAGACCGCGCCATCAAGGCCGACGTCACCCGCAAAAGTGAGGCCGTGCTGAACGCCGACGCGATCTTTGCCTCCAACACGTCAACCCTGCCCATTACCGGCCTGGCCCAAGCCAGCGCACGCCCGGCCAATTTCATCGGACTGCATTTCTTTTCGCCGGTCGACAAGATGCCGTTGGTCGAGGTCATCATCGGCCAGGCCACCAGCGACGCAACACTGGCACGCTCGCTGGATTTCATCAAGGCAGTCGGCATGACGCCGATCGTGGTCAACGATGCACGTGGCTTTTATACCAGCCGGGTATTTTCGACCTCGGTACTGGAAGGCGTCAAAATGCTCTCCGAAGGGGTGGCACCGGCACTGATCGAAAATGCCGGTCTGAAAGCCGGCATGCCGGTCGGCGCGCTGACCATGACCGACGAAGTCAGTGCCGAACTGGTTTACAAAATCGACAAACAGGCCAGGGCCGATCTGGGCGCAGCCTATGTCGAACCGGCCGGGATGAAAGCAATACAGAAACTGGTGGAACTGGGACGGATCGGCAAAAAAGCCGGCAAAGGTTTTTACGACTATCCGGAAAACGGCAAGAAGTTTCTCTGGCCGGGTCTGACAGAACTGTTTCCGGTTGCTGCACAGCAGCCCGCCATCGAAGAACTGGTCGAACGCATCATCGCCATACAGTCACTGGAAACGGCACGCTGCATGGAAGAAGGTGTCTTGACGACCGCACGCGATGCGGACGTGGGTTCGATTCTGGGCTGGGGCTTCCCACCGTTCCGGGGCGGCACCATCAGCCAGATTCACAGTACCGGGATTGCGGCGTTTGTAGCCCAGTGCAATGCATTGGCTGCCAAACACGGTGAACGCTTCAGGCCGACGGCAACGCTGCAGAAAATGGCCGCTGACGGGACGCAATTTTATACACGATGATTTTTGATGACCGGTCGTAGGCTGGGATGCGTCGTAGGCTGGGATGCAATCGTAGGCTGGGATGCAATCCCAGCATCAACGGTTGAAATGCTGGGATTGCATCCCAGCCTACGATTGCATCCCAGCCTACGAAACCAGGACTGATTTTGGAAAATACAGATACCCCTTCAAAGCCGCTCACAGCAATCATCATCGGTTCCGGCTTTGGCGGACTGGGCATGGCGATTGCCCTGAAAAAACAGGGCATCACGGATTTCGTTCTGCTGGAAAAGGCCCACGATGTCGGCGGGGTCTGGCGCGACAATGCCTATCCCGGCGCAGCCTGCGATGTGCCGTCGCATCTGTACTCGTTTTCGTTTGAACCCAACCCGAACTGGTCGCGGATCTTTTCTCCGCAGGCCGAGATCTTTGCCTACCTGCAGCACTGCGCCGTGAAATATCAGTTGCTGCCACAGATCCGCTACGGCACCGAAGTCAGCTCGGCCCACTACAACGAAGCCGATTCAGTCTGGACCGTAACCACCAAAGATGCGCAAAAATTCACCGCCACGCTGCTCATCAGCGCCACCGGACAGCTCAGCCGCCCTGCCATACCGGCCCTGCCCGGCATGGAGCAATTCACCGGGCCCACCTTTCATTCGGCCCAATGGCGCCATGATCTGGATCTGACCGGAAAACGCGTGGCCGTCATCGGTACTGGTGCTTCCGCGATTCAGTTCGTACCGGCCATAGCCGAGCGGGTCGCGCAGCTCACGGTCTTTCAGCGCTCGGCGCCCTACATCCTGCCGCGCGTCAATCACGCTTACCCGGCACTGATGAAAACCACCTTCAAGACTCTGCCCTGGCTGCAGAAGCTGTACCGCTGGGGTATTTATCTGACCTATGAGTCTCGGTTTCTGGCGTTCAGCAAATTCAAGGGATTGATGAAATTCGCTGCAGTGCGACCGTTTGAAAAAATGTTACAGCGCGACATTGCCGACCCGTCACTGCGCGCCAAAATGAAGCCCGACTATCCGGTCGGCTGCAAACGACTGCTGCTGTCCAGCGAATACCTGGCCACGTTTGCCAAACCACAGGTCAGTCTGGTTACCGAGCCGATCGCGCGCATTACGCCAGGCGGCATACAGACCAGTGACGGCAGGCAGATTGATGCCGATGTGATTATCTACGGCACCGGTTTTGCAGCAACCGAGTTTTTGGCGCCCATGCACATCCGCGGACGGAACGGCAAGGAGCTCAGCGCGGAATGGAGCGACGGTGCCAGAGCGTACCTGGGCATGACGGTGCCGGATTTCCCCAATTTTTTCATGCTGTACGGTCCCAATACCAACCTGGGTCACAATTCGATTGTGTTCATGATTGAAAGTCAGATTGGACATGTCATGCGCTGCCTGAAGACCATGCGCACCACCCATGCCAAAACGATCGAAATAAAACGCGCACCCTACCGGCGGTTCAATACCGGAGTCGAGCAACGCTTGAAAGGGACGGTCTGGCACGGCTGCAAAAGCTGGTATGTGGATGCCAAAGGTCACAGCAGCACCAACTGGCCCGGATTTACCGCGGCATACCGCTGGATTACCAATCGAGGCAATCTGAATGACTATGACTTCACCGGCCGGGACTGACTCACCCATGACAGAAATTGCAGCGCAGGCCGGATGGGTCGAACGTGTCGTGGCCGCTTTTTTGCGCGGCTTTCTGCGGGTCGCTTTCAAACCCGTGATCGGGCCACCGTTTGGCGCAGCGGTGCAGCGCGCCTGGATTAATGTCCTGGCGTTTTCGATGCCGGGCAGAAGCGGGGTGCTGCGTGACTGGCAGGACGCAGGTGGCGTAGCGGTAGAAATTACAGCGCCAAAAGCGAACGCCAACAAAGGGGTGATTCTGTATCTACACGGCGGCGCGTTCTGCCTGGCCAGCCCAAAAACACATCGCAGCATTACGTCGCATCTGGCGTTTGAGAGCGGCATGGCCGTATGGACACCCGACTACCGGCTCGCACCCGAAGCCCCCTACCCGGCAGCACTGGAAGATATCGCCACGGTCTACCGTCACCTGAGAAGTACCGGCGTTGCGGCGTCACAGATCGTGCTGGCAGGCGACTCGGCCGGCGCCACACTGGCCCTGGCGCTGGCAATCCAGCTGCGTGATCAACAGCAGCCCATGCCGGCCTGTGTCATGTTAATTTCACCCGTTACTGACCCGGACCTGACCGGGCCGACCATGCACAGCCGCATCAGCGCTGATCCGATGATACAAGCCGGCTGGTTGCGGCAAGGGCTGCGCTGGTACGGCTGCCCAGCCGGAACCGCAAACCATGCACCGCTGATAACCCCGCTGCACGGATTGCCGCCACTGCTGATCCAGGTGGGCGATCAGGAGTTGCTGCTGTCCGACTCCACACGTCTGGCGCAGCATGCCGGGTATTGCGGTGTGGACTGTCGCATTGAAATTTATTTAAAGAGATGGCACGTGTTTCATCTCCAGTCTTTTTATCTGCGCTCTTCTGTCATGGCAATCAGATCCATGGCTGCTTATGCAAAAAAGTGGGATGCATCGTAGGCTGGGATGCAATCCCAGCATTTCAACCGTTGATGCTGGGATTACATCCCAGCCTACGACGCATCCCAGCCTACGACATTTCAAAAATAAAGGCTTGCGAATAGTGGAAAATGTTGATTTTGATTTTGTGGTAATCGGCTCCGGCTTCGGTGGCAGCGTATCGGCACTGCGTCTGGCCGAAAAAGGCTATCGCGTCGCCGTCGTCGAACAGGGCCGCCGCTGGACGCCGGAGAACCTGCCCAACAACACCTGGAATCTATCCAAATGGCTGTGGCGCCCCAGTGTCGGCCTGAACGGTTTTTTCAGCATGCAGTTCTTTAAACACGTCATTGTGGTTCACGGCAATGCCGTCGGCGGCGGCTCGATCACTTACGCCAACACGCTGCTGATCCCCAAATACCCTATCTGGCAAATGGGCAGCTGGGCCGGCCTGGAAGACTGGGAACGGGTCATGCCGCAGCATTACGCCACGGCCTCAGCCATGCTGGGCGTGACCACCAACCGGCGCATGAGTGCGGCCGATTACCGGCTCAAAGAAATGGCCAAAGTCATCGGCGTCGAATCAAGTTTCTATCCGACCGAAGTCGGGGTGTTCTTCGGCAAGGACGACGATGCGCCCGGCACCCGTTATCCCGATCCCTACTTTAACGGCAAAGGCCCCGAGCGCAATTCGTGTAATGGCTGCGGCGGCTGCATGGTTGGGTGCCGCAACAATGCAAAAAACACCCTCGACAAAAATTATCTGTATCTGGCCGAACAGCGCGGCGTCACACTGTTTGATCAGACCAAAGTGGTTGACGTGCGACCCCTTGATGGAATAGCGGATGGTTCTGCCGGTTATGAAATCAAAATCACCGGCGGCAAGAGCGGCCGCATCCGCTGTCGGGGCGTGGTGTTTGCAGCGTCGTCGCTGGGCACCCAGGATCTGCTGTTCCGCCTCAAGGAAAAGCAATCGCTGCCCGCGATTTCCGAGGCACTGGGAACCTATGTGCGCACCAATGCCGAGTCACTCATCGGCGTGCGCTTTCCGGGTTCAGCCGAAGACCTGTCCACCGGCCTGGCCATCGGCTCGGGCATCTATATTGATGAACACACCCACATCGAAGCCACCCGCTATCCGGCCGGTTCCGACACCATGGGCCTGCTGACCACGGTCATGACCATGGGCCGCCCGGGCTGGAGCCGACCTTTCACGTGGTTGGCCACGCTGGCCAAAATGCTGGTCACCAGACCACTGACCACGCTGCGGGCGCTGAACCCGCATAACTGGGCACGCGAAACCATGATTTTTCTGTGCATGCAAAATCTGGAAGGGCATCTGACCATGCGCTTGAAACGGCGCTGGTTCTGGCCTTTCTCCAAACAGCTGTCCACCTACGGCAAACACATTCCCACCTTTATCCCGGAGGGGAATGACTTTGCAGTCAAAGCGGCCAAAGCGACAGGTGGCGTGGCCATGAATGCACTGACCGAAATATTTCTGAATGTGCCCATGACGGCACACTGCATGGGCGGCGCGCCGATGGGACGTAACAGAAGCGATGGGGTGTGCGACAGCAAGAACCGGGTGTTCGGCTACCGCAACATGTATATCTGTGACGGCTCGGTGCTGGGTGCCAATCTGGGCGTCAATCCGAGTCTGACCATCACGGCGTTGACAGAACATGCAATGAGTCATGTCGCGCCGGCTTCAGAACAGACCTGGACTGCAATCGGCCAGGAAATTCCACATTAAGAATGGTGCCAATAAATATGCCAAACAACCCAGCTGTTGCAGCTCCCTGGACCCTGGAAGGACGCGGCCTGATTATCCTGGCACGTTTTCCTGAGCAGTTGCTCACCGACCAGACCTTTCTGCCCGAGTCACTCAAAGCCTCACGGCGCGGCCGGCTTGGCGCCATGATGTTTGTGGATTACGTGCGTTCACCGGTCGGGCCGTATCGTGAATTGCTGTTTGTACCGGGCACGGTCCTGTTTGGTCAGCGCCGCTGCCGAACCATCAGCCGCATTTTTGTCTCGACCATGGAAAGCGTGGTCAACGGGCGTCGCAACTGGGGCATCCCCAAAGATTTCTGTCAGTTTCAGGTAGAGGAAAATTCAGACAGCGGTGTGATTTCGGTTGCGGCCAGTATTGGAGATAAAAACTTTGCCGAGTTTTCCTACCGGACGGGCAAACTTGGCATACCGGTCAACGCCGCCCTGTGTCCCAAATCGCTGCTCACCCTCGGGCAGCGCTGGGAACAGAGGGACTATTTTTACACGCCCGGTGCCAAAGGAAAAATCAGTACCGCGCAGGTCAGCACTATGCGCTTTGACAGTCAGTATTTTCCGGACATCACCAAAGGCGCGATGCAGTTGGCCATTGCGGTGCCCAGATTTGAAATGGTGTTTCCGGAGTGTGAATAGATTTGAGACCTAAGCGCCCTTTGACAGGCAAGAAAAAATGGGGTCATTCGGCCAACCGTTGGATTGAATGAGTGCAATTGAACCCAACAATACAGTTATCGCTGCAATCCAACCAGGCGGCCAAAAAAGCACGATGGAAACCATACCGGATATAAGCGTAAATTGAACGAACCTGCGCACAGTTACTGCGGTCGCCAACCTTTGCAGCAATGAAACGGAAGGCGGCTTTTCAGCGCCTCCGGCATCTACCGTTTTTCCGGTCTTCGGCTCAGTGCCGGACACGCTGGGTAATGATAAGTTGAATGGACCAATGTTAGAGTTATGCATGTTTATCACCTCGATTATTAGCAGTCTTTGTGAACAGCGGCTGAATATCCAAGCAAACCGACCACTCCGGCAACCAAAATATTCTTGATCAACAACTTATACCCGCTGTCGTAATGCTCGCGATCTCTGTAGGTCGTTCCAAGGAGTCCTACCACTGACAACAAGGAAACTGTAACCCCAGCCACGACAGCCAGCTTGTCCGCCATGGGTGACGTACTGGCAGCTATCCCCATTCCCGCCATATATCCGTACAATCCTGCTACCAGAGTTTGATCGAAACCGCGACGACGTCCATTCTGCGCCAGTTCCTGCAATACAGTCGGATCGGGCAAACGATTATGGTAATGCCGCTCAGGCAGCACAGGTTCCATCTCCGTTTCATCCGACCTTGTTTGTATTGATATTTGCCGTGGCATTCCAAGCATGTTTCACCTCCACACAAAATAACTTATGGAATTCAAATGAATTCGCCATTAAAACAGGACTTTTTCCTATCGAAACCCGCAGTAGGTTAACAACGCAGCCGCCGTAGTAATCGCGAATAATTTGGAACCCTCACCGCAGCGGCTTTTGCAACTGTCAAGGTGATCGCACGACCGTTTGATTATTACAATCGATGTAAACAATGCGCCTAAAATTATTGAACCACAGACTATCAACCGGTTCAGTGGCACGTCCGCCGAATCGAGCTTGGTTAAACTCGCACCAATCAAATTTCCGCAAAATGCGAGCATCACCGTCGCTCTCGAAGGAAGGCAGCGCTCCCATGAACGTGCGCTTGTAGTCTCGTGCAGCATGGTTTGGTCAGGCGCTCCAATTACGATGGTGTTATTGTTTACGGTCCTGGCGTCAATAACAAGTGGGCTATTTGGATTTTGGGAAACAAGAGAATATTGAGATATTATTCCGTCCATGTGAACCTTTCAGATATTGTAAATATCGTCGGCAACTCCATGTCGAAGATTTTCTGCATGCCATGTTGCTTTCGGTTCGTCGATTTTAACAAAAGAATCTCTACAAAAACACATAGAGAAATCACGTAGAAATCTGCGCGCAAGATACTCAAAGCATCCAATCACAACGGACCGAAACAGCAAACGTTGCCAATATTATTTCTTGGTTGTGAACATCAAGCCCGCACAAACAGCCACACGGTTAAACACACACCAACCACCACAATAAACCCGCGCAGAATTTTCGCAGGCAAGCGGTGCATCAGCCAGCCACCGAGCACGCCGCCGGCGATGCCGCCAACGCCAAGCGCAACCACCGCGGCCCAGTTCACCAGCGGCGAAAAGGCAAAGATGGCAACAGCGGACGCATTCATCGTCATGGCCAGCGCATTCTTGGTCGCATTGGCATTCTTCACCTGCTGACCGGCCACGGTCAGCGCCGCCAGCATCAAAAAGCCGATGCCACCACCAAAATAGCCACCATAAATGGCAATCAGACCCTGAATACATAAAATGGCAACGTTGGACAGCGCATGCTTTTCCGGATCAGGATGCGGCTTGAATACAAAACTGCCCCAGCCAAACGCGATGGTGGCAAACAGTACCAGCCACGGTACCAGCCCGGAAAAAATACTGACCGGGGTTGACAGCAACAGCACCGCGCCCATTACCCCACCGATGATACTGACGACGAACAGTTGGCGAAACGACACGCCACCGACACCGGCAACCAGCTTTCGTCCGGCAATCGATGACGCGATCTGACTGGGAAACAGCGCGATGGTGGAACTCATATTGGCGGCCAGGGGATTGAGACCAGCCAACAGCAGTGCGGGAAAGGTGATGAAGGAACCGCCGCCGGCCAGCGCGTTCTGGGTGCCGGCATACAACCCGGCCAAAGCGATCAGTAACAGAACGTGCAGGGGTTGGCCGGCGATAATCATAAAAACCTTTTGAATGGGGGATACGGAAAGCCGGTATTCTACCTACAAATCCGGGTTTGATTCAGACAGATCAGAAGTGGCAGCAGCGCGAGTTCAGGTTTATACTGGGCCAGCCTACAGGTCACACCAGAAACATAAAACGTATTGACAGGGATTCAAATGATCAAGCTGGCCGCCAATCTCACCATGCTGTTTACCGAGATTCCGT
>Ga0316218_1003116_pt1 | contig 14197 bp, 8 predicted proteins | sample TBH18003metaG_FD_203634 | JGI IMG/M metagenome (GOLD analysis project Ga0316218, IMG submission 203634) | Freshwater microbial communities from Trout Bog Lake, Wisconsin, USA - TBH18003 | ecosystem: Environmental > Aquatic > Freshwater > Lake > Hypolimnion/Profundal zone | place: USA: Wisconsin...
GAAATGACTCTCGGGAAGACCGACATGGAGATTGCCAGTGAGTACGTACGTCGCCTCGTGCCGACGGAGTTCCACTACCTCTTTGACATCATCCGCGCCGAACACGAACTCACGGTGCAAGAGATTATCGCGGTCACGAGGTCGAACGAACTCTTGGCCGAGGAGAGCTCCCTGGCCACCACGTTGCGCACCCGCGACCAGTTCTTGCGCCCCCTGCAGTTGCTCCAGATTCAATTGATGGAACGTGTCCGCGCGTTACGAAACGCCGGCGAACAGCCTGACGAGGAGCTCCTGCGCGCCATGTCCCTCACCATCAACGCGGTGGCGACGGGGCTGCGCAATACCGGTTGAGTTACTTCGCCGTCGGAAACGATAGCGATGCCCCGCTCGCCTCGGCGGCCTGGGGCCAACGAGCCGTGACCGCCTTGGCGCGGGTGTAGAACCGCACCCCTTCGGGCCCGTGCACGTGATGATCACCGAAGAGTGAGTCCTTCCAGCCGCCAAATGAGTGATACGCCATCGGCACCGGGATGGGGACGTTGACGCCAATCATGCCCACCTGAACGTCACGATGGAAACGTCGCGCCGCTTCACCACTGTTGGTGAAGATGGCCGTGCCGTTGCCGTAGGGATTGGCATTAATGAGGTCGATGGCAGCGTCGAGGGAGTCCACACGGAGGACCGACAAGACCGGACCAAAGATTTCTTGTTGATAGACGTCCATGTCGGGTGTGACGTGGTCAATCAACGTGGGTCCAACGAAGAAGCCCTGCTCGTGTCCCGTAACGACCAACTCACGGCCGTCGACCACGAGGTCGGCGCCCTGAGCCAGTGCCCCCGACGTGAGCGACACAATGCGGTCCTTCGCGGCGGCGGTGATGACCGGGCCCATTTCCGAGCTCGCCTCACGACCAGGCCCGACGCGCACTCCTCGAGCGAGCTCCGCCACGCGCTTCATGAGTGGTTCGGCGATATCGCCGACGAGCACCGCGGCCGAAATGGCCATGCAGCGCTCGCCCGCCGACCCGTAGGCCGCGGCGATTAATTGACTCGCGACGTAGTCCACGTCGGCGTCGGGTAGCACGACGGCGTGATTCTTCGCCCCGCCCAGGGCCTGCACGCGCTTGGCGTTGGCCGTCGCGCGGGTAAAGATGCTGCGGGCAATAGGCGTTGAGCCCACGAACGAGACCGCCGCCACATCCGGGTGATCCAGCAAGGCGTGGACGGTTGTGACGTCCCCCTGGATGACGTTGAAGACGCCGTCGGGAAGACCCGCTTCCTTCCACAGCTGGGCCAAGTAGAGAGACGCGCTGGGGTCACGCTCGGAGGGCTTGAGGACGAAGGTGTTACCGCAGGCAATAGCCATCGGGAACATCCACATCGGCACCATGGCCGGAAAGTTGAAGGGGGTAATACCAACCACGACGCCGAGCGGTTGGCGGTAGGAGAAGAGGTCCACACCGTCGGACACTTGATCGGAGTATTCACCCTTGAGGACTTGGGCAATGCCGCAGGCGTACTCCACGACTTCGAGGCCGCGTTGAATTTCTCCCAACGCGTCACTGAGGACCTTGCCGTGCTCGTCGGTGATTATGGCGGCGAGTTCGCCACTGCGTTGGTGGAGCAGTTCTCGGAAGGCGAACAGCACTTTGGTCCGCTGACTGAGTGAACTGGTCGACCAGAAAGTGAACGCTTCGCGGGCGACCGCGACGACTTCGTGGACGTCGGTGACGCTGGCGAGGGCCACCTCTCCCGTCTGTTCCCCGGTCGCCGGATTAAAAACCGGCTGCGTGCTCGCACCGGCCCCTACCGAAGGTGCACCGTGAATCCAATGGCCAATCGTTTTCATGAAAATCCCTCGCTGCCTCCTCAGCAGAATACCCGAGTAAGGATTTCTTGACGTTACGCCCGGGCTCTCTCGCCGTCCGTCGCAGCCTGACTGCGAGCGCCTTACTTCGTGGACAAGGTCACGGTGTTGTTCTTGATGACGTCGCGGTACCAGTAATAACTGGACTTCGGCGTTCTCTTCCCGGTGTCGTAATCCACCCAGACAATGCCGAAGCGACGGGCATAACCCATGGCCCATTCAAAGTTGTCGAGCAAACTCCAGATGAAGTACCCCCGCAAATTCACGCCGTCGGCGATGGCGTCGGCGCAGGCCTCGAGGTGCTGCTCAAGGTAGGCAATGCGCTCAACGTCACGTACCTCACCCGCCACGTTGACGTAGTCCTGGAAGGCGGCGCCGTTTTCGGTAATGAAGAGCGGGATGTCGGTGTACTCGTTCTTAATGCGAACTAACAGCTCACGAAGTCCGGTCGCGTCAATTTCCCAGCCCATCGCCGTCTGGGGGCGACCCGGCGTTTCGACACCCAGAATTTGTAGGTGATCTTCATCGGGATTCTCCGGTGGCGGACCAGCGTTATAGCCGGTGGCCCGCGCCTGGGCCTCGCGGCCCGCGGCAAATACCGTGCCAGGCCCGTAAAAGTTCACGCCGAGGAAGTCAATCGGTCGCGAAATTGTTTCGAGGTCGCCGTCTTGAATGATCGAGAAGCCCGGACTGAACGGCGCGTAGTGCGCCAGCATGTCGGAAGGGTACGACCCCTTAAACAACGGGTCGAGCCAGATTCTGGTCAAGTTGCCGTCAATGCGCTGCTGGGCCGCCACATCAACGGGGTCGTTGGACCCCGCTCGGATCACGCCGAGATTTAAGGTCAGACCAATGCCACATTCGGGGCGTAATTCGCGCGTGGCATCTACCCCTAGTCCGTGTGCCAGCAAAAAATGGTGCGTAGCGGCCGCGGCGGCGCCAATGTCCTTGCGACCAGGCGCGTGAATGCCGTAGCCGTAACCAAGCCAGGCGTTGGTCCACGGCTCATTGAATGTCGTCCAGCTGTCAATGCCGTCAAGCCGTGACAGCACCGTGCGGGCGTACTCGGCAAAACGATAGGCGGTGTCCCGATTGATCCACCCACCCTCGTCTTCAAGTTCTTGGGGCAGGTCCCAGTGGTACAACGTGGGCAGCGGTTTGATGCCTCGCGTCAGCAGTCCGTCGACTAGGCGCTTATAAAAATCCAAGCCTTCTTCGTTGACTCGACTGCCACCGTGGGGGTGAATACGTGGCCACGAAATCGAAAAACGATAGGAGCCAACGCCGAGCTCGGCCAAAATGTCGAGATCTTCTTCGTATCGGTGATAGTGGTCACAGGCCACGTCACCGGTATCGCCATTGAGCACCAGTCCGGGGGTCTTGCTGAACGTGTCCCAGATTGACGGTGTACGACCACCTTCAGACGCAGCACCTTCAATCTGGTACGCCGCAGTGGCGGTGCCCCAGAGAAATCCCTCTGGGAATTTCCGATCGCAATTCATGACTTTCACTTACCTCGTACTTGCCGCTGACAACCCGCCACCTACTCGTAATAAGGACACCCCCTCGGCGGTTTCACCGAGGGGGTGTCTCTTACCGATTGTTAGCTGATCAACTGAATGTCCGTGACATCCATAATGAGGTTGGTCGGCGGCGAGGCCACCCAGTTGTCAGCGTCGTACGTATCCGTATTGCTTCCGGACCACGGGTCTGGTCCAATCGTTAGGAACATACGAGTCCACGCACATCCGGTTACTTCCTGCGCTACCGCGGCTGTCGCCGAACTCTGGACGGTGCACGACGTCGACTGCGTTGCCGCCACCAAGGTGAAGGTGACATTGCCGTTGGCGTCAGTGGTGCCGGTCATTTCGCCACCGGCGTCAGCGTACGAGCACGCATCATTCTTATTTAGACCACTGGTGCTGGTGAACGTTGTCGTTACACTGCCGGTCGTACCGGAGGTCCAGCGAATACCGGTATCACAGACGCCCGCCTGGTTGTCGATCAGCGTCACCGCCGTGTTGGCGAGGACTTGACCGTTACTCCCGGTGACGTGGTAGGTCAACGATATGGTGCTGCCGGAGTGCACATACTCGGTGGTGTTTGTGTCACCCGAGTGCCAATAACGAGTGATCGGGCTTCCACCGTTATTTGTGGCGAACTTCGTATTGGTTGCGTCCAAGGTGTTCAGGCCCGTTCCGGCTGCGCCGGTGATTGCGGTCACGTTGGTGTGGTCGGGCGCAAAGAATGTCGGCGCTTCGTTCGCGGTAGACGGTGGCGTCAGAAGGAAGTCAATGCGATCAGTCGTCATATTGGAGGAGCTACCCGCACTCGGGTTGTCGCTGCCGATAACGAGTTCCATCGTGGTGAAGTTACACGGCCACGTTGTGTAAAGACTGCTGGCGTCTGGGTTGTACCCCTCTTGCGCTTCAGCCTGCGATTGCGCTTGAGACATCGTGCACGCGGCGGAGGCATTGGTGTCTTGAAGCGTAAACGTCACGAGCCCATTGGCGTTGGTGGTGCCCGCAAGAACACCTTGCGTCGTACCGGAGGTATTGCAGTTGTTGTCAACGTTTAGCGACGAGGTTGCCCACACGACACCACAGGATCCGGTGTAGGCGATGTTGCCAACGAGGGTCACCGCCTGGTTCGCTAATGGTTGCCCGTAGGAACCAGAAACATACCAAGTCATTGACACGGTCGATCCGGCTGCGACGTAGTTAAGTAACCAGCGGTCACCCAGGTGGTAGTAAGTCGGGATCCAACCGGAACCGCCACCATTGCCGTCGGCCGTTCCATTCAACATCGAGCTTGTCGTTCCCGTCAGGCCAATGAGTGTCGCAGCGTCTGGCGTCGCAAACGATGGGCTCTCGGTACCGCTGCGCGCCACTGGCGGTGTCACCGGCGTTGCGTTACCCGGGTCGGCCACGATGATGTCAACGCGGTCGGTGCCCTGGTTCACGGTGGTGTTAGGGCTTGCCGTAAAGATGTCTGAACCCACCTGGAGGAACAAGTCGGTCCACGCGAAGGGACTGCCCGTGGCCTCATTCTGCGTCACCGCGCCAACGCTCGATACGTCGCCCGGGTTGTTCGAATTCGCGGGGTCCTTGTCGGTCAAGGTAAAGGAAACATTGCCACTGGCGTCAGTCGTGCCCGACAAAGTGCCCTGCTGACCCCCGTTGCAACCAGGGTTGGCGTCGAGTGACGTGGTCGTCCACTGCACACCGGGGGCGCACGAGTAGTCGGCGTTACCAATCAGGGTTACTGCGGCGTTGGCGAGTGGCTGTCCATTCGAACCATTCACGTGCCAGTTGACCGTAATAGTGGCGCCCGGCTTGATGTAGTAGATGTACCAGTGGTCATTGGCGTTGTAGTACTGGTCAATGAAGTAGGAGTCACCATTCGTGGTGTCATTCACCTGTGCGCTGGCCGCGCCCGTTACCGAGGTCAACGTCGCGACGTCGGGCTGCGCGGGCGTGGCGCCGTCAGATGTCACCGGGGTCGGCGTCGTGGGAGTTGACGGCGTCGTCGACGGCGCGGTGAACGTGAACGTCACTGGCGTCGAGGTCGCACTCTTGTACGAGCCACTGGCCGCCTTGGTGGCCTTCACCACGCAAGAGGCCGAGGCGTTCGCCGTCAAGACGCCACTAGTGCTTCCGATTGAGCAACCGGCGCCACTCACGGCAAAGGTCACACGACCAGTGCCCGATCCGCCAGAGGTCGTGACTTTCACCGACGCAGTGGTGGAACTGGTCAGCGTCGCATTCGAAATCTTTAAAGCCTTCTGCGTCAACGTTGACGCACCGGCCATTGGCGCAACAGCAATGCCGACTGTCATCGCCATTGCCAGCGAGGCGAAAGTTGCTCGCTTGTAGCTGAACGTCTTGCGCGTGATGCGACTAACCCCGTAGGCCAGTAACAAGACCGCCATCAAAATAACCCCGTTGGACACGGAGACCCCCTTAACAAACAGACAACTGATGTGTTGTAGTTGGTTAAAGTTATCGTCGGGTTTCTCGTCATTCCACTCACCACGTAACGCCACAAATAGGCGTGAGTGATCGCAGAATTGCGCCAAAATTTACTGTTATTACTGGCTTTTTGAATGATCGCGATGTTCTTCGGTTCACCGTTTGCGAGGCATCGTCGATTCAAGTTGAAAGAAAGTGTTCACTTACAACGACTCTTCTCTTCGTGACGAAAATCCCCCGTCACACGAATGCCCTACAACGCAAGGTTTCGGACGAATGGCTGACGCTGCGATGAGAATCAATCGAAAGGCCCGGCGGCAAAATTGAAAGTTGCGATTTGTTTCACTGAGGGAGATTTTCAGACGAATCAAGAAATCGACTTACCGAGTGCTCGATATCTGTCAGGGATGTCTTTTCGAACCAGTTCTATAGTGGCGAAATGAAAACAAAACTTTCTGCCCTCACTGCGACCATCCTCATGGTTGCAGCCACCATCATCGGTACTTCGTCGGGTGCCTCGGCTTCGTCGCTCCAGGGCAAGTCCTGCCCCGCCAACGGGGCGACCCTGACGACCGGCGGGTACACCTACACCTGCAAGTTGGTCACGGTGACGAATATTGTGAACAAGGTAAAGAAGACAACGCATGTCTTGGAGTGGGGCCCCGGCGTAAAGGTCACGCCAACGACCACGACGACAGCCGCCGCAGCAGTGTCGCTGCCCACAACCAACTTTGACACCACACCCGCCGGTTCCCTCGTTTGGCAGGAGACCTTCACCGGTGCCGCCGGATCAAGCGTCAACTCCTCGATCTGGTCCCCGGTCACCGGTGCCGGTACGTACGGCACGGGCGAAATTGAGAACAACACGTCCAACGCCGCCAACTTGCAAGAAGACGGCAACGGAAACTTGCTGATTACCGCGACCTGTGTGGCGAACACCAACCCCGGTTGTGAGTCCACGTCTCAGCAGATGGGTCAAACCTGGACCAGCGCCCGTATCTGGACCGAGAACAAGGCCACGTTTGAATACGGCCAGCTCGAAGCGCGTATTTGGATGCCCGCCGGTTCCTTTAACTGGCCCGCCTTCTGGATGATGGGCCAGAACTTCTCCTCGGGCCAGGTCAACACCGGCTGGCCGTACTGTGGCGAGCTCGACATCGCCGAAGGCCTCCAGGGCAACACGCAGGACCAGGCCACGATTCACTCAAACATCAACGGCACCAGCACTGACTGGGGTGAGGGCAGCGGTCTTACACAGGTCGCGCCGATTACCGGCACCGCGATGACCAGTGGCTGGCACACCTACGGCATCCTCTGGCAGCCCAACTCCATCTCCTTCACCCTGGACGGCAAGGTGTGGGCCAACGACACCTACAACCCCACCACGACTGACGTGACTCAGACGGAATTGACCTCGACCGGGTCGACGACGAGTGTGACCTACGGCCCCGGTACCCCGATTTCTTCCATCGGCGGCAACTGGCCCTTCAACCAGCCCTTCTTCATCATCATGAACGACGCGGTTGGTGGCGTTTCCTCCCCCGTCGCCCCCAACGGATCCACCGCCTCAATGAAGGTCAACTGGATTAAGTACTACAAGTACAACGGCTACGGCACCACGACAGCGACGACGGCCACGTCATAGCAATCGATTGAGTTAGACCATCTGACTCAATACCAAACCCCCGCCCAGTTCGCTGGGCGGGGGTTTTTACTTGGTGTCTTATCAAGTCTCGGCCTAATCAGCACCCGAGCACGACCCGCCTTGCGAGCACGGGACATCGCAGATGCAGAGCACATCAGAGCAGAGGATGTCACCACCTGGCGATAATCGCGTTGGCAATACATGTGCGCAACGCCATCGTTAGACGTCATCGCAAGTGGCAATCCCCCGCAGCGAATGACGAACCACTACTTCATTGACGAAAACGTGTATTTAGCAGTTCGCACCGGGACTGCCAAAGGTAATGCCGTCAGGGCAAGTGGCACCAGTGAAGTTCGCCGTCGCCAGTCCCGCCACACTCAACAGCCGAGCGCCATTCAAATTCGCATTGGAAAAATTAGCGTTAGTAAACGTCGCACCTTCGAAGTCGGCGTTCGCAAAATTAGTACCGGTCGCCGTGACGTTGGTGAAATCCACTTGCTCCAGGTTCGTACTTGCGAGATTGGCACCGGTAATGGTGGCCCCGCTGAGTGACGTACCCACCATTTTGGCGCCCGCTAGATAAATGCCAGTAAGTGTGGCGTTCGCGAAATTCGATCCCGGAATTTGGGCGCCACCGATGCTGGCGCCGGGTCCAACGAGGTACGAAATCGTTAGCCCCTCATTGTTTCCGTTGACGACTTGCCAGTTTTGCGGCAAGCTCGCCGGGGCTCCCGTCACGTAGGCCGAGATAACGCCCATCATCGTCGCCCCACTGAACTGGGTATTCGTAATTGTGGCGCTGGTCAAGGAAGCGTTCGTCAAATTGGCCCCAGTGAAATCGACGCCGGTCAGATTGGCGGAATAAAAGTTCACACCACTCACGTTGGCCCCCGCGAGGGAAATTCCCGTGAGATTGTCATTCGACAGATTGGCCTTGGGGCCAATGAGAAAGCCACCGAGCAATTTCCAGCCGGAAGGCAGGGCGCTGGGGGCGCCAATAATCTTCCCCGAAGTAACGCCGGCGAGATTCGCCGTTGAAAGATTCGCGCCCGCCAACTTCGCCCCATTCAGGTTCGCATTAGCGAAATTAGCTTTGGCAAACAATCCCGACACCGCTTTTGCGCCCTTGGCGCAGGCGTGGGCCGCCGTTGCGACATTTGACAAGGTCCCGCCACTCAGGCATCCGTAGTACCGCGAAGGCGTACTTGCTTCGGCAACCGAGGAGATCATCGTGCCCGCCACCGTGCTCAATGTCACTGAGGCCAGTACTACTCGGATTCTTTTGGCTCGCATAGAGTCCCCCCGCTTCACTTTTACTTGTACTACTAATAATGCTAAATCGCAGTTACTTACTTCGCCTTGGTGAGTCGCATGAGAATCAGCGGCACGTTGTTGCCACCAGGACCTGGGAAGGCGTACTGGTTGCTGGCGGTCACCCAGCCGCTGAAGCGTGCCGTTGAGTAGACGTCCCAGTCCGGACCGTAGAAGAGCGGCGCCGCCGGCACGTCGGTGGACATGATTTTGGCGAGATTGTTGACCTGCGTTTGGAAGCTCGCGGTGCCCGGCTTCGAGGCGGCCATTTGAATGAGGTACTGCTGCGCGATCGGATTCACGTATTGGCCGTAGTCAGTGGAACCGGCCGTTTGCGTTGAAGACTCCAGCCAGTTTTGGAACTGCGTGTAGGGGTTTGTGCCACCGGCACCCCAGTGGATGATGGCATCAAAATTGTGGGAGAAAATATTGGCATTCCACTGACCGGTGGTGACCCCGACCGCCGAGACATTTATGTGGTCAGCCTGCATCGTCGCGGCAATCAACTGGGTGTCCTCGAAGTAGTCCGAGTAGCCCGTCGGGTCTTGAATGTTGAACGAGCACTCAGTATTCGCCGGTAGTCCCGTCGCAGTCTGGGCGGCCTGGCTCGACACTTGGAAGTAATTCTTTGAGTCCAGGGTGTAGCCCGCAGTCTGGAGATACGTCTTCACTTGGTCAGCCGTCCATCCGTTGAGCGGCAGGTCGTTCTTGTAGGAACCCTCGTACTGGCTCTGCAGGGGCGTCATGCCGCTGCTCGACGTGGCCGGCGAGGCGTAGCCCGTCTCGCCAATTTGGGCCAGCTTGTTGCGGTTGATGCCCATGGAAATCGCTTTTCGGAAACTGGGGTCAGCCAGGCAGCTCGTTTGCCCGTCGGGAGCCGAGGGGCTTACGTTGAACCACAGCGTCACGGTTGACCCCGGCGGGTAGTAGAAGTGATTCACCTGGGGATCGGCCGCGACGTACGCCGCAGAAATTTGGGGAATGTCGTTACCGGCCCAGTCCAGTTGGTGCGCCACCAGCGCTTGGGTGGCCGCCTGGTTGGACGAGTAGTAGGGGATATTGACGCCCGTGACGTAGGGCTTTTTCGTAATAGACCAGTGGGGACTTAACGTGAAGCTGATCATGAGGTTCGAATACTTCGTCGGCAAGTAGGGTCCGTTTCCCACGACGTCGTTGTTGGGCAACATCAAACTGCCACTCGTGACGATGCTGGTACTGGGCAGGCCCGGGTCCCCCTTCACGGGGAAAATTAGGACACTGCCGAGAGCCTCCAGGTTGGAGTACTGCGGCGTCGCGTAGGTCAAGACGACCTGGTTTCCCGAAGCCGTAGCGGGTTGGGCCAACGTGGGAACCCCGAAAACATTCATGCTGGCGTCATCGTTCATGGCATTGAACTCATTGGCAACGTCCTGCGCGGTCAGCGGCGTCCCGTTGCTCCACTGAGCCTTCGGATTCATCGTAAAGGTGACACTCTGGCCCGTCGCCGAGAAAGTTTCACTCGTGGCCAGCCACGGGTACTGCACGTTGGTCTTCAGCGAGTCGAACTGAATCAACGGCTCGTAGGACAAGGTGTTAATCGACATTTGGGTACTCGTGGAGCCGTAACTCGCCGGATTGAAATTGTTCGTGAAGGTGTAGCCCACGTTGGTTTCTTCAGTCAGGATGGTGGGATTTTGGACCGAAGCGCCCACGTTGCCCGCAGCCACCAAGAAACTTGACACCATCAACGTGGCCGAAAGGGTGACCCCCCAAAGCGACTTTTTCACGACTGTTCCCCTTTTACGATTCGATACCAGCGTCACCTCGCGGTGGCGTTGTTGCGACGACACGTGCGTCAGCAATGGCACTACAGGCCACAATGGGCTGTTCGAAATAGTAGTGGTGGTGGTTCTTTTTAGAACTCGGATTACCAGTGTTTCAGGGCATTTTGAAAGACCAGATTCTTACAGCGAGCCCAGTCACTGTCACCAGTGGCGATAGCGTCAGTATCTAACAGCCACAGGAACCGCGAACCACCAATTCGGTGGGCAGCATGACGGTCGAACCCTTCTCAATCGTGCCGTCGAGCAGTCCAACCGCTGCTTCCACGGCCGTGGCTCCGAGTTCCAGAAATGACTGATGCACCGTCGTCAGACCGGGAGTCGACTTTCGCGCCATCGGCACATCGTCAAAGCCCGTCACGAGAACATCCCCGGGAACCTGGATGTTGTGCCGAGCCAACGTTTTCATCAATCCCAGCGCCATTTGGTCGTTCGCACTGACCCAGGCTTGGGGCATGACGTGATCGGCGCGTAAGTACTTTTCCAATTCGTCGGCCGCGCACGACATCGAGAATTCGCCCGACAAGACGTTGCCCGGACGTACGACACCACCGTGCTTTTCTATTTCGGCGAGAAATGCTCGCTGGCGCGTCTCCGAGTCAGGGCTATTCGCCACGCCACTCACGAAACCGAAGTCGCGCACGCCGTGGACGTTGACGAGGTGCTCAACAATCTGAGCCATGCCGAGTTCGTTGTCCACGCGAACGATGGAGCCAAAATTTTCACCCGGCGCCCCCGAGAGGTGCACCGCTTGCATGCGTTTCGCAAAGCGCATGGCACCAACGTCGAGTGAGAGGCGGTCGGTAATGATCACCGCATCGACGGCGCGCGACAGCTTTTGCAGCGGGTGCGATCCACCCGAGTGATTAAAGGGAATCGCACTAGAGAAGAGCGAATATCCCAGCAGCGACGCCTGCGTCGACGCACCGCGGATGACCGAGTCCATAAAGAGGACGTTCTCGTCCTCCTCGGGCGTCGCGTTATAAATGTCGCTGTGCTCATACAGCGGGTACGCAAGTCCCACCGCCCAGACGCGATTCGGATCTCCCGACTTCGTCACCACCTGGGGACGAAATTCCAATTGGCGAATCGCGGCATTCACTCGTTCGCGCATCTCGGGACGAACGTTCGAGCCGCCATTAATGACGCGACTCACCGTGGCAATTGATACATATGCGGCTTCGGCCACGTCATAAATCGTGGCGTTCTTTTTTCTCATTTGGGCATCCTGAGGTCATTAGTAAAAGTAGCCTCATTTACCCTCATCGTCCAATGAGAAAATCCGGTGAATTAGTGCAATGACGCTGAAAATTCGGGAACTTCACCCCGCGATGGCGTCGCGATTCTAGGGCTGACTGGGGGCGTGGCAGCGACTGCAGTAATAGGCCGTGGCGGCCCAGCAAACGAGGTTCTCCGTTCCACAAAAGGGACAAGTGGGGTGGACGTAGCGAGGGGTGCCACATCCGCAGGGTGTTGCTTGAGGAGTGCAGGGAACATTCATACTTCGCGCATCGTAACGAGGCGCTGTAACGCTGATTACGAGGCACCAACTTGTGTCTGGGCCCATAACACCTGCGCCGCCGCGGCCTGCAACGTCGCGAGCGGCACAACTCCGCTCGTCACGGTGGCCTGCAGGGCGGTCGACACTTTGCTCGCGAGCGCGAGTGACGCCGCGGGCGACGTTGGTGATCCGCAGAGTACGAGATCGGCGCCAGCCTCAATGGCGAGTACCGCCGCCTGGGGCTCACTGAGGTGTCGCGCCGAAATGGCACCCGCCGAGAGCGAGTCAGTCACAATCAGACCATTAAAACCCATGGTCTGACGCAGATACGAAATGGTGATGGGCGAGATACTCGCCGGCAACGAAGAAAGGCCCGGCGTTGAGGCGTTGGACAGCATGACGGCCTGCGCGCCGTTCGCAATAGCGTTCGCGAACGGTAGTAAGCCGCCGTGTAGTAGCACCGAGAAAGGCAGCGTCGCCGCGGGGCCGTAGTCGGTGTTGCTCGACGCCCCACCTAAGCCCGGAAAGTGTTTCACCACGCTCAAGACGCCCGCACTTTTCAAGCCATTGACAAAGGCGACGCCGTCGTTGCCCACCACGGTGGCCGCGCCACCGAAACTTCGTAGTCCATCGGGATTGGTCGGTCCCGGTGCCACCTTGCTGCCGTCGATATCTAACACGGGGGCGAGGTCGGTGTTTACTCCGAGTGCGTGAAGCTGACTTCCCAATCGACTCCCGACTGTCTCGATGGCCGAAGCCGTCAAATTCTTCCCCATCGTTTGCGCCCACGGGATGCTGGTCACCAAGTTCGATAAGCGCATCACGCCCCCACCCTCTTCGTCCGTCATCACCAGCAACCCATTCGGAGATTCCCGTTGCAAAGCGTGGAGGATTGACGAGGTTGTCGCCGGGGCCGTAGATCCAAAGAGGAGTAACCCGCCAAAACCCGCCGTGGCGGCCGGCGCCATGGCGCCCAGGTTGCTGGCATTAATTGATACTGCGACCACCTCGTTCGCCAGCTGCATGGTCGACCACGACGCCACGAGTGACTGTGCCGCGCCGAGTGAGTCAACGGACCCGGCACTGGCGATACCACCCATGGCCAACCACAGAACGGCTAACGGCACGATAAAAACGGTGACGATTTTCTTCCAGCGAGTCACTTTCACGAGCGGCGCGAATATAGGGCTGGCGGCGCAGCCAGGCCGAAGTCGACTGGGGTGAGATTCGATGTACTCGTCATCATTTGCCAAAGCCTCCCACTCCGAACATTAAGGGTGTTTCCCAGGGGGCCGTAAAGCAGTAGTCCCAGTCGCACCATTGTGTAATGGCACAACTGGGACTACTCATTGGTGGGCTGTTTACCTAAGTCCAGGGTCCTTGGATTGCCTGGGGTGTAGGTGCCGCGTCGTGGGACTTCTAACTGAAAGTCGAACATTTGGTAAATCCACCAGGTCTGCTGGCTGACGACCACCCATGCCAGCGTCCTAGGGACTAGGGAAAATGGCGCAAACGACGAATGCGCCCACGTACCCCCCACCCAAGATCAACGACACCTTGCGTTTAGCCTCGGAGCCAAAAAGGGCTTCTGACAGGATCTATGGTGATCGTCAAATATATCGAATAGGGCTCGAGTCCTCGGGGAAACTTCCTTGCGGGTACACCGCTTTTTTTGGCTCCCAGTGCGCGTCAGACTCGAATATCTCAGTTGTGGAGGCAACCCAGTAAGGGCGAGAAAGTTCAGTGAGACTAAGTGAGGTCACAAAGTGAGTCTCGCCGGTGATGTCGACGTAGCGAATCTTGACGGCGAGCCCGCCGTACGACTCTGCTGCCATAACGATGCTGTGCTCCACGGACCCGGACTTCAATGTGAAGCTAAGAACCTCTGTCTCGTTGGCAGGAAGCACAGTTCGCCACCCGTTTGCTCGGACGACCACCCCTGGGCGAGGAGATAAGAGGCACTCTTGGATGAATGCCGGGCCCGCACCAGCATTTTTTATCGGAAGGGTTAGCTCTGCTTGGGTATCCGCAGACCTAAGCAAAATGCCCCGATCACCCATGCTCGTCGAGTCTCCCTGCAGT
>Ga0316218_1003126_pt1 | contig 14172 bp, 14 predicted proteins | sample TBH18003metaG_FD_203634 | JGI IMG/M metagenome (GOLD analysis project Ga0316218, IMG submission 203634) | Freshwater microbial communities from Trout Bog Lake, Wisconsin, USA - TBH18003 | ecosystem: Environmental > Aquatic > Freshwater > Lake > Hypolimnion/Profundal zone | place: USA: Wisconsin...
AAATAAAGAAGAAAAAAAGCAGAAAATATCTAGAGTGGTTAATTGAAAACAATAAAAAATAGCGCTTGCATGCTCCGATGAATATCGGAGAAGAGGTCGTTTCTCCCGATAGTTATCGACCCCGATACTCTCCACAAAAATGACAAGCAGAGGAAACTTAATAGATATATGAATTCCCTTCCTTTATCCAATTATTCAGTGATAAATTTGACCAAAACAATTAAAATAATTATCCAAAAAAATACACATAATTAATAATACCATCTAAACAACAGCTGAAAGTTTGAGAAATATACATCTATGCTAAAATAGAAAATTTGTTACAGCAAATCAAGGTTAATGGCATATTTTAGTCAAATCTTTTTTGCTAATTAGTCAAATGATTATATATAAATATTTTATTAATAGAATTGATTTATAATTACTTTAAAATGAATTTAGTCAAATCTTTTTATTATTTATATCAAATCTTTTTATTACCTTAGTCAAATGTCTAACAGTTTTAAATATCACCCTTTGGGGTTAGTGAATCCCGAATTTGGCTCAAATTTGACCAATTTGGTGATAGAGCTTGATGCGTTACGAAGAAAGACATTTAGCGGCACAACACATCCGCTGATCTTCTTCCAGTTGAAGAAATTGTTTCACATATTGGAGAGTATTGGTTCAGCAAGAATAGAAGGCAATAACACTACCATTGCTGAATACATTGAAACTAAAATAGAAACACAACCAACAAAAGACGGTTCCGAAAAAATACGTGAGATTCAGAACGTAGAAAAAGCATTACAATTTATTGATCAGAACATTGATTCAATCATTATTAACCGGGCATTTATCAGCGAGATACACAAAATGGTTGTTGATGGCTTAATACCTGCACCCGATGGTGACGGCGACGCAACACCCGGCCAGTACAGAATTGTTCCTGTTACTATTAAGAACGCTAAGCATATACCACCGGAAAATCAAATTTTGGTTGATCAATACATGGAAGAATTGTTTGATTTTATTGCCACAAATCATGGTACACAATACGATTTATTAAAAACAGCTATTGCACACCATCGGTTTGTTTGGATTCACCCTTTTAGAAACGGCAACGGCAGGACAGTGCGCCTGTTTACTTACACCATGTTATTGAAGCAGGGTTTTAAAATAGATATGTTGGATAGAATACTAAACCCCACTGCTGTATTCTGTAATAACAGAGATACCTATTACGATATGTTATCCGGTGCAGATACAGGTGCAACAGAAGGAATGCTTATATGGTGCGAATATGTGTTAAGCGGATTAAAAGATGAGATGCAGAAGATTGATAAATTAGCAGACTACAAATATCTTACAACAGAAATTTTATTACCTGCTATCGCCTATTCCGAACAACGCAAACTTATTACTGATACCGAAGCGAAGATTCTGAAAAAAGTAATTGAGAAACAGGAGATACAAAACTCAGACCTGAAAGAAATATTGGGTGATAAAGATGTATCTATTATTTCACGCACTATAAAAAAGTTAGTGAACCAACACATGCTTAAACCAATAAAAGAAGGCGCAAGAAAATATACCTTGTGCTTTGAGAGTAGTTACCTAATTCGTGGTGTGATGAATGCGTTAGGTGATAAAGGTTTTCTTTCTATTAATTAATCATATTGGTAAAAATTTTCTTCGGGCGTGCAGGTCTGATAATTAATACAACTTATACATTCTTAAGTTATAAGATCAGTTCACTATTGTGCAGATTATACTGAAAATATAACGCAACGCATTCAGCAACACAATTCAGGTATTTCAACTTTTACTTCTTCAGAAAATATCTAAAGTGGTAATTGAAAACAATAAAAAATAGCCCTTACTCCGATGAATAAAGGAGAAGAAGATGGACTCTCCCAATTGCTATCGGGACCATATTCTCCACAAAAGGTTTCACCAATTTGAAACCTTTTTTATTTTATACCCATCCTAATTTCTTATACCCCTCATATCCAAGTTTCAATGCTTCATCAATTTGCTTATATAAATTCTCATCGTTCTTCTTTATATGAAAGCAGGCTTTGCCTTTTAAACATTTCATTAATTCGGGATGAATTTGTTCACCCAATTTTTTGTATCCGTAAACAGGCATATAATAAAAACCAACATACCCCTTTTGTATTAATGCCGAAGCAAACCAAAGTTCAGGTCTTTTCTTACCGTTTATTTCAACTTCTTTATGACTGATTAAAAATATTTGTCCTCCTTCTCCCCCATGAATTTTTAAAACACCTTTTTCATGTGCCATTAATAATTTTTTGATACGATCAAAGATCACAACCATATCCGGCTGACCTTTTGATTTATCTGAATATTTAATTAAAGGCTTTTCTTTTTTTGCAACAGTTTTTTTTGCAACGGATTTTTTTGTCACGGATTTTTTTGTCACGGATTTTTTTGCGGACGGCATAAAAAATATTTTCTTCAAAATAAAAAATGCTTCGTGTAATACGAAGCATTTTCTGATTTATTATTTAAATGAATCTTATTCCCAGATTTCTGCCTTTCCTTCCAACCACAATTTAACCGATTCGGTGGTAACACTTTTTGGCCTTTCCAGCGGAAAGCCCAAAGCCCTGTCCCAGCAAAGGCTTGCCAACACACCCAATGCCCTGCTCACTGCAAACAAAACAGTATAAAATTCATATTCCACCATTCCGTAATGAACCAATAATGCACCACTGTGGGCATCTACATTCGGCCAGGGGTTTTTTATTTTTCCTAATGATTGTAAAATCGGCGGAACCGTATCATATATTTTCCAGACAGTATTTACTAACTTATCATCCGGCATATGCTTTTTACCAAATTCCATTTGTGCGGTAAAGCGGGGATCTGTTTTACGCAACACGGCATGGCCATATCCCGGAACAACTTTTCCTGAGGTTAATGTTTTTTGAACATAGTCGGCAATCTGTTCTTTGCTCGGATCATCAGTTCCTATTTCATTTTGCATTTCAAAAATCCACTTAATCACTTCCTGATTGGCCAATCCATGCAAAGGGCCTGCTAATCCATTCATTCCTGCTGCATAACTTAAATAAGGATCACTCAATGCACTTCCTACTAAATGTGTGGTATGAGCACTTACATTGCCTCCTTCATGATCTGCATGAATGGTCATGTACAAACGCATCAACTCATGAAAACTTTCGTCTTCAAAACCCAGCATATGTGCAAAGTTGCCCGCCCAATCCAATAAACCATTGGGCTGAATATGTTCCTTATTCTTGTATTTTCTGCGATAGATATATGCTGCAATGCGCGGTAAGCGTGCAATCAAATCCATTGCATCATCATACATCGGGCTCCAGTAATCTTTTTTATTAATGCCTTTTGAGTATTCTTTAGCGAAATTACTTTCTGTTTGCAAAGCCATTACACCAATCACAAACATGGTCATGGGATGTGTGTTCAAAGGCAATTTATCAATCGTTGCAAATACATGTGTGGGTACATGGCTTCTTCTTTGCCAAACGCTGGTTAAATGATGTACTTCTTCTTCGGTTGGTAATTTACCCAATAACATCAATAAAAATAAACCTTCGGGCAAAGGTTCACCGCCACCTGTTGCCTTCGGTAATTTTTCCTGCAATTCGGGAATGGTATAACCACGAAAGCGGATACCTTCCTGTGCATCCAGTAAACTTGTTTCTGTAACCAGACCGGTAATACCACGCATGCCCTGATAAACCTGTGCTAATGTAACTTCACCTGCTTTTTTGGAACCGTGTACTTTTAAAAGATCTTTGATCTCTGCATTGGCAGCATCTGCTGTAGCTTTAAATGCATCTTTAATTACGCCCATGAATATTTAATTTTATAGAGAGAAATTTTTTTACTGCTTTTATTATTTAACAAGCTTCTGTTGTATTAGTCCCGGATCTATCAAGGAATTGCACCCTGCAACTTCAATAATTCCATATAACATTTTCATTATACAACACTACGCCCTAAAGGTAAAGCAAGACTATTGTTACAACAAAAGAATTACGCAAACGTTTGATGAATTAATAAAAAACTAAAGTAATTATACTGTTTTATCAAGAAACTAATACAACGTGACGTAAAAGCAAATCTGAATTTAAAAGTATTGCAGAAATTTGAAATAAGATTGGTATTTTAGTTAGAGACAAAATTTTAACTATGGCAGCCAAAACAGAATTATGGACAAAGGAACAAACAATCGTTGCCTTAAATCTTTATTGCAAAATTCCATTCAATAAAGTCAGTTCTACTCATCCTGATATTATTAGGATTGCAAAAGTTATTGGGCGAAGTCCAAATTCAGTAAAAATGAAAATTGGAAATTTTGGAAGCTTTGATCCTGAATTAAAACGAAAAGGGATTGTTGGTTTAGGAAATACAAGTAAGTTAGACAAGGAAGTATGGAATGAATTTAATAAAGATTGGAATACGCTTGCATTTGAAAGTGAAGTTTTAATTTCCAAATTCACCAACCAACCTCTTGAGAAAAGAATTGAACTAAATATTGATAATATACCATTAGGGAAAGAAAGATTGGCAATAATTAAACAGAGAGTTAATCAAAATTTTTTTAGGTCAACAATTATTTCATCATATAATTTGAAATGTTGTATTTCAGGATTATCGATTGCTGATTTTTTAGAAGCAAGCCATATAATTCCGTGGAACAAAGATGAAAAGAACAGATTAAACCCTCACAATGGTTTGTGCCTCAACCTTCTTTATCACAAAGCATTTGACAAAGGTTTTATTACGATTACTAATGAATACAAGATAAAAATATCTCAATATTTCAATGATTTTAAAAAGGATTTAGCTATTTCAGATTTGTTTTTAAGGTTTGATAAACAAAAAATTATTTTACCTGATAGATTTCTTCCATCAAAAGAATTTTTAGAATATCATCATGACCACATCTTTAAAAAATAAAACAATTGATTTCATTAATTTCAAAGAGTTCATTGCTGAACAACTTTTACAAAGAGAATTGCTTATTGAAATACCTAAAGGAATCAATTTATTTGAGACATATGATTATAATACAATAAGCTATCCTGTCACAATAAATAATAGCAGGCTTATAACCTGTAACTTTAGAACTATTTATTCAAATCTTCCAGAACAATTAGCACTTTTTTGTTTCATTGCAACTAAAAAAGTAAAACTCAAATCTTTAATTACATCACTAAGTAGATTGAAGAACATATATTCAACTGCTGCACAGTCTAACCGAACATTAGAGCGAATTTTTTACGAATTTTTCGTGATTGTTTTTTTTGGAGATTTATTTAATTCGGTTTGGAAAGGAAATTATAGTTTTAATAGAATTTTTACTTTTAAAATTGCAGAAACGCTTTTTTATATTAGTCTTTACGAAAGATTTTTGTTAGCGAAAGTCTTAATCAATCAAATTAAAATACAAAAAGAAAAAGCTATTGAAACAAAAGAAGCAATAATCTTCAAACTTTCCTTTGAACTTAATTATAATTTACTTTGTGAAGAACTGAAAGATTTAATGATTAATCAACAGAGAAACTAATCTCATCTTTTACAAGAAAACATCCATCCAACTCCCCCCCCCCATTTCCCTCCCACTTTCTTCGTACTTTCTTCGGATCAAGTGCATTAATTAATGCACTTGATCCGAAGAAAGTAAGGCTGAGGCAGCCGGGTAACCATAATAAATTAAATAAGAATTATAATACTGGGTTATGCGCAACACCATAAACACAAACTGCAATAATACCGGACTTATGTATGGCTTATCCATTACTTATCCATGGCTTTACTATGGTTTAAGGATAAAGAAACTTATTTCGGTGCTTTCCGGTAAAATGCAATGGCTACAAATAAGAAAATAATATTGGGTATCCATACTGCAATACCCGGAGGCAGATTGCCTTTTGTAGAAAATATAGTAGAGAATTTATCGGCAATAATAAAAACAGCGGCCGTTATAAAACCCAATGCCAGATGCACCCCACTGCCCCCACGTACTTTTCTTCCGGCAACAACAGCACCGATCAGGGTTAATAAAATTACGGTAACCGGTGTGGCATCACGCCTGCCGCGTTCTACCAGAAATTCGTTCAATCCTTCTGAACCACGCATTCTTTCAAGTGAAATGAATTTATCTAATTCAGGGCTGATCAATTTATCTTTTGTGTATTTATCTCTGTTTAAATCAACAGGTTTAAAATCAAAATTCAGTACTTCTGACGGCGACATGGTAACCGTTTCTTTCAATCCGTTCAATTCTCTTCTTACAATATAATTTAACAGCCATTTTCTTCTTGCAGTATCCCATCTGATCTGATCGGCTCTTAAATTTTGAACCAATATGGTTCCGTTTACTTTATGCATAAAAAAAGGGCCGCCGCTTTTTGATGCCGTATCATAATTAGCAATACCGGCATAAGTAAAGGAATCTACTTTTAAATAAATATCATTGCTGCGCCCCCGGTTATTCAATGCTTCGTAAGAGGAATTGGCATCAATATATTTTGCTTCAAATGCACCGCGGATTTTATTAGCATTGGGTACTACATAATGATTGGCATAAAAAAGTAAAGCAGCCAATAAAACGCCACCAATAAAATAGGGGCGCAACCATCTGTTAAAACTGGTACCACTTGCCAGAATAGCAATTACTTCACTTTGCCCGGCCATTTTAGAAGTAAAAAAAATAACCGCAATAAATACAAACAAAGGAAACAGCAATGCAGTTATGTGCGGGATAAATCCCAGATAATAATCAATAAAAATCCGCTTTGCACCCAATTGCGATTTTACAAAGTCGTCTGCTTTTTCACCAATATCTACCACCACTGCAATTACGACAAATAAAAAAATAGCAAAAAAGAAAGTGCTTAAAAACTTTTTAAGAATATACCAATCTAACTTTTTCATTCGTTATTAATACTTACAAAGATAATGGTCAGCAGACAGTAAGAACAGAAAAGGATGTTAATTGAAAAAAGATCCTTCGGTTAATAAGAAAAAAAAACATCCATGAAAATGGATGTAGGTTACGGATATCATAGGTAACGGATTAGCAAGTGTTAGGTGAAACTAACGATAACTATTAACTATAAGCATATCAGATTGCTCAAGTGAATAAATAAAAAACGATTTTGCAATTATCCACATCAATAAAAAAATAAAGAAAGAGAAGTAACTACTGATTATAAACGCTGCATTAAAATTTCAATCATCTCTTTTTTCCAACTGTTGAAAGTATTGCTGAGTATGTGTTTGCGGGCCTCGCCGACTAACCATAAATAAAAAGACAAATTATGTATACTGGCAATTTGCAAGCCTAATATTTCATCGGCAACAAATAAATGCCGCAAATAAGCTTTGCTGTAATAATTGCTTGTTTCATCCGGAATACCATCATCAATCACAGAAAAATCAGTTGCCCATTTTTTATTGCGAATATTGATTACTCCTTTTGAAGTAAACAACATACCATTTCTTCCATTTCGGGTAGGCATTACACAATCAAACATATCAATGCCTAAACCAATCCCTTCCAGAATATTCCATGGCGTTCCAACACCCATTAAATAGCGGGGTTTATTTGTTGGTAAAATATCACAGCACAGTTCAGTGAATTCGTACATCATTTCATCCGGCTCTCCCACACTTAATCCACCGATCGCATTGCCCGTTGCATTTTTAGAAGCAATATATTCTGCAGAAGCCGTTCGTAAATCTTTAAAAGTACTTCCTTGTATAATGGGAAATAAGTTTTGTGTATAGCCATATTTATCGGGCGTTTCATCTAATCGCTTAAAACATCTGTCTAACCAGCGATGAGTTAACAACATGCTTTTTTTAGCATATTCATATTCACTCGGATAAGGCGGACATTCATCAAATGCCATAATAATATCTGCACCAATGCTTCTTTGAATATCCATTACTTTTTCGGGAGAGAATAAATGTTTGCTTCCATCTATATGCGATTGGAATGTTACGCCTTCTTCTTTGATCTTTCTGTTTTCTGCCAGAGAAAAAACCTGGTATCCCCCACTATCGGTTAAGATCGGTTGATGCCATCCGTTAAATTGATGTAATCCGCCGGCAGCTTCCAACACTTCTGTACCGGGCCTTAAATACAAATGATATGTATTCCCTAAAATAATTTGCGCTTGAATCTCATTTTTCAATTGATGCTGCGTTACAGCTTTTACACTGCCTGCAGTACCCACAGGCATAAAAATTGGTGTGGCAATTTCTCCATGATCAGTAGAAATCAATCCCGCTCTGGCTTTGCTGTTACTATCTGTTGCTTGTAATTGAAATTGTAATGCCGGCATACTTTGCAAATGTAAGTGATGAATGAAGAATTATCGGTTCTGAATTAAGAGGGGCATTGATATAATACCTGCTCATGCTATCCAATTCATCACTCATTAATTTCAACGATGTAATTTCTTTTCCACATACTAACAAAGAATAGAGCACAACAATGGTCAACCTTTACTTTTGCAGGATGATTGTACCAGCGTTCGTATTTCAGATTATTTTCATTGCTTTTTGCGCAGTTATTGCGATTCAGGTTTTATACTACTTGTTTTTATTTACAAGATTTGCAGTTTACAAAGAACCCGTAAGTCCGGAACCTGTTGAGCAACCGCTTTCTGTTATTGTTTGCGCAAGAGATGAAGCCGGTAATCTGGCAAAATATTTACCCGGTATTTTGTTTCAGGATTATAAAACTACACATGAAGTAATTGTGGTGAACGATAATTCAATCGATGAAACAAAATATATACTGGATGAATTCCGCAAATCATTCAAAAACTTACATGTGATTGAATTAACACAAGAAGCCAAATTGATTGTTGGAAAAAAATTCCCTTTATCCATGGGCATTAAAAGTGCCAAATATGAAACTTTATTGTTAACGGATGCTGATTGCGTTCCTGCTACGGAATTCTGGATTCAGAAAATGCAGGCAGCCTATCTTGATGGCGTAGAAATAGTTTTGGGATATGGTGCCTTTCATAAAAAACCGGGTTTGTTAAATAAGATCATTCGTTTTGAAACATTCCATACTGCCTTACAATATTTTTCTTATGCATTAGCAGGTATTCCTTATATGGGCGTAGGAAGAAATCTGAGTTATAAGAAAGAAGTGTTCATGCGAAACAAAGGATTCTCCTCTATTAATCAAATACCCAGCGGTGATGATGATCTGTTCATCAATCAGGTGGCTACTAAAAAAAATGTAGCTATTGTAATTGATCCGATGGCATATACATTAAGCGAGCCCAAAAAAACATGGACTGAATGGATCAAACAAAAATTCCGTCATTATACTACTTCAAAATATTATAAGCCTAAACACAAATTCTTTTTAGGCTTATATTCTTTTACCTTATTTCTGGTATATCCTTTATTGGCAGCATCTGTTATTTTTTATTGCTGGTGGCTGTCATTGGCTGTTTATGGTGTAAGGTTTTTGATCCAGGCCATTATTTATTTTCTTACCATGAAGAAACTGAATGAAAAAGATTTGTGGCCTTACTTTTTATTCTTTGATATCTGGATGTTCTTCTATTATATTTTCTTTGTTCCCGCTATTTGGAGAAAACCACAAAAAAACTGGGAATAACCATGACAGATATTTTATTCAAATACTTTGATGATTTTACGCCGAAACAAATTCAGCAATTCGAATTATTAGAAAGCTTGTATAAAGAATGGAATGAAAAGATTAATGTTATTTCCAGAAAAGACATTGATGAAATTTATTTGCATCATGTATTACATTCACTGAGCATTGCAGCCATTGCAGCATTTAAACCCGATAACCATATCATTGATATTGGCTGTGGTGGCGGGTTTCCCGGTGTTCCATTGGCTATATTTTTTCCTGAGGTTCAATTTCATTTGGTGGATAGCATTGCAAAAAAACTAAAAGTAGTGGAAGCCGTTTGTGAAGGAGCAGGTATAAAAAATATTACTACCCAACATACCAGAGCTGAAGAAATTAAAAACAGAAAATTTGATTTTGCTGTAAGCAGGGCCGTTGCTCCTTTAAAAGAATTATGGAAATGGGCAGGCCCCTTATTGAGGAGGCAGTCAGCAGTTAATCGTCAGCAATTAATACCGAATGGATTAATTTGTTTAAAAGGCGGCGACCTGCATCAGGAAATTTTTGAAAGCAATACAAGGCCTAAAATGTTAAGCATTTACGATATTTTTAAAGAAGACTATTTTAAAGAGAAATTTATTTTGCACGTAGCAAAATAGATTAGCTTAGTATCTACTCAAATAAAAAATGTTATGGAAGAGATAGAAGTTCCTACAGAACATTTACACGAAACCATTAATGAAAAAGCAAAAGAAGCTTCCACTGAAACCAAATGGACAATGGGTGTGGCCATATCAACTGCGTTGATGGCGGTATTTGCTGCATTGGCCAGTTTATTTGCAGGCCATCATTCCAATGAAGCGTTGCTGGAACAGCTGAAAGCTTCTGATCAATGGGCTTATTATCAAGCCAAAGGAATTAAAGCAGAGATCAGTTCACTGAAAGAAAATAAAGAAGAAGCCAAGGCTTCATTTGAAAAATACAAAAAAGAGCAGGAAGATATTAAGAAAGAAGCAGAAGCAGCCACCAACGCTTCTGAAGAACATTTAGTGAAACATTTATCGCTTGCAAAAGCAGTCACTTTTTTTCAAATAGCCATTGCTATTTCAGCTATTGCAATATTAACCCGCAAAAAATTTTTATGGATAGGCAGTATGTTAATTGCATTGGTGGGATTATTTTTCTTTATTACCGGATTGATGTAACATACAATCAACTTAATCATCAATAAAAAAGAGATTCAATACTGAATCTCTTTTTTATCAGATATAAAATAATTCAACTAATCCTTTATCTCCAACTTATTGTTAATTCTGTTTAAATCAGCCATGCGTTGTGTTGGATCGATCTCAATTGATTTTATTTCTTTAATGCTTCTATCGGTAGTAAAATTATATTCCGGATGTGTCCACCTCCACTCCTCGTGTACAATTCGCTTTGTATTATTTTCTGCAGGTTTCTCACCGTACATTAAATTCAACGGAATATAATGCAGTTCTTGTGTTCCATCTTTAAAAGTTATTAAAACATCTATCGGCATAGGCATTTTACCAATGCGCTGCAAAGTAACAACCGTCTTATTATCGATCACATTGATATCACCGATTTTATAATCAATCGTTTTAATGCTGTTTACCCAATATTCTTTATACCACTGTAACTCAAGCCCGCTCACTTTTTCAGCCACTCTTACAAAATCATTGGCATTGGGGTGTTTAAAATGCCATTGATTATAATATTCATGCAATGTTTTATTAAATAAACTATCGCCGATAATATAACTCAACTGCTCTAAAAATACGGCTCCTTTAGAATAAGCAGCGGCACTGTATGCAAAATTCGTATTATAATGATCGGAATGTGTACTCATGGGTTCTTCATACGGGCTTTTTGCCAAGCTGAAATAACCTGCATAATTACTGCTTTGATGAAGCGGTAATCGTTGTGCGGCAGCTTCATTGTTTCTTTTAATGGCAGCTTTCGCATTATCATTAATGAAAGGAGATTGCATTGCATAATTTTCATCATACCATGCAGATACTTCAGCTTCAGCATAACTGGTAAAGCCTTCATCCATCCACGGAAATAAACTTTCATTTGTTCCCATCATGTGCTGATACCAGCTATGCATCCATTCATGAAACACCGTTCCCAAACTTGCATTTTTAATCAATGTTGCCATTGCATATTCCATTCCACCATCTCCACCTTGTATAAAAGAATATTGCGGATATTGATATTTACCAAATCTGCTTTCCATATACGGCAATACTTTTTCAGCAGCCCACAATACATTATTCCAGGCACTGTCTGTTTTTAAATCGCCTGCTTTATAAAAAGCATTCAGCATAACACCACCCACTTTTTTAGAAATATGTTTGTATTGCGGATCTGCAGCCCAAACAAAATCATGAATATTTTCTCCTTTAAAATTCCAGGTGATGGTATTCGCTGTTATTGCAGGAACTTTCGTACCGGGAGTTTCATAACCATAACCGATTGTATTTGCATTTTGTAAAACACCGGTTGCTGCAACCAGATAGTTTTTATCGATGGTGATCTTCACATCATAATCACCCCAAACACCATAAAACTCACGGGCTATATAAGGATTGGCATTCCAACCCTGATAATCATATTCCACCATTTTAGGATACCACTGACTCATACTATACCGAATACCCTCTGCATTATCTCTTCCGCTTCTTCTTATTTGCAATGGCACTTGTGCTTCAAACACCACATCGATCAAAGTTTTGGAATGCGGTAAAATGGCCCTATCTAATTTAACTTCTACAATCGTTTCATATTCACGCAATTTTTGTTCTTTGCCATTGATGGTAACAGATTTTATTTTTTGATAACCGATTTCTGCATCTGATAATTTACTGATGCGATCTTTAACACGTGCATCCCAGTCGGGTACCTGATCTCCTCTTCGGTTGGTCATCACTGTTTTCCCTAATTCTCTGCTGCGCACATCCATACTGCTATTGGGCTGAAATGCATTCCAATAAGCATGAAAGAAAATATGATTGAGCGTATCGGGAGAATTATTGATGTATTCAATTTTCTCTGAACCGGTGAACCGATTGGTGATCACATTCATATCTACATTGATATTGTATTTGATATGTTGTTGCCAACGATCGGGTTGTGCGGTAACAGATGACAGAGATAAGATGACAGATGACAGGAAGAAAATTCGGATGATATATTTTTTCATACAATAATTTTAAATAGACAATGCTTCTTTTTTAAGCTGGCCTTTTTTATTAAAGAATAAATATTTTTTTTGAACATCATTTTTACGAACCAAAATTCTATACAACGTTTCATTGTCTTTGGAAGTAATTTCTTTTACACCTCTCACATCCCAATCATTGTATTTGCTTTTTTGAAAGCCATCTTTTACATCATCATTCAGCGCCTGAAACTCCATTTTCTTTGCAGTTTCCAACCAAGCCCCTTTTGAATCAAATTTAACTTCATAAGTAAATCCATCGTTGGTGAAATCTGCTTCAAAGTTTACCAAATTATCTTTCCAGGTAACCATTTTGGCATTGGGAAATTTTTCTTTGAAAGATTCCGTCACTGCTGAGGGTATGGATCTAACCTGGCCAAACGCTGTAATGCCCGTAAAGATTGACAGTACAGCTAAAATAAACACTCTTTTCATTTTCATATATTTATTATTCTTTTCCTTGAATGACAATTACAATTTCGCCTTTTACTGTTTTTGTTGTAAAGTATTCGCATACTTCCCGTAAAGTACCCCTTTTATTTTCTTCAAATAATTTTGACAGTTCTCTTGTTACACTGCAATTTCTTTCCGCACCAAAGCATTCAATAAACTCTTCTAATGTTTTTACCAAACGCATCGGGCTTTCATAGAAGATCATGGTTCGTTCTTCCTGCGCCAATTGTTTCAATAAAGTTTGCCGCCCTTTTTTCAAAGGTAAAAATCCTTCAAATACAAATCGATTAGAAGGAATACCACTATTCACCAATGCCGGAATTAAAGCTGTTGCGCCGGGCAATGATTCTATTTTTACATCCTGCTGAATGCATTCACGAACCAATAAAAATGCAGGATCAGAAATGCCGGGTGTACCTGCATCTGTAATCAACGCCATTGTTTTACCGGCTTTTAATTGATCAACAATATGCTGAACGATTTTGTGTTCGTTATGTTGATGATAAGGAGACAAGGGTTTTTGAATATTGTAATGTTGCAATAATTTAGAAGAAGTTCTTGTATCCTCACATAAAATAACATCCACTGTTTGCAATACTTCTATCGCACGCAGGGTGATATCTTTTAAATTGCCAATGGGTGTTGGAACGAGATAAAGCATGCCTGTTAACCCCCTGAAGGGGGAATTTGAAGTTGCATCTATTACTTGGTTATTTGACAATCAGTGAAATTTAAGACTTCCCTTTAGAGATTGAGGGTTTCAATTTCATAAAACTCCATAACCGGATTGGCCAATAATTTTTTGGCTGCATCCTCTGCTATCTGTTTTGCTTCTGATTCT
>Ga0316218_1003138_pt1 | contig 14119 bp, 31 predicted proteins | sample TBH18003metaG_FD_203634 | JGI IMG/M metagenome (GOLD analysis project Ga0316218, IMG submission 203634) | Freshwater microbial communities from Trout Bog Lake, Wisconsin, USA - TBH18003 | ecosystem: Environmental > Aquatic > Freshwater > Lake > Hypolimnion/Profundal zone | place: USA: Wisconsin...
GGTTTTACCTGCGTATATTTTAATATTAAATAATTTAAATGGTGAATTGATTATTTTCAACCATCTTAAATCTCGTAAGAAATATTTTATATTCATTTTTATAAACTTTATTTAATGATCAAATATAAGGAATGTTTTATATAACTTCAAAATTTATTTTTATTTATAAGGTAACAGTATTCCCAATAACCTAACCAAGAAATACTTAACATTAAAACTAGATAAAGATTCACAATTATAAGCTTAAATATAAAAATTAACTGGTTTTTTAGATAATTTACCATCTAATTCTGATAATTTATTAGGTGGAAATTCATCAGCATTAATTACAGATTCAGATACTTCTCTATCAGTAATATATAACGTATTTCTATCTACTTCTACTCCTGTATACTCTATCCCATCTAAAAAAGCATTTATATAAACATGTATATCATCATGGTAATCATCTCCATGCTTATAGAGTTCACCATCTATATAAAGAGCCTTAAAATCATCTGAAAAGGGATTAAAATCTACTATAACACTATTTATTTTTTTCATTTTTTTTTATTTTTTTAAAATCCTTAATATAACTCTCTAATTTTAATTTTTTACCATCCACCATCATTTCTTCATATGAAGGTAACTGTTCAAATAAATCAGGATAATATATTAGAACAAAAATCCTAAAATCATATACATCATTATTTCTTTTTCCCATTCTAGGTAATACCCAAGCTAGTTGGTATATTAAACCTATAAAACAACCTACTAAAATTGCTCCTACTATTATTACTAATAATTTTTCCATTTTTTTTATTTATTTAAATATAATATTTTTATTATGACAAATAATTTCCTTCTATTATTCTCCTTTTAATATAATATACCCACTTTCCTCCCTCAGTACTCAAACCTTCTCCAGATACCCAATACCAATCACTATCATGTAATTCCTGTACATTCATTAAAAACAACATACCTAACTCTCTTAACTCATCAGAAATACATTCAAATCCAATTATAGAACATATACTTTTATTCTCTATAGAGACATCATATAACTCATCTGGAATATGTCTACCTATAGCACATTTTCTTCCATCATCTGTTCTATAATAACAACTACCACTACTTGTTACTGCTCTCCTACTAGTATCTTCAGAGTAATATTTCACTGTATCTTCCAGGAAATCTAACTGTTTTTGTTGTAATTCGTCCATAACTTTTTATTTTTTTAATAATTTAATTTACAATCTTCAATTTTAAAACCCATAGTTATTTTTACAGGTTCATAAGATTTCCAATTTAAAGTTCCAAAATCAATGTAAGTTATTTCCCCAATGAGTTTCCACTCTGCAACTTTATCTCCAACAGGTCCTAATTCTTGAATTAAAATTTCTAATTTATAAGAATCTAATTTTTTTAAATTAGATAAACCATTCATTATAGCTTGAGATGTTGAAGGACCTACAGGATCGTACATATCAAAAGTTATGTTATTCCAAGAAATCATATCTCTACGTACACTACAGGAAGGTCTAGTAGTATTATGTATAACATAACTAGGAATATAAAAATATTCAGGGAAAACAACTATAAATCTATTTTCCATTTTTGGTTCATAAGAATCAAAATGCGTGTAGGTTTTATTTTTCATTTTTACTTTTATTAAAACTTTCCATTAAACTATCTAAAGTAATTATTATTTGTCTTCTCTCTGTGAAGGTCAAAGGTACGTATTCTTTTTTATTAATTGTATAGTCTAGATTAGGATCTTTTAATAGTATTGCTATTTGATCCTCACTAGCATTTTCACAAATATAATCAAATTCTTCATCAGTCAAACTATATAATGTTTTAATTTGATTATCAAATAAATCTAGTAAACCTCCTTTAGATAATATTCCTAAATCTACTTCAGTTCTATTCCTGGTATTTAATCTATGTCCCATATTTTTTTAATTAATTATTGAAATATAAATGTTATCTGGGTATCTTCCTTCAAAAACGTATTCAGTTACTGGACATAGCCACAAAACATGATTATACTCTTCTAAAGTAATTAAGCTAACAGAATAAAATTTACCTACAGGACAATATTGAAAATCTTCAATGTTTTCACTAGAAATTTTATTTAAGATATAGGAAGCTTCTCCAAAATAATCTTCTCTTACATCTAAAGTTACAGAATCTGAGTTACTAGATAAAATATCTAATAAAGTATCAGCTCCTTGTACCATTTCAAGGTCTTCTTTGCCTCCTAAATCCTCTTCTATATATTCAGGAAGGTCTATATACCATCTGCTATTTTCTTTTTTAAATGTGTATTTCATTTCTTTATTTTTAATTGAGATACTTCAATTCCAAATTTTTCTGCTATTTGATTTAGGGTAAGTTCTGTTACTCTTTTATCAAGTATAACACCCTCATTAGTTTCATGATAAATTTCATTTAAATTTAAATCATATTCATATTTTTCCCAATTTCCTTTATTATCTTTATATGAAATTAAATTTGATTTATCATCAAATTCTCTTTTACAAGAACATCCATGACTATCTTCATAATAAATTTCATTCGCATTTTCATCATACTCTCTTTTATACCAAGATTTATCATCATATTCTGTGTAGATTCTATTATCATTTTTATCCCTAATAATAAATGGAAATTCTTTAACATTTAACTGTTCTGCTATTGTTTTCATATTTTTTTATTTTTAATTAATTGATTTAAAATATTTGTAAAACCATACTGCATGTATGCATAATATACAAGAATTTAATAAGTAAGTAGGAGCACTGTGTATGGTCAATCCGTAGAATATCCAAAGTATTCCTCCTATAGTATTACATACTCTCAAACTAAACATCTCTTTACATAAGAAAGAAGAGAGTATAAAAAGTGTAGCTATATAGCCAATAGTATCTGTGTAACTCATATAGTATTTTTACTTTATTACTTCATTTGATTTAGCAATGTTTCTAGCAGCATTTAAATCTGCATTTTCTTTGTGACCACAATAGTTACAGATAAATTCACTTTGCGTTACTCTTTGATCCTCTTCTAAATTACCACATTTAGAGCATGTTTGGGAAGTGTATTTAGGATTTATATATACTACTTCTATTCCCTTTTCTTTGGCTTTATATTCTACCATAGTTTGTAATTGAAAATAAGACCAATCTTTAAGAAACTTATTCTTTTTATTTTTATCTCCCATTCCGGAAAGATCTTCCATCTTAATTATACCTGCTTTATTCTTTACGGAGAAATTAACTATAGATTTAGATATTATATGATTTACATTTTTAACATAGTTAGACTCATAATTTCTAATATCATATAAAGCTTTTAATTTATGCTTCCTACCCCTACCACCAGTGATGTTATTTAATTCTCTTCCTAAAAGTCTCTTTCTTTTTTGAACATTATTTCTCAAGGAATCTATTTGACCTTGCATAGTAATATACTCTCTAGGATATCCTTCATTTAAGGTTACTACAGCACTATTAACAATACCTAAATCAACCCCTACACAAACATTTTTATCCAATTCAATATTATCTTCAGTATTAAACTTGTATACCATCAAAAAGAAAAACTCATTATCTTTAAATTGAATAGAAGAATCACAAAGTTTGTAGGTACCTGCATATATTTTATCTACTATACTCTTAACGTTTGATCTATCCTTACCAAAGTGTAAGTCAAACCAAATATCTTTAGTAAAAGAAAACATATAATCCTTTTTTAATTTAGGGCTATTAACATTAAAATTAATAGGTATAGGCATTCCTATTTTAAAGTTAGGTAAAGATTTTTTACCTTTAACTACATCATTAATATCATTACTGAATTTATTCTCAATACAATTAGAAAGTGAAGTAGCTATAAAACTTAATCCAGGCCTATTAAAGAAATTAATAGTTACTTGGTAAGGCTGTAGTTTAGTTTCCTTATTATATTTTTTAAACAGAGGTTTACCAGTAAACGGTAAATTAGTTTTTTGGTTTATTAAACCTAATTTTTCTTTTTCTTCTATAGGAAGAGCATCTGCTTGGAGATATCTCATCCAATAATAACTAACTAATTTATTAGAAGCTACTACTAAATCATTATTTAGTTCTTTGAAATAATTATATATTTCTTTTTTTTCAATAGTAGATTTCTTAGTATTAACCTTAAGAGAAATCTTAGCAACCTTTATTTGTTCCATATATTTTTTATTGTTTTTAATTATCGCTCTCAAAGTTGTGTTTACCTTACAAATTGTGGTCATATACAACTTTATCAATATATATAACTATAAATAATAGTTGTGTTTACCTTACAAATTGTGGTCATATACAACGTAGAAACAGCAGTTGTTGTGTTTACCTTACAAATTGTGGTTATACACAACTTTATTTACTAAATCTATATGCTTGAGCTGGTTGTGTTTACCTTACAAATTGTGGTTATACACAACGGTTCAGGAATTCATCAAACACTTTCACTGGTTGTGTTTACCTTACAAATTGTGGTCATATACAACCGAAAGCGTTGAAGGCATAGGTAACAGTTTTTTGTGTTTACCTTATCACAATTTTATATTAAGTAAAGTAATTGCCGAGTCTCATTTCTTTATTATCCCACAAATAATAATTTAAAGGGGGAACTTTTATATTACATAAAGCGATAGCTCAGCATAAGGGTGCACAACCACCCCATTTTTTAAAATTTATTTACTATTAAATTTCAAAGAACTTTTGTGTTTTTTAAACTACAGTGTAAAGGTAAGAATATTTTTTACATATATCAAAATTATTTTTAAATAATTTTTTTAAGCATGTATTTTTTATATCTTATCTATGTTGTAATTCATATCTTAAGTAAAGGTATAAACTATTTTTGATATAAACAAAAAAAACACTTAAATTTTTTTATTTAAGTGTTCTAGGTAGAATAAATATGTAGGGTCTCAGAAGCTCACTTTATAGTATATCTAATAGACATACCACCAAATCCAGTTAATTGACTAGGAACTTTAAAATCAAAATTAGGTTGTAAATCTAAACTAATATCTACAGGACTGTTTTTAAGTTTGTAATCTATTCCTATAACTCCATCTGCCCCTAGTACATTACTGCACAATTTATAGTGAACTCCAGCACCGTAATACCATTGAAGTCTATATCCTACAAGAGGACCTAATATTGGTTGATATACTTCATATAAGCCTACTACTCTAGGATCAGTTGAGAACATATTGCATTGTAATTCAATTGCCCTTTCATCAGATACAAATAGTTTACCACTAACTGCAAAAGGATTTAATTTAACTCCTATTCCCGAACAATAATCTTTTATTATATTATCTTGGGAATAAGATTTAACAGAGAATAAAACAATAAATAAAAATAGTATTAAAATTATCTTTTTCATTGTATTAAAGTTAATATCCAAAAATCACTAGCTTGATCAGAACATATATAATCTGCAGGTATTTTACAGTACCCGTTCATTCCCCAATCAACTCCCCAACTATTTCTTATTATGAACATGTCTTCTTCTTTTACATAACCTACTATGGCTATGGCATGTCCACCAATCATTCTTTCAGAGGGGCTAGGCATAGGAACATAACCGGTTTGAGTAACATCATCTGATTCAAAAGATTCATATAAGGATAATCCAAATGCTATAGGAAATCCTTGTAACAATGCATTAACTAATAACTGTTTATTACTATTATCCACAGACTGGTACTGTACTGCTTTAAATTGTGTAGCAGCTGCAACAGCTTCAGGAGAAGGTACTTGAGTAAATTTATCTATGTCATAAGGCCACAAGTCTTCACCGGGGACTCCATATGTAGCTATAGCTTTTATACCATCTCTTAGCATAGCTCCACTATCTGAATTAACAGTATTTTCTATTAACCTTTCATAGTAGTATATAAAAAGCCTAGAAGGTTGAAATGGAGTTACATCTACTTGATCATGTTTATTTAATAAATCAAAATGTACTAAGAATGCCCAAGAGTTACCACTACAAGAACCCAATTGTCCTTGATTATAAGGAGCAGGTACTTTATACTTATCTCTTAAATCTACAGACTGCAGCTCTTGAGGAGCTTCTACTGTAAACTTGACATCTCTAGCATCAGGTCTTTGAGGTATCCAACCATACTTATAATCCACAAATATAATTAATTAGAAGTATCTTTATCGTTAGAGTAATCTTGATAAGCTTGTTCTACAGCAAATACCCAATCAGCAAATTTACCTTGAGTATTGTTTACAGCACTTTGAATGATACCATATACTTGAGCTGCAAGTACTGTATATAGTTTAGAAGTATTGCTTGTTACACCGAAAGAAGACAATATTTCTTTTTCAAAAGCTAAAACTTCTTCTGCGGTTGGATTAGCAGGTAAACCCTTCACAGCTAATTCTACAGCTAAGATTTTAGGCACCTCTACTTTAAGAATATCAACAACCTCAGTAGGTACTCCAGACTTAGTTACTGCATCTACAATATTAGCTACAAAATCTGCTGTACCATTAGTAAGCAATGATTTAACCTCTTCTGTAATAGTAATAGCTACCGCATCAGCACTTTCTACAGTGCTTACAAAATTCTTTTTTAGCCATTCCCAGGCTCTACTAAATATACTCATAATGTTTTAATTTGATGGTTTTGTGAAAAAATTCTTAGTTAAATAAGAAATACCTGCTGATAAAGCAATAATTCCTATCTTTTTGAAATCAAAGGTTAATGATCCTTCCTGCAAGCTAGTAGAAATAACTCCAACTACTGCAGAACCTACTGCAACTATAAGACCTTTTAAAAAGTCTTGAGAGTTTAAACTTAAAAAATTTGACTGTTTCATATATCTTTTATTTGTATGTACATATATAAATATTTGAAAATTGACTTTTTAAATTTAATTACCCATTAAAATATCATATTTATTGTTATAAATTTTTTTTATTCTATTAATTGATTGATCTACATTTTTAGTATTCTTAATTCCTTGAGAAAAAATTAATATAGTATGTAATTCATTTATGTTATTTTTATCTGAAAAACTATTTAAATAAGTATTAAATTTCTCATAGTTATTTTTATCTATTAAAGATTTACATTTAAAATGTATATCTCTTAAATTATCTGTATATTCTATAGCATCCATTTTTTTAAGGCAATTGAAGAATTCTTTTTATTTTATCTGGTAATTGTTCTTCATTCTCTTTTTTGTAAATGTAAACTTCTTTACCGTATCTAGGACTTTTTTCTACGTACTTGTTATTAGTTTTTTTGCCCAACAAATAAAACCAACTAGCAAATAATCTTTCCCTATGATTATACTCAGAAGGCATGGGAAAATAATGAAGAACTTTTATAGTATCATTTTCCATCATTGGAAGAACATAATCTGATAAAACCCTGGTAATAAAATCTGCAGCTAAAGCCCTTTGTTTAGGATCTTTTTCTAATTTATAATAATCTATGGTATTATTACTAGGATTAGGATCTGAATTTATGTAACTCACATCCCAAATACCCATATCTTCATCAGTTAAATATAAAGTAAAAGGTTTTTCAATGACAGTATCTTTTCCAGTATCTTTATTTTTTTCTACAGTATATGGAGTATACGCTTTAAATTTACTTATATCTTTAACGTGTATTTTCCATTTTTCCTCTTCAGGTATAGAATGGCCTCCTAAATAGTTGGCTTCATTTACTATAATTTCTTTTAGTATATTAATTAACTTTATCATATACTAATAAATATTACTAATATGTCTTTTGAACCTTAATACCTATTCCAAAAGTTAACCAGCATATACTTACTCCCCAACAAGGACTGTATACTCCTGTTTCTAAAAATTCTTTTTTATTATTATATACTACTATAGTAGGTAATATATAAAAATTAAAACTTACCCAGTATATAAAAAAATCTATATTCATAATTTAATTATTTTTACAAATTTAAATTTAAAACAATTCTACAAAATTCTTATTTTCATTTTTTATTTATCTAAAAATTTTATCATAAAACTCATGCCACTTATCATCATATTCTTTTTTCAATTCTTCCGGTAATTTACTATATATGTTATTATAAAAATATAGATCTGACAAATATCCCAATTTTAAATGTCTGAGATTTGTTTTACAATAAGATCCTCCTTCAACGTGTTGACATATTAGAGGAGAGCAGCATCCTTCTTCTCCACAACTTTCACACACTGGGCAATACCTTGAAACTTCTAATTCTTCCATTTTTATTTATTAAACTATTTTTAAATTAACTGCTTTAAAGTACTTATTATTCTTATTATTAAAATTCATATAACAAGACTGTAAATGGTTTTCATAATCATTACTGAGCATTCTAACCCAATTACCATTACCTTTATCTAAAGTAAATCCAAATATACGATTATTTATATCTTTATAGTAATAAATTAAACCTTTTTTGTGTGGTTTAACAATCACTTTTATATGAGGAAGTGATTTCTTTTGATTTTTATATCGTCTCATTATCTATAATTTAAAATAATTCTTCAGGTATAGTTGGATAAGCTCTTAATACCCACCATTCAGATCCATCATATTCTCCTCTTTCAGCCCAATATCCATTTTCAAACCAAATAGTACCATATAACTCTTGAGAACCATATCCATTATCATATGTAAAATCTAAACTTTCTAAAAAAGAATTATATTCTTCTTCCGTATATTTGCATTTTAAAATACAACGTCTATTATTATCTTCACCATACCAACAAAGATATGATATGTCAGCACATAATGGTTTTAATTTTAATGCTAATTCTAAAAATTCTTCTTTTGCGTTCATAACATTTAAATATAATAAAATTATTTTGACAACTTTAATTACTTAAAGGTGCTTTAATTGCTGGGTGTGATTGATAATTTTCTAATTGAATATTAATTTGATCATTTATTGCCTCATCTAATCCTTTATGTTCTAAATTAGCTAAAAATATAGGATTAAAATTAATAGTTGGTAAATCAAATGATGTTCTTCCTATTTGTTCTTTGGCTTGTTCAATATGATTATTATATAGATGTACGTCACCTAGATTACCAATTAATTGATCTGGTACCATATTGGCTATTTTAGCTAATATTTCTAAAAGTAATCCGTAGGATGATATATTGAATGGTAGTCCTAAAAACGTATCAACTGAACGTTGATTCCACATTAATGAAATTGCTCGTGTTGGAATACCTGTATAATCAGTAGATTTACACCCCTTACCATCACCATCTAGATATTCTATAAACCCCAATTGGTTTGGTCTATTAGACATAATATACATAAATCTTTCACTTTCACTTAGTTCTCTAGTATAAACTTGAAAACCATAGTGACAGGGGGGCAAAACCATTTCTTGTAAATCTGATACGTTCCAGGCATTAACCATCATTCTACGTGAGTCAGGATTTGTTTTAAGTTCATTGATTAAATTTGAAATTTGATCTATTCCCCCATACATTACACTTTCTCCTTGACCGTATATTTCGTAACTTCCCCAATCTCTCCATTGTTTACCATATACTTTTCCGAGTAATCCCCACTTCCCAGCAAATTCATTATCTGTTTTAATTTTTTCAATAAATTCTTCTTGAGTATATGAGCAATAACTCTTATTAGGGAACGGTAAATTTAATGTGATTTTCTTCATCCACTTATCTTCCTTATACTCATTACAGTAATTCTTATAAGCATCACCATTCCAAATATTACAATTATTATCCAGTAAATACTTAATATTAGTATCACCTCTGAGGAACCATAATAATTCAGTTAATACACTTTTAAAGTGTACTTTTTTAGTTGTGAGAATGGGAAAGCCATCTCTCATGTCATGTTTAAATTGTACACCAAATATAGATTTAGTACCTGTACCAGTACGATCTGATTTAGTTACACCTTCATCTATTATTTGTTGTAATAGATCTTGATACCATGGATCGAGTTTATTCATAATCTTTATAATAGTATTTTTCTAGTAGGTCTTTAAATTTCTCGGATACTTTTTCTAATGTAAAATTAGAATCAGGATGCTCTTTATTTTTATCAATTTTATTGATTATTTCTTCAACACAAAATGCAAAATTTCCAAAATCATTTTCTATTTGTGAAAATGATTTATTGTATTTTAAAAAATCTTCTATGTCATATCCATGTTCGTATAACCAAAGAACACATCTTGTATCATGAAAGGGTATCAAACAACCATCTCTCATTTTATTCCAATATTGAATACCTATAATAGGTAACATGTTCATGGTTACCTGGTGTCTACCTCGTTCATCTTTTTTTGATTCAAAAGAAATAGTATTATAGCAGTTATCTTCTATTTCTTTTGGATAAACAAATTCAAGTATTTCCTTACCCTCTTTATCAGTCAGCTCTGTTATTTTTTTCATTTGATAGTTTTACCAATCTTCTTCGTGTGTGAAATCTTTCTTTATATTAGCTAACTCACTATATACTTCTACTACACGTCCAATACCAGTTGGTGTGAAGCTATAAGTGTAAGAACCATATTTTCCATATATAGTTTTAATTGCTTCTTGCCATTCATTAATTTCTTTTTGCTCTTTATCTGATAATTCAAATTTAGTAGTTGTTGTTTTTGGTCTACTATCTATTTTTTCTCCATCATTATCTTCAAAATATATTTTATTATTATTTAAATCGTATTCTGATTTTTCCCAATATCCATCTTCATCTTCATAATACAAGATATTTCCATTTGAATTATGTTCGTAGTAAGGGAATACTGTTATTCCTAATTCCCGAGCTTTGGTTTTTTTCATCTTTATCAGATTTTTTTACCGTTTTCTTTTTTTCTATTCTCTACTTTATGATCATCTCTGTTTTTATTGTAGGCAAGTTTTTCTAAAACCGCTGATCCTAAATCATATTCTAAATAACCAGCTAAATCTAATAACCTTATAAAAGTATCTGCTAATTCTACTTCACACATTTTTCTGTGAGGAAGGTGATTATCCATTAAATCTTTCCTATACCCCTCTAGAGCTTCTGATATTTCAGAATGTATTAAGCACATCATCTCAGGAATATTTCTATTTAATCTTTCACCAGTATATATATCATTATACCATCCAGCTTGAACATTCATTTCATGAATAACTGATACCATAGCGTTTATGTCCCTTGACATTCCCTCATTTTCCAATGATTCTTTCATATTTTATATAATTTTTAATCTAAGTGTAAATCTTCTTTTGTTTTAACCCATATAGAATATAAGTCTCTATATACCGGATCACAGTTTTTATATTTGTTTTTAAAATGCTCCAAATATCTGTAAGCAACTTTTACTTGGTGATGATCAACGCAAGATTCAATCACTCTTTTTGTTTTTAAAGTATCTTCTAGTACACTCATTTTTATTATTTATTATTGTTTTTATCATTATTAGCATGTAACCATTTTAGATATTGAATTATCTTTATGACTACAAAAACAAACCCAAATATAGTAAATAATAATCCAATAGATACTACTATTACTATAAAATCTATTAATACTTTTATTAAATTATCCATTTATATGTTACTATGTGATAAGTAAAGGTAAGTGTTTTATTTTAATATTCCAAATATTAATCCCACCAAGTGTATAACCAAGTTTCTAAAAATCTATATAATAGCTTGTGGGCCCTTTTTTGATTTTCTTCTGCCATCCTGTAGGCTATATCATATTTATTCAGATCGGGGTATTTTTTTACTATTCTTTTATAGACTAAAGGATACTTTTTAAAGTAGTCTTCTAAATTATCCGATAGGTGTCTTATATTCATACTATAATACTCTTCCCCCTCAACCCTAACAAAGTCAAATTTAGACTCTTCATAATCATATTTCTCTAGGGCATAATATTCATCAGATACTTTAGTCATTAAGTTATAAGCTAAGAGCATTCGCTCAGCATCTCTGCTAGCATTTAAGTGATTACCTCTTTTTTCTATGGATTTCCCTTGAGTTTTTATTTTGAATCTTAAAATATCATAGATGTATCTGTGATCCCAATCCCGGTCTCTCCAAATAACAGGAAACCATTTAATAAGGTTTTTGATTCCCTGGTAAATATCTGTGTGGAGATATCTTCCTTCAAATTTCCACCACAACAAATATTTTTTCATAAAGTAAATTTTTTAATTTCCCTTGAGTAATACGATTTAGCAGCTCCCAGAAAAGCCATGACTTGGAATTCTTCTTTAAAAAAAACTCTTTTAGTCTTATCATCCTCTAACCAATATTGACCATACTTATAACGATTAATATTATTTATACGAGCTAACGCTCTTGATACCGCTCCTAATATAGAATTTTTATCAAAAGTATCTTTAGTAAAATATTTCCACTCAGTATCACCTAATTCAACTTGTTTAAATTGAGGTAAATATATAATTCCTGTTCTTTCAAATCTAAATTCCATAACTTTTTTTAGCAATATCTACAACCTTTGTATCCACAATTTAAACAATGAATAATTTTTTGTGGGGGATCAGAAGTTAATACCATACTTGGATCAATATCATATAATTCCTCTTTACATTTTGGGCATTCTATTCCATTTTCAAAATTAAATCTTATTCCATGATTTTCAGGAAATGCTTTAGCATTAGCTTCTTCTAAATATATTAATTTTTTATTTTTCATTTGATTTGCCTTTTACATATTCAATAAAATCATTGGTTGCCTCATCATAGCCTCGCTTATACTCTCTTTTCCCCCAGGATACTGCTATAATACCAGCTGAAATTATTAAAAGGATCCACCCTAAAAATTCTTGCCAGGAATTAAGTTTGAATTTAAAAGGATATAGACTAAAATCTACTCCGGTAATAAACATACATAAGATGATAAGTGATGCTGCAGTTGTTACAATATTTTTCATATGTATTAATCTTTTTTTAATTTTTGTTTAACTAGTTTATATAAAGAAGGATGATCATTAATTTTTAAAGAATCTGAATCATAATTACATTTAATAGTGTGTATATTATTTATTATGTCTAATGCAGATAAACAAGGTTTATTCAACAAAACATACTCTTCAGCTGCCTCTTTTGTTGAAAAATAACTAATATCCTTTTTCTTACCTTTATTTGTTTTGGAACATTTTGCAACAAATTGAGTATGATAAAAGGTATCATCTACGATCCAGTAGCTATCTCCTTCAAATATTTCCTTTCCGTCATCAGTAGTGAATAATGATTTTTTAATAACCCTACGAAGTACGTCCATATTATTAAAAAATCTACTTCCATAGGATACAGTTAAATCTCTACGCATATAATCTACTATTTCAAAAGAAATTATAGGACCAATATCAGGAAGACTTTCATCTTCTAATCTATTTTTGTGCTGTACTATATCTCCTAAGGTGAATATTTCTCCGTCTGATAAACGTTTTACTGAGTGTATGAAACACTGATTTCTTTGTAAAAGCATTTCTTCGGTAAAAGATAAGTATCCTAAATGATAGTCTCCTTTTATTTGTTTATTTAAAACAGTATAAGGAGATTTTTCTTCTGAATATCCTATATACCCAAAAGACAATATTTCATAATCTTTTTCCAATATCTCTTCCCAATACTCGGGATTATTGTCTACATATTTCTTAGGAATCCAAGAACATTGAAAGGGACCATCTTCTCCTATTATATAGTTATAATGGGCATCAGCCAGTGTATTCTTAGAAGTGTAAGCTATACTCCCTACTTCAGGAGAGCCTGGATAACTTTTGATCAATTTATATTTTTTCATTGCTTAACAAATTTTAATGTATCTCCAATATTATATTGAGTTGCTGATTGAAGTTGAAATGTTGCATAGGGTAAACCATCAAGTCTACTAATATTTTCATTATCTTTACCTTGTACTGTTATTAAATAATTACTATTATGAACTTCTGATGATATTACAATACAGGGACATTCAATAGTACTACTAGAATGAGAACAACTAAATAGCATTAGTGATAAACTAGCTATTATTAATAATTTTTTCATATCTTTTTTATTTTATAATTAATAATGCGGGTCAAGCTCCCATCTTCTGTCTG
>Ga0316218_1003147_pt1 | contig 14075 bp, 6 predicted proteins | sample TBH18003metaG_FD_203634 | JGI IMG/M metagenome (GOLD analysis project Ga0316218, IMG submission 203634) | Freshwater microbial communities from Trout Bog Lake, Wisconsin, USA - TBH18003 | ecosystem: Environmental > Aquatic > Freshwater > Lake > Hypolimnion/Profundal zone | place: USA: Wisconsin...
ACCCACTGTTTCAGCGAAGGTAGCTAAGGCTAAGGTACCGCCATTCACCGTGATGTTGCTGCCCCAACCAAAAGCACCAGTACTGCCTGAGGTTGCAACACCCGCAGTCAGCGTGCCGCCATTCACACTGGTAGCACCGGTGTAAGTATTAGCACCTGAGAATGTTTCAGATCCTGTGGTTAATGTTACACCACCACTTGTACCACCGATGGCACCACTGAATGTGCCTACTGCATTACTTAAGGTGAGCGTATTAGAACCCAAGGTAACTGTTCCTGCTCCTGTTAGGGAGACGATGGAAACACCACTGGTGCCTGAAATATCCAACGTACCCGCGATACCCACACTGCTGCTGTATGTAATAGCACCGTTCACAGAAAGTGCTAGGGTACCCGTACTAATACTGGTAGCACCGGTGTAGGTATTAGCACCAGATAAGGTAGTCGTACCCGTACCCGCTTGGGTTAACGTAACACCAGTACCCGCCAGAATGGCCGATACGGTTGCTGTATTGGGGCTGGTGTTATTAAAGGTGTAGCTTGTGGTGGCCGTTAAGATACCTGTGGCATTGGTGTTGGTAATGGAACCACCAGAAGCACCGATGGTAACCGTACCCACTGTTTCAGCGAAGGTAGCTAAGGCTAAGGTACCGCCATTCACCGTGATGTTGCTGCCCCAACCAAAAGCACCAGTACTGCCTGAGGTTGCAACACCCGCAGTCAGCGTGCCGCCATTCACACTGGTAGCACCGGTGTAAGTATTAGCACCAGATAAGGTAGTCGTACCCGTACCCGCTTGGGTTAACGTAACACCAGTACCCGCCAGAATGGCCGATACGGTTGCTGTATTGGGGCTGGTGTTATTAAAGGTGTAGCTTGTGGTGGCCGTTAAGATACCTGTGGCATTGGTGTTGGTAATGGAACCACCAGAAGCACCGATGGTAACCGTACCCACTGTTTCAGCGAAGGTAGCTAAGGCTAAGGTACCGCCATTCACCGTGATGTTGCTGCCCCAACCAAAAGCACCAGTACTGCCTGAGGTTGCAACACCCGCAGTCAGCGTGCCGCCATTCACAGTGGTGCCACCACTGTAGGTGTTAGCGCCACCCAAAGTTAGCGCACCCGCTCCATTGAAGGTGAACGCCACTGTGCCAGAGCCATTTTGAATGACACCACTATAGGCTGTTGTGGCGTTGCCACTTCCAACGGTCATCCCCATGCTTCCGCTGGCGGTTGACGTAATCGTTCCTGTGGTGCCCGCAATAGAGGCCAAACTAGGCGAGTAACCCGCAAGATCTAAAGTGCCATTAATGGTTACAGCAGAAGAAGTTCCAATAGCGCTCGTATTACCGAGCTTCAGTGTAGCGCCTGAGTTAATGGTGGTGATGCCACCGTAGGCATTCCCGGCTGAGAGTGTTACAACACCAGTGCCAGTTACGGCAAGCGAACCAGTACCGCTAATGGCAGCGGGCAAATTAACCGCAGAAGCATTAGCAAAACGTAAAGACCCATTGTTTGTAATTGCAACCCCGCTGACTGGGGTGAGTGCAGACATGGTATCGTCATAGCTGACCGTCTTAAGAGAGGGAATAATGACGGTGGCCACGTTCCCAAGGGTCGGTATGGCACCCGTGATATTCGTAGTCCCTATAGTGCTGGTGGTCGTCCAATTGGCACTATTAGACCACACCCCCCCACTTGCACCGCTATAAGTGACCGATGACAGCTGAGTAATATCCGCAGTGACGTTGCCACCCACCAGAGTGTAATTAGCGTTACTTAAGACGAAGGAATTGCTGGCGAATGCTGTAGAGGTTCCCACATTGGTGCTGGCCACTGTAGCGCTTCCCGATAAAATAGTAGGCGCGGTATCAGAGTTTTTCGTAAGCCCCATGGTATAGCCAGTATTCGTGAAGCTCAACCCACCGTCGTAGACCTTAATAATGGAAATATTTAATGGTGCGGGGTTAACGATAAAATTTGTGCTATTTCCGGCTACAAAAATGTATCCACTAAGAGAGAGCGTTGGGCTTATGGTTAAAGCATAAGTACCCTTGCCTAGCGTTTGAGAAAGGGTAGTGCTGATTGCAATGGAGCCTGTGATTCCGTTCGAACTTACTGGTACGGAAGCTGCGCCACCTGTAAATGTCTGCACGCTATTAAATGCAGATAGGCCAGATAAAGCCGCAGGCAGAGTTGCTGCCCCATATAATGTTGGGCTAGTTGAATACCAATAACTTAAAGATGAGGCTGTGCCATAAACACCCGTTTGACTAGCAACAATATCTAAATAGATTAATAGCGCATCTCTATAGATGACGTTATATCCGGCCGTTGTAGGTTGAGTGGTAATGTCTTGTCTAGCAGTTAGCGAATTGGTTGTTTGGCTAATCACATAAGTATTTAAGGCGGGACTATTCGTTGGAGATCCAGAATAGAAATCGGCCATTGCACCCGTCCCCATTGTAAATGTGGGAGAGCCTGCCAGAATAATGTTGTAAGTTGAATCGCCCACCGCACCGCTTGTGCCCGCAGCGAAGAGTAATGCAGGAGACCCCTTAGCATGCGACACACTCGTTGTGCTGACATTCTTCGTGATGGTTAGATTTCCTGACGTTGTCTGTACAGAAATAGTGCCCGTTGAGCCTAAGCCGTTATAGGTCACGCTATTCGCAGTGACCGATCCGACGGTCAACGCTGCGCTATTGATGATAGAAATTGCGCCCACTGAGTTACTGGACGCGATGGCTGATAATGCATTACTGGAATTATTTAAGGTGATTGCTTGGGTGCCCACTAAAACTAGGCCTAAATTACTTGAATCCGTGATGGCTCCAGAGAGCGTGATGGCCCCTGTAGTGCTACCGATTGAAGCAGTGCTTCCAATCGTCACAGCACCCGCATAGGTACCCGGAGATGGACTTGAGTTAGTGATAGCACCGTTATTACTAATACCCGTACCATTTAAGGTTAGGCCATTGGTATTAGTCAAGGTTTGGCCGCCAAGGTCGAGTGCAGCGCCGGCAGCGATAGAAACCGAACTATCATTAACACCTAAGGCCGTTACATTACCTAATTGCAGCGTACCTACTAAGATGGTTGTGCCACCAGTATAAGAGTTACCGCCAGTGAGAACTACGGTATTGGAACCTACTTTAGTCAAGCCCGTTGTGCCAGTAATTGCACCGCTTAAAGTAATGTTGCCACTGTTACCGCCTACCGATGGAGCAGTACCTAAAGCAATTGCACCCGCATAAGTTGCAGCCGTTGAATTTGAATTAATCAAGGCACCCCCACTACTAATGCCTGTGCCATTTAAGCTTAATGCATTGGTGTTGGTCATGGTGGTGCCGTTTAGATCCAACACTGCGCCACTCGCTATCGATACCGTTCCTGAAGAAGCACCAAGCGCAGAGGCATTGCCAACTTTTAATGTGCCTGCGGATATGGCTGTTGATCCTGTGTAACTGCTGGTTCCAGAGAGAGTTAATGTGCCGGCACCTAGTTTCGTTAAGGTGGCACCAGCACCTGAAATAATACCGGTGATAGAAGCCGTGTTGCTATTTGTAATAAAAAGCGCGCTACTAATATTGTCGTTCAGGGCGATAGCGACGGCAGTTAAAGTTGCCGTACTAATCGTTAGGCCCGACAGCGCTGACGTTGAGCCGCCTATAGATGTGGAAGTACTTGAGTTGATGGTAAGGCTGGCTGAGCCGTATCTAAGAACGACTATACCTGCACCACCATTGCCCCCCTTGCAATTGCAAGTACCTGAATTTCCACCACCACCACCACCACCAGTGTTGTCAGCACCCGAAGTGGCGGGGATGTTGGTATGCCCGCCACCAACGCCACCGCTTAATAGCCCACCAGCACTGCCGCCGCTACCACCGGAACCTTGATAGGCCCCCCCGCCTCCACCGCCCGCATAGGCTGTTGCTATTCCCGTAATGGACGAGAGCGCTGCATTCCCGCCGTTTCCACCACCTGCGGTATTACCCCCTGTAGTTTGCCCCGCTCCACCAACCCCACCAGCTCCACCGCCGCCACCGCCTGAGATGTTAATTTTGCCTCCAATAGCACCTGCATTGCCTTGCCCAGACGTCCCCGCAAAAGAATAACCAGTACCGCCACTAAGTGAATCCGACCCACCGCCACCTGACCCCCCCACAGAACCACCATTACCTTGATCTCCATAATTACCCCCTGCGCCGCCACCAATTGCAACAATAGAGAGGGCGCTACTATTTCCACCTTGCATGCTATTCCCAGAGCCTGATGTAGTAGTGCTTCCTAAACCCCCTGCGCCAACCGCAATAGAGTTGGAACCGGATGGTACACTGGCGGTACCGGTTAAATAACCGCCGCCGCCGCCGCCGCCGCCAAGAACGTCCCCGCCGCCGCCGCCGCCGGCTACGATAAGATAATTCACAGCAGTTGCGTAGGCTGGCGTCCAGGTGTACCCATAAGAAGTACAGGTCCCTGTCATATTGCTACATGTTGAGCTCACCACTCCCGTGTAGGCTAATGTCCCACTCCCAATACTGACCGCGGTTGATGTTGCCTGTACAAGAGTGGAATAAGTTATTCCACCGTTGGAACTGTATGCATAGTATCCGTTGGCTTCTAATTTAAGGATCGCATTTGCAGATAAAACGTTGCTGGTAATACTTACACCAGCAGTACTGGAAGTGAGTACAGGACTAGCAGAATTTAAGACAACGTTGCCGCCATAGGATTGCGAGCCCGTAGTCGTAACATTACCACCAAGATATGTGGTTCCTGTGCCGGAAATGTTTATGCTTCCCAAGGCTGCTGACGCCGTTCCGCCAATACTGTCTCCAAAGGTAACGGCGCCATAGCCATTGGTCACAGTAAGTCCGTAATTGGTGCCTAATGCGCTGTTAATAGTGGAGCTAAACGTAATATTTGAATTGTTATTGGCGGTTATCGTAACTCCGCTGCTTAAGTTAATTACTGCAGGGCCGTTATAGTTTTGAGCGCCGCCGGTGGTGACATTTGCATTCAGATAAATTGTGCCGGTAGAAACCACTGTGAGGGTTAAAGCGCCTGTGCCCGTTGCGCTAATTACTGAATTAACATAAATACTGCCGGTGCTTGAAGTTAAGGTATTTGTACAGGTAATAGAGCAAGTTGGGGTAGTGCTCGTCGTTTGAATCGTGACGCTGGTATTGGCGTTTAGAGCGGCAGCAATATTGGCTGCCGTTGTTGAGTCAATCGTAACGTCTGTTGGATCAAGGAGCCACATTCCACCACGACCGGCATTGATCGATGCCAACATATTGAGGGTATGCCCTGAGGTCTCGATGAAACCTCCGTTCTGATTGCTTAAATTGAAGTCTTGTTGTGACGCATTAATAATGCTGGTTAAATCGATACTTGTATAAACAGAAAAAGGCAATGTGCCATTCTTAGCATCATTACCAACAATAATTTTACCGCCTTGGTTTATCCCGGTTGCCTCAACTGTCGATCCGGAGAGAATCGTTTGTTGAAGTCCGGCTACTGAAATTGCTCCGCCGCGACCCTCACCACCGTTCGTCTGAATAACACTATTCACAATACTCACCGTGCCATTCCATGACACAATTTCAACATCCCCACCATCATTGCCATTAGCAACCATGCTCGCATTGTCGATATTAACGCTATCTTGACCCTGAATTTTAATACTGCCTGCACGGCCATTCGATCCAGCACGCAATGCGCCAGCGATTGAAATGCGACCCGCCAAGAAGCTAATCAATGGCAATGTGCCGCTATTACCAAATAGGGTGGCGAACACATCCCCTGAAGATTGAATGACTGGGGCTTGGACCACCACTTCTGTTGCTTGTAATTTTGAAGTGGCCGCTAATTCAACTGCATTTTCACTCATAATTTGCAAAGTGATGGGTGACAACGCTGTACTTAAAATCTGGCCTTGTAGGAATACACTTTGCGCAGCTTCAAGTTTTAATGTGGTAAGTATTGGAGTGGTTTTTTGAATTACAGCCGTTGCGGTCACAACGATTTGTCCTGCATTTGTGGTTTGGTTACAAGTACCAGAAGTTTGGCAACCAGCAGTGCTTGCCTTGATGTTGACGTTCGCATGGTTAAGCGCCGTTGAAATCACAGCAGCGTTAGTGCTGTTAATTTCGACCGCCGTGCTCGTCACACTCCATGACCCTACATTGCCAGTGGTACCGCGAACACCAGCATTCACTTCTGCCGTATTCCCAATTTCAACATTACCATTTGAGCTCGTCGTAATCACACCACCGTTACCTGACACTTTACCGCCTTGTGCTAAGAGGCTGCCGTTGATGGTAGTTTTTTCATCGGCGTGAATGTTGATCGTGCCCGCATTGCCAGCACCTGTTGCTGAAACGCTGACCTTGGCACCCGCTTCAACCACCACTGTTTTGCTCGCTGCAATGTCAACACTACCGCCGCCCACTTCACCACGTGCGACCGTTTTTGAACCCGCACTTAAGGTCACGTTGCTAGCAGACAACATAATACGGCCGCCTTTTTTGACTAGCATCGTGTCATTGGCACTTGCGCTTAAGATGCCGCTTTGCTTAATCACACCGCCGACCAAACTATTGATGGCGCGCGCAGATAAAATAATCAAACCACCAGGGGCTTTGACAGCAGTTCTATTTTCGATTAAAGCATCGATTGCACTGGGGGTTGCAGTAATACTAGCAAGATGACGGCTAGGATCAAAGTTCAGCGTAATACTTTCTCCAGCAGCTAAAACCACTGTCCCCATTTGCGCTACGATCACACCGCTATTACGTACCTCTGGCGCAAGCAAGGCGACATAGCCACCCAGACCCGTTTTTATGGTACCTTCGTTAATCACTTTACCGGTCGCACCATTGCGATCATAAGTAGTTTTGCCAGCCATGTAATCGGCATCGTTAATGCTGTGACTTGTCGCAGTAATCGCCCCCACATCGACATTGGCGCTCGGGCCAAAGTAAACGCCAGCCTGATTAACTAAAATCACTTCGCCTGGGGCATTAATTTTACCGAAAATACGGCTTGGGTTAGGGTCAGATATGCGATTCAGGGTTGAGGCTTGCGCATTCGGTTGATTGAAATTCACCGTAGCAGCAGCACCTACATCAAACTTCTCCCAGTTCACCACCGCCCGTTGGCTAGTTTGATTCACATTTAAAACTGGGGCACTGGCATTAGCAGAACCCGCCACAATAGTAGCTACACCAGCCGCCACTTGGCCACCGGTAGGCAAGGCATTCACCGCTGGCGCAGTATCCGCTTGCGCTACCAAACTCACGCATAGCATTAGGGCGCTGATAAAGATCGACGCCCTAATCATTGCTGTGGTTGGTTTAAAGTGCACTAGAGATTTAAGCCCGCACTAAGCCAAAATACATTATAAAGTTTGCTGCCATCTTGATCGTTTCCACTTGCCGCTGGATTTGGATTGCTTCCGATACGATGGGCATAAGTAGCCTTTAAATTGGTATTGTATGGGCCCTGCCAATCCATTGATGCGCCGTAACCTTTTAGGTCATAGCTATTAGTCGTTGCAAGCGCTTTCCCTGCAGCGCTTTGGTTATGGTCATACTGAGTGACATGGCCATAATCGATAAAAGTTGAAACGCTCAAATTATGCGGTAAATATTTACGTAACTCGGCAACGAATAGGTATCCATCGCCCCCAGCGCCTTCACTGGTTGGATAGGCACGAACACCATTCAATCCACCTAAATAGAATTTTTCAGAAGAATCTAAATTGCCATTAGCGAATTGACCCGACCCACTTATGCTTAGGCTGATGGTATCGGTAAAGAACTGATTGCGACTTAGGTTCCAATGAAGCCGAGAAAAACTACCCGCAGTATTTGCCCCAGCCAAATCAGAGGCTTGATTTAATGATCCATTAAGGTCGACATTGCCGCCCCCTAAGCTAATCGAAGCATTATTTTGCGCTCCCGCAAACAAACTATCCATATGGTCACCACTTAAGGTGGCGGAATAGACATTCAAACTATAATCACTCGATGCAACTTGAACCGTAGTAGGGGTAGAGAAGTTTGTAAAATACTTCTTATCCGCATTGACGCTTAAATTCAGTTTACTGGTTTTATTTTTAAACAATGGATACTGCGCATTGACACCAAAAGTGCTGGAGTATCCATTAAGATTTAGGCTAGAAAACTGTTGAAGGATGTTGTATTGCATATAGGTACCACTGACCCCTACCAGCAATCCTTTAGCGCCTAACGGTAGACTATAAGACACGCGACCATAATCCGTGCCGTCTGCGTGCAAAGCAGTAAAACTAAGAGCGTCACCATAACCCAACGGACTGGCGACATTGAGGGTCGCCGTTAATTTATTACGACCGGTTTGGCGTCCACCTGTATTATCAACGGCCACATTGCCATTTAACAAAGGCTGATCTTTAATCTTCATTAATAAATCAGTCGTGCCCTCTTGCTCACCAGCCTGCAAAGTAGATTCCACTTTAACCCCAGTCAATCCATCGATTAACTGTAAACCACGATCTAATTTTTCTTGATTCAATACCACGCCTTTAGGAGAGGAATTTAAAATGTATTGTTCAATGACTTGTGGTTTTACGCGCTTAAAATCTTTGTTGTAACTACCGTCAAATTTCACTCCACCAAATAGAGCTTCAACAACATCAATTGTGACCACGCCTTCGGTAATGTCTTGCTCAGGTAAAGTAGCCGTCGCTAGATAGCCTTTATCGTGATACATCGCGACGATTAAATCGGTGCAGGTTTTAAGTTCGGTAATGCTGATACTACGATTAGTTAGCTTGGTGAGCGCAGCTTGTAATTCGGACTCAACGAGCACATGGTTCCCCGTGAATTTAAATTGTTTAATCAACACCATTTCAGCTTGGGTGTCTTCAGTCGCAGGAGGCTGAGATGGTAATTCAGGTAACTTGGTTAGTGGCTTGACCTCAAGGTCACGTTCAATTTGCTGCAATATTTGACCCGCATCCGGAGGGGTCGACTGAGGAATTGCCGCATGAACCAACTGAGAACTGAGGAGTAAAAAGGCAACTGCAACAAATACACGTGGCGCAGGAGCAATCTTTGCACTTACTTGCTGTAACCAGCGCAGGGCTTGATAAAACGTAAAATTACTTTGACTATTTACGGCCATAATATTCCAGAATTCTTAACAACCATTATGGTTTGCTAATTAATAGCTGCTAACAACAAACTAACTACAAAGAATGCTATTAATAAAATTATCGATTTATTATTGAATATTTAGCATTATTATACTTTAATATCAGATTGATATATATAGTAATATATACATATCGTAATTATTATTAAAAGTACAAATAAAGGATTAAATTAGGCAATAAAAAGTGATAAAAATATGATAGAAAGGCGGGTATTTTTAGATTTTTTTCCTTAATTTTCTGCTATAAAAACTACTATTTTTAGCAGAAAATAATGAGGAATTTCGACAGAAAAATTAGACCGTATTGCATGTTTTTTTGAAGTAATTGAATGTTCTTTATTTGATAAATTTTCTAGAAAATTATGGTAATTAACTATGTAATAATAACTAAAAAATGAATCATTTAGGCCCCCTAAAAACAGTTAACCGCGACACTGGAATAGTGTTTATCTAGGATTATATTGGCAAACTACCCCGCAAAAATTCATAGCGACCTCCGAGTCTTATGCTGGGCATTTGCGCTATCAATATCCGCACATATCCTTATCGCGCTTATGCTCTCCGGCATTCATCTAAAAGCACTTGAGACCAAATTTATCCTCATAGTGCATATTATTCACACTGAAATTCCAACGCTAATTACCTCGGATACACAGCCCCTATCCGAGCAACCGCTACTCAAGACAGAGCCGAAATACAAGTCAGTAGCAAAAAAATTTCCCTCAGAACCTCCACCGAAAAATCCACCAACATCAGGAGCAGAAACCAATACTGACACCCCAATCACTGATCAACAAAATGCCAGCGATATAGCCATCATTGCAACCGAAACAAAGGATATAAAACAAGAGCCTATAACGTTAGCATCCCCACAAAAAGTCGATTCGCCGCCGCAGAAACCAAGCGTTGCTGATACACAAAATAAACGTGCTCAATACGGCATATTACTATCCCAAGAAATTGCGAAATTTAAGCAATATCCACCCGCTTCTAAGCAGTCTAGGCAACAGGGGATAGTGGTACTACAACTGCAAATAAATAGCCTCGGGAAGCTTATCGCAGCAAATGTTTATCAATCTAGCGGCTACGAGCCACTGGATAATCAAGCGCTAGAAATGGTTAAAAAAGCCACACCATTTAGCCAGCCACCCATCGAGTTGCGTGAGCACGACTTAAGCGTATTGGTGCCCGTCTCTTTTCGGCTTAATTAATTAACTTTACAGGGTCTTGCACGCAAGATAATTACTACTAAAATAGGACATTATCTGTAAGGAGTATTACTATGTTGCAATCATTACGGCGTGCGGGAGGTTCATTGGTGATGACTACGCCAAAGGCATTCGTCGAACAAAATAAGCTTCACGAAGACTCCAAAGTAACCTTGATGTTAGACGGAGAGCACTTGACCATCACTGCACCCAAACAAAGCAAAAAGCACTATAAAATCGAGGATCTAATGGCGGAAATGCCCAATGGACTACCTCATGCTGAAGGATGGAATGAAATGCAAGCTGTTGGCCTAGATTTTTGAATGTACAAATAGGCGATATTTTGTATCTGACAGATGCGCCAGGCGGTGGGATGCGAATTACACCACATACCCCTGATTTTGGGCGTCAAATGATTTTAGCTGAAAATATCATGCTTGAAGATCTTGAAATTTTACGTGGCCTTGCTAAATGAAAGATTTTGACTCAAGCACTGATGAATTGCTCATGATTGAGTCACGTAACGAGTCGAATTATGTGTGGTCACACAAAGCCAAAATTGCTATTTTTTTATCGGCAATGCGGCATTTTGCTCAAATAGTCCAAGCAAAAAAAATGCCTCTGACCTACATCAAAGAATCTAAGTTGACGATTGAAGAAGAGCTAAGGCAGCAAATTCTAGAAAAGTCTGTCACACATTTGGTATGTGTTGAGCCTGGTGAATGGAGATTAAAGCAAGCGATTGAGAATCTAGCGCGTGAGTTAAATGTGCATTTGTTAATGAAGAGTGATGATCATTTTTATTGCAGTGGGGCTGAGTTTCGTGAATGGGTAAAAGATAAAAAAGAACTACGATTAGAATATTTTTATCGTTACCTTCGTAAAAAGCATAACGTATTAATGGACGAAGAATCCCAGCCTATTGGTGGTCAATGGAACTTCGATGATCAAAATAGGCGGCCTTATTCTAAAAAAGGGCCGGGGTTAATCAATGAACCACTCTCTTTTCCTGTAGATGAAATTACTCGTGAAGTTTTTGAATTTATCGCGAGAGAATATCCTGAGCACCCAGGCTCGCTTGAACACTTTTCTTGGCCTGTTACACGTGAACAGGCTTTAGTTGCCTTAGATCATTTCGTTAATTATCGCCTAGCTAGTTTTGGCATGTATCAAGATGCAATGTGGAAAGCAACGCCGTTTGGATGGCATTCTATACTGTCAACAAGTTTAAACTTAAAGTTGATTAATCCAAGAGAAGTGATAAAAAGCGCTTTGGATGCGCTTCACAATAATGCATTGGATTTAGCAACGGTAGAGGGATTTATTAGACAGATTATCGGTTGGCGAGAGTTTGTCAGAGGTATTTATTACCTTGATATGCCAAATATGGCACAGGCAAACTTTTATAAGCATCAACGCGCCCTTCCAAATTGGTATTGGACAGGGGAAACTAAAATGAATTGCATGCAAGATACCATTGGGCAAACGCTCAAGTATGGATACGCCCACCATATTCAGCGTTTAATGATTACAGGAAATTTTGCGCTATTGGCCGAGGTTTTGCCCCAACAAGTTTCTGACTGGTATTTAGGCATATATGTTGATGCGGTTGAGTGGGTTGAGTTGCCAAATGTATTAGGCATGGCCCTTTTTGCTACTGGCGGTCGTTTCACCAGTAAGCCTTACATTGCAAGTGGTGCTTACGTTAAGCGAATGAGTAATTATTGTGACCGATGCCAATACAAGCCCGATATTAAACATGGTGAGCAAGCTTGTCCGATGACAACTTTATATTGGAATTTCTTGATTAACCATCAGATGGCGTTTAATCAAAATCCTCGGATGCGCTTGATGACAGCAAATTTATCTAAAATTAGTGATGAGGACAAGCATCTTATTCAAAACCATGCAAAAGTTATATTGGATGATATTGACTCAATTTAAAAAGCATCATCAACCAAAAACCATCCATCACTGAAGGTTTGTTCGTAGCGCATACTAGAATTGATTAAATATAAAGTTATATGTTAGTCTCCAAAAATAGATTTTTCTCAACAGGAGTTTAAGCCAAGTCATGAAGAGTGCATTTCTTTTGGTCAACTATTTTTAATTGCGGCTTTGAAATTCCTAAAATGTCACAAAAAATTCACACCTACTGCACGGACTACTTCTTAGAATGACGTTTACCCAACAATATTAAAATGAAAAGCATTTACCATGGCTAAAAAAATAGCAAGTGAAGATTTTAAAAACAAAGCCAAGTTATTAAATCCTGAGGAAGCTGATCGCCTGCTTTCAAGGATGAGCGGCAAATTGCCAAAGCGTTTACACAATGATAAGCTGAGCCGTGAAGACGCGTTAGCACTTCAATTAGAGCTCGAGGAAGAGCACCTCAACGAGTGGCGTGAGAAAATGGCTAAAATTAGAATTGAGTCAGCAAAGAAATAACTCTGATAAGATCTGGTCACTCGCGGATTAGTAAAGAACACTTTCATAAGGAGCGTTGTTCATGGCCAAACAAATAAAGCAAGAGATTAAGTGGTTAGACGTTCCCGAAGACCATGACTATCCTGCAGCAGTGTCCTACTTAAGCTTAATCTATGAAAACAAGGTAGCTGAAACTTTTGCTGATCAATTAAGATCTATTGGCATAACAAACTATAAAGCCAAAGATTTATTCAGAGCTTCTAATTTATCACTTCTTGGTATCAGTAATTATCATGTACGCAAAGATACCAGGAAAATCAAAACAGGCATAAGTGTTTCCCCTTTACTTCTGGTAAGGGATAAAGCGAATGGTAATGTGATTATTGCTGACGGCTATCATCGCCTATGCGCGGTTTATCGCTTTGATGAAGATGCATTAATTCCATGCAAGATTGTTTAGAAAATAACAGTCCTATTTTCGTTTAATCCAAGTCTAATGCCCCCTTAATTTATGGGGCTCAGAACCGTATGCTTAACTTCAAAACTCCGCGTGCATTCTCAAGCCAAGAATGTTAATCGGTCCTCTCGCTGGATTGTAAGCTGGGTTATTTGCCCACTGATAATCTAAACTGACTGTAATATGCTTTTCTACTTGCATTGAATAGAAGGTCTCAATTATTTGCTCTGGTGCGTAGCCTGAATGCTTGCCGTCTCCTATCAATGTACCCAATCCACCTAACTCAAAATAACTTTTAGCAGAAGATGAACCGAGCTGATTCTCTACAAAAGCAATCCCAATTTTATCCTTCGGTCTGCCCCATAAATTACCATCTACTAATAACCCAGTGGCCACTGAACGATTAATATCAGTAAAGTCATACGCTTCTTTTGACCCATCATTTAGACTAAGTCGACCAAACCATCCAATGTGATCAGTAATGGCCTGCTCAGTATTTAATGCCACACCCATTTTAGTAGCATAACTTCTGACTAATGCCGTGTTAGGCACTGCATTTGGACCTGCTCCTATCTCTGCAACGGCCGTGCTGTAAGACCCCATATTGGCATGATTAGTAAACATTAAGATTTTAAATTTACCTGGCTGACTCCAAAGTTGATGGCGCTCTTCCAATTCAACAACAGTTTCATAGTCGTGAAACGAGCTATCGATTAATGGCTGATTAGGGATCACAGACAAAGCAAAAATACCCGCTCTTGCCGTCCACCAATCTTT
>Ga0316218_1003162_pt1 | contig 13987 bp, 13 predicted proteins | sample TBH18003metaG_FD_203634 | JGI IMG/M metagenome (GOLD analysis project Ga0316218, IMG submission 203634) | Freshwater microbial communities from Trout Bog Lake, Wisconsin, USA - TBH18003 | ecosystem: Environmental > Aquatic > Freshwater > Lake > Hypolimnion/Profundal zone | place: USA: Wisconsin...
TAGTACGAGTGAAGAAATTGCAATTCAAAAAGGAACACCTACACAAGCAGGAGTAAACAGTAAATATCGTGACAGAAGCATTGATGAAAATATTTTGTTGTTTGAAGCAATGCGTGCCGGAAAATATAAAGACGGAGAAAAAGTATTGCGTGCAAAAATTGATATGGCGCATACCAATATGTTAATGCGTGATCCGATTATTTATCGAATTAAACATGCACATCATCACCGAACAGGAGACAAGTGGTGTATTTATCCGATGTATGATTTTGCACACGGACAAAGTGATAGCATAGAAAATATTACACATTCCATTTGTACATTGGAATTTGTTCCGCACAGAGAATTGTATGATTGGTTGATTGCTCAATTGAATATTTATCCATCGCATCAATATGAATTTGCCAGAAGAAATATGACTTACACGGTGATGAGTAAACGTAAGTTATTACAATTGGTAAATGAGAACCATGTAAGCGGTTGGGATGATCCGCGAATGCCTACCATCAGTGCTATGCGCCGCAGAGGCTATACGCCGGAAAGTATTCGTGAGTTTTGCGAGAGAGTAGGTATTGCAAAAAGAGAAAATGTGGTAGATGTTGGTTTATTGGAATTTTGTGTGCGTGAACATTTAAACAAAATTGCATTGAGAAGAATGGTGGTGATTGATCCGATAAAAGTAGTGCTTACGAATTATACAAATGATGTAGAATGGATAACAAGTGAAGGTAATGCGGATGATGTAAATGATTCAACAAGAGAAATTCCTTTCAGCAAAGAATTATATATTGAAAGAGAAGATTTCATGGAGAACCCGCCAAAGAAATATTTCAGATTATTTCCCGGCAGTATGGTTCGTTTAAAAAGTGCCTACATCATTCAATGCAATGAAGTGGTTAAAGATGCTGATGGAAATATCATTGAATTAAAATGTACTTATTTGCCAGAAAGCAAAAGTGGTAATGATACAAGCGGCATCCATGTTAAAGGAACTTTGCATTGGGTAAGTGCGGCACATGCAGTAAAAGTAGAAGTGCGTTTATACGACAGATTATTTAAAGTAGAGGATCCTTCAAGTGAGGAAGGTGATTTTAAAGAATATATCAATCCGAATTCTTTGCAAGTGATCTCAAATGCTTATGCAGAACCTGCTTTAAAAGATGCGCAATTTGAGGAGCGTTATCAATTTTTACGCAAAGGATATTTTTGTCTGGATAAAGATTCCACTGCAGATAAATTAATATTCAACAGAACGGTTACATTGAAAGATGCATGGGCAAAGGAAAGTAAGAAATAATTTTATTACACTGATTATTACGAATTACACGAATTAATTGCGGTTTGTTTTTATCACTCTGCTTTGATTTTAAAATCTTGCAGTAAAGGAAAGTAAAAAAACAATTGTCTAAAATTGAGTCGAACTCTGAAAAAAATTGATAATTCTTGTAATTCGCAATAATCCATGTAACAGTTTTAAAAATGAATTTATCAGAAGGCTTTAAAAAGAATTTGGAAGACAAATTCACTCATTTGTCAACTGCTAACTGTTACCTGTTAATTGCAGTGAGCGGTGGATTAGATAGTATTGTATTAACGGATCTTATTTATAAAAGTGGTTTTGATTTTACCATTGCACACTGTAATTTTCAATTGCGTGGAGAAGAAAGTGAAAGAGACGAATCATTTGTAAAAGAATTGGGAAAGAAATACAATAAGGAAGTTTTAATAAAGAAATTTGACACAACAGTTTTCAGCGTTGAAAATAAAATTGGCACACAGGAAGCAGCAAGACTATTGCGATATCAATGGTTTAAGGAATTGATTGACAGTATTAAGTTGAAAGATAACAGCGAGCAAGAAACCATTTTCCGTCATCCCTCATCCTCCATCTTTATTGCAACTGCTCATCATGCAGACGATAATATTGAAACCATTTTAATGAAATTCTTTCGAGGTACAGGTATTCAGGGATTGACCGGCATTCAGGCTTTAAATCAAAAAGATAACATCATTCGCCCTTTATTATTTGCAGCAAGAGAAAATATTGTACAATATGCTAAAGAAAATAATTTAAACTGGGTGGAAGATTCCTCCAATCAATTGAATAAATACACCAGAAATTATTTCAGAAATGAATTAATTCCCGGATTAAAAAAAGTATTTCCCAATGTGGAAGAAAATATTTTGCAAAATATTGAACGCTTCAATGAAGTGAATCAATTGTATCATCAATCTATTAAAACGCTCAAAAAAAAATTATTAATAAAGAAAGAAAATGAAATTCATATTCCTGTTTTATTATTACAAAAATCAAATCCGGTAAAAACAATTATTTGGGAGATCATTAAAGATTTTGGATTTACTGCCATGCAGGTTGATGAAATGATTAAATTATTCACAGCAGATAATGGAAGTTACATTTCATCACAGGAATATCGTATAATCAAAAACCGAAGCTGGTTTATTATTGCGCCCATTCAACAATCTTCCAATCAAAATATTCTAATCGAAAAAGGAGAGAAGGAGTGTTTATTTCAAAATGGGAAATTGACCATTCAATCTCAAATTATATCAAACGATTCGCATTTCACTATCGATCAGTCAACATCCATTGCATTCATCGATTCATCTAAGATTCAATTCCCGTTAATATTACGTAAATGGAAACAAGGCGATTATTTTTATCCATTGGGGATGCAGAAGAAAAAGAAATTAAGCAGATTTTTTATTGATCAAAAATTATCACTCACACAAAAAGAAAATACCTGGGTGATTGAATCGAATAAAAAAATCATCTGGATTGTTGGTCAACGTATTGATGATCGTTGTAAAATAACAGCTTCTACAAAAGAAGTTGTACAAATGACTTATTGGAAATAAGTTTTGATTTGATAAATGAAATTATCAATTGGTCTGAAGGCACTCATAAACTGACATACTACAATCAAAAAGACAATCCCGTAAATGGCTCCCCAAAAATGTGCAGAGTGATTGATATGACTTCCGCCACGTTTAGACAGATACGCAGAAACACCTAAATATACAATACCGAAAATAAAAGCAGGTGCATGTAAAAAAGGAATAAAAATTAATCCAATGCCCTGCATGGGTTGTAAGAAAATATACGCAAACACTACTGCAGAGACAGCTCCTGAAGCGCCCAGGCTTTTGTAATAATAATTGTTTTGATTATTTAAATAAGTAGGCAATAAACAAACAAACAATGAACTGATATATAAAATCAAAAAGATCAGTTTGCCTTTTTCACCAAAAATATCATTCACAAAAAAGCCTTCAATAATTTCACCGAACATGTAAAAAGAATACATATTAAATGCCAGGTGCATAAAATCTGCATGAATAAAACCGCAGGTAATAAAGCGATACCATTGTTTCTTTTCTGTGATAGCAGGAGGATAAAATATCAGATCGTCTGTCAACTGTTCATTTGAAAATGCAATAAATGAAACAATACAAGTAACAGCAACAAGAACTATTGTGATGGTAAACATAACTGAAAGATAAATAATTTATTAACTGTGATGATATTTTTCGTTTCTTAAAATGGTACAAGCTCTGTAAACTTGTTCAATTAGTATCAATCTTACCAGCATATGCGGAAAAACAAATTTGGATAAGCTTATTGTAAAATTAGCCCGCTTGAAAATTGTCTCATCCACTCCAAATGCGCCGCCAATCAGGAATACAATGCGTTTATTACTTTCATTAGCTCTTTGTTGCAGAAAGTTGGACAACTCGGGCGAACTAAATTGTTTGCCACGCTCGTCTAACAAAATCAAGCAATCCTCTTTTTGCAAATTAGATTGTATCGCAATTGCTTCTGCTTTTTTTAAATCATGCTCATTTAATACGGCTGCATTTTTTACGGGTGGGATAATCAACCAATCTGCAGAAAAATATTTATTGATACGTTTGGTAAAATCTTCTACACCTTCTCGGATATAAGATTCATGTGCTTTACCAACTGACCAAAATTGAATTTTCATGCAATAAAAATAGATAAGTAGCGGGAAAGATTTAAATTATATTAATAAAAGAATTAACTACTCTTAAAAACTATTCACGTATCTTGATAAAAATCAGTTTTCGGTAAACGATAACCCTTTACTTTAGCAATCTAACTTGTTATATGGGCGCAGTTTCTTTAATTATTCTCTTCTTTGCAGCCATCGCATTCTCTGTTGGTGGAATTTCTATCGCTAAAATTTTTGTAAAAGGAGTTAAGAATCCGCAAAAAGGTCAGCCTTACGAATGTGGTATCCCGGCTACCGGTTCACCCTGGCATCAATTCAATGTGGGTTATTATTTATTTGCATTGATCTTTTTGATCTTTGATGTAGAGTTGGTATTTATGTATCCATGGGCAGTAGTTGTTAAACAAGTTGGATTACCTGCATTATTCGAAATTTTGATTTTTATATTCATTTTATTCATGGGATTCTTATACGCACATAAAAAAGGAGCATTGAAATGGATGTAACCGCAAAAAATAATTTTCCCGGACAAATTCATGAAACTCCCGGTGGAGGTATTATGTTAAGCAAATTAGATGATGTGATCAATTGGGCACGGTCTAATTCATTATGGCCACTCACTTTTGCAACCAGCTGTTGCGGTATTGAAATGATGTCGGTCGCTTCTGCTAAATATGATTTCTCCCGTTTTGGTTTTGAAGTGGCCAGAGCAACGCCGCGTCAGGCTGATGTGATTATCATTGCTGGAACAATTGTAAATAAAATGGCGCCTGTATTAAGAAGATTATATGATCAAATGGCCGATCCTAAATATGTTATTGCAATGGGTGCTTGTGCCATTAGCGGCGGACCTTTTTTTTATAATACTTATTCAGTGGTAAAAGGAGCGGATCATGTTGTTCCGGTAGATGTATATATTCCGGGTTGTCCGCCAAGACCCGAAGCCTTATTACATGCATTGATCACTTTACAGGAAAAAATAAAATCAGGATTAACAAGAGAGCAGATTAAAGAGACCTCTTATTTAAATCCGTAAATGAATTGGAATTATTATGACGAATGAAGAATTGAAAATAAAATTTACTGAACTATTGCCTACTGCAAGTTTTGAAGAAGGTGGTGAATGGGTAAATGTATTTATATCACCGCAAGAATTAAAATCATTCGTTCTGCAAATCAAAAAAAATGAAGATTTATTATTCGATTATTTGTTTTGTCTGACTTGTGTTGATTGGAAAACACATTTTAATGTTGTATATCATTTCTCATCTACTACTTATCGTCACAATTTTGTTTTAAAGGTAAAGATTGATAGAGCCAATCCTGAAATAGAAACTGTCTCAGATTTATGGCGAACAGCAGAAATGTTAGAAAGAGAAGTATATGATTTATTTGGTGTGAAATTTTTACATCATCCTGACTTAAGAAGATTGATCATGCCGGATAATTGGGAAGGATGGCCATTAAGAAAGGATTATGAAGATGTTATTAATATGATTAAGTTATAAATATGGTAGAAGAAATTGGCACAACTGCGGAAGGCGATTTAATTATTAATGTAGGACCTCAACATCCTGCAACGCATGGTGTGTTGCATTTGGTGTTGACCTTAAGCGGTGAAACCATTAAAAAAGTGGAACCTCATTTAGGTTATATCCATCGCTCTATCGAAAAAATGTGTGAGAGTTTAACGTATCGCCAATTTATTTATGTCACCAGCAGAATGGATTATCTCTCATCTCACATCAATAATCATGCTTGTGCATTAACAGTTGAGAAAGCCATGCAAATAGAAGTGCCGCAACGTGCACAATATATCAGAGTAATCATGGATGAATTAACGCGTATTGCTTCACATGAATTGTGGTGGGGAGCAATGGCAATGGATTTGGGTGCTTTCACTCCATTCTTTCATGCATTCAGAGAAAGAGAAACCATTACCGATATTATGGAGAAAACTTGCGGCGCAAGACTTACCATGAATTATATGGTGCCCGGTGGGGTGATGGTTGATCTGCATCCCGATTTTCAAAAAGATGTAAAAAGTTTTATTCAATTATATAAATCTAAGTTTGAAGAATACAATGAATTGGTAACAGGCAATATCATTTTTCAAAACAGAATGAAAGGAATTGGTGTTTTATCAAAAGAAGATGCCATTTCTTATGGGTGCAGCGGACCTGTTGCAAGAGCAAGTGGTGTGAATTGCGATATCAGAAAATTATATCCGTACGAAATTTATTCGCAACTTGAATTTGATGAAGTATTAGATACTGCCGGAGATTCATTTGCACGTTATATGGTTAGATTAAAAGAGATGCAACAAAGTATTCGCATTGTAGAGCAATTGATCGATTATATTCCCGAAGGTGAATTTCAGGCAAAAACAAAAGCAGTATTGAAATTGCCGAAAGGAGAATTTTATCAGAGAGTAGAAACAGCAAGAGGTGAGTTAGGTGTTTATATTGTAAGTGAAGGAGGAACGACTCCGTACAGAATTAAATTTCGTTCACCGGGTTTTTCTAATCTTTCAGCTTTAGAACATATGGTGAAAGGATTGAAGATCGGTGATCTCGTTGCAGCAATGGGAACCTTAGATTTGGTCATACCGGATATTGACAGATAGCAAATGTTGTAAGTAAAAAGTTATAAGTGAAAATCACTTTTCTTATAACGTTACTTATAACCTATAACTTAAAACTTATAACTTAAAAGATGTTTAGTTTAGAAGGCATCACTAATATGATTCATGAATGGTTGAACAATCATTTCAATGCAACCATTGCATTACTAACTGAATTTGTGCTGGTGGGTGTTGCCGCGATTGCATTATTTGCTGTTTTGGGATTGGTCTTAGTGTGGATGGAAAGAAAAGTAGCCGCTGTGATGCAAATAAGATTAGGACCAAATAGAGTAGGACCGAAAGGAATTTTTCAAACTACTGCAGATACCCTGAAGTTGATTATGAAAGAAGGATTAACACCTGATGGTGCAGATAAATTCTTATTTAATCTCGCTCCATATATTGTCATGATTGTTGCTATGTTGATATTGGCTCCAATTGCATTTGCAAAGAATTTTCAAATATGGGATATTAATATCGGTGTATTATATCTCTCTGCAGTTTCTTCCCTTTCTGTTATCGGTATATTAATGGCCGGCTGGGCCAGTAATAATAAATATTCTTTGTTAGGTGCCATGAGGAGTGGTGCGCAAATAGTAAGCTATGAATTATCTGCAGGCCTATCTGTTATCTCTATTGTTATCATGACAGGAAGTTTAAGTATCAATGATATTATCTTATCTCAACAAGATGGATGGTGGATATTTAAAGGACATATACCGGCCATCATTTCATTTGTGATATTTATGATTGCAGTAACTGCAGAAACCAATCGTGCACCATTTGATCTCGCAGAAGCAGAAAGCGAATTAACTGCAGGCTTTCATACAGAATATTCAGGAATGAAATTCGCTTTATTCTTTTTAGCAGAATACATTAACATATTTATTGTGTGTGCGATCGGAGCGACTTTATTTTTTGGAGGATGGATGCCATTACATGTTGGTCATTGGCAATCATTTAATCATGTGATGGATTATATTCCATCTTCTGTTTGGTTCTTTGGTAAAACCATCGGTTTGATATTTTTGATCATGTGGTTTCGCTGGACATTCCCGAGATTAAGAATTGATCAGTTATTGAATTTAGAATGGAAATATTTATTGCCAATCAGTATGCTCAATCTGATATTGATGACGATTGTTGCGATTATGGGATGGCATTTTTAACCCCCAACCCCTGAAGGGGAGTAAGGTTAATATTTAAATGAATGATGAAATGAAACAACTATTATTCACTGTCTTAAATTTCCCTTTTAGGGGTTAGGGGTTTATGTTTATTAAAGATTATATCAAAGAGGTCTATGGTGCAGTAAAATCGTTGCTTACGGGCATGAGAATGACCGGTTATTATTTTACGCATCACAAAGAAATCATCACAGAACAATATCCGGATAACAGAGCCACTTTGCAATTAGCAGAACGTTTTCGTGGTGAAGTGGTGATGACCCATGATGCCAATAATGAACATGCCTGTACCGGTTGTTCTGCATGTGAATTGGCTTGTCCGAATGGAACCATTAAGATTATCAACAAATTTGATATTACACCGGAAGGAAAAAAGAAAAAGGCAATCGATACATTTATATATCATCTTGAATTATGTACGATGTGCAATTTATGTGTGCAGGCTTGTCCGACAGATGCCATTAAAATGGCGCAAAATTTCGAACATAGTGTATATGACAGAAGTAAGCTCATTAAAAAATTAAATCACGATGGTTCAAAACTAAGGGAGGGTATAGAATAATGAATGCATCCGTAATTATATTTTACATCATCTCTGCTTTTATTTTAGGAGCAGGTTTATTAGCTGTTACTGCGAGAAAAATATTTCGTTCTGCCATCTGGCTATTGTTTTCGCTAATTGGCATTGCATCATTATACTTTTGGATGGAGGTTGAATTTGTTGCAGCCGTTCAAATTGTGGTCTATGTTGGAGGAATAGTGGTACTTATTATCTTCTCCATTTTCTTAACGCAGAAGTCGGGAGATGAAATGCCGAAGCCGGTTAAACAAAGAGCCATATTTTCTGCATTGGCAGTATTATTCGGATGTGGATTTGTATTTAATTTGATTCGCGAATTTGGTTTTACAAGTATTAATCAACAACCTTTCGAAGTAAAAGTTTCAGATATCGGAATGCAAATGCTCAGCACATCTGATTATGGTTTTGTATTGCCTTTTGAAGTAGTAAGTATTTTATTATTGGCAGCCCTGATTGGTTGTATTGTAATTGCAATGAAAGTTAAACATACAGAAAAATGAATGAAATAACGGTTACACATATTTTGTTTGTAAGTACTGCCTTATTTTTTATAGGCATGTACGGATTATTTACAAGACGTAATATGATTACTATGTTAATGGCAGTTGAATTGATTTTGAATAGTGTTAACATCAATTTCGTTGCGTTCAATAAATATGTATACCCCGGAAAATTAGACGGCATTTTCTTTACCATTTTCGTGATAACAATTGCTGCAGCAGAAGCGGCTGTTGCCATTGCGATCATTATCAATTTATATAGAAGCCATCATTCAATTGATGTGGAAGATGCAAGCGAATTGAAATATTAAAACGATGAACAACTATTTATACATAGCATTGATTCCTTTATTACCCTTAGCCAGTTTTCTGCTATTGGGTTTATTCGGAAGAAAATATTTTAAAACTTTTTCAGGAACGGTTGGTACAGGTTCTTTACTGGCATCAGCAGTTCTTTCTTTATTCACTGCATATCACTATTTTTTTATTGACGGAAAAGTGAATGGTGTATTTCAAAAGATTATTGCATTTAAATATACATGGCTTCCATTTTCGCCTAATGTGTCAATCGATATGGGAATCATTCTCGATCCTATTTCTGTGATGATGATTGTGGTGGTAACCTTTGTTTCTTTGATGGTGCATGTATTCAGTCTGGGTTATATGAAAGGGGAAGAGCGTTTTGCAACTTATTATGCATTTCTTTCTTTGTTTACATTCTCCATGTTAGGATTGGTTGTCTCATCCAACATTTTTCAGATCTACATGTTCTGGGAATTAGTAGGTGTTTCTTCTTTCTTATTGATTGGTTATTATTTTGAAAAACCATCAGCAGTTGCTGCTGCAAAAAAAGCATTTATCGTTACCCGTTTTGCTGATTTGGGTTTTTTAATTGGCATTTTAATACTGGCATTTTACAGTGGCACATTAGATTTTGGTGTATTGATACAAAGGTTGACTTCTTTTCAATCACCTGAATATCTTAATATCACTTCTGCCTCATTTCTCGGTGCATCCATGTTGACTTGGGGATTAACGTTGGTATTTATTGGGGGAGCAGGTAAATCAGCAATGTTCCCATTACATATTTGGTTGCCCGATGCAATGGAAGGCCCTACACCTGTTTCTGCATTAATACATGCAGCTACAATGGTCGTTGCAGGTGTGTATTTAGTTGCAAGATTATTCCCTGTTTTTTCTATTGATGTTACCGCATTACAAATAGTAACTTATGTTGGCGCATTTTCTGCTTTGCTCGCTGCAATCATTGCCTGTACACAAACAGATATTAAAAGAGTATTAGCTTATTCAACCATGTCGCAGATTGGGTATATGATGTTTGCATTAGGTGTTTCTAAATATGGTGGTGATAACGGATTGGGTTATATGGCTTCCCTGTTCCATTTATTTACACATGCATTCTTTAAATCATTATTATTTCTTGGTGCCGGTGCAGTTATACATTTAGTGCATAGTAACGAAATGAAAGATATGGGTGGCTTAAGAAAATTAATGCCTATCACACATATTACGTTTTTAATTGCCTGTTTGGCCATTGCCGGCATTCCGCCTTTTGCGGGATTTTTTAGCAAAGAAGAAATTTTATCGGCTGCATTCAATTCAAATAAATTAATTTATGCTGTTGCAGTATTTACTTCCGGGCTAACAGCATTTTATATGTTCCGTTTGTATTATACCATTTTCTGGAGTAAAGACGCTCATGTGCATGATACACATCATGGCGAGGGAACATTCTCTATGAAATTACCTTTACTGATTTTAGGTGCATTGGCATTGGGAGCCGGATTTGTTCCTATCGCTTCTTTGGTTACTTCCGATGGCGCAGCTTTGGAAACACATATTGATGTTGGATTCTCAGCATTGCCTGTGTTATTAGCAGTTGCAGGAATTGTATTAGCAACCTTTTTATACAAGAACGAAAATAGCAAGCCTCAATCTATTGCAACTTCGTTTGGGTCTTTGTATAAAGCAGCGTATCGAAAATTTTATATTGATGAAGTGTATCTCTTCATCACAAAGAAAATTATTTTCAATCTAATCGGCAGGCCTGCTGCATGGATTGATAAAAATATTGTGGATGGTTTCATGAATTTATTGGCAACAACCACTGCTAAAATATCAACCGCTATTAAAGGATTACAATCAGGCAAAGTTCAAAACTATGCCTTGTATTTCTTTGGTGGAATTATCGGATTGGCAGTGTTGATTATTTATTTATGGAAATGATATTCACACAAAGGGTTATTTAAATTATAAGAAATGAATTTGTCTATTTTAATCATCTTGCCTCTCATCACTGCATTGGCCGTTTTATTCTGCAAAGGATTAAAACAAGTGCGAACAGTTTCTTTGATAGGTGTGGCTGCACAGTTTATTTTATCGCTCGATCTTTTATTTGTTTATTGGAAACAAAGAGCTGCAGATAATAATTCTCCGTTTTTATTTGAATATGATTTTACCTGGTTTACACCATTGAATATTCATTATCATATTGGTGTGGATGGAATTTCTGTCGCTATGATTTTATTAACAGCCTTTGTAGTTATTGCCGGTGTATTGGTTTCATGGATGCAGGAAACACTGAATAAAGAATTTTTCTTTTTATTGTTATTCCTGAGTGTAGGTGCTTATGGGTATTTTATTTCTTTAGATATTTTTACTTTATTCTTCTTCCTGGAAGTAGCTGTGATACCTAAGTTTTTATTGATTGGTATTTGGGGAAGCGGTAAAAAAGAATACAGTGCCATGAAATTAGCATTGATGTTAATGGGAGGATCTGCTTTAGTATTTGTTGGATTAGCAGGATTGTATTACGGATCTAATTTAAATGGCGAACATAGTTTTGATCTGACATTAATTTCTCAAATGCATATCAATCTATTGTTTCAAAAAATATTTTTTCCTTTTGCATTTATCGGCTTCGGAATATTTACCGCATTATTCCCTTTTCATACTTGGGTGCCGGATGGTCACACCTCTGCACCAACTGCAGCATCCATGTTCTTAGCGGGTATCTCCATGAAACTCGGTGGCTACGGTTGTCTGCGTGTGGCCACTTATTTAATGCCCGATGCTGCACATATCTATTCGCCGTATATAATCATCTTATCAACCATCGCTATTATTTATGGAGCATTTGCTACTATGATGCAGAAAGATCTGAAATATATTAATGCTTATTCTTCGGTATCGCATTGTGGTTTTGTTTTATTAGGGATTGGGATGTTAACGCAAACATCAATCAATGGTGCTGTCCTGCAAATGGTATCACATGGATTAATGACTGCTCTTTTCTTCGCTGCAATCGGTATGCTATACAACAGAACACATACCCGAATGGTGGAACAATTAGGAGGGTTATTAAAAGTAATTCCATTTATTTCAACCGTGTTTGTTATTGCAGGTTTGTGTTCATTAGGATTACCGGGCTTCAGCGGTTTTGTTGCAGAGATGACTGTATTTATGGGGAGTTGGCAAAACCCCGATCAATGGTATCGCTTAGCAACCATCTTAGCTTGTGCTTCTATTGTTGTAACCGCTGTATATATTTTACGTGCTGCAGGAAAAACAGTGATGGGGCCTATTACTGATTCACATTACAACAGTTTAACAGATGCAACTTGGAATGAAAAATTAGCTGCCGGTATTTTAATTATAGGGATTGTTGCTATTGGTATTGCACCTTTCTGGTTAAATCAATTGATCTCACCGGGAACAGAACATATCATGCAACATATCGGACAGGTTATTACGCTTAAATGATTGTAGATTATGGGTATTGATTTTTTTATATTAATGAAACAGGAATGGATGATCATTGCCATCATCTTTATTTTACTTTTTATTAAAGTAGGAAGTAAAGAGTGGAAGAATGAAAGTATTTTGATTTTGGTGAATATTTTATTGCTGCTGAATTTCATTCTTAGTTTTTTTGGAAATGATTATGGCTTTTTATTCAATCAGATGTTTAAGAACAATCAATTGATTGTTACAGAAAAAAGTATTTTAAGTTTAGGAACTTACATCATCTCATTACAATCATATTCCTGGTTAAAAACACACAAACATGTGCTGGAATTCTATATGTTATTGCTTTCCACTTTAGTGGGCATGTTCTTTATAATTTCTGCAGGAAATTTATTGATGTTTTATTTAGGATTAGAATTATCCAGCATTCCATTAGCCGCAATTGCCAACTTCGATCTGGAAAAAAGAAAATCATCTGAAGCTGCATTTAAATTTATTATTTCGTCAGCTTTCTCATCGGGTTTATTGTTATTCGGTATCTCATTAATGTACGGTACTGCCGGAACAATCGTCTTTTCTGAATTATCACAGCATTTAAATGGAAGTCCTTTGCAAATATTTGCATTCATTTTATTAATGGCAGGTTTTGCATTTAAAATTTCTGCAGTGCCATTTCATTTATGGACAGCTGATGTTTATGAAGGTGCACCGGTTGCAGTCACCTCATATCTATCCGTTATTTCAAAAGGTGCCGTATTGTTTGTTTTTGTTTCCGTTTTGTATAGTGTATTCAAGCCATTGGAAGTAACCTGGTATAATATTTTGTTTGTATTATCTGTGCTGACCATGATTGTTGGTAATCTGTTTGCCATCAGACAAAACAATTTAAAAAGATTCTTGGCATTTTCATCTATCGCACAAGTGGGTTTTATTTTGATTGGTATTTCCGGAAGCTCGATTGCTGGTGCTACATCAGTCATTTATTTTGTATTGATCTATATCTTTTCTAATCTCGGGGCATTGGGCGTAATCAATTTAGTCAGTGCAGTAACCGGAAAGGAAACAATTGATGATTTTAAAGGCTTTTATCAAAACAATACATTTTTATCTTGGGTATTAGCCATTTCATTGTTTTCATTAGCAGGTATTCCACCAACATCCGGTTTCTTTGGTAAATTCTTTTTATTAATAGCAGGAGCAAAGCAGGGAAATTATTTATTGATCACGATTGCTGCATTGAATATGGTTATTTCATTGTATTATTATTTAAAAGTGGTGAAAGCTATTTTTATGGATGCCAATGAAACACCCATGGAAAAGATCAACATACCATT
>Ga0316218_1003171_pt1 | contig 13967 bp, 5 predicted proteins | sample TBH18003metaG_FD_203634 | JGI IMG/M metagenome (GOLD analysis project Ga0316218, IMG submission 203634) | Freshwater microbial communities from Trout Bog Lake, Wisconsin, USA - TBH18003 | ecosystem: Environmental > Aquatic > Freshwater > Lake > Hypolimnion/Profundal zone | place: USA: Wisconsin...
CAGACATCTCAGACATCTCAGACATCTCAGACATCTCAGACATCTCAGACATCTCAGACATCTCAGACATCTCAGACATCTCAGACATCTCAGACATCTCAGACATCTCAGACATCTCAGACATCTCAGACATCTCCTATGAAGAAAAGTAAACATTTATATTTAGCACAAAATCTTTACTTCGATTAGATTTCGATTATTAAAGGTATGAAAAAAATTCTAAGTGGCTGCATGTCCTTAACATAAAAAAGTCGTTCCTTTGGAGGCGACTGGACTAGAATAATTTGGGATTAAAAAAAAATAAAATTTATATATTTAATCATAAATAGATAGTTTGCATCTAGTTAAATAATAAAATAAAGTGTTTACTTAATTATATTTTTTAAACATATTTATTTTGGGACAGTTATCACAGCCATTACAGGCATCCGCTTGACTGTGAGTCGCTTTCCTGCCATCCGACTGACTGCCAGCTTAGTCGTAAAAGGGGGGGTCTAAACACACAGTCAGTCGGCGTAAAAAATTGGGGAAATTTTTAATTCATTTAGTACAATATATTTCAGCTGGCTGTTTTATTTTTATTATTTAAAGAGTCCTTCGGATATTACTTCCGTATGTCTTTTTACTTTCTTTTTAAATAATGTTTGTGTTTAAGTCGGATCGAGATGTTATGCAATTTTTGTTACTTGATTTATTAATAAGTGAAGTAACAACACAAAGGCTACCAACAGCGAGCTAAACGTTTTTGTACAAAAAATTTAGCTGTACTGAAAAGCGAGTCGACATGGAGGCATCCCGACATCTGCAGTTCGTTCGATAATATAATTTATTTATTTTTTACTTTTATCTTTTCACTGACTGTGGATGTCAGAAGGGACATGAAGGCACACCAAAAAAAGGCTGACTGCCAGTCCAATTGGCTAGCCTGTTCCTTTTCACGCGGCTAACTGTCAGGGCTGTCCCTTCCTTTAGCCAGAACTGATAGTCAGCCGCTTCTTCAGGACTGGTACGCTTTTCTGACTGAAAAACAAAGCGACTGGAAAGGTATAAGGCAGCCGCCTGACTGGAAAGGTATAAGGCAGCCGCCTGACTGACAGTCAGTACAAGATCCTAATATATATAAATCAAGCAGCAGATCTGAAGCTAAAAAGATTTTATCATTAAAGTTTAGTCACTTAAAAATATATATTACATGTTCTTTTTTTTGACTCTGTAGATACAGCGGAAAAAAGAATATAAGCATGAAAAATTTAATATATACTTTAGTAGATGCAAAAAAAAGAACTTTAGAATATGTAGCACTAATTATAAAAATTTGGACAGCCATTCACTTGACTGACAGTCGCGCTCTTGTCAGCCGTCTCCAAAGAGACTGGACTGATAGTTCAGATAGTAGCTGTTTCTTAAAAGTTCTTTTTATTTAAAAATCAAAAGAACCAAATGTACATAAAATTTGAAATTTTTTTGGCAAATCTTTCTTTTATAATTCTCTTCATTTCGATGCTTGTTTATTGGTTTCAAGCTACAAATATAGAAACATTAAATAATAAAAAGAATATATCTTTAAATGTTGAGGGGGAAGCCTATGAAACCCCCGGGTTGGAAATCTATCCCGCGTGCCTGGGACAGCCCAGTCAGGAGCATTCTAACAAACCAGCAAAACAGCTAATGAGCTCACTTAAAGGAACGTCTGTCCCTTTAGAAGGGTTGTTAATTTTTTTAAAAAATTTTGGGACAGCCATTCGCTTGACTGTAAGTCGCTCTCCAGCTAATTTTAAAAGTATAGGTTCAGTTGGTATGTTAATTTCAAATTTATCTCTTTTTATTCTTTTAGTCCTTCGTTGGACTGAATCAGGACATTTTCCTTTAAGCAATTTGTATGAATCTTTAATGTTTTTATCTTGGAGTTTAACTTTTATTCATTTATTAATTGAGTTTATTTACAATTCTTCATATTCTTTTTCGTCAATCAAAATACCTTTTATTATAAAGGACAGCATTGAAAATGAGTCAGCGAACATCCTTGTAAAGCAACCAGTTGCTTCTAAGCAAAAAAGAAAAATATTAATTAATAATTTAATTGGTTCAATAACAGCACCAAGCGCATTATTTACAAATGCCTTTGCTACATTTAGTTTACCAAAAGAAATGCAAGAATCATCTCCTTTAGTTCCAGCTTTACAATCAAATTGGTTAATGATGCATGTGACTGTTATGATTTTAAGTTATGCTGCGTTAATTTTAGGATCACTGCTTTCAATCGGGTTTTTAGTAATTGTAAGTAGACTCGAGATTACAAATAATGTACCTTATCCCTCTTTTGAACCTCAGTTACCTATTTCAAGTAATGATAGTTCCGTTTTTACTCATAAAAATCAATCTCTATTATTGGAAATTTCAGAAACAAAGAATGCCACAGAAACTGTCGGCCGCTTGCAACTAACTGGACTGGACTACCAGTCAGTCAGTGCTGTTGACAGTTCTAACTCTCGATTAAATTTAGCAAAAACTTTAGATAATTTAAGTTATCGTATATTAGGTTTAGGATTTCCTTTATTAACAATTGGAATTTTATCTGGTGCTGTTTGGGCTAATGAAGCTTGGGGTTCTTATTGGAGTTGGGATCCTAAGGAGACGTGGGCCTTATTGACTTGGTTGGTTTTTGCTATTTATTTGCATACTAGATTAACAAAAGGATGGGAGGGTAAAAAACCAGCTTTAATAGCATCTTTAGGTTTTATTACCGTTTGGATTTGTTTTTTAGGCGTTAATTTAATTGGGGAAGGTTTACATAGTTATGGTTGGGTTTCATAATAATTTTATTATGACTTAAAGTCATCTGTAATCTAGTACTTCCTATAAAATAAGACCTCTCTTTAGAGGGGAGTATTATTTTTTTCTAAGGGACTGGACCGACTCATGCCTAAGTCGCTTCAGACTGGGACTGACTATCAGTCAGGACAGTCGCTAAAACAGCTGCTTTTCAGACGGCGACTGAAAAGGAACAGGCGGCTGCCTTATTCCTTTCCAGCCAACTATCAGTCAGTCAGTCAGTCAGTCAGTCAGTCAGTCAGTCAGTCAGTCAGTCAGTCAGTCAGTCAGTCAGTCAGTCAGTCAGTCAGTCAGTCAGTCAGTCAGTCAGTCAGTCAGCCGCTTTTTCAATGCAGCCGGATATCAGAAGGGATATACCACAAAAACATTCAGATTCTGCCATTCAGGCTTCCCTACATGGAGGCATCCCGACATCCGCTTGGAATTTCTGAATGTCAGCTCCAGCGAGTCAGTTAAATTAAAATATTTTTTGCTGTGGACACAGTCGAAGCTATAGGTTACTTTATAAGGAGGTTTGTCCCTTTAAGGATTTGTCCCTAAAGGGACAAATAAGCAAGTTCTAACATGCTATAAAGTTAAAGTTTAGCGCTACTTTTTGCATGGCAGACATTACCGCCTTTTCAAACATTCCGAAATCTCCATCGCTTTTAACCGAAAAATTTAAAAATTATACTTTTTTAAAAGTTATTTTAATATATAGAAAGGTGTGCGATATTGATATCCTTGGAGGAGTCATAAAGCAAGAGGTCACGCAATAATAATAAAAATTTAAAGACAATCTTTTTTATTATTAAAATTATTTTTTTATTTTATAATTATAGCCCAATTGTTTTTATAATTAGTAGCTTTTAATTATTTTATAACGTGATATAATAATAATAAAGGTGTTTATTATTTTTTTTCTCTATTTTTCCTCTGAACTACAGCAACTTGAATATTTTAAATTAGATAGACAATCAGAAAAATGAAGCGAACATATAAATATTAAATTATTAATATCTTTAAAGTATATAATAATTTTCATACTTTACATACTTTAATAATAAACCGAGTTCATTTCTTCTGAGTGTTCTAGCTACTGATAGACTTGCGAATGTCAAAATACCGGGTTAGTCATCCAGTCATCCAGTCATCCAGTCATCCAGTCATCCAGCCATCCGGCCATCCGATCATCCGGACATCCGACAGCACTTCGATCAGTTAGAACACTACTGCTTCAAAAAAGATGCAGTTGACAGGACACTCAGACGAACGTTGTTATTGTTATAAGATTTTCATAGGACTGATATAATTTTACCTTTCACGGTTCCTAAAAAATAGGATGTGCATTTTTATTTTTTTTATAAAATTTTATTTTTTATAAATAAGTGAAAGAAACATACTTAATTTAATTATTAAGCGATCACTTAGCATAGATTAATTTAGATATCAATTTTAACAGACTGGCTCCCTGAACTGTAAGTCAGTCAGGGAGCCAGTCCCAGATAAAATGATTATCTATTTAATGTCGTTCATTTTGTTCATTTTAAATAATTAAAAAAATTATTTGTTTTACTTAAATTAGGCGTAGCCAAAAACCCGTACATTGCAACTTTGTCCTCGAGGGCATGATTGGTGCAAGCCTATGTCGGGCCAAGTTTTTGTAAATATACTTTATAAATTAATCTAAATGAACTTAATAAAATTCAGAAAATCAATATGACATCAATTCTTCAACTTGCTTTATTTGCTTTAATTGTGGTATCATTTGCTTTAGTAGTTGGTGTACCAGTTGTTTTCGCTTCACCTAATGGTTGGACTGAAAATAAAGGTTTTGTTTTTTCAGGTTTAAGCCTTTGGTTATTATTAGTATTTACTGTTGGTGTTTTTAACTCTTTTGTAGTTTAATTAAAACAAGGTTTAATAAGGCTTAACTTTTTAATTAAGTGACAGCCTGACTGAAAAGCTCAGTTGGCGGCTGAAAAGAAACAGGCGGCTGCCTTATTCCTTTCCAGCCGACTGGAAAGGCACGCAGTCCCTTCCTTTCTAGGACTGGGAAAAAAATGCGACCCGACATGCGCTGATGGCATTCCAGCCACTTTTCAGTCAGTCAGGCGGCTGCCTTATTCCTTTTCAGTCGGATGACCCGTTGCTTTTGTCGGGAAGGGACAGGCTATGTTGGCATTCCTTTTCAGGCTATGTCGGGACCCTTATAAAATAAATTTAAGTAGAACTTCTGATAGCTTGATTAGTAACATGGACGGACCTCTTTTCTGACAGACTGTCCTAGGGTATGTACATGACCTCTTGCTATGCTGGTACGTCAAAGACTTCCAAAGTTAATTTTTATTAAACCTTGTTTTAATTTTTATAAATTTAAAGTTTATAAAAATTAAATATATATAGGACATAATATGCCTTAATATAGCATAAGGTGCAACAGTAGGCTATTTAATTGTGCGAAAATTATAAATATAGCTGGTTAATGTTATTTTTCAAAAAATATATTGGGCTGGCCGGCTGGCCGTCACTTAATTTTAAAACTATAAAAACATTATTTTTTATAGGAAAGGCTGTCCATTGGAACAGGCAGTCAAAAATATGATCCATTATTAATATAAATAGGACTGATTTAAATATATTTCCATTTAAGGTGCTGCTCATTTTTACATAAACTACATTAATTACTTTTTAATAGAAAAAATTAGCCCCCGACAGTTAGGACAGTCCCGTGCCAGACTGTCCTAACTGAAAAGCAAAGCGACTGTCCTGACTGACTGCTAGCTCAGTCGAGACTGTCCTGACTGTCCTGACTGTCCTGACTGTCCTGACTGTCCTGACTGTCCTGACTGTCCTGACTGTCCTGACTGTCCTGACTGTCGGAAGGCTAATGAAAATAGTTTTAAAAATTAAAGTTTAACTCTGCTGGCGTCTATTATCAAAAATAGGACAAGTCTACTACTACCTAACGGTAGTTTGGTTTCAAAAAAAATTTTATTGGCCCATTTTCAATACATTCCCTAAGGAATTACAGTAAAAAATTTATTTACAATTACCTTAGGGACTGCCAGACAGGGCAGTATAAAACATATCCATCGGACTAAAATTACTTTTATAATTATTTTAAATAATTTTTTTATTTACTCTTTAAATTTTATTTATAATTAATTTTTAACCCTTTTCCATCTAATATTAAATATTAAAACTATGGAAGTTAACATTCTTGGACTTATTGCTACTGCTTTATTTATTCTTATTCCAACTTCTTTTTTACTAATTCTTTACGTTAAAACAGCTGCTACTCAAGAAGATTAATATTCTAAAGCAGTCCCCTTAAAGGATGCTTTTTTGGCTATGCCGGGTCAAAAGGCATAAGTTAATCACGACAGACACGTGTTACGTTTGCCTATCTTTATTGGGCAATCTATCACTTTTTATTTTATATATAGTGTTTTAACTACTAAAAAATTTAAAATACTATATATATAATATATAGATATAATACATTCAACTTTTACGTTCAGATCATCAAATTTTGGATTGAAAAAATAATAAATTATTATTTGGATTGTCAGTCCAGAAAAATATTGTAGTATTTTAAGCTTAAAATTATACTTTAATTATTTTTACTAAATTGTAAATTTTAAGAGCATTTAAATTAAAAAAATGTAGGACAGAACGTTTTTACTTTTTTTAGTCTTTGCTATTACAATACTCTATCTTACTTCAAAAAAAAGGATGAATTTAAAATTAAAACAATAAAATATAAAATATGGCAAAAAAAAGTATGATTCAACGTGAATTAAAACGTCAACGTTTAGTTATGAAATATGCAAAGAAAAGAGAAACATTAAAAAAACAAATAAAAGAAACATCATCATTAAAGGAAAAACTTATGTTACATAGAAAGTTACAACAATTACCTCGTAATAGTTCAAGTGTAAGATTGCATAATCGTTGTATGATAACTGGACGACCTAAAGGTTATTACCGTGATTTTGGTTTATCTAGACATGTTTTACGAGAAATGGCTCATCAAGGATTATTACCAGGTGTTCAAAAATCAAGCTGGTAATTTTATTTTAATTAGATTAAAATCCTATTAAAAATTAATAATTTGTTAAATAACGATTTAACAAATTATTAATTTTTAATCTGATTTTGCTTTTTTTTATATTTATGAAATATCATGCTGGCCAAAAATAATCGAGCGCTTTATAGCATAAATAGGGCTTACCATTGCTAGATATTTATCTTTCATGGTTATTTGTATTAATATTTGGTTTTAAAAAAAGATTTGAACTTATTATCAATACAGTCGTTCCCAAAGGGACTATTCTGATTGAGTGTTTTAGCAAAGCGACTGTTCTGACTGGAAAGGTATAAGGCAGCCGCCTGACTGAAAAGGAATAAGGCCGCCGCCCGACTGACTGAAAAGGGGCTATTCAATGCAGCTCAGTCGCGGAAGCATATTTAATTAATTTTTTTAGAAAAAGAGTCATCCAGAAAAAATTTAGGTTTTTTAATATAATATAAATATATAATAATTAAATAATTTATTTATTTTATTTTTTAAAGTGAAGTTTTTATAGTGAATTAATTAAATCTCTTAAATTTTTTTATTTAAGAGATTTAAATTTTAAAAAAGATTAAAAAACTCGGACTGGCTGTTCTTTATAATTGGACTGGCCGTTAGCTACTAATATAAGTTGTTAAATTTTTAACAACATATTAGTGATGATGCTCATTTTTTTATAGGACAATTGTATTGTCCTATAAAAAAGTTAACAATTTATTACTATTTTTGTTCTTTTTTTTAAATTGCCTAGTGGGTAAAAAACTATCTGTTATAAAAGAACAACATAAAAAACTAACGCTTACGTCTTATCTTTAAGGCGCTGTCCTGTTTCTTTTCCATAATCCAGCCAGTCAGTCAGTCAGTCAGTCAGTCAGTCAGTCAGTCAGTCAGTCAGTCAGTCAGTCAGTCAGTCAGTCAGTCCATGCAAGTGGCTGTTCTCTTCCTTTTGACTGACCCAGCAACGGGACTGCCGGGCTAAATATATTTTCCTTTTAAGGACAGACAAAAAAGTCCTGGGACTAAAGAAATAAATTAGAATACTATAAACCTTTATAATTTTAAGGTTATTTACTATTTAAATGAATTATATATGGACTACCTCAAATAAATTAAAAATACATCTCCTAAAGGAAATTGTAAGTCAGCCGGCTAACTGTAGATTAGTTGGGCTAGCTGCCAACCCAGTCCACTTAAAAGCAGAATCTTGTAAAAGTCAAAATAGCAGACTTCCGAGACTTCCGATTTTTATTGGGCAGGCTTTCGAAACTTCTGCTAAAAATAAGGAACATAAGCGTTTTTGGAATCAAACATTTGATAAAGGTCGTTTAAAAAATTTTGTTTTATGGTTTTTATTAAAATATGGAGAGCATAAAACAGTTAGATTAGTAGAGGAATTAAAAACGCTTGGTTTTCAATATGCTACAAAAGCAGGAATTTCTTTAGGTATTGAAGATTTAAAAATTCCGAAAAAAAAAAATACTTTAATTATGGAAGCTGAGCAACTTTCAGTAACCACAGTTAAACAATATAAACGAAATGAAATTACAGGAGTTGAACGATTTCAACGTTTAATTGATACTTGGCATAGAACTAGTGAAAGATTAAAACAGGAAGTTATTGAAAATTTCGAAACTACTGATATTTTAAACCCTGTATATATGATGGCTTTTTCTGGTGCTAGAGGTAATATATCTCAAGTTCGACAATTAGTTGGGATGCGTGGTTTAATGTCAAACCCGCAAGGACAGATTATTGATTTCCCAATTCGAAGTAATTTTCGTGAAGGTTTAACATTAACGGAATATATTATTTCAAGCTATGGTGCCAGAAAAGGTATTGTTGATACAGCATTACGTACAGCAAATGCTGGCTATTTGACACGTAGATTAGTTGATGTTGCCCAACATGTTATAATTTCTAATTTTGATTGTGGTACTAAACGCGGAATCTTTTTAACTGATATGAAAGAAGGAAATAAAACAATTTATTCTCTTCAAAACCGTTTAATCGGAAGGGTTTTAGCACGAGATGTTTTTAATCTGCAAAAAGTCAAAATAGCATCTAGAAACTTAGAAATATCATCAGATTTATCAAGTTCTTTATCTTCTATTTGGACGGCCAGTCGAACTCAAAAAGGGGGCGTTCCTTTTCAGGACAGCCAGCCAGTTAAAATTTTTGTTCGCTCAACTTTAACATGTCAAACAAAAAATCTCGTATGCCAATTATGTTATGGTTGGAGTTTAGCTCAAGGAAATTTAGTAGGGATTGGTGAAGCTGTTGGTGTTGTAGCAGCTCAATCTATTGGAGAACCAGGGACTCAATTAACAATGAGAACCTTTCATACTGGTGGTGTATTTTCTGGTGATGTTAGTGATCAAATAAGAGCACCTTTTAATGGCTTTGTTTTTTATGATAATCCAATTGCGGGAACTTTAATTCGTACACCAGAAGGTAAAATCGCATTTTTAACAAAAAATGAAGGTTCTTTTTCTGTTTTTTCTTATTTTCCTTCTGTTAAGTTGGGAGTTCCCCTTGATGGGCTGAACGACAAGTCAGCAGGCTTACCCGTTATAAAAGATATAAAAAAATACAAAATACCTTTTTATACATTACTTTTTTTTAAAAATGGAGAAAAAGTATTAGAAAAAGAAGTTATAGCACAAATATCATCAATTAATCGACAAAAGATTGCAACTGATCAAGCTGAATTTACAATAAATGCAGAACTTTCTGGTCAATTTTTTTCAAAATTACTAAATTTAAAGGAAAATAAAGTTGGACCTAAATTAAAAGGACAAGCACTCGCTCAACTAACAAGAGACTACCGAACTTCAAAAAATAATAAAGATAATCAAGACAATCCAAAACTTGGTTCTATAAAATCTAAGAAAGGTAACAAATCAGTATCGGAGAGTCAGTTAGCCATCACTAAAAAAAGTCAAAAACAAAGCCATCAAGAAGTTATTGTTGAACAATTTAACGAAAATATAGTTGATACTATATATGAAGCCTGGGGTTGGGGTTATGCTTGGGTTTTATCTGGAAAAATTTACCAATTACCTTTAGCTTCAACTTTTTTTCCAGTTATAGGAGATTTTGTTAATAACCAAACTTATATGAATAAAAATAGATTAACTTTGTCTTCGAGTTTTGGAAATTCTTTTAAGCTGAGTGTACCTTTAAACAAATTTTCTTTTAATACAAAAATTATTAAACAAATGCGCGTGCCTTTCCAATCGGTTAGTACTATCGGGGCTGTCGGGGGACTACCTGCAACCCAAAAGGAAGGGCATTCCTTTTCATCCCGACTTACAGTCAGTTCCGGACTGCGTGCCTTTTCAGTCAGTCCCGGAAATAATTCGTCGACTTTAAGAAAAGGTATTACAACATCCCCCATATCCGTTGGGTCTCCAGCAAGCTCGACTGCGTTGAAAATGAGTCGTAAAATATCTAAGTCTTACAAAAATAATATGTTAAATTCTTTAAATTCATTTAATAAAAAAAATTTAACTTTGTTAAAAACAGAAATAATTTCTTTTCAACTTTCAAAAATTATTTACAAAAAATTTGGTTATTTTTTAAAATTAAATGACTCTGCTAATTTTTCTATAAATAAGAGTAAAGTATCTGAGATGCCACAATCTCTAGAACACTCCAGCCAATCCAGAGTACAAAAAATTTATTCAAACATGGACAGCTATCCGGCTGGACTACCAGCCTGTCAACCGAGTGTATCTAAAACTTCTATACTTTCAACAGAGGACACTTTATTTTTATTTTCTTCATTAGAGGCAAAATCAAAAAAAAATTCAGATACAGCTGCTGGGCTAAATTTTAGTGGTCAAAATGGAAGCAACTTAGAACAATATAAAAATAATTTTGTTTATCCATCACGTTGGCTTTCATCTTTTGATGTTTTTTTAAATTGGTTTCCGAAACGTTTTTATACAAAAATAGGTGGCCTAATATTTATGGAACCTGTTTTCTTTGATACTTCACTTTCTAAAAAAGTACTTAATAACTTTTTTAAAGAAGATGATCTACGAATTGACCAAGGAAAAGTTGGAATAATGGCAGGTGGTGCAATCCAGTCCGAGATTTACAAGCAGTCCCTAAATACTAAAAATATCGGTACTCAATTATTAAAATCTCTTAAAAAAGAAATATTTACGCATAGAGGCCCCCCTTCCGACCGACTGTCAGTCCAGTCGGGACTTTCACTGGAAAGAAAAGGAAAAGGCGGCTGCCTTATTCCTTTCCAGCCGACTGAAAAGGCACGCAGTCCGCTTTTCAGACAGAACAGCCCCCTTACAAAGATAAGCCTGAATGGGGCATTTTCAAATATAGCTGGTTTGGCAAAAAAATATTCACCCAATTATAGTATTAAAAAATATTTTAAAAACAAAAAAATTAAAAATGTTTCTTCAATTTATATAGAAACGGACGGTCAGTCAGAAATTTTTAAGGGAAGCAGACACTTACAAAGTATTAATAGGATTGTTTTAAAGCAATCTACAAGCTCTACTGATGCTGATGCTAATCCACATGTCTGGACTGCCAATTCCAGACAGGCTCCCCCTCTAAACATAAAATTTTTTCCAACTTTTGTAAAACGTGATTTTTTAAAAAATAAATATAAATTGTTGAATCATTTTCAATCCAGCTCAAGCATAGGGGCTGTTCCGGCTGAAGAGCGACTGTCAGTTAAGCGACTGGCAGTCAGTCCAGTTAATGAGAATCAGCAGCCTATTCCTTCTATAGCTAAAGTATCTATTAATAAAGATTTAAATTTCTTCCAAAGGGGGGGGTTCTCCATAGATAATGATATTTCAAAAAATTTAATTTATGAACAATATCAGTCTAAACAATTAGGTACTGTTACTTATATTGGACGTTTACAAAGTTTTAACAAAAATAAAATAAAATCTGAACTTATTACATATGGTTTAAATTGGAAAAATCGATTTAAACTAAATTTTAATGAATTTAGTTCTGGAAGCAGCTCATTTAAAGCTGAATATTCTTTAAAATATCCTGTAAAAGAGTCCAGAGAATTAAAAAGCGATACAGTCGCTTCTGACAGACTAGCTGTTCAGTATAATAAATATATGGGCTATCAGAATAAAGTTGAAAATTTACAACGAATTTTTTGTATACCACAATCTTTTTTTAATTTTTCATTGGAAAAATTAATCTTAAACAATCAAGGATTACCTATAGATTATTTTGATACTTTAAGAAGTAACTGTCAGCAGCAGGGGACTGTCATTCAGCCGAAAGCCCCGAAAGATCATGCAGCAAGTGTATTTGATAAATTTGGCCCGACATCCGCTGAGACATCCGCACTGGACTGGCTGGCTGTTCAGTCGCTACGCTTTTCACTCAGTCTTAAGTTATATGAACGCTTACAGAGTGTTTATTTTAGTTCAAATAATTCGACCGCTTTCTGTCAAATCAATCGTCAAGGAAAAATCAAAATATTTAATTTAGGAGAAGGTTATTTTGATGGATATGTTAGTTGTTCAAATAAAAAAAATAAATTAGATGACTGGCTGAAAAGCGACCCGCGTTCCTTTCCATGCGAAAGCCCCGGCTGGACTGCCAGTCAGTCAGTCCATGAACACACATCAACAATCGGGTATTCAATAAAAAAAGAAGAAAAATATTTAAGAGTAGTAAAGAATAAACCAATTTCTTCTTTTAACAGCCCCCCCTTCCAGATATCACAAATATCTGGAGGAAATATACCAACTGGCTCGCAGTTAGCTATTCATCAGTCAGAATCTTATAATAATGAGAAACCAGAAAATATTAAGATGCAGTTAAAGTTTTTTTATGATAAAAATTTTGTAGAAAAACTTGGGTTGTCTTTTCAATCAGATGGCTTCAATGCAGTCCATAACGAATATTCAAAAAATAGTGACAGTCTCTTAAAGCAATTAAGAAAACGAATAAAAGTTAATAACTCTTTAGATATATCTAAATCATTTTCTTTATCAGGCTACAGCGGGTCGCTTAAAAGTTTTTCAAAAATTGTATCATTTCCTTATTTTCTAAATAAAAAAAGTACAGTTTTTTTAAATAAAAAAATTTTTACTACTACCTCTAGTTCTTTAGGAGCTAAAATAAAAAAAATAAAAAATAAAAGAAAGGTAAGCAAAACAGATCTTGAAACCTGCAATGTCGGGGATGTCGGGGATGTCGGGGATATCGGATTCAGACAGCCGCTAGGACACTTAAGTCATAAAAAAACTAGTTTAGATACCCTAGGACTGACAGTCCTAAATTTTAAAAATTCTAAAACAAGCCCTGCTTTATCTCTTTTACGCCGAGCGACTGGACTGAAAAGTGCACCGCGTGAAAAGGAACAGGCGGCTGCCTTATTCCTTTCCAGTCGAAACAGACGCCCTTCCTTTTCCAACGGCTGGACTGCCAGTCAGTCAGCCAAAGCTATTAAAAAAAAAAAACAACTAAGAAAAAATAAAAAATTAAATAAATTTAGCTTATTTAATTATTATTTTTATAGTTTATTTAATAAAAACATTAAAAAAAATAATAATTTATATAATTTAAGTAATTCATTAATAGAAAATAATTTTGCTGACTGTAAGTCAAGTACACTAAGCGATAGCCTCGATAGTCTCAATAGTCTCAACAGTCACTCGTCTAAGTTAAATGATTTTCAGTATAGACAATCTTCTGGACTGAAAACCGACTGGAAAGGCACGCCGCCTTCCTTTTCAAGTGCAGTCCCTACATGGGACAGTCAGTCGGAACCTACCATCTTCCCCTTTGAAACTTCACAGACATCCGTGGGAAAAGACTCATTTAACTATAATAATTTAAAAAAATTATTAAACAAAAATCATTTAAAGTTTATTTTTTTAAAAAATAAATTTTTGTGGATGCAGCTAAAGTTAAAAAATTCCGCTGAACGTAATATAAGTGGACTAGCTGGACAACCCCTTGGTAGCATTACTACAGTGCCAACAGCCAAAAAAATAAGCCACATAGTTAGTCAAAAAAATTTAAATAATTTTCTATCTAATATTTCAAAAATGAGTCAAACAATTCTTTT
>Ga0316218_1003173_pt1 | contig 13955 bp, 17 predicted proteins | sample TBH18003metaG_FD_203634 | JGI IMG/M metagenome (GOLD analysis project Ga0316218, IMG submission 203634) | Freshwater microbial communities from Trout Bog Lake, Wisconsin, USA - TBH18003 | ecosystem: Environmental > Aquatic > Freshwater > Lake > Hypolimnion/Profundal zone | place: USA: Wisconsin...
AAATAGCAGTAGAAGGTAAAAATTGTTTCAATCCACGCGCCCGCACGGGGCGCGACGACACCTTTGGACTAATGGACAAAGATGATTTAGTTTCAATCCACGCGCCCGCACGGGGCGCGACGGGATAAGATATGGCAGAAGGATTTGTAGACGTGTTTCAATCCACGCGCCCGCACGGGGCGCGACCAACCACACCAGCCTCAATATTCATAGCTGCCGAGTTTCAATCCACGCGCCCGCACGGGGCGCGACAAACCTGATCCGCTATCGTCCTCCATGCTGTCTGTTTCAATCCACGCGCCCGCACGGGGCGCGACATAAGTATGAGTTGCCGCCTGATGCGACAGATTGTTTCAATCCACGCGCCCGCACGGGGCGCGACATATAGATATCTGATTCACCTTTGGTGTCTGTAGTTTCAATCCACGCGCCCGCACGGGGCGCGACGTCGAGCGTTGGCGGAGCAGTACCGACACCACCGTTTCAATCCACGCGCCCGCACGGGGCGCGACCTTCAGAAATTAGGTCTCGATGACATACTTGACGTTTCAATCCACGCGCCCGCACGGGGCGCGACTTTTGGTTTTATGCAGCACAAACCGATAATGTGGTGTTTCAATCCACGCGCCCGCACGGGGCGCGACAATATCGGTAATTTGAAATTGACGGGTTGCTAGGTTTCAATCCACGCGCCCGCACGGGGCGCGACTCCTGAGCTTTTGGCTGATTGTCGGGAGTGACCCCGTTTCAATCCACGCGCCCGCACGGGGCGCGACGAAGCTCCTGAAATTCCTTAGCATTATGCTCATAGTTTCAATCCACGCGCCCGCACGGGGCGCGACCTCCTAAATGGGTGGTTGTTGCTTTGGTTAATGTTTCAATCCACGCGCCCGCACGGGGCGCGACAATAGTTTTTGAAAGTTGATTTCAATTGCAGAAAGTTTCAATCCACGCGCCCGCACGGGGCGCGACGGGATTCCACTTTCAACAGGATCGGCATGGAACGGTTTCAATCCACGCGCCCGCACGGGGCGCGACCATGAAGTTATAGTGAACACTTATGATCTGGGGGTTTCAATCCACGCGCCCGCACGGGGCGCGACTTTAGATTTCTGCAGAAACTACATCGAAAGCAGTTTCAATCCACGCGCCCGCACGGGGCGCGACCTTTTTGTTCTTCACAACGTAAAGACCAAAGATAGTTTCAATCCACGCGCCCGCACGGGGCGCGACTTTGCACCCTTAACAGTACCAAGATTTGTGGCATTGTTTCAATCCACGCGCCCGCACGGGGCGCGACTTTAAGACCTTGGAAAACAGTATAAAACTAATAAAGTTTCAATCCACGCGCCCGCACGGGGCGCGACCCTCCTAAATAGTAACTTCCATCAGGAAATTTAGTGTTTCAATCCACGCGCCCGCACGGGGCGCGACATAGCTTGTTTGCTGCTTTCTGGTCCTTCATGTTGTTTCAATCCACGCGCCCGCACGGGGCGCGACCAGGAGTCCCTGTATTAAGCCTTCCATATCAAAAGTTTCAATCCACGCGCCCGCACGGGGCGCGACCTGAATTACCAACGTCAGAAACATTGATGTCGTTGTTTCAATCCACGCGCCCGCACGGGGCGCGACTTTGTTTTGATTACCGGAACATCGGCATAAGCTTTGTTTCAATCCACGCGCCCGCACGGGGCGCGACCAGTCTGAGCGGCAGAGGTTATTTGCTTACCAAGTTTCAATCCACGCGCCCGCACGGGGCGCGACATCAATCGCTGAATTAAAAGGATTAGTAAAAGGAGTTTCAATCCACGCGCCCGCACGGGGCGCGACAAAGCTTTGACGTAAGTTACTATTCCAATAGACTGTTTCAATCCACGCGCCCGCACGGGGCGCGACTTCATTACTTTGCCTTGTAGGTTTCTGTGTAATGTTTCAATCCACGCGCCCGCACGGGGCGCGACCAGCTTTATTTTCGCCAAACATTAACCACCATCTGTTTCAATCCACGCGCCCGCACGGGGCGCGACAAATCAACATAATCAATAAAAGGTTTACCCCAACGTTTCAATCCACGCGCCCGCACGGGGCGCGACTCCTGGCCAGTTTGCAGAGTTGGGAGAAATTACTGTTTCAATCCACGCGCCCGCACGGGGCGCGACGGTGGGATTGGTAAGAGCGTCGAATACTTCAAGAGTTTCAATCCACGCGCCCGCACGGGGCGCGACTTGCCATTTAATTTGTTGATGGCTGTAAGGATTGTTTCAATCCACGCGCCCGCACGGGGCGCGACTCTGCAATTTCAGGCTGTGGCTCCTCAACGACCTGTTTCAATCCACGCGCCCGCACGGGGCGCGACTGAGGCTGCCCCCATCTCTGAGCGCTTAACCTGTGTTTCAATCCACGCGCCCGCACGGGGCGCGACCTCTTCATTATTCTTACCCAGTACCCATTTAGTGTTTCAATCCACGCGCCCGCACGGGGCGCGACCGCCTCCACTGTTTCAGAGCAGGTGATTTCAAGGTTTCAATCCACGCGCCCGCACGGGGCGCGACATTTGATAAAGTTTGTATACGATCATAGCCTCATGTTTCAATCCACGCGCCCGCACGGGGCGCGACCTCCGGCCAGATACTGGGAAAAAGATTCATTGATGTTTCAATCCACGCGCCCGCACGGGGCGCGACCCTCAAGATAGGCCTCAGATTTTTGCCCGGGCTGTTTCAATCCACGCGCCCGCACGGGGCGCGACTATATTTGGCCTTTCCATCCTTATAAAGCTCTGTTTCAATCCACGCGCCCGCACGGGGCGCGACATTCCAGTCAGTTGAACTAAGATAACCACTTGTTGTTTCAATCCACGCGCCCGCACGGGGCGCGACTGCGCTTCAAGATTAACCTCATTCATCATCTTCTGTTTCAATCCACGCGCCCGCACGGGGCGCGACTTTTAGGTAAAAACCACTAAACACAAAGATTTAAGTTTCAATCCACGCGCCCGCACGGGGCGCGACCAATACGGTCATGTAATAACGTTGGGTTAAGGCAGTTTCAATCCACGCGCCCGCACGGGGCGCGACCAGTTGCTGTAATAATGGTCGGAGCGTATTTGATGTTTCAATCCACGCGCCCGCACGGGGCGCGACCTCATACATTTCATCTGATTGATCTTCATTGAAAGTTTCAATCCACGCGCCCGCACGGGGCGCGACGTTGTGCTATTGCAAATAATGGAAGGAATAAAAGTTTCAATCCACGCGCCCGCACGGGGCGCGACTGCCAGGCACTACTGAGACGGAAATCAGAGCCCGGTTTCAATCCACGCGCCCGCACGGGGCGCGACCCCGATTATATCCGGGGATGCTTATTCCCGAAATGTTTCAATCCACGCGCCCGCACGGGGCGCGACATTCCCGGACTATGTATGACATCCCCAGATTCTGTTTCAATCCACGCGCCCGCACGGGGCGCGACGTCGTAACTGGTTCCCATATAAATACGAATTACACGTTTCAATCCACGCGCCCGCACGGGGCGCGACCAAGCAAGTGAATCTGAAAATTCACGTTATGCTCGTTTCAATCCACGCGCCCGCACGGGGCGCGACTTTAGCCTGGTAATCCAAAATCGTCTTATCTTTTGTTTCAATCCACGCGCCCGCACGGGGCGCGACCTCATCGATGACGGAGGTGATAACAGATGAGTTTGTTTCAATCCACGCGCCCGCACGGGGCGCGACTTTATTTTTCATGTTCTATAACATGTTTTAAAGCGTTTCAATCCACGCGCCCGCACGGGGCGCGACCTTGCCACCCCTCAATTGATCTCATAATGTCGTGTTTCAATCCACGCGCCCGCACGGGGCGCGACTCGCGAACCATATCAGGCGTCAAATCGCTGTTGTGTTTCAATCCACGCGCCCGCACGGGGCGCGACCAAATACGATCTTCCAAAGGCAACGGGAGCAGAGTTTCAATCCACGCGCCCGCACGGGGCGCGACACGTTGTTTCTATCTTTGGTCTTTACGTTGTGAAGTTTCAATCCACGCGCCCGCACGGGGCGCGACCCAATACAGCAGTCGGAACATGGGACACTAAGGCGTTTCAATCCACGCGCCCGCACGGGGCGCGACCACAAAGTCGAATAAAAACCTTTAAATAGTTGCTGTTTCAATCCACGCGCCCGCACGGGGCGCGACAAGCAAACATGGGTATCTATACCGTGACCTTCCTGTTTCAATCCACGCGCCCGCACGGGGCGCGACTTAAGACTCTTTTTAACTGCCCTAAGTGCTGCATGTTTCAATCCACGCGCCCGCACGGGGCGCGACGTATGATTGTTAAAATAACAATTATTAAAGTTCCGTTTCAATCCACGCGCCCGCACGGGGCGCGACTTTGGCAGGTCAATCCGAATTGCCTGTTCGACGGTGTTTCAATCCACGCGCCCGCACGGGGCGCGACTCCAAGGTCGATTTTTAATTGTGCAAGAGTCTGTTTCAATCCACGCGCCCGCACGGGGCGCGACCTACAGGCAATACCTTTATTACCGGAAGTATTGTTTCAATCCACGCGCCCGCACGGGGCGCGACCGTAGGGCCACTAAGTTAATATAAATCTGAAAGTTAAATACCATTTTCCGCGAAAGTGCAAATATTGTGGCTAAATTCCGGAAAGTGCAGATTTTTTCATCGCTAATAACCTGAAAATAAAGAGCCGCCGAAACCCCTCAATTTTGACGATCGCTTGGGGTTCGCGAACTAAATTATCATCGTATCTTCTGGATTGTAGGATGATTTGGCACCGGTATGTTTTATTCTCGATTTCCAGTTATCCCCCAACATATAATACCGGAGACTGTCCTTTTCCAAATCTATAATTGAATCCAACCGGTGTTTCAGCTCCGTAAACTGTGCCGGATCAACAAGACACTCAAAAACTGAATTCTGAACCCGCTGTCCAAAATTCACACACTGCTTGGCTACCCGACGTAACCGCTTCTTCCCCGAAGGTGTCATTGTCTCCACATCATAGGTAATTAAAACCATCATATTCTTCTACTTATTAAGAAAAACCGGATAACTATCCAAATCACCCCTCAGGTAACGCGCCAACAATAGAGCCTGACAATAGGGCAAAAGCCCAACGGGAACCATCACCTGAAGAAAAGGGTGCATAATCTCTTCCTGCTTCCGCTTTTGCCAGGCTGTTAACAGCTCTTTCCGGGTTTCATCATTCATGATTATTCCACCTGCCTCCCGTGAAATAAATCCCTTTTCATTGATTTGTTTCCTGTTAATAAGGGTAAGGACCAACCTGTCGGCAAGATATGGCCTGAATTCTTCCATCATATCGAGCGCAAGACTTTGTCTCCCCGGTCGGTCAGTGTGCAAAAATCCAACACAAGGATCGATCCCAACACTCTCTAACGCTGACCTGACCTCATGCGCTAATAATGTGTAAACAAATGACAACAGGGCATTGACATTGTCCATTGGGGGACGCCGGTTCCGCCCTTTAAAATAAAAGTCCCCCTTTTGGGCAATAATGAGATGATCAAAAACTCCAAAATAGGTATAGGCTGCCTCCCCCTCGATTCCTCTGAGAACATTATTGTCAATACACTTTAACACATGCTTTTGCTTTACACCCAACGTATTTATAGCTGCTTCAATAGCTGGGCTACTCGATTCGTTGGGATGATCGCGCAATGCCCGTTGTAAAACTGTCCTGCAATTTAAAATCTTCCCTGCAACAAAAATCCGGCTTATTTCGCCCGAAAAAAGAGGATCGTCTGCCAGACGGTATTGTTTTCTCCGTAATAATACATTCCCAGACACCGGACCCGAAACCCTACCAAGAAAATATCCGTTTTCAGATAAAAAACTGAGCCCAATATTCCGCTCAGCACACATGGCCATCAGCGATGGACTTGCTCCCAGGAATCCAAAACAGATGATCCCCTCAACATTATGGACCGGAATTCTGAAACGCTCATGGTTCTCCACTTTGATCACAATGTTTTCGCCGTCTTTACTCAGGTAAGAGCCGGGGGTCGTTACATACAAGGTATTGAGTAATTTACGCATAGTTATTGATCTTTTTCAAGTTCATTTCGCAAATAATCGGATGCTTTTATCCTGCCTGAAAGGTTCTGCGGCAGACAGATATCAACAAGAGAGCACGATTTGCAATGTGATTTATAAACGGGTAATGGCGTTATTCCATGATCAAACAGTTCATGCATTCGTCGTGCAAGGTCAAAAACTGTTTGGCGTAATTCGGGTGTGAAATCAACATGTACACGCCGGCGTGTTTCACCATAAAATAAGGAACCATCAGTGATTTCAATATTAAACATCTCCTCCAGGCAGATTGCCTGGGCGCAAACCTGTACTTCATCGCGATCATCGGGCTTTTGCTTCCCCCTCTTATATTCGACCGGATGCAATAACCACCTCCCCTCATAACCCTCAATAGGGACACCACCCTCAAGGGTATAGGTTAATTCAACAACATCTGCCCTTCCTGTAAGGCCAAGCTGACGACTGATCAATGGGAAAGCGCGGTAAGTGATTATTTTACCACGCTTATCGCTCTCCAGCGGGTCATCGACTCTTTCGTGAAGATGATTTCCTTCGGTTGTTTTTACATTTTCGGCCCATTGCTGCTCGACGTGAATCAGCGCCCATTGGCGTTCGCAAAAAGCAATGTGCTGAATACCTGAGAGCATTAAAAGATCTTCGTCGGAGTACATGTTTTATTTTATTACTTTTGTATTAACATCATCCCGATATGAAATAGCCATGATTGAGAAATCATAAATCGAAATGAATACTTACTCATGACTATTCCATGCGAATATAAAAAAACAAATTATTTACGCATGAAAGAGATAGTCTTTATAGTTGAAGAATCACAGGATGGCGGCTATTTTGCCCGGGCGGTAAATCAATCCATTATCACTCAGGGTGAAACCATGGAAGAACTCCGGAACATGATTTCGGATGCGGTACGTTGCCATTTTGAGGAAACTGAAATGCCGAAGCTGATACATCTTCAAAGATAGGGATTCATCAACTATTCCGAGTCCGACTCGGAGTCGGGCCCGGAATAATGGCTAAATTTGGATATCTTTCCACGCGTCAAAGCGGAAGTCATATCCGGCTCTCTACCCAGCAAAACGGACAACACCATATCACGATTCCCAACCACGATCCTCTAAAAATTGGAACCCTAAATGCCATACTCACCGAAGTGGCACAACATTTAGGTATTCCAAAACAGGAGTTTATAGCGCAGTTGTTCTAAAATCCATCAATTTGTTCAGGTTCCAAATCATTTAAATTTGATATTGAATACCCTCCATCGGGGTTTACCTTCAAGCTTTGATGAACTTTTGCAGATGAATGTTTTCCCGCTTTACAGCCATGATTCCACCAAATAACCTTTAAAACTTCCATACTCCCGGCAGGGCGAGCAGATGATTCATCATTTTCGAACAATTTGGGCAAAATTGATTTTATTACATCAGCATCTTCATTACTGAAACCTGTTCTTTCGGCTAACTGTGGATTAATACTTCCATAAAATACATAAATGCCCTTATCAATTCGATGTTTCATCCCCATAGTGTCGGAACTTTTCTTTCCATCGGCTGTAGTTTCACTATTTACACTTTTGGTAATTTGTATACTTTCAGAATGAATTGGCTCTATACTGAATGCTGAATGAACTGATACCGGGCCTCTTACGGGAATAGAAATACCTGTATCGCCACCAGGCTCACTTGTGTCTTCAACTTTATTCTTCTTTGAATTGGCTGATTTAAAAGCAAATACCTGCCCAAATGCTCTTACGTCAAACCACTGTTTGCAAGCAGTTTCTAGTGTCAGTTTGTCTTTTAATGCTTTGTCTGCTCTATCTTTTAAACTTTTAGCATCGTCAACCTTTCTTTCGTCGCACTGTACAAAAACAGAATATTTATAATTACCCATTTCGTCTTTGGCCTCCATCAACCGGTCACGGATTTTTCTTTTAATACAAACATCACTTATTTCGCCATAACCATCGTAATCTATACGTGGTCTGTTACCATTTAGTGGATCACCGTTAGGATTGGCTTTTGTAGAACGAATTATCACTGCAAAATCGATTTTGTTTTCTAAAGTTGTCATAATTATCAAGTATTATAAATTATTTTTTTCTGTTAGCATTTCAGATTCATTATTAGATTTTTTTGGTGCAAGGTCAAGACGTTGACAATGATAGCCCAAAAGATATGAACCGGACAAACGATCTTCTTTTTCATAATCTCCAGATTGGAATTTTTCGTGAATCTCATCCAACAGTTTTTTCATTTTGTAGAGAATATCCGGTCGATTGGCTTGCAATCTTGATTTATATGGTACTATGGCCGACTCAATATTTCGCCAGGTTTGGAATGGATAATCAGAAAAACGTTGCATTAATCTGGTAGCGGTCGTTTCTCTTGGTTCTTTTGCAATTCGGAGTGCCGTTTCTTCGATGTGTTCTGCCACGGCAAGCAGGCGTCCATACAGGTAATCTCTGTCGGTACGTTCGGTTTCTAAAGCCATATTGTATTGGTTTTTATTTGAATTGTTTGAATTTCTGATTGAATAACAACGATAAAGAGCACATGCCACACTCAGTGTTCTTTCCCATTCCCAATGGTCCATACCAATTTTATTTGATGCACGTTTAATAGCTGAATCTAACAAATCGGTTGGAACTTGTCTACCGTCGACAATACATGGTAAAAGTCTTTCGACTATAGAATTTAAAAACTTTGTCGGTTTTCCACTTTTATCATATACTGATTTTCGACCATAGCAGCCTTCAGCAATCAGCTTTGGATTAGGTGCAAATACCAATTGACCAGAATGTTTTATCTTTTTGTCCTTCGTATCCTGTAAAAACTCTAAAAAAAACCATGCCATTTGGGTATGCCACTTTTCGATACATTCCAGAAACTCAGAATTGGAAAGTTCCCGATAATAAGTAATCGCCAGCCTTCCAGGGACAGCCGAATCGAGACCCATAACAACTATTTTCGTTGCATCTTTAAGTTCTGCTTTATATCCTGCAATCTTTTTTGTGAGCTTTCTGGCAAATGTCTGCCCCGCATCAGAGTATGACAACTGGGTTACCTCAATTATCTTTTCTTCATCTGTTTCGTCAAAAAGAGAACGGCTATCTGCTAGTGGGTCTGGAGTTTCCGCTCCGGATACTGCCCAGGATACAATTACCTGACTCCCATTGACAAAACCTTGTCTTGATATTAACCACTTTAAAGCACTGTGAACTTTATGGGAAACTTCTTTACTTACACTACATGCCTGATTGTCTTCAATAAAACGACCACGAAATGTAAAACCAACCGTATCGTTTGCTGAAATTAGTTTTGCATTTGATGCATTGTCAAATATTCCTTTGGGATGGGTTCTAGCAATAGATTTAACATTACCTGACACCATGCAAACAGAATCTTCATGTTCTTTGTTTATGTTATATTTCACCCAACTATCCATTAAAATTTTGTTTTCCCAACATCTATTTTCTTCGATACCTGGGAACTCAACTTTCCAGCGAACAAATAAATCGGCAAGACTTACTATCTCATCTACCAAGTGTATTGAGAAAGCAGATAACAGATTATCTGGCTCTTTCAGCTTTTTCTTTTTTGGCAAGAATATCTTATCTCTCAAGACATCACCCAATAAATAACCTTTATGATTTAAGGCAAGCGACATCTTTGTGAAAAATGAATTTGAAGTTGCATTATCAGGATTAAGAATTTTATCAAAATCTTCCTCATTCAATGTCAGGTTGATCGCTTCCAAAAATGGATCTTTAATAAAATCCTCCATTATCAAACGTTCTATAAGATTCTCATTGCTTAAAAAATAAGAAATAGTCGCTAACATTGGTTCTTTGTCAGAATTTTTCAACCATTCTTCTTGTTGCTTACAATAGGATTCGTTGTAAGATTTACTTTTGTTTTTTAAGCGTTCCTTTATAATCTTTTCTTTCGAAATTCCCAATTCGCCAAGCATATCCAACCAACGATTTACATAGATTCCATAGTCTTTTGCGCAATATTGAATCTTATCACAAAGGGGGTGAGGACAATCATTTCCGGTTCGTGCTGCTGATTCCTCTGTGCAAGGAACAATTATCCTGTCTGTAATGAAAGAAGCATTGGAAAATTTACCCATCGAATCAATTGTAATTTCTAATGTAGATTTTTGAATTTGATGATATTGCGGTAATAATGGAATGTTGGATTTATTACCATTAATAGAAACAATGGACTCCTTTCCATAGCAATTTTCATAAGTGTTATAAAGTTCTTGTACCCAACTCATGGTTTGCTGTCCTCCAAGCCAGTTTGAAGAATAAGTTCTTCGTATTCTAATTCCACATTTTTGAAATCCAGGCTATCATTAAAGATCTTTGCTTTCATCGGCCTTACAAATTTACGGACAGGACATCGCTCCGGGTGATCAAACTCGATGATACCATTTTTCATTACAGGCCACCAAAGACGGGTTACCATTTCATCCTTACCTGTTTCGTCCGGGTAATCGAATCCATGAAACATTAAACCGTAGCTAAGTTCATCCACATCATCATAAGCACTAATGCCGTCACCAAAATTGCAGGGTTCAACATATCCCTGACAATCGCGGGTTCCAAGAAAAATATCCTGCCGTCCGCCCCGTTCAAGCATTCGTTGTGTAATCTGAAAATGCTTGCCGTCAATACGGTCTTTCGCAAGTTCCGGTCGATGATAGTTCCATTCAAAATGCGCCAAAACCTGATATTCAACACTTACTAAATAAGTATAGATGCAGAGGTCGTTAAAGGCAGTTTGCTTTTTACCAGATTCTTTTTCACTTGGATAAATCCCGCCTTCATTTAAAGGTTTGGTTCCTTTAGTTTGTGTGCGAATAGTTTTCATTATCCGTACTTTATCGATAAACCAAATAAGTGTAGGTTTCCAATAGATAGATTTGGCAACCCCTTTCAAAGCTTCATAGGTTGGAATGTGGTAAGAACATCGTTCCCCTCCCAGCTTAGTAATTGGGTCGGTGAAAAGGGCATACCGTCCCCAAACTTTAAATTGAATACTGTTTTTAGGTGTCTCCATATATTAAGAATTTAAAAATTCCATATCATTTACCTTTTCGGTGCTTAATCCAAAATCTTTATGATAATATTCTGCCTTCAATACTAAAACTCCAATTTCAGGCACTTCCTGTATTGCATGTTGTTCCTGAAGTTTTTTTATAATATTCGGAAATACATTAACGGTATAACGTTGTGCCTTCTTCAATAGTGAAAATTGCTGTTCTACCGCAAACTTTGAGAATAAATCGGCTATTATCTCCTTACCTGCTATCCCGTATGGTACAACAATTCCCTGCGTTGGTGCATCTATCGATTTGAATTTTTCGGCAGCAGCTTTAAAAGACTGGCGAAAATAAATATCTGGAAGCTTCGAATTTATTCTTTTATAAATTTCCACGGATAGCCCATTTGTACTTAAAAGCTCGAGCAAACTATCTTCCCGGCCAACATCAACAGGGTAGCTCATTTCATTGGCACGTTTATAAAAATAGTATTGAAAATACCTGTCCATGGTGGCCGGGTGAATAACTTCATTAGGGATTCCAGAATCAGTTATTTTCATTTCGCGTAATATCCTTTCACTAACTTCCTTTCCCTCTTTAATATCAACCAGAGAATCTATTGTTTCTTCAGCAGGATTAATTACAAACACTTTCCCAATATCTCTTAGCCCATTCCGGTTGCAACGCCCTGCTGCCTGTGCAATAGAATCGAGCCCGGCAACAAAGCGGATTACTGATCCAAAATCAACATCAACGCCAGCCTCAATAAGTTGGGTGCTAATACAAATAAGAGGTTCATTCCCTAATTTTTCCCGAATTTCTGTAAGTTTCTCCATTCGATGTGCGGGACACATGCTTGTACTTAAATGATAAACCGGATAATCAGTAATTCTTTGACAAGCGTTGTATATTGCTTGCGCATTTTTTTTTGTATTAACAATTACCAGGCAGCTTCCGCTATCGTTGGTTTGTTCAATTGCCAATGAGGCAATCTCATCCGTTTCCCAACCCTGCGGTTTTATTTTGTTTTCGACTTCAACCCGTTTTAAATCTGCAAAAAGGGTTTTAATATCAGGCATTATTTCATTGTCTTTGTCAAAGTTTATCCTGCCTTTGTTTTCGTCAACATTATTTAATAAAGGTTGGGTTGCAGTACATAAAACCACGCTGCTGTTGCAATGTCGGGTAAGATAGTTTACTGCATTACAAAACATGTGAACCGTTTTAATCGGTAGGGTTTGGATTTCATCAAAAACAATTACTGAATTGGCTAATTGGTGCATTCGTCGTGCACTGCGTGTTCCACCACCAAATAATGTTTCAAGCAATTGGACACTTGTTGTATAAATAATTGGAGCATCCCAGTTTTCGGTAAGTATTTTGTTTTTCCAATTCTGGATGTCAGGCATCAAGTTCGAATGATGCTCCAAAACGATGCGCCCTTCTTCACTTTTATCAATCTCGAGTATATCACGGACAACTTGTGCATTTTGGTCAATAATAGAGGTAAAGGGGATAACGTAAATTATCCGGTCGAGATTATGTTTTTGCGCATGATGAAGAGCAAAACGCAGACTTGCCAACGTTTTTCCTCCTCCAGTTGGAACTGTAAGTGTAAAAATACCTGTTTTGTCTGATGAACGATCAAAACATGCATTTGATATTAATTTTCGAAGATTATCAACTTTGGATTTATTGGGTTTGCTTTCAAATTCAATATATTTATCTTCTAACCTATTTAATAGTAATTCCCAACTTACATATTTCCCATTTTGCCTTTTCTTAACATCTGAAGGATTTTCAAAATTCGCAGTATCAAGCCTGTCGGCATCAATCAAGCAACTGTAAAGCATCCGAATCATTAAACCAGACTGAAAACGAACTAAAGTCTCATTCTTCTCAATTTGAGAAATCTTCTTTAATCCTTTAAGGATTCCCCCGAAGCATTCCGAATCATTCAGTAAAATTTTAATTTTTTCAATTGTTTCTGGTTCTGCCTTCCTCAATACCTCTCCCAAATGGGTTTTATGGTCAGCTTTTTCCATTCGTATGAAGAAGTTATTTTCTCCTTCGATGTTAAGGCAATCATTTAAGCCAGAATGGTGTGAAGTTATGCAAAGTGCAAATAGCTGAGCAACTATTTGCTCCTGCATTTTTTTATCTTTGGCAAAATTCCAAATGTATTGGGCTCCGGCAGTGGAATGATCAATTTTGCCTTTCAAACCTTGCGAATCAACATATTCGTCCCCATCCTGATTAATGAGGCCTGTTGCTGAACCTAAATAATTCTGAAACGCTTCGCTATATTTACCAAAATCATGCAATAGTCCTATTAATTCTCCTGCCTTTGCCATACCAAACTTTGAGGCATTAAGAGATGAAATAACAGACACATTTTCAAGATGGTTTTTAACAGATTGCTTATCATGATTATCCTTTCTGATATGAGCAATGAACTCTTTATTTAAAGCCATTATTGGGGTTGTTAAATGATTTAGATTCTAATTATCGGTAAAAGTATTTGCCTGGTATGCCAAAACAAGTCATACCGATACAATTTATATAATAAAATATGTTAATTCATTTTCTTTTTTTGAGAACTTAACAGACTAATTTTGCCTTACCAATTTAAAAACACGAATCAGTTAATCAGAAATAAATGCCTGAATGATGTAATTTAAGGATAAATAAGAATAAGGATTGTGAGGATACCCTAAGTTTCCAGAGATGGTTTAAATGGTGATCGAATGGACATATTTAAAAGCGGTTTAAGGTAGAAATAGAAAAAATAATTTGATGGGA
>Ga0316218_1003176_pt1 | contig 13949 bp, 13 predicted proteins | sample TBH18003metaG_FD_203634 | JGI IMG/M metagenome (GOLD analysis project Ga0316218, IMG submission 203634) | Freshwater microbial communities from Trout Bog Lake, Wisconsin, USA - TBH18003 | ecosystem: Environmental > Aquatic > Freshwater > Lake > Hypolimnion/Profundal zone | place: USA: Wisconsin...
GCGCGCGGCGGAGGGCGAGCTCGCCCGCACCATCCGCTCGATCCAGGGGGTCACCCAGGCCAAGGTGCTGCTGAACATCCCCAAGCGCGCCCTGTTCGAGCAGGACCAGGACGAACCCTCCGCCTCGGTGATGGTGGAGACGGGGGGCCGCAAGCTGAGTTCGGACCAGGTGCGGGCGATCCGCAACCTGGTGGCCGCGGCGACGCCGAACCTGAAGCCGACCCGGGTGGCGATCACCGACCAGACCGGCGCCATGCTGGCCGGGATGGATGACCCAGGCGCGGAAGGCGGCGCCGTCTCCGCCGAGCAGAACGACGTGGAGGAGCGGATCAAGCGCCAGGTCCGCGACCTGGTCGAGGGCGTGGTCGGGCCGGGCAAGGTGCGGGTGACCGTCGCCGCCGACCTGGACAAGAGCCGCGTCACCACCCAGGAGGAGAAGTTCGACCCCGATGGCCAGGTGGTCCGCTCCACTGCCACGGGCACCGACACCAACAAGGAGGACAAGCCCTCCGGCCTCGGGGGCGTGACGGCCTCGCAGAACATTCCGGGTGCCCAGAACACCAACGGCGCGCAGCAGCAGACCACGGCCTCCAACAAGTCCGAGGAAACCACCAACTACGAGATCTCCAAGTCGGTGAAGACCACGGTGGTCGAGCCGGGCCAGCTGAAGAAGCTGTCCGTGTCGGTGGCCGTCGACGGGATCACCCCGCCGGGCACCGGGGGCAAGCCGGGCCAGTACCAGGCCCGCTCCGCCGAGGAGATGCAGCGGATCGAGGCCCTGGTCCGCGCCGCCGTCGGCTTCGACGAGAAGCGCGGCGACCAGCTGCAGGTGGTCAATGTCCGCTTCGAACGGCCGGCAGATGCCCAGGGCACCGCCGCGGGCTTCAGCCTCGACAAGGGCGACATGATGCGCATTGCCGAGCTGGCGGTCATGGTCGTGGTCACCGGACTGCTGATGTTCTTCGTGGTGCGGCCGATGCTGCGCCCCGGCATCGTCGTGGGTCCGGGCGGGACGGCGACCCTGAACGGACGCCCGATGCAGCTGTCCGGGTCCGCCGGGGCCGACGGCATCACCCCGGCCACGGCCGTCGATGCGGGCGGCCAGCGGATCGCCATGGCCGACAATCAGTTCGATCAGCGCATCGATATCGCCAAGATCGAAGGCCAGGTTAAGGTTTCATCGGTCAAGAAGGTCTCCGAATTCATCGAAAACCACCCGGAGGAATCCATCTCGATCCTCCGCAGCTGGCTGCATGAGGGCTGATGGCGGCGGTTCGTAAAAAGGCGGCGATCGACGACGCCAGCAAGCTGTCCGGGGTGGAAAAGGCCGCCGTGGTGCTGCTGGCGCTGGGGGAGGATCATGCCGGCCTGTGGGAGGCCCTGGACGACGAGGAGATCAAGGAGATCTCCCAGGCGATGTCGAGCCTCGGCACCGTGTCCTCGTCGGTGGTGGAATCCCTCTTGGTGGAGTTCGTCTCCGGCATGTCGTCCACCGGGGCGATCATGGGCTCCTTCGAGCAGACCCAGCGCCTGCTGACCGCCTTCCTCCCGCCGGAGAAGGTCGAGCACCTGATGGAGGAGATCCGCGGTCCGGCGGGTCGCACCATGTGGGACAAGCTCGGCAATGTGAACGAGGCGGTGCTCGCCAACTATCTGAAGAACGAATACCCGCAGACGGTCGCCGTGGTGCTGTCCAAGATCAAGGCGGAGCACGCCAGCCGGGTCCTGTCCGCCCTGCCCGAGGACTTCGCCCTGGAATGCGTGACCCGGATGCTGCGCATGGAGCCGGTGCAGCGGGACATCCTCGACAAGATCGAGCAGACCCTGCGCACGGAGTTCATGTCCAACCTGGCCCGAACCTCCAAGCGCGACAGCCACGAGATGATGGCGGACATCTTCAACAATTTCGACCGCCAGACCGAGAGCCGCTTCATCGCCGCCCTGGAGGAGCGCAACCGCGAGTCCGCCGAGCGCATCCGGGCCCTGATGTTCGTGTTCGAGGACCTGTCCAAGCTCGATCCCGGCGGGGTCCAGACCCTGCTGCGGGCGGTGGAGAAGGACCAGCTGGGCTTGGCCCTGAAGGGGGCCTCCGACACCCTGCGGGAGATGTTCTTCTCCAACATGAGCGAACGCGCGGCCAAGATCATGCGCGAGGACATGGAGAGCATGGGGCCTGTCCGCCTGAAGGATGTGGACCAGGCGCAGATGGCCATGGTGCAGGTGGCCAAGGACCTGGCGGCCAAGGGCGAGATCATGCTGGCCGGCTCCGGCGGCGATGACGAGCTGATCTACTGACATGACCCAGGACACCCCCACCCAGCCCCCGCCCACCAAGTTCATGTTCGACACGGTGTTCGACAACGGCGCCGTCGTGCCGTCGACCCGCGCCAAGCGCCACTTCACCGCCGAGGACGTGGAACAGGCCCGCGCCGAGGGCCGGGCCGAGGGGGAACGGTCCGCCGTCGCCCTGGCAGAGGCCGACATGGCCGCCACCCTCGACGACATCTCCGCGACCCTGCGCCAGGCCATCGGCGCCCTGGCCGCCCTGGCGCACGAGCATCGCCGGGCCAGTGCGGACCTGTCCCTGGCCTGTGCCCGCAGGATCGCCGACGCGGCGCTGGATCACTTCCCCCAGGCCCCGGTGGAGGCGGCGCTGGCCGCCCTGTCGCAGGAGCTGGCGGCGGAGCCCCGCCTTCTGGTCCGCGCCCCGGCGGCGGAGGCGGAGCGCCTGGCCGAGCTGCTGACCGCCACGGCGGAGCGGATCGGCCTCACCTGCCAGATCGTGGTGCGGACCGACCCGACCCTGCCCCGGGCCGCCTTCGGCTTCGACTGGGGTGACGGCAAGGCCCAGTTCGATCCGGTCGCGGCCGAGGCGGCCGTGGCCGAAGCCCTCGCCACCGCGCTTGCGGCCGAGGGTCTGCACGGTGAACCGATTGTCCTGGAACAGGTGTCCTGACCATGAGCGACGAGACCCTCAATCTGGAACAGTTCAACGCCCCGGCGGTGCAGCCGCCGGCGGAGGACTTCGAGGAAAAGACCGCCCACGACCTGGCCCCGGTGTTCGACGTGCCGGTGCAGATCTCCGCGGTGATCGGCAAGACCACCATGTCCGTGGCCGAGCTCCTCAAGCTCAACCAGGGCAGCGTGCTGGAGCTGGACCGCAAGGTCGGCGAGGCCATCGACATCTATGTGAACAACCGCCTGGTGGCCCGGGGCGAGGTCGTCGTCGTCGACGAGCGCCTGGGCGTGACCATGACGGAAATCATCAAGGACGGCGACACCAACGCCTGATCGGGCGTCGGCGGTCTGAGAGAGGCAAGGAGAACGGATCATGCGGCTTCTGGTAGTCGGCCGGCTGAACGGACAGCTGGCAGCGGCGGTGAAGATGGCCATGTCCACGGGGGCCAAGGTCGCCCACGTCGAGACCATCGTCCAGGCGACCCACGCCCTGCGCGCAGGCCAGGGGGCGGACCTGATGATGGTGGACTATGACCTCGACATTGCGGGCCTGATCCTGGCCAACGATGCGGAGCGGATCTTCTGCCCGGTGGTGGCCTGCGGCGTCGCCGCCGATCCCCAGCGGGCGGCGGATGCCATCCGGGCCGGGGCCAAGGAATTCATCCCCCTGCCGCCGGATCCGGAGCTGATCGCCGCGGTGCTGGCGGCGGTCTCCAACGACCAGCGGCCCCTGGTCACCCGCGACCCGTCCATGGAGCAGGTGATCAAGCTGGCGGACCAGGTGGCACCGTCCGAGGCCTCCATCCTGATCACCGGCGAGAGCGGGGTCGGCAAGGAGGTGATGGCCCGCTACATCCACCAGAAGTCCCGCCGCGCCGACAAGCCGTTCATCTCGGTCAACTGCGCCGCCATTCCGGACAACCTGCTGGAATCCGAGCTGTTCGGCCACGAGAAGGGGGCCTTCACCGGTGCCGTGGCCCGGCGCATCGGCAAGTTCGAGGAGGCCGACGGCGGCACCCTTCTGCTGGACGAGATCTCGGAGATGGACGCCCGGCTTCAGGCCAAGCTGCTCCGCGCCATCCAGGAGCGGGAGATCGACCGGGTCGGCGGCCAGAAGCCGGTGAAGGTGAACATCCGCATCCTCGCCACCTCCAACCGGGATCTCGCCCAGGCGGTGAAGGAGGGATCTTTCCGCGAGGACCTGCTCTATCGCCTCAACGTCGTGAACCTGCGCCTGCCCGCCCTGCGGGAACGCCCGGCGGACATCCTGGCGCTCGCCGAGCACTTCGCCAAGAAGTACGCCGCCGCAAACGGGGTGGCAGAGCGTCCCCTGGCCCCCACCACAAGGGAGCGCCTGCGCCAGCACACCTGGCCGGGGAACGTGCGGGAGCTGGAGAACGCCATGCACCGCGCCGTGCTGCTGGCCATCGGCCCGGAGATCGACGAGGCCGCCATCCGCCTGCCGGACGGCCAGCCCCTGTCCGCCGTCGCCCACGACCCGGCGGCGGAGGCGGCCCAGCGCGCGGCCCTGGCGTCGAGCCAGGTGGGGGACCTCAGCACCCGCGGCCTGGTCGGCCAGACCGTGGCCCAGGTGGAGCAGCAGCTGATCATCGACACGCTTGAGCACTGCTTCGGCAACCGGACCCATGCCGCCAACATCCTCGGCATCTCCATCCGGACCCTGCGCAACAAGCTGAAGGAATATGCCGAGGCCGGCGTGAACGTGCCCGCGCCCCAGGGCTCGGGCGTCTACGCCGCCTGATGCCCTCTCCGGAGTAGATCCCCTTGGCCGGCGCCGTCGCCCCGTCACCCCTGCGTCTCACGCCCCAGCTGATGCTCAGCTGGCTGGCGCGCGGCGACGTGGCCATGGCACTGGGCGTCATGGGCATCGTGCTGCTGCTGGTGCTGCCCATCGCGGCGCCGATCATCGACGTGCTCCTGTCCCTGTCCCTGATGAGCGCCGTGCTCATCCTGATGACGGCGCTGCTGATCAAGAAGCCGCTGGAGTTCACGGCCTTTCCCACCGTGCTGCTGGTGGCGACCCTCTATCGTCTCGGCCTGAACATCGCCTCCACCCGCCTGATCCTGACCCACGGGCACGAGGGAGGCGACCCGGCGGGCATGATCATCCAGGGCTTCGGCACCCTGATGATGGGCGGCAACTATGTGATCGGGGTGGTGGTGTTCATCATCCTGGTGATCGTCAACTTCGTGGTGATCACCAAGGGCTCCACCCGCATCGCCGAGGTGGCGGCGCGCTTCACCCTCGATTCCATGCCCGGCAAGCAGATGGCCATCGATGCCGACCTGTCCTCGGGCCTGATCGACGACAAGGAGGCCAAGCGCCGCCGCAAGGACCTGGAGCAGGAGTCCCAGTTCTTCGGGGCCATGGACGGTGCCTCCAAGTTCGTGCGCGGCGACGCCATGGCCGGGATCATCATCACCGCCATCAACGTCATCGGCGGCATGCTGATCGGGGTGGTGCAGCACCATGTGAGCTTCCAGACCGCGGCGTCGAGCTACACGGTCCTGTCCATCGGCGAGGGCCTGGTCAGCCAGGTGCCGGCCCTGGTCATCTCCATCGCCGCGGGCCTGCTGGTCTCCAAGTCCGGGGTGGAGGGGTCTGCGGACAAGGCGCTGACCGTGCAGCTGGCCCGCAACCCGGTGAGCATGGGCATCGTCTCCGGCTCGGCAGGCGTGCTGGGCCTGATCCCGGGCATGCCGATCCTGCCCTTTGCCGTGATCGCCGTGGGCGCGGGGGTGATCGCCTGGCGCGCCGCCACGGTGAAGCCCCCGCCCGAGCCGGTGGAGGCCAAGCCCGCCGAGGACACGGAGGAGCCCATCGCCACGGCTCTGGCCATGGACGATGTGAAGATCGAGCTGGGCTACGGCCTGCTGGGCCTGATCAACGACGTGGACGGGCGCAAGCTGACGGACCAGATCCGGGCGCTCCGCCGGACCTTGGCCTCCGAATACGGCTTCGTCATGCCCAGCGTGCGCATCCTCGACAACATGCGCCTGCCGACGGAGGGCTATTCCATCCGCATCCGCGAGATGGAGGCCGGGTCCGGCGAGGTGAAGATCGGCTCGATCATGGCCATGGACCCAAGGGGCCAGCAGGTGGACCTGCCCGGCCAGCACGTCCGTGAACCAGCCTTCGGCCTGCCCGCCACCTGGATCGACGACAGCCTGCGGGAGGAGGCGACCTTCCGCGGCTATACCATTGTCGACCCGGCCACGGTGCTGACCACCCACCTGACGGAGATCCTGAAGGACTCCATGCCCGAGCTCCTCTCCTACGCCGAGGTGACCAAGCTGCTCCGCGACCTGCCGGCGGAGCAGAAGAAGCTGGCCGACGACCTGGTGCCGTCCCAGGTCTCCGCCTCCACTGTGCAGCGGGTGCTGCAATCCCTGCTGAAGGAGCGGGTCTCCATCCGCGACCTGCCCACCATCCTCGAGGGGATCGGCGAGGCGGCGGGGTCGAATTCCGGCCTGACCTCCATTGTCGAGCATGTCCGCGCCCGGCTGGCCAAGCAGCTGTGCTGGCAGCACCGCACCGACGACGGGGCCGTGCCGATCATCACCCTGACCCCGGACTGGGAGCAGACCTTCGCCGAGGCCATTGTCGGCCAGGGGGATGACCGGCAGCTGGCGCTCGCCCCCTCCCGGCTGCAGGCCTTCATCCAGGCCGTGCGCGATGCCTTCGACGCCGCCGCGCAGCAGGGGGAGACGCCGGTCCTGCTGACCAGCGCCGGCATCCGGCCCTATGTCCGCTCGATCATCGAGCGGGTGCGCAACCACACCACCGTCCTCAGCCAGAACGAGATCCATCCCCGGGCCCGGCTGAAGACCCTGGGCCAGATCTAGGGCTGGGATCGCGCCGCATACGGATTTTCGGGCTTTGCGGCGCGCCATGTTGCGCTAACCTCGGACGATCGTTCCCTCCAGCCTGTCCGAGCGTCCATGGCTTCAGACATCGCCGCCGTCCCCGACAGTACCCCCCGCGGGGCCCAGGTGTTCTTCGACCGGCGGGAGCTGGACGCCATCCTGCGGGTCTACGGGCGGATGGTGGCGGCGGGGGAGTGGCGAGACTATGCCATCGGCGGCGGCCGGGAGGCGGCGGTGTTCGCGATCTTCCGTCGGACGTCCGAGGCCCCCGCCTATCGCATCGAGAAGCGCCCGGAGCTGGCCCGCAAACAGGGGGCCTTCGCCGTGATCGGCCAGGGGGACGTGGTGATGCGCCGGGGGCACGAGCTCGCCCAGGTGCTGAAGGTGTTCGACAGCCGGAAGTTCCGGGTGGTTGATTAGGGGGGGATTGCTTGCGGGGGGTTCCCGGGTCAAGCCCGGGAATGACAAATTATTTAAATTTTACAATATTTTACAGTCATTCCCGGCCTTGAGCCGGGAACCTCGTTCCGGCACACCCTACCGACTCCCCCCCGGCACCCAAAGCACATCCCCCGCCGCGCGGTTGGCATGGCGCGACGCCACGAACAGGAAGTCCGACAGGCGGTTCAGGTAGCGGAGAGCGTCGGCGGACACGATCTCCCCCTCCACCCGGGACAGGGCGACGAGCTTGCGCTCCGCCCGGCGGCAGACGGTGCGCGCCAGGTGCAGGTGCGTGGCCGTCGCCGTCCCCGCCGGCAGGACAAACGAGGTCAGCTGCGACAACGGCCCGTTCAGCGCGTCGATGTCCGCCTCCAGCCGCGCCACCTGTGACGCCACGATGCGCAGGGCGGTCCATTCCAGGGTCCGCCCCGCCCGCTCCGGCGTGGCCAGGTCCGCGCCGAGGTCGAACAGCTCGTTCTGGATGCGGGCGAGGATGGCGTCGAGCGCCGGATCGTCCGCCGTGTGCAGGCGCACGAGGCCGAGGCAGGCATTGGTCTCGTCCACGTCCCCGTAGGCTTCCACCCGGGGGTCGTCCTTGGGCGTGGTCTCCCCCGTGGCCAGCCGCGTCTCCCCCCCGTCGCCGGTGCGGGTATAGATGCGATTGAGGGTGACCATCAGCCGTGCGTGGCCTTGTACCAGAAGCCGATGATCAGCAGGACGATGGCCACGGCCTGGGTCTTCACCCGCCACTGCATGAAGCGGTTGGAGTTGGCCTGGGCATATTCCCCGCCCCGGGCCATGGCCACCAGGCCCATGAACAGGGACCCCAGCACCGCCAGCATGGCCAGCGCGATCAGAATGTCGATGAAGATGCCCATGTCGGTCCCGTTCGTCCGGCGCCTTGTGCGTTGAGCCCCTTACCTAGGGCGGATGGTCCCCTCCTGCCAGTGGCGGCAGGTCAGGCGTTGCGGCCGTCCTCCAGCAGGCGCCTGGCGATCACCTGGGCCTGGATCTCGCCGGCCCCCTCGAAGATGTTGAGGATGCGGGCGTCGCACAGGATGCGGCTGATGGGATATTCCAGGGCGAAGCCGTTGCCCCCGTGGATCTGCACGGCATTGTCCGCCGCCGCCCAGGCCACCCGGGCGGCCAGCAGCTTGGCCATGCCGGCCTCGAGGTCGCAGCGTCGGCCCTGGTCCTTTTCCCCGGCGGCGAAATAGGTCAGCTGCCGCACGCCCATCAGCTCCGCCGCCATCATGGCGATCTTGTTGTGCACCCGGGGGAAGGCGAAGATCGGCCCGCCGAACTGGTGGCGGGTGAGGGCATAGGACAGCCCCGCCTCCATCGCCGCCTGGGCCACGCCCACGGCGCGGGCGGCGGTCTGGATCCGCGCACTCTCGAAGGTGGCCATCAGCTGCTTGAAGCCCTGGCCCTCCACCCCGCCCAGAAGGTTGGCCTTGGGCACGGAGAAGCCGTCGAAGCCGATCTCGTATTCCTTCATGCCGCGATAGCCCAGCACCTCGATCTCGCCGCCGCTCATGCCCTTGGCCGGGAAGGGGGTCGCGTCATCGCCCCTCGGCTTTTCCGCCAGGAACATGGACAGGCCGCGATAGTCGGTGGTCGCCGGGTCGGTCCGGGCCAGCAGGGTCATCACGTCCGCCCGGGCCCCATGGGTGATCCAGGTCTTGCCGCCCTGGACGATGTAGCTGTCCCCCGAGAGCGTCGCCCGGGTGCGCAGAGACCCCAGGTCCGAGCCGGTATTGGGCTCGGTGAACACCGCGGTGGGCAGGGTCTCGGCCGAGGCGATCCGCGGCAGCCAGTGGGCCTTCTGGTCGTCGGTCCCGCCCAGCATGATCAGCTCCGCCGCGATCTCCGAGCGGGTGCCGAGCGAGCCGACGCCGATATAGCCGCGGCTCAGCACCTCGGACACGACGCACATGGCCGTCTTGCCGAGGCCCGAGCCGCCGTATTGCTCCGGGATGGTCAGGCCGAACACGCCCAGCTGGCCCAGCTCCTTCACCAGTTCCAGGGGGATCAGCTGGTCCTTCAGGTGCCACTCATGGGCGAAGGGGACGACCTTTTCCTCGGCAAAGGCGTGGAACTGGTCGCGGATCATAGTCAGGGTCTCGTCCAGACCCGCCTCTTCCACCGAGGGCTTGCCCTGGGCGGCGGCCACGTGGTCGGCCAGCGCCGTCTTGTCCGCCTGGGTGGCCAGGGCGCGCCAGGCCCGGGCCAGGTCGAAGGCGAGGGTCAGGCCGAAATCATCCGGCCGGACCACCTCCCCCTGGTTCATTGGAATGCCACCGGCCAGCTGGGCCGAATATTCGGCGAACAGGATGCGGGTCAGCAGGTCTTCCGTCGCGCCGAACAGGCCCGCCGCCAGCAGCCGCTCCCGCCAGGCCCCCACCTGCCGGAACAGCTCCGTATAGGTGGCGACCCAGGCCAGGCCGTGGACCACGTGCTGTTCCCGGTCCAGGGCCAGGCGGTCCAGGCGGCCGTTGACGGAGGTCAGCGCCCGGGCCTGCGCCGTCGCGGCGCGCAGATAGTCCTCCGCCCAGCTTGTGGTCCTCTGGATCAGGCTTCCGAGATCGGCGTCAGCGGACGTGACAGGGTCAGCGGCAGCAAGGGTCATGGCATGTCCTTCGGCGGGGGAGCGCAGCGGGAACTATAGGGTCTGGCGGATCGCGGACAAGATGAACGACGGCCAAGGCCCTCTTCGTCGCCCGTTTCCACCGGTGTCAGACGGATTCGTCGACGATCTCGACGCCGTTGCTCAGGTCTTCGCAGAACTTGACGGTGGCCAGGGCCACCTTCACCCGCTCCCGGTCCACGGTGACCAGATGATAGCTGTCCTCGAGGTACAGCTTGCGCACCGGCCCCGACACCATGCGCGCGATCTTATCGGCGTTGCGGATGTGGGTGATGTCGTCCTCGGTGGCATGCACGATCAGCACCGGCGCCTTGACCTTCGGCAGGTCGCGGACGACGCGCTTCACCAGTTCCAGGTTCTCGAACAGGCTGATGCCGGGGGTGGTGGGCAGGCCCACATCCTTCACATTGTCGGAGAACAGCATCTCCGCCACCCGGGCCCGCAGGCGCTCGTCCTTGATGCCGTAGGGCGGGTGCTCCTTGAAGCGGATCCGGTTCAGGAACGGGATGTGCCGACCATAGGGCAGCAGCATGATGGCCGGGTTCACCGACCAGCCGTCATACTTGATGGTGGCCGCCAGGCAGATCACCCCGGCCACCCGGTCCGGATGCTTCGCCGCCAGCCCCAGCGCGATGACCGCGCCCACGGACAGGCCGCCGACAATGGCCTTCTCCCCGTTGGCGGTCAGGCGCAGGAGTTCCTCCTCCGCCCCGCCCAGCCAGTCGCGCCAGCCGGTCTTGATCAGGGTTTCCTCGTCCACCCCGTGACCGGGCAGCAGCGGCGTCTCCACGGTGAAGCCGGAGCGGCGCAGGGTGCGGGCGATCGACTGCATCTCGGCGGGGACGCCGGTCAGGCCGTGGATCAGCAGCACAGGGTGTCGGGTGGTCATCTGGGGGCGTTCCGGAACGGGGGCCGTCCGCCGCACATCCGGTGACCGGACGGGGGCGGGGGCTCAGGCAGGCGGGGACTCAGGCAGGCGGCAGGGACTCAGGCGATCCGCTGGTTCGCCGCCGGGGCCATCACTTCCAGTTCCGGCAACAGGGCGCGGACCGTGGCGAAGGTCTCGAACGGGATCGAGGGCAGGCCGCGGCGGTTGCGGCTGTCCAGCAGCCAGCCCTTGGCGAACACCACGTCGCAGACATCTGAGACGCAGGCGTCGGACCGGCCGTCGCCGATGTGCACCCGGCGGGTCTGCCCGGCCACGATGGAGCACTTGCACACGCCCGAGCCGCAATTGGGGCCCGAATGCGGGAAGCGCACGGACCAGCGGTCGTCACCCACATGGATCAGCCGGTTGGCGACGATGGGCACGCCCCGCAGGCCCATCCGGGCCAGAACCCGGCGGACCACCCAGTCGAAGCCGTCGGACACCACGCTGACGGGGGCGCCCAGCTTCAGGCAGTCGGCAAAGAACGGGGCCACGTCCTCGTCCACGGCAATCTCGTCGATGAAGGCGTCGAGCTCCACCGGCGTCACGCGCAGGAACTGGGCCTGCTGGGCCAGGCATTCCCGCGAGCCGATCTTGCCCGCCGCCCATTCGGCCTCGACGTCCGTCCACTGGGGCAGGGCAAACTGCTCGAGGATCGCATCCACCGTGTCGGAGCGGGTGATGGTTCCGTCAAAATCGCAGGAGATCGAAAGGGTCATGAAAGGGCGCACACGCGGAAACCGGGAACAGGGACTGCGCTGTATAAACCATGAGCCCGCGGGGCAGCCTTGCGTGGACTTGTCTTCCGCGCAAACTGTGTGGCCGAAATGTGGCGAAAATGGCCTGAAATGTGGCCGAAGTTGGCGTCGACGCCTCGGGCCATCAGACCCGGCGGGCGATCAGGGCCGAGTTAAGTCCGCCAAATGCAAAGGAATTCGAGATCACGGCGTCGAACCGGCGCTCTTCCCGCTCCCAGGCCAGGGGGGCCTCCGCCTCCGGGTCCGGGCCCAGGCTGTTAAGGATGGCGGGCACGATCCCGGCATTCATGGCCTGGATGGCGGTCACCAGTTCCAGGGCCCCGCCGCCGCCGATCAGGTGGCCGTGGGAGGACTTGGTGGCCATGACCCGGTTCTGCGCCAGGTGGTCGCCATAGACGTTGCGAAGGGCCGCGGATTCGATCTTGTCGTTCAGGGGCGTGCCGGTCCCGTGGCTGGAGACGAGGATGGGCGCGTCCAGGGGCAGCCCGGCATCGGCATGGGCGGCCTTGATCGCCGCTTCGGCCCCGCGGCCATGGGGCGCGGTGATGTGGTGGGCGTCGGAGGTGGCCCCATAGCCCGCCAGTTCGGCAAAGATGTGCGCGCCCCGGGCCCTGGCGTGCTCGTAGTCCTCCAGCACCAGGGCCGCGGCCCCTTCTCCCAGCACCATGCCCCGGCGCTGGATGGAGAACGGCCGGCAGGTGTCGTCGGACATGGCCTGCAGGGCGATCCAGCCCTTCCACGAGCCATAGGTGAGGGCGGCTTCCGAGCCGCCCACCACGGCCACCTGGCTCCGGCCGGAGCGGATCATCCACATGCCCTCGCCGATGGCATGGCCGGAGGAGGCGCAGGCCGAGGCGATGGTGAAGGCCGGGCCCTGCACCCCGTAGATCATGGACAGGTGGCTCACCGGCGCCGAGATCATCTGCTTGGGAATGGACAGGGGATGGACGTTGGTGGCGCCCTTCAGGAAGCTGCGGGCATAGCTGTCCTCGATGGTCTGGTTGCCGCCGGAGCCGCAGCCCCAGATCATGGCCGTCCGATGCTCCAGCACCGGATGGCCGATCAGGCCCGCTGTCTCCATGGCCTCGTGCCCGGCGATCACGGCAAAGGCGGCGAAGGGGTCGAGATGGGCGAGGGGCCGGGGCCCCGTGCGGGTCTCCAGCGCCTTGGTGTCCAGGGGGACGCAGACGGCGGCGGGGCCGGAATAGGTGTGGATCTCGCTGTCCCCCACCCGGCGCTCGATCCGGGTGATGCCGCCGCGGCCCTGGTCAAGGGCCGACCAGGTGGCGTCCAGCCCCTGACCCAGCGCCGAGACGGCGCCCATGCCGGTGATGACGACGCGACGGTGGGTCACTTGCAGGTCCTCGACTGGGAAGAGATCAGGGTCGCGGCCGGATCAGCCGGCGGCGGCCTGGGGATCGGCCTTGGCCTGAACCACGGCGATGAAATCGGCCAGGGTCTTGGTCTCGGCCACATCGTTCTGCTCGATGATCACGCCGAACTTGTCCTCCAGGGCGAACATCACGCTGATCATGTCGAGGGAGGCGATGTTCAGGGCCTCCAGCGTGGCTTCCGGCTTCAGCTCGGCGCGGTCGATCGGAACTTCTTCGGCAATGATGTCGAGTATCTGGTCGGCGGTGATCGCCATGGAGCGTCCTTACAGGTCTGTGGGCCGCCTTGGGCGGGCGACCGGGGCATCGCCACCACCTTAGTGGCATTCCCGGGGGGTGAAAACAGGGTGAGATCAAATCACCACGAAATGGCCGGTGTGTGGCACTCCCGTCAGGCGGCGGGGGCCTGGGCGCGGCGGGCGCTGGCGCGGATCTTCTCGCTCTCCGATTTCAGCTGGCCGCAGGCGGCGAGGATGTCCCGGCCCCTGGGCGTGCGGATCGGCGAGGCATAGCCCCCACGGTTCAGGATCGAGGCGAACCGCTCGATGGTGGCCCAGTCGGAGCATTCATAGGGCGAGCCCGGCCAGGGATTGAACGGGATCAGGTTGATCTTGGCGGGGATGCCCTTCATCAGCTGCACGAGCTTGCGGGCCTCCTCCGGGCTGTCATTGACCCCCTTGAGCATCACGTATTCGAAGGTCACCCGCCGGGCATTGGACAGGCCCGGATAGGCGCGGATGGCGTCCAGCAGCTCGGCAATCGGATAGCGCTTGTTCAGCGGCACCAGGGTGTTGCGCAGCTCGTCGTTCGTCGCGTGCAGGGAGATGGCCAGCATGGCCTGGGTCAGCTCCCCCGCCCGGGGGATGTCCGGCACCACGCCGGAGGTGGAGACGGTGATCCGTCGCCGGGAGATGGCGATGCCTTCCCCGTCGGCGATG
>Ga0316218_1003186_pt1 | contig 13918 bp, 25 predicted proteins | sample TBH18003metaG_FD_203634 | JGI IMG/M metagenome (GOLD analysis project Ga0316218, IMG submission 203634) | Freshwater microbial communities from Trout Bog Lake, Wisconsin, USA - TBH18003 | ecosystem: Environmental > Aquatic > Freshwater > Lake > Hypolimnion/Profundal zone | place: USA: Wisconsin...
CGGTAGTGTCGTATGGGTTAGAGCCTGTTTTGTCCGTGTGAATCTGTACTACTGGCCTACCGTATTCTCTCGCCCTCAACTTAGCTTTAGCCCCGTTGAAATAAGCGCGGACTACTGGCACTAGGTCAGTAACGCCGACAATGCCATTAGGCGTAATGCGTACTAGCTTGCCGTTACTCTTAATCTCAGTACGCGCTATGACCCATGTACCCTCAACTCTGCCATTAGCGTTTAATGTCCATGAAGACACGCGGACACTTACTGCCCCGCCAGTTTTGCGAGAGACTAGGACATTAAGCACTAGGAGATACTTCACCCCTGCAACTGTAGCAATGATGCCAGATTGTACGCGATCCCCAACGGTGACGCCGGTCACTGTATCGATGTAGTCGCCCTGATATGAGGCTGCAAAATTTTTTCGCAGTGACTTAGCCAAAGTTGCTAGGTGTTGCCTCACGGCCAAATCTTGCGATACGGTTAGTTCTGTAAATGTTGCCATAATTCTGACCTTTCTAGTCATAATTCAGGCCCTACCCATTAGGGCCACGAAGTCAGAATATCAAAGTATTTGCCCTATGTCAAGTCATATTGTGATATGTTCGCGCGCGCGAAATGATGACGTGCCACGACACTAGAGCAACCTCCCCCCCCCGACCCCACCGGAGCGAAGCGAGGGCGGAGCTTCGAGGCGTGCTCGCGCGTACGCGACGGAAGCCTGGTCAGTGATTCGCTTTGAGGTCGCGCGTAATGATCCCAGCTGGGGAGTGATTCGCTTTGAGGACTCGTCGCGCGTGCGCGAAGGTTGAAACAAGAGCTGCTTTGCTTTCGCGCGCACGCGACGTGTGCGGAGCTGAGTGATTCGTTTACCTTCGCGCGTGCGCGACGTGTGCGGATCTGAGTGATTCGATTCGACACGCAACGAGACCCCATCGGATTCGATGGGGTCTCGCGCAGTCGATTGTGTGTCTGTTTGAATTGTTGTCTACGCCATCACACCTCCGCATCTTGGTCGAACACTGGTTGCTGGTAGCTCGGGTTACGCTCCATCGCGCACCTGCGGTCAATGCTGTGCCAGATTCGCTTTCTCGTCACCATCGTGTCGATCAGTTCGAGCGTGTAGTCCAGCGCCCATATCGCGCCTATTACCACCGGATACAGGATGACAAAGAACAGGACGACCTGCTCGTATGGTGTCAGTTGAAACAGATTCATGGTCGCGCTCCTTGATAGTCGAAAATGCTGGGATCAATCTCTGATTCGTCAATCAAACTCAGTTTGGAACCGTCCACCGGACAACCCCTCTTCCCCGTCTCGCTCGGGAACCCTGGGGCGTAGTAGTGGTCCGTGTCGGAGAACCGATAAGCAAGTTCACACTCCTGACAGTAGTAGTAGTCGCCAATTGAATTACAGTATCGCGCTTCGGAGTACTGCTCTGCCGTCATCCCCTCGGGGATATCGCTCTCGTCAAAGGCGTCATACGCATAAATGCGCTGCGTGACCGTGTATCGCTTTCCGGTCATCGCACCTACCCCTTCCTTCGCAGGTCGTCGGTGAGAGCCGCAACGTAGGCATCCATCCTTGTCTGGAAGATTTCGGCCAGTGCCAACGCCTCTCCCAATGGCATGTCCTCAGCGTAGGACTCGAAGTATCCGAACAACTCTTCGGCCTTTAGTTCCATCTCCATCTCGTCCATACTTCCCTTTCCATCCCCAGCCCATCTGGGAATGAGTCCACCATATCACCATTCGTGACACCTTGCCGACAATTTCCTGAGAATTTCTCAGAATCAACAACTGGTACATGGTGTTAATCGAGCTGCCCGAAGGGTGCGTTGTCCTCGCGCGTGCGCGACGTGATCTGGACGCCTGATTTACCTCTGGTTGTTGTCGCGCGTGCGCGATGTGCCCACGGCTCTGTGATTCGCTCGTAGGCGTGATTCAATTTGAGCCTGATTCAATTCAAGATCCAGCTCGCGCGTGCCTGGATCTCGCGTGCCGGGTGATTTGATACCAGCCCCGACCTGTGCAAGCGTCGGGGCTGGTAGGTGTCACTCGGGAACCTCGCCCTCCCTAAAGACTCGACCGACTCGGCCATCGGGTACATTGACCGTATTGAGGTTGCGCCCCGACTTAAACGCCTTGATAGCGTCGCGCATGCCGTTTATGCAGTAGACATGGTTTCGCCGAATGAACGTCACGCACTCCTTAGAGCCGTAAGGGTGGTCGTTACTGTCCGTGGCTTGCCCATCGAATACCCAAACGAGGGGCTCCCCCGACCCACGCATTTTTTGAGCCCACGCCAATGCAGGACCATCCACACCATTGCCGATGTTGCCCCGTGGCATGTCCTCAGTCGCCAGGCGCTTGCCGTTTTGCGCCAACACCCACGCATTAGGCCGACCTGTGAGGTCGCCTGGAGTGTGTGAGTAGCCAAGCACTGTCACCCCTCGCGCTGCCTTGAGCAATTCGTCAATCTCTTCTGGCTCAATATTCATGGAGCCGGACATGTCCACCAAGACCACGCCCGAACCCTTGCGAACAACACCCGTGAATACACGCCGTTGTGGGTCCGTGAGGATACGGCTCGCGTACCCCACACGATTACCAAACTGTGCAGGGTGACGCTTACGGCTCACGCTCGCGCCTTGTACCGTGACACTTAGGTCCGTCTCCCCGACCACGAGGTCTGCCCACCTTCCTGAGGGTGGACGTCGCGCTCCTGCTTTCGTGGCGTTCTTGAGTTGCTTGAACATGTCTGGGTTCTTTACCAACTCGTCAATGTTCGCGCCCCAGTAGGCAGCCACGACCTTCGCGAGTGAAGGGATGACGTTAGCGAACCCTTGTGGGATGTTGTCCCCATTAAGTACCGTCGAGCCCCACGAAACGTCGCGCAGTTCTTTCATGACCTTGTTCAAATCCTTGCTCAAGGAGCGCAGCAACGAAACCCAGTCTGGGTTAGAAACTTTTACACCCGATAGGAACTCACGTTGTGCCTTGCCCCCGTGAGTGGCAGCGGTGAACTGCACCGCCTCGCGCCAATCGTGCAACATCGAGCCGAGTCGCGTGCCCCCCAGTTTCTCCGAACCGTCCACGAGATAGTCCAAGTCACCGCCAGCACGTCGCACGAGTTCATTCACCCGTAATTCCTCACACACCTCGATAATTTCGTAGGGGTAGGAAATGGCATCGATGTCATAGGCGAGACGGGGGCTCACCTTCGCGTGCATCAACTCATGTAGCCGAATCATCTGAGCACCCATCCCGTCACCTGAGGGTATCCTCATCTGACAGGTCGTGTTATTAGTCCACGCCTCACCTCGGGTGGGTGGCCCTATTTCAATCGACCACCCACCAGCGCTCGCGTCCAAGTCGTCTCGTGAGAGAGCCCCTGGAATCGCTATCGTGTTCGCGCTCACGAAATCACCTCGTTAATCGTGAGAGCCTGAATGACCGCCGGAGCCTTCGCCAGACCGAACACCAGTCGCGCAGCGTCCTCGTTGCCGAGTTCGGCCCTGAGCGTGGCGAATGTCTGGAGCGAACGCAGACTGGCCCGTTGTGACTGGTCAGGATGTCCCACCATGCCGAGCGCCAATGGTCGCACGTCGGCAGGCAGGGAGGCAACACCTGACGGCGCTGGCTTGTCCACTTTGATAGCCACGGGGAATCGGTCGCGCAGCGCCGGAGCCAAATCGTCGGGGTCGTCCAAATTGCATGTCAGGACCACTGAGAACCCGTCCGCTGGCTTGACCACCTCACCCAAAGGGAGCCGAACGCTCGCGCTCTCTCGCGTGTCCGTCATGGCGAGCAGCAACGAGAGAACGTCACCGCTCGCCAAGTTGCCTTCGTCAATCACGAGACGCGCACCGGCTCGCCATGCGAGCAATGCAGCGCCTTCGTGAAAGTCGAAACCGCCACGCTCGTTGGGGAGCATCCCACCCAGAATGTCGAAGGTCGTCATGTCCTCCGTACACACCAGTCGAAACGCGCCCCGTGACACATCACCGGCATTGAGTCCGGCGTATGTCTTGCCAGTACCAGAAGGACCGTACAGGACCAAACGGTCCACACCAGCCATCAGTACCAATTCCACATCATCCCAGCAATTTGAGTTATCCATGAGATAACACCCTTCTCTATAAACTGTCCAGCCCATCTGGAGAGTTGCCACAACTTTAATCGACCAGTCTGGGAATGTCAAGGATATTTTTCTGAGAATTTCTCAGAATTAACAATTCATACAGATTGTTGTTCTTGCCCCGAACCTACCGGATCACGTCGCGCGTGCGCGAAGGTTGAAACAAGAGCTGCTTTGCTTTCGCGCGTGCGCGAGGAACACGCTAGCCCGTGATTTGATTCGACTTCGCGCGTGCGCGAGTGAGTCTAACACGAGGATTTATTTCTAGTTGATTTGATTTGACAAAGGGGGAAGCCCCGCCGAACCTGGGCTGGTTGGTTCGACGGGGCAGAACTTCTAGGCAGCTACGACTACGCCCAAGCTGCCAGATCTTTGATATTCGCGCTGTCGAGACCCCACGGCGACTCATTGTAACCGGGGAGCATTGAGATCACCCTATTCCGGAGACTCGCGCAGAACGCCTTGGCCTCACTGATTTCCCATTCCTCGCACTCGCAACTCTGGTACTCGTAGCACGCAATGGCCTTCAAAACTGCCACGGGTGGAATGAGTGGTGTTCGCACGAAGCGGTACTGATCGACAGTTGAAATGCCCTTAAAACCGACAGGTCCGGGGCAGTTCTCGGGGTGCTCAATCGTATCTACGTATCGCGCATTGATGCTGGCTAAGTTCCAAGCCCAGAGCATCTTTCCCACTTGCGTTGCCCGCTCGGTGTCGGTATAACTCAACTCGTGTGAGTGGTTGCCGTCCGCGTCATACCAGCGGAACGATGACCGGTCGTGCTGAGCACAGACAAGCGCAGCGCTCACCAAAGCGTCAATGTGCTTCTTATCTACTATCCATGCAGACATACTGCTCCTTTTCTACCTCCAGCCCATCTGGGAACACCAAGACCTTAGCAGCCCGTCAAACAGAATGCAAGGACATTTTCCTGAGAATTTTCTCAACCTTTAACTACTGGAATGGCTTGTTAAAGGGTAGGTATAGGTTGTCATCGCGCACGCACGAGAGATCCTTGATAGGAGATTTACTATCGCGCGCGCACGATGGGGTCGCCCGTGTGATTTGAATCCAGTACCCTGATTCGATACGACAAAAGCCCCGCCAAGCTCGCGGGAACCTGGCGGGGCTATGTGCGTGATTCGATTTGGTCAGTCGTCTACGATGTTGTACCACGTGTCAATGTCGCGGGGGACTTCGGTGATGAAGTAGCCGAGACGGTTGATGAAGTGCCATCCGTCCACGATACTCGTCTCTCCGTCGCAGTCCACCAAGGTCCAAATCTTGAGTTCATTCTGGCCCTTGACAAATGCTGCTTCCTCCCCGAACGTCTCGAACATGATGCAATCAGGATCGCTGGTGAGAGGATTCTTTCGTGGTTTGAACTCAACCACCCATTCATCGTAGGTAAGGGTTCGCTCGCTCACAGTGCATCCCAGTCAACTTGGTAGTTGCCAATGGCCTTACCCATGTCCTCATCCACACCAAGTCGCGAGCCCATGATTAGAGCTGCCTTGGTTTCAGGCCATAGCAAACGGGTCACGATCTCCCCGTCTTCGTCCCAGATTTCCTCGCAGTCATCGAAGTAGTCAGGGTCATAACACTCGGTTGGACCACCTGCGTCATCCTCGATGTCAATCCACACCTTGAAGTAGAACCGCTGCATCAGTCGTCCTCTTCAGTGGTGTCGTACTCGTTGGCCGAAATCGTGTCGAAGTCGGTCTCGTACTCCCCATGCTCCACGGTCACCTTGTATTCATATCTCGTACTCATACAGCCCTTTCTGTTGTTAATCTCTGGCCCATCCAGAGTGTAGTGGTGGCACGGTGTCTTCATGTACCTAGCCAACGTTCCCTTTGAAGACGTTCCAGATGGCTTCACCACCACTACAGGGACCACTGTACAGAGTCCCCCACCGCCTGTCAAGCGATTTTTCAGAAATCTTTGAGCTGAAATGGCTTGTTAAACGAGGTTCCCCCGCTCTGTGCTTGATGCCATCTGGCACAGAGTCTACCAGCCTTGTCAACTCTTTACGATCATGTCGCGCACACGCGAAAAACGCGGCGGGGAAGGCTTCGTTGGATGTCACAATCGTGCGTGTGCGACTCCCTCAATGCCCGTGATTCGATTAGTACTAGCGCGTGCGCGATATGCGGCCACCCAGGTGATTTGATTCGAGTGATTTATTCCTCATTCGCGTGATGTTGTTTGATTCTTTTATTGGTTCTGATTGCATGGCAGGAGTGGCAGACGAGTTCACATTTCGCCATTTCCTCCATGAGTTCCTGAAGACTTCTATTGGCTCCGGTTGAAATGCTGAATAGTTTCTTTCCACGTTCAGGTATGTGATCGAAACCCAGTGCAACTGGTTCCCAATCTTTTCCACAATCAGTGCATACAGCAGCAGTTTTGATAATGTTGACCAGTTCTCGGTACTGGTTCTTTTGATAGGAATTCTTGGCGGGAGGAGCAAAAGCGAGTGTTCCATCTCGCGCATCAAGTCTGTGAAACTTAGCAATCTTCAGAGCAGCTCTTTCTTCCTTCTCACGTAGTCGCTCTGATCTAACCTTTTCTCGTTCTGCGTTCTTTTTCGCTTGCAGTTCTCGTCTTTTGAAAGCACGGGCTCGATTATCTGCTTCGCGCATTAGTTTTACCTGGTCAAACGCCTGATCGTTAATTAGCGTGAACTTATCCATTGATTGAATTTTACCCATCGAGGTCCACTCTTTAGAGGTGCCATTTTTTGTGTCCGCCAGGGGTCAGGGTTATACCTGTTCGCGCGTAATCCCTGATGAGCGGGGTGCAGGATTTATTTCACTTAGAGGTCGCATGAGTGCAATTTTATGCACTAGAATGAGTATTTATGCAATATAGGTGCATTTCGCGCGTGATTTGACCCCATTTGAGCTCTTTAGGTGCGTGCGAGGTCCAAAAGTGGGGGATTTGTACCCACTATAGAGGAACCAGTAGAGCAGCCGAAAGAACCGCCAAGGGGCCAAAGTAGGGGGAGTTTAGGGACGGGTGAGGGACCGGAAAGCCCAGAGAATCAGCCCATTCGCACAGCCTAAACACTTCTATTCGCCCCATAGATCTAGACAGAAGACCAGAGGATTCATTCCAAACAGTTGAGTTAAGCTCCATGACGTAGATTGTTGTACGTTCTAGATTGCTGCTCTGGAACGGGTTATGCTTCGTCGTGCTTCACACCAGGAGAACTTCCCCCGCCGAAAAAATCAGTTGTTCTCGACTACCGAGATCGCACACACCAAGAGTACGACAAGGGCAATGAATCCCCAAAAGGCGAGAAAACCTACCACGCCCATACTGGAGAGCATCAAGAAGCTAAAGAAAACTGTGACGAAGAGAATGCAGAACACGATGATGGTCCAAGCAATGATTCGTTTCATCGGGGACGAGCTCTCGAAAGAGCAACAGATGAAATCCTGCCGAGAATTAAAGTGGTGAGGATACTGAACATTATATTGACGGCCTCATAAGGAGTATCCCCATGACTCGCAGCAGATCTCAGAAAACTTCCATTCTTGATCATGATGGACGAGTCCGTGAACCAGCTAAGAGTGCTCTCGCTGAACTTCAGTGAGATTGAGTGGTCCAAACCCATGAGGTGCAGCATCCACTTGTCTGCTTCTTCCATTTGATCTTCGTTCACTGTATCTTCTTTCTGTTGTTGTTTCGTACGATGCAGGGATCGGAGCCCCTGTGGGAGTGAGTAATTTCAACGTTCCTCACTACCAGTACCTACCATCGTTGCCCCCGCCAGCTTTTTCGGGTCTCGCGGGCCTTCCCTAGTCCATATAGGTTAAATTGATTCACCCCATGGTCGCCATTAGGACTTGCCCACCACGGCTACCCTGTTAATGACCTTTAACCTCATCCCAAGACTGTTACAGGGATATCCTTGGGGAGAGGGAATTTACTTCTTACGCTTTAACGTGATCCTCGTGAGTTCTTGGGTGGCTGATGCCTGAGCCAGAGTCGCGTAAACCTGGGCTCTTCCAATAAAAATTTTTGTCCAGTTTGGGTCCGATCCAGAGAATGACTTCTCTACATTCTCTGTGGCGAGGACTTCATACTTTTCGGGTGATTTTATTCCTCCTCCTCTCCAATCTGATCTTCGGGGACCAAAAGGCCGATGACGTCGCGGGTAGAGCCATTGTAGATACTTGTGACGGTTCCGGCGAAGACGTGGAACTTGCCCATGTATACCAGCTCTTCCAACTACCCCCGCGTCCAAAGACCCTCGCTGATGGGAAGGCTTCCGATCTCAAAGCCTGTCGCTTGAGGCTCATCCTCAAAGATGATGTTACTCTTGATGATGATTCCGGTCTTCCCGAACTCCTGCAAGAAATCTTTGCCGTAGTTACCCGTGATGTGCCTATCCAACGCTTCGCTCTCGTAACGATTCATGATACCCTCACTGGCATGAGATAGGCCGTAGCCTTGAAATCGGTACTGTTAAAAGCGGGGTTCATCGTACTGACAATCATGAGTTTGTTCTCCCCCGTGAAAGTCAGTGCCAGATGAGCGCCTTCAAACCATTTGCCAATACGAGCTATGAAGTCCGAGGCAATTCCAACTACGCCCAGATTGTCGCGAGTTTGAGCACCGTCTAAGACGTTCTGAAGACTTGGATAGGTGCCCTCCAGCGCTTTCTCAGAGAACGAATTTCCTTCGTACGAGATCTGGACTATCTTCAACTGCTGATCGAATACCAAGGCGATAGCGCGTGAGCCGTAACTCACGTCAAGTTTTTGCCTCGCAGTCAGTTTCACCTTGTTAATCAAACTCGCAGAAACCACAAAGGGATCGAACTCTCCCGTCACTTCGGGCATTTCGATAGTCCCTAGAACGTAGGAATTGGTCGCTTCAAGACGAAGAGAACCGTCAACTCGATTGAAGTGGACTCCAGCCAACAATGGTCGCATCTCTTTGGGAGGTGAACAAAGCAACGTCATACCCTGAATCCTCGAAAACTCGCGGGGAGAGAAGGTGAACGTAACCTGTTCTGTAACTACTTCAATCGAGACTTTTCCTTCAGTGGTACTCATAATTTCCTTTCCAGTGTCTGGCCCATCCGGACTACCTGAAGACTACAGTAGCGGCATTCGGTACCCATGTCAAGACCTAGTTGAAGTTTTTTGAACTGAAACAGGCTCATTTGGGCAACCAAAAAAGTGGCCGTTGCGTGTCTCGAACCAACAGATGGGGCAGAGTTTGACTTCGGGATTCGCATCCGGTCCGGGGCGCTTCTTACGGTTCTTCATTGCAACAGTTCTTTTCTTCGATGTGCTCGCGCCGGAGAGCAGATCCTTTGCCATGATTCGCCAGAAGTTCTATCGCGGCGATGAGGGTACGGGCATCTACCATGATCTCTTCACGGATTACGGTAGTGGTCGTTTTGTGGTCTGTCTCGTCGTTGTCACAGATATACAGAAACGCCAGATCTCCGACAAGCCCCACGTCAAGAATTTTCGAAGGGGGGGCGTGATAGCACGATGCTTCATTGATGATGACTCGGCTGGTACTCATGGGTATACGCTCACCCCCGCCTGAAATTCCACCTTACGGCGCAATGCCGTTCGTCTCTCGATCAGCGATTCGACTTTTTGACTGTCCCAATCAACCGACATTGAAAGAGCTCGGTACGAGAGATCACTGGCGATGATTCGCGCCTCTTCGGGGCTCAACGTCAAGGTGATGAGGTCCAACTGATTCTTGCTCATTCTCCCTCCACCGTTATGGTAATGGAATGACCCTCTGTCTCGAACGGGCCAAAGAAGTCCTTACTGAAGGCGTGCTCTGCCCAGACGTCAGGGGATTCGTTCTCCCCCAGATCTTCGTCACCAAAGTACGTGACCATGGTAACGGTGGCTATGGCCTTGTACTTCAAACCATTTGCTGCTGACATATCAATCCCTTCCCTTCGGAGCTTTGCGAACTTCCAGTGTTCGGCCAAAGGTCTTTCCACCCCTGGTGTCGTCGTACGAAAACTCTGCTGCCCGCTCTCGTGCTCGTTCTTGCATCTTCATGCGCTCTTCTTCAGTCATTATCTCTCCACACATACTTCAAAAGAATTGGACGTACTTGGAATAATCAGGGTAGGGGCTGGAAAGAGTGCAGGGTAATCATGTGACGCTCGCCACTCGTAGGTGACTGGAATCTCAATAGTGTGGTTGAACTCCACCGCCTCAATTCCACCGTCGTTCACCCACTCGGCAATAGTGCATCCACGTTGATAGACCTGCGTAACGCACTCGTCCTCGTCGGGTTCTCCGCATCCGCCTTCGGGGTGAGTCGCGCAAATCAAATGACACGGAGCCGTATCGTCAAGATTGCACGTCAGATGGTATGTGGTGAACTCACCAAGTTCGACTTTGAGGACGTGCGCCTCTGCGTCTATTGCTCTAGTCATGGCTCACCGGCTCGTACTCGATACCGTCGATGATGACTGACTTGGCGACGGGCTTCTCTGCTTCGACCGCCTCAAACTCGGCATTGGCGTAGAGCGTGGTCATTCCGTCGCCGTTGTCGATCTCAGTGACTTGCCAATCGTTGTATTTGGTGGCGAAGGCGTAGCCATTGGTGAGTCTTACGCTGTCGTAGACCTGAGCGTTGCCGTAGACCTGAGCGGTCTCAGCAACCCAACCTCCTTCGCTGCCGTCAGGGTTCACGTGACGATGCGCCGGTACTGGCCCGTTGCCGTCTTGAAAGTCAAATGTCAATTCCTTTTTCATTTCTTCTCCTTTGATTGATTGTTCTCTTGTTCGGCTTCGGACCTCTCTGCTCGATCCATAGCCGCGCCAATATCTGCGGTCATCTGTCCCCGCACTCGTGCCACTGTACAAAGCATCGTTTGCTTGTTGGCTTCGGGCAACTCATCGAACGGGACTGGCGTCTGTGACTTCCATCCGAATCGCTGGGCCTCTACCTCGTAGATGTCATGGAACATCTCAGCGAGGTACACAATCTTGTCGCTCCACGCTGGCTGCTCTGCGTCTATGGGGCGCTCCATCAGTCAGCGATGATTCTTATCTCGTCCGCCTGCTCCCTCTGGCGGTTGATGACGTATGAACCTGTGCCGATGGCGTTGAAGCCGTGCTCGGGGTGCGTGAGGTACGCCGTGGCACCTTCGCCGACCAAGAGTGATCCGAGTCGCTGACCTCTCCCCTGTGCCGGTGCGTACCTCACGTCGCCCTCCGCGACGAGCAGGTGCGTGTTGCCACCGTTCTCGCCGCGAACGACTGCGATACCCTCTTGGGGGATTGGGAGCAGTCCGGCAATCTTGCCTTCGCGCATCGGGATGACGAGTACGTCACCTTGGCGCTGCATTCCGGTCAAGACTGGAATCTCCACGTCGTCCAAGTGGTCAAATGACCCTTGGTTGAACTTCGTTCCAAGCATTTCAAGTGTGTGCATTTCATTTCTCCTTTTGGTTACGTGGCTCGGATGAGGTCACGGTACTGCTCTATTGATACATCAAAGCTCCATGCTGCGCCTGCCAGGGCTGAATCAATCTCAGCCGGAACGGTTATCGCATAACGCGGTATCTCCCCATTTAACTTCGGGGTTGCGTTCACTACCGACAACAACCGCACGGGAACGCCTAAGACCTGCTCGGGAGTGTCGTAGAGACGTAGTTTGTTCGGCATGTTCGCGGGGTCGTCGCACTCATGAATGAGTTTAAGTTTGGCCTCATGAATGAACTTCTCCCAGCCCATCTTCTCGCACATGATGCGTCGGACCTCAGCGTTGTCCTCCTTCATGATTTGCTCGGTCGTCAGCGTTTCGGGTCGCAAGACGATCTGCTCGGTCACTCGAACGCCGTGAACGAAGTAGAGCGCCCAATCGTCGCGCCACGAAATCGCCGGACCTCGTTCGTTGTGGAGACGGTGCGAACCCCATCCCCTATCACCGACCTGCTCGCGGTGAATCTCCCGTGGTCGGTCACAGACGATAACGAAGTCTTTGTGAGGCCACCACCATCCAGCGTTGGCGATTGTCTGCTCGACCGCTCGTGACCTGTCCCAGAGATTGTTATCGAGTTCTAGGCCGGTGAAGTCACGGAAAAATGTAGACCACCCGACCCAGTACGACCAGTAACCACCCGTGTAGCGGCTGTACGTGCGTCGGATCACTTCTCGAAAAGATGACGAAGGGATTTTTCTCACGGCAACACCCACGGCATCACCCACGGCACCACGCACGGCAACACCCACGGCACCATCCACGGCAACACCCACGGCATCACGCACGGCAACACCCACGGCATCACGCACGGCACCACCCACGGCAACACGCACGGCACCCTCCACGGCACCATCCACGGCACCACCCACGGCATCACCCACGGCAACACCCGGCGCGTTTTTCATCTGCGCCAGAATCGTTGATGCGATTGGAACAGCCAACGCCATCACTAGTGGAGACGAAACCCTGACCACGTTTCCGTGCCACTTAAGACCGACGAACTCGTAACACGCCTTAATCCCCTCGACTGCTTGATCAAAGTCCGCTGGCTCTGTATTCAGCCCGTAGGCAATCCACTTATCCGCGTGCTCGTCCATGTGAGACTTCTGCTCGTCGGTTAGTTTGTTGATTCGTTTCGTCATTTCGCCACCCCACAGTGCTCAAACTTGAACTTCGCTTCTAACTGTTCGCGGGTGAGCTTTTCTTTACACATTTCTATTTCCTTTCTTTACGACCCATCTGGGATAGTGAACTCACCTTAGCAAGATCGGAGGCTGGTGTCAAGGACTTTTTAAAAGAAAAGGTCCGGGACGCTAAGGAGGACTTTGAGAAGAGTGTTAGACATACTCTTCCCGTCGATGGGCTCGACTCAACTTAGCGCCCCGGACCAACAGCACCAGTAGAGAAAGGAAGGGGAATGCAAGCCCCGAAAAGCTACTGGTCTGTTACTGACAGAATAGCCGGAGGTGGGCCATCTGTCAAGTACTACTTCTAAATTCTTTGTATCTGATTCACTTCAAAAAATCTCACTCCCTTGACACCGGCCTCTCTGCAAATGTCGATCATGTTCTGAGTGCCAGTCCCTCCAGGGAAGGCCAAGAGAAAATCTATGTCGGAGTCCAGCATCTCGCGATTACGACGAGGACCGGCAGCGGGACAGTAATCTTCCGAGCCACCGTGATGAACATCGCCCCTGTTCTTGCGACGGTGATTGGGAGGACACTCTTCGCCACATGGACCGTTCCAATCAGCCGGGTGCTTGTCCACCGTGATTCCTCTTGATTCGGCTACTTCCCGACACAGGCTGTCAGCTCCCCACGCTTCGCCCTCCACAATGACGTCTTCTGTCGTCACGTACTTGTCGAAAGCCTTTTCCACCATTTCGCGATTGTTGAAGTTCCTGCCGCCAGTTACGCCAATCCTCATAGATTATTGTTCCTTTCACGCAGGTAGGCTTGGTACAGATCTTCCACGATCTCGGAGAATCCCATACCCTCGGGGGCGGTGGGGAAATGAAGCTGTATCGTGAGGTTGACTGAATCGTTCTCCTCGGACAGGTGCTTTAGAGAATGCCACGCAGTAGTGTTGTCCCCTTCCTCGCGAACTCCGAAAATCCAATCGTCACGTTCGGGATCACTTACCCATGTAATGTTAGGCGTCACTGTTCATCCCCTGAGAGAATCGCCCGCTGCTCTAGTCATGGCTCACCGGCTCGTACTCGATACCGTCGATGATGACTGACTTGGCGACGGGCTTCTCTGCTTCGACCGCCTCAAACTCGGCATTGGCGTAGAGC
>Ga0316218_1003238_pt1 | contig 13753 bp, 11 predicted proteins | sample TBH18003metaG_FD_203634 | JGI IMG/M metagenome (GOLD analysis project Ga0316218, IMG submission 203634) | Freshwater microbial communities from Trout Bog Lake, Wisconsin, USA - TBH18003 | ecosystem: Environmental > Aquatic > Freshwater > Lake > Hypolimnion/Profundal zone | place: USA: Wisconsin...
TTTTCTTTGATTCCATGTTCAAATTTTTTGTTGGTTAACAATGGAAACACTATCTAAAGTTATGTTCTTTTTCAGTCCACTTTATGCTGACGATTTACAGTATAGAGCAAAAAATGGTCGACACTTTGATCGCTTGCGATATAGTATCAATTTCTGATGACCAGAACGTAATTGGACTGTTTTTAGTTTCTGATGATCAGGATCATTTCCCGTCATTAGCGTTAGCTAATTCAAAGCAAAGTTATAAGCAGAACAAGCATTTACAATCAATATTATTAGGAATAAAGAATGAATATAACTTCGAATTCATTACGGAATTCTTAAAACCTTTTAACATTAAAACTGCATTAATATGATAAATCGACAAGAAATTAAAAAAGATTTTCTTGCTTTCGCAGATGATGAGTCGGAAGTACTATTTGATACAAATGGTGAAGTTTTATTTTATAAAAACGGAAGTGAGCAGATATGTAAGATTGGAACTAACCTGGAGGGGAACACTATAGTAAGTTTTCAAGGCGAGGAACTTTCATATAACAGCTTTATCGCTAAACATTTAGCAAAGCTGGATTTATTCGCAAGAAAATTAATTGAGAAAAGGAAGAAATCGGATGTCTTTGTCGATAGTCCAGCGAAACTTCGGACAGCCGAAAAAGAAATTAATGGAACAGCCTTAGAATTATTAAGAGGGGAATGCGACAATTTCTTGCAGTTTGGATCAAAAATTAACTTTATAACCGCTGACGCTGGACATGGGAAAAGTGCATTATTGAGGCAGTATCAGTATTTGCAAGCGGAACGATATGCTAATAGAACATCAAATTATCTTTTTTGGCACGTAGATCTCCAAGGTCGAGACTTAGTTAGACTGGGCGAAGCAATTATGTTTGATTTGGGGGAACTTAGGCTACCTGGTCTTTATTACCCTTCAATTATTAATTTGATACAGAAACGATTCATTATCCTGGCAATTGACGGATTTGATGAATTAGCTGCTGAAATTGGTGGGCATAAAGCTGTTTCATCTCTTTCCAGCTTTGTGAACGAAATGGCAGGGCAGGGTACACTTATAGCTGCATCGAGACGAACTTTTTTTGATACTCATGATTATATCAAGAGAAATTCCTTGCTAAAAAATCAGGTTCCATACGATATAAATTTCAACGAACTGAAACTTAAGGAATGGACAAAAAGTGAAGTAGTAAAGTATTTTGATAATCATGCTTATGATAACCCCGAAGAAACTTACGATGCAATACTTGCGGAAGTTCATGATGTTCATCATCCAATTTTAACAAGACCATTTCTTTTGGCAAAACTTGAAACTGCAATAGGCGGAGACGTTGATCAAATACCTCTGTTTTTTTCAAGGGATGGGAACGGTAACGAAAATGAAAGTGTTGCTTACATCGTTGAATCATTTACTGAAAGAGAGGTCACAAAATGGAAAGGAGTTGATAACTCCTCAGGAAATCCATATTTAACTTTCGATCAACACATTCAACTGTTGGCTAAAATTGCAAAAGAAATGTGGGAATCGAAAAAGGACTTTGTAACAATAGAAGAAATTGAAATTTATACAGTATGGTCATTAGAAGAATGGAAGATCGTTGAAGACTTGAAGAAAATCATAGTGAGAATTGTTGGATCTCATGCCTTTTTAGTGCCACTCAATGATTCGAAGTTTAATGCCAGGAAATTTGATCACGAGGAATTTAAAAATTACTTCTTAGCCAGAGCGTTAGCAAAGATTATTAATGATAGTATTTTAAATAATAATTACTCCGAGCTGAAAAAGTTTCTTTATATAGATCAATTGCCAGATTCAGTAGCAATGTATTGCTTCAACTATATTGACGAGCTCCACAGGAATGTTAGTAAGATCATTGGGATATTCAGACAAATAATTAATGAAGAATGGAAACCAACTTATTTGCAACTTAATATAGGTACGTTGTTCCCATTTTTAATTGACAAAATTGACTTTCAAGAGCCAGTTTGTTTTGATTCAAAAGTAAACTATTCAAGTTTGGTTTTCGAGAATAAATCATTAAAGAATATCACCTTTGAAAATGGAACTTTCATTAATATTAGTTTACGTGAAACCGTTTTAACGAACGTACATTTTAAGAATTGTGAGTTTAACGAGATAAAAATCGAGCTGAAGTCTAAAATTCTATTTGATAAGGTTTCGTTTGAAAACTGTAAGATAAACTCTATATTATTACTAAATGATGGCGAAATTTATGAAACTGCATTTTCTCCCTCTCGAATTAATGAGTTATTAGTTCACAATAAAATACAAATAAACGAAGAGATAATACCAGAACAATTCCCTGTTCACAAACAAGTTTCTGATATTAGCGAGTTTAAAAAGACTCTAAATCGTTTCTTTTTAAAGTTCAACAAGACCACCATTCAGTATGAAAAGAATATTGTAAACGAAAAATATTTGGGCAACAATACGGACTTGGTAATTGAAGAAATAATACCTCTATGCGAAGAGTTCAAAATTATCGAATCTGTTGAAACTAAACAATCACGACAGTCTGGCACAACTGCTTGGCGGCTGATTATAGACCTTGACGAAATAATGAAATTTGATGGAGATGAATCGACTCATCAACTTGCTCGTTTTTGGAATGAGGTAAATCAAAAGTGACCCCCAGGGCTGCCTACGTATCCGCTCCCCTTGGGGAGGGAGGGCTGGGGGCGGTACCTGGGTTCAGAGGCTTTCAAAAAATATGGCTCATAAAACATGACCCTATTCCCTCTGAAAAATCAACTTCTAAAAAAATATCCAGGATACTTTTTATCCCACAATGTTAACCCTGTTTACCAGGCAAAAAGGCTATCGGAAAAAATATCTGGCATAAAAAAATGCTCAAAATATTTGAGGTGGTATCAGCTGGTGCATATTACTACACAAAATCTCCAGCCATTGTTAAAGCGGTTGGAAACTTCAATCAATGAACAAATCAATTAACTCAATTTAGCCTGGTACTTGTAGAGCTGCCCTATGTCAAAGCTAAGATCATCCAGATCGATCATCCCATCTACTGTTTCCGATAACTGCGCAGCATAATCATTTGGAGAATACTCTTGAAAATTTAGACCATCGAGTGATTCTGCATGTGATTCATAGTATGGCTCTTCCATTTTACCAGAGTTCTTTAGCATATCAAATAGATTATGCTTCATTGATGATAATTCTTGTTTGGTAAGTGTTGTTGGTGTTCCCATTGTGATCTATTTACAATAAATAGTATAGAGCAGTAAAAAGGATCCTGGAAGTAAACCTTATTTTTGCTATGTCTTGAAATGGGTATCTCTATAGTAATTCTAATAGTGATACCCCTCCTGGGACAACGGAATCCAAAGGTGTGCGGGTGTTTGATGTGAAAGTGATCAGAACATCAGCTCAATCGGGTTTATCTTAGATCTGCCGATATTCTTCTTGTAAAGATCCTCTATAAGTTTACCAAACTGATGTTGAGTGACCAGGTATGTTGTTTTGTTCCTGGGTGGTGGATAGTGAAGATTAATTGCCCTTACAGTCACAGCAGCTGCATATGAAATCAGATCTTTTTTTGACATGGTTTGGTTCATACCAATAAATAGGGTGGAATGGGAAATATACGACACTGTGAAAAATCAGAATCACATCGTCCTGGAGTCCAATTTTGAAGTATACTCCAGACTGGTACACAAAAACATACCCACGGCCCCTTGTTTTATTCCAGAAATAGCGTAATTCTGGGCCTACCAATAAAGTGGTCTAAATAATGAAAGTATTTTACTCCAGAGTGTCAAGCAATGATGGTACACAGAGTCCAGAACGCCAACTCCAGAATCTCAAACAGTTTGATTATGTCCTAACCGACTATTGTTCTGGTTCGATACCCCTATACGAAAGACCCAAGGGATCAGAGATCAAGAAGATGATTGACAGCGGTACCCTGGAACACCTGGAGATCCACTCCATTGATCGCCTGGGGAGATCTACCCTGGATGTGCTGAGCATCTGGGACGACCTTACCAAACGAGGGGTAACCGTCAATTGTAGGAACCCCAACATCCGCAACATTGATGAGAGCGGCAAGGTGGATAAGTTCAGTGAGCTGATGATGTCCATACTATCAACGATGGCATCGTTTGAGCGGAACCTCATCCGTGATCGCCAGATGGAAGGGATCCGCATCCGTAAGGAAAAGAAGCTCTACTCAGGTAGGCGTATAGGAACCACCGACACTCCAGAGGGGCTATTGCAAAAGGAACGGTCGAAGAAGATACTATCATACATCGCCAAGGGCTACTCTTATGAAGAGATAGCCAAGCTGATACCCTGTTCCAGGACAACCATAGTGAAGGTGAAGAAAACAAAGGAGCAACTGGCAGCTACAGCTTAGCAATATCAATGCCGATATCGGTTATCTCTGGCTCGAAAGCCATGGAGAACCGTTCGATACTCTTACGCTTCTTCTTATGTATGCTCCAGGCATGGTTGGGTTGAAAAACCGATCCCCTGGGAGTAAGGTGACCATTGTCGTTCATCCACTGAGATATTTTAATATAACTGTTCCCATCCTTATGCATCTGATCAATGGTATCAAACAGAAACTGTTGGTAGTCTGAGTATGGTGCAGTCCAGAGGGTGGCTGAATAGTAGTCAACAGAAAGACTGAGATAAAAACGATTGGAAGCATTATATTTGTCGCCAGATGTTACTCCTTTCGGGGAAATACCATCACGGTGGAGTAAGTGATATTATAGTAAGATTTTATTGTGGTACACTCAGATTTGACAACTTTTTAAAAGTTGTCAAATCTTGTACTACGCTTACTTCCCATAATACTCCACCACCTCTTTCCCTTCGCTATTCCTCATGCCCCTGTACATGCCGGCAGAGTTGAAGCAGAAATCGTGGTTGCCTTTGGCATCAACGGCTATGAGGCCACCTTCGCCGCCCATCTTCACTAATTTTTCTTTTACCACCACATTGCAGGCTTCCTGTAAGGAGAGGTTTTTATACTCCATAAGGCAGGATATATCGTGTGCCACTACCGCACGCAGAAAATACTCGCCATGGCCTGTGCAGGATATGGCGCAGGTGGCATTGTTGGCATAAGTGCCCGCGCCTATCACCGGGCTGTCGCCAATACGGCCAAAGCGTTTGTTGGTCATGCCACCTGTTGATGTGCCTGCGGCCAGGTTGCCCTGCGCATCGCACGCCACCGCACCTACTGTGCCAAATTTATTACCCGGGTTAGGCAATGGCGCACCCTTGAGATTATCGCCTTTGTGATCCAGTTGTGTGAAATTAGTATCCCGTATTTCCAGCCACTGGTCGTAACGGCTGCGATTGAAGAAATATTCATCAGGCGCCATCTCTACCCCATGGCTCATCGCAAACTCGGTAGCGCCACTGCCACTCAGCATCACATGGCCCGAATGCAGCATCACCTCGCGGGCGAGGCCTATAGGATTCTTCACATTGCGCACACCGGCCACCGCGCCCGCGGCCAGGTCGCTGCCATTCATCAGTGAGGCATCCATCTCATTCAGCCCTTTCTTCGTAAATACCGATCCGCGCCCGGCATTAAACAATGGATTATCTTCCATCGTAGAAATAGCCATTACTACCGCATCCAGCGCTGTACCACCCCCGCTCAGTACTTCATATCCTTTATCCAGTGCTTCTTTCAGCCCTTCGGTATATTGCGCTTCCTGTTCGGCATTCATTATTGCGGGCGTTATATTGCCGGCCCCGCCATGTATCAGTAATGTAAAAGACATCGTGTATCTTGAAATTAAGAATTGAATATTAGTGTGTAGCATCGCTGTACCTACTCCAGGTACACCGCTATTATTTCATCGCCTGCTGTTTCTACCTCTATATGCTCCTGTAGCGTGGTAGCCACTGTATGCCCCACAATATCAGATGCTATAGGGAAAGACTTATGCTTACGGTCTACCAGTACTGCCACCATCAGCTTCTTAATATCGTAAGAGAGTATGCTGTGCAGCGAGTAGATCATCGTTTTGCCGGAGTTCACCACATCATCCACCAGTACCACCGCGCGGCCGGTAAGGTCTTCGTTGAATGTTATCGCACTGCTCAGTGGCTTCTTCTTATTGACTTCTATTGAAGAGACAACCACCCGCAGCGGGCTTATCTTTTTCAGTATGGCCGCCAGGTTATCGGCCAGTATCTTACCGCCTCCGTCTATACCTATCAATACTATTTCCTGTTCGCTGCTGTTATGTTCCCACACCTCGTAGGCCATGCGTTGCAGCTTGTAAGAGATGCGCTCTTTATCCAGTATAAGTACACGCTTTTTTTTAGTCATATTAGTTAGTTCTTATAGCCACTACGGGGTCCATCCGCGATGCAGACCTTGCAGGTATGTAGCCCGACAAAACCCCTACGAATATAGAGACAAAAATACCAATAAAGAAGTTGCTCAACGACAGGGTAACATGAAACCCAACACCGTAGGTAAGCACCAGCCCCAGCAGCAATACAATAGCAATACCCATAAGGCCGCCTATAAGGCACAGCACTATGGCCTCCAGCAAAAATTCCCACATAATGGATGCCCGCCTGGCCCCTATAGCCTTCTTCAACCCGATCACCCTGGTTCGCTCCTTTACCGTTACAAACATGATATTGGCTATACCAAACGCACCAACAAGCAGCGAGAACCCGCCTATGAACCACCCTACTACATCCACCGTACCAAAAAAAGATTCTATCTTCTCCGATACCTGGCTCAATTGATTGATCGCAAAATCATCCGGCTGTCCCGGCCTTACTTTACGCACACGGCGCAGTACGCCCTCTACTTCATACTTTACTTCGTCCAGGTTTTTATCGTTCCCTGCTTTTACGGCCAGCTGCGCGTCATAATCCAGCGAGCGCACATTGAGCAATGACGCAGCCATGTAGTAAGGGAAGATGACTGAATTATCAAAGTCGAAGCCGGTCATATTCTGCCCCACATTTTTCAGTACGCCCACTACAATGAATTTAGTACCGAGGAAACTCACACTCTTGCCCAGCGGCGATATACTGCCGGGGAAGAGGCTTTGCGATACCTGGTCGCCCAGCACAGCCGTGTTGCTGCTGCCATCCAGCTCTGATGGATTCAGGTAGCGGCCCTGCGCTATTTCTATATTCTGCACCTTATCAAACCCGCTAAGCACAGCATAGCCGGTAACGCTGCTTACCTCGTTCTTATCGTGCTTTAAGGTCATGCCGTTATTGGAGAGGCAAAGGGTAACAGTAGCCGCATCGGGTACCTGCGCCTGTATGGCTTTTACGTCCATGGGAGTCATACCCGGACGGCGCCAGTACTCCCACCATTTGTAGTCGCCGCCATCATCCATCCACGGCCAACGGCCCACATACAATATATCGCTGCCCAGCGACGCCATATCGGTTCGTATATTATTTTTGAGACTGTCGAGTACTGTAAGCACGGCTATAATACAAAAAATGCCGATGGTAATGCCCAGCAGCGAAAGGAAGGTGCGCAGCTTATTGGCGCGCAGCTCCAAAAAAGCCTGAACTGTGCCGGTACTTATTATCTGCGCGATGTTATTCATCTGTTAGCAAATTTAACGGTAAATATCTTGCTAATACAATATTTTTGCCGCGACCAAATTCACCAGGTTTGTCTTCTGCCACTTCTTTCCTTACAAAAAACGAAGCACTCCGCTACCCTAAGTTCAGGAATTTCCTGATGCAGCGTTTCGGTATCATCCTCGCTTTGAACATGCAAAGCGCTATTATCGGCTATTATGTGTACCAGCTCACCCACGATAAGCTTGCATTGGGCATGCTTGGCCTTTGGGAGGTGATCCCCGCTATAGGCTTCTCTTTATTCTCCGGGCATTTTGTGGACCTTAAAGAAAAGAAAACACTTATTGTGCAGTGCATAGCAGGATATATCTTACTCTCGGCCCTGTTTACATTCCTGGCCTGGCCGGGACTGCAACACATGATGTCGACCCATGCAATAGTCTATCTCATTTATACAGGCATTTTTATTGGTGGTGCGTTGCGCGCATTCCTCGGTCCATCTTCTTTTGCCTTACAAGGGCTGCTTATACCACGCGAATTATATGCCAATGCAACTACCTGGAGCAGCACATCATGGCAGATAGGTGCCGTAGTAGGCCCATTGCTGGGGGGCTTTATGATCTTAACCGGCTATTCCACCGCCCTTATCACAGTAGGTATCATTGAAATTATCGCTCTTTTCTCCGTATTGCGCATACCGAAACAGGCAATCTTAAAAAAAGAGAAAGAACCTATAGTGAAAAGCCTCGGAGAGGGGTTGAAATTTGTGTTCCGTACGCAACTGGTGCTTGCTGCATTGTCGCTTGATATGTTTGCCGTGCTGTTTGGTGGTGCTGTCGCCCTTATCCCTGTATATGCAAGCGACATATTGCATGTTGGCACGATTGGCTACGGCTGGTGCGGGCTGCACCTGGCATCGGCTCCGTCATCACGCTGGGTATACTTTCGTTCATCCCGCTGAAGAAAAAGCCGGGATTGAAGTTGCTGTTGTGCATTGCCGGCTTTGGGGTTACTACTATTATATTCGGCTATGCTGGCTATTTTGGCACTACACCCTTGGTGACAGTTGCCGGATTTGGTATCTCCTGGGGTTTTATTGTAGCATTTGGTATGCTGCTGCTCGGAGGCATGTTTGATGCTGTCAACGTCGTTATCCGAGGCACCATACTTCAGGTAAACACTCCCGATAGCATGCGTGGCCGTGTAGCGGCAGTCAACACTATGTTCATCAGTTCCTCTAATGAATTAGGTGCCACAGAAAGCGGCATCACCGCCAAATTTATGGGTACTGTACCGGCAGTGGTCTTCGGCGGCTGTATGACCATAGTAGTGGTAGGCATCACCTACTTTGCAGCGCCTATGCTCCGCAAACTCAATTCACTGAACGCAGAGAAACCTAAGGAGGGGTAGGACAGCGGTAAATGGAATTTGCAACTTGGGGATTGGAATTTGGATACTGGATTTTGGAACCTGCTATTTAAGCAATTGCGCCAACGTAGCATCCACCTTTGCGCCCAGCGATTGTCCTTTTTGCACATCCTGCATCGCCTGTGCTTTATTGCCTTTTTGCGCATAGCATCTTGCCCTAAGCATATACAGGTCACCCACTTCCGGCTTCACTTCTATGCCACGGTTGCAGTCTTTCAGCGCATCGTCATACATCCCTTTGCGTATGTATATTCTTGCCCTGTTCATATAGGGTATGTAGGCATCCGGGTTCTGCGATATAGCTGTGGCATATACCAGCAGCGATGAGTCCAGCTTGCCCACAATATCCAGGTAATTAGCGTAGTTACTATAAGCCTCCGGGAAGAAAGGCTTGAGGCTAAGCGCCGTACGGAAGAAATAGGCTGCGGTATCAAACTGCTGCTTGATGCTATACGCCACTCCCAGCCCCAGGTACACACTTTCGTTCTTAGAATTGATGGCCATAGCCTTGCGGTAGGTAGCAATAGCCGCATCAGTTTCTCCGTAATTCCTTTGCAGTTCTGCGATACAGATGATGGGATTGATGTAATCAGGTTTGTGCAGCACCGATAAATTAAAGTATTTCAGGCTTGAGTCGCCCAGGTTCTTTTTCTCATTTGGGTTGCCCTCTATCTCGTAGCGGGTAAAATACTCCTGCCCGAGGTAGAAGTAGCCCACCGGCGCATCAGGGTACTTCTGTATGTTATCCCGCCAAAGAGTGGCTGAGTCGTACCAGTCTTTGCAACGCTCATTACTCATAACGCCCAGCACCAGGCTGTAGGCTACTACAATGCCCAGGATGGTTTTACCGGTCTGCACCTTAGCTTTATCTTCAAAGTAGTTGGACACATACCAACCCGCGATCAGGAAGAAACCGAGATAAGGCAGGTAGCCATAACGGTCCGACACTATAGCCCCGCCCACGGGTATGAATTGCAGCAGCAGCACAATATTGATGATAAAAAAGCCCAGGCCAAAAACTACCAGGCGGTTGTGCCTTGCAAATTTCCACACAAGGAATACCAGCGCAAGGATTGTCGCAGGATATGCATAATACTCTAAAGGCAAGGCATCGCTCAGTTTCAACGGATAAGGGTAAAAATTGGTAAGCCCTACCGGCACTACAGCCTTCCACAGGTATGTACACAGCGCATAGCAGCCCAGCGCAAAACGCTCTATCGAATTAAAATGCGCATCCAGCGAGCCGTAAGCCCCCACTACTTTTTGCGCCCTCACAGACCCAAGGCCAAACGCCAGCGACAATGCGAAATAGGGTATCTTCTCTATAAACAGCCAGATATCGATCTTCCTTCTTTCAAAGTAGTCGATAGCAAACAACACCACCGGGAACGTTACCGCAACTGACTTGCAGAGCAACGAAAGCGTAAACAATACCAGTATTGAGGCGTACCATTTTATCTTGCCACCTTTGCCAGTCCTTACATAATTGACGTAAGCGGTACAGGCCATTACATAAAACAGGCTGTACAAAATATCCTTTCTGCCCGCGGCCCATGCTACCGACTCCACGTGCATAGGGTGCACCCCAAACAACAATGCGGCTACCATAGCAGCAACAGGCCTGCCCGTAAGTTTCTTTACAAAAAAGTAAACAGCCAGCGTGGTCAGCACATGCGCTATTATACTGTCGAAGTGATAGATAAATGGCTGTAGCTCTTTATAACTGTACTCTATGGCATAGATAAGGATAGTGAGCGGGTGATAGTTGCCCATCACATTAGTACTGAAATCAAATATCTTCTGGTAGCCGGCTAATGTGTTGTTCTTGATATACGGGTCGGAGATGATGTAGCCAAGGTCGTCCCAGTTGGTGAACTGGTTATCGAGGCATGCGTAGTAAGAAAAGAACGTAACAAAGGCTATACCTAAAAGCACCAGTAGCTGCGTATTCTTCTTTTTAAAAAAGTCGGTATTCACATCTGTAACGCTCTTGCTGCCCCCCTGCGCCTTCTGCGCAGGAGCTGTATTGCGTGCGGGTGCGCCGCCGAGGGGTGTTACAGGGTTGTTCTTTTTCTTTGCCATGCCTTCAGCTGATTATTCTTTGGCAACTAAAATATATCTTTTCCCGCTTTTACAGGTAATTAAAAGTGTAAATTCTGTTTTCCATAGGTTATATGGCACACATTTATACCCATAATCCGCTATACCTTCATTCAATTAACAAAATTACGTTATTACCAATAGTTAAAAATAACCGCTGCCCCGATTTTACCCCAAATCTTGGGTTCACATTTCAACTTCTGCACTTATCTTTGCGGCGTCTTTTTAATTCCTTAACTCAAAAAACATAAATTAAATGAAAGTAACTGTAGTGGGTGCCGGCGCAGTAGGCGCAACATGTGCCGACAATATAGCCCGTAGGGAACTGGTTGAAGAACTGGTATTGGTGGACATCAAAGAAGGTTTTGCTGAAGGCAAGGCGCTCGACATCATGCAGACCTCATCGTTGCTTGGCTTTGATACCCGTGTTATTGGTGTTACCAATGATTACTCGAAAACAGCTAATTCAGACGTATGTGTGATCACTTCAGGTATACCCCGCAAGCCCGGTATGACCCGCGAAGAGCTGATAGGCACCAACGCCCGCATTGTAGAAGATGTGTGCAAAAGCCTGCTCCAGTACTCTCCTAATACCATCATCGTGGTGATATCCAACCCTATGGATACCATGACCTACCTCGCACTGAAATCAACAGGCCTGCCAAAGAACCGCATCATAGGTATGGGCGGTATACTGGACAGCGCGCGTTTCAAATGCTATATACAGAAAGAACTGAATTGCTCGCCTAACGACCTGCATGCTGTAGTAATAGGCGGCCACGGCGACACTACGATGATACCACTTACCCGCCTCGCTACCGTGAACGGCACGCCGGTATCTAATATGATAGACGCTGATAAGCTGAAGCAAATAGCTGCTGATACTATGGTAGGCGGCGCTACACTTACCAAGCTGCTCGGTACATCGGCATGGTATGCACCCGGCGCGGCAGGAGCTGCGCTGGTAGAATCTATCATCCGCAACGAAAAGAAAGTATTCCCTTGCTGCGTAGCGCTGGATGGCGAATACGGCCAGTCTGATATATGCCTCGGCGTACCCGTAGTTATCGGCAAGAATGGTGTAGAAAAGATCATAGACTACAAGCTGAACGCTGAAGAGCAGGAAGCCTTCAATAAATCGGCAGAAGCCGTGCGCAGCATGAACAAAGTGCTGGAAACACTGGTAGCTTAATGGCTCAATAGCGTAATTGCTCAATGACTCAATTTCAGAAACGCTTCGCTACTTGCGAGGCGTTTCTATTTTCTGCAAAACATTCCCGCAACACAAAAGCCACCTCGCGGTGGCTTTTGCTATTTAGTATTTATCAGTAATGATTATTTCAGCTTAAAGGCTTTCTTTACCTTAGCTACGTAGTCCAGCTTCTCCCAGGTAAAAAGTTCCACCTGCATTTTCTTAGTGGTCCCGCTTGCACTTTTGAAGGTCTTGGTTACGGTTACCGGTGTACGGCCCATGTGGCCATAAGCGGCACACTCGCTATACATAGGCTGGCGCAGCTTCAGGCGCTCTTCAATGAAGTAAGGGCGCATATCAAATATCTCGCTCACCTTCTTACCTATTTCGCCATCGGTCATTTTTACTGTAGCTGTACCTTTGGTATCCACATAGATACTTGTTGGCTTAGCCACACCTATTGCGTAAGACACCTGCACCAGCACTTCGCTGCACAGGCCTGCCGCTACCAGGTTCTTAGCTATATGCCTTGTTGCATATGCCGCAGAGCGGTCTACCTTGCTCGGATCTTTGCCTGAGAATGCACCACCACCGTGCGCGCCCTTGCCACCGTAGGTATCTACGATGATCTTGCGGCCGGTAAGCCCTGTATCGCCATGCGGGCCGCCTATTACGAACTTGCCTGTAGGGTTTACGTGGTAGGTGATCTTGTCATTGAATAAATGCTTGTGCTGCGGATAGCTCTTCAGCACAAGTGGTATCAGTATGGTCTTTACATCCTTTGTGATGCGCTCTTGCATTTTCTTTTCTTCAGCAAAGTCATCATGCTGTGTAGAGATCACTATAGCGTCTATGCGCACAGGCTTGTTGTCGTCGCTGTATTCCAGTGTCACCTGGCTCTTGGCATCGGGGCGCAAGTACTTCATCTGCTTGCCTTCGCGGCGTATCTCAGCCAGTTGCAGCAGCAGGTTATGAGCGAGGTCCAGCGCCAATGGCATATAGTTGTCGGTCTCGTTTGTGGCGTAACCAAACATCATACCCTGGTCACCTGCACCCTGGTCTTCTTTTTTCTTTTTTTCCACACCCTGGTTGATGTCGGCGCTCTGCTCGTGTATAGCAGAAAGCACACCGCAGGAATGTGCTTCAAACATATACTCGCTCTTGGTGTAGCCTATCTTTGCTATCACTTCGCGCGCTATGGTTTGCACATCTATGTAGGTATTGCATTTCACCTCGCCCGCCAATACTACCTGGCCGGTGGTAACTAGCGTTTCGCACGCGATTTTTGAGTTCGGGTCCCACGCAAGGAAGTTATCGACCAACGCATCTGATATCTGGTCAGCCACTTTATCAGGATGCCCTTCAGACACTGATTCTGATGTAAATAGATAAGACATTTTTAAAATAAGCGGTTTTGATGAATGAATAGGGGCGCAATTTATGAATTG
>Ga0316218_1003245_pt1 | contig 13736 bp, 7 predicted proteins | sample TBH18003metaG_FD_203634 | JGI IMG/M metagenome (GOLD analysis project Ga0316218, IMG submission 203634) | Freshwater microbial communities from Trout Bog Lake, Wisconsin, USA - TBH18003 | ecosystem: Environmental > Aquatic > Freshwater > Lake > Hypolimnion/Profundal zone | place: USA: Wisconsin...
AGACCCGACCCGCATCACCACGTAGGCGACCGCGATCCAGGTCTGCCACTTGATCCGTCCCTTGGCATAGAGCGCGGCGCTGGAGAGGTGGCCGAGGCTGCCGAGGGCCTGTGACGGAAAGATCAGGGCGATCAGCAGCACACCCCGGATCCAGGTCGGTCCGAGCAGTTCCGCGGTGACGCGTCCGGCAAGCGCGGCGATGATCGCCGTGGCCGGCAGGCTTGTCAGTGCCACCAGGCGGAAGAGCCGCTTGTGGGTGGCTTCGATCACGCTCAGGCTCCGAGCCGGATCCAGCGCCTGGACATAGAGGTAGGTCCAGGTCGGGTTGTTGACGGACTGCACCATCGACCAGGCGGCTTGCCCGGAAAACGAGAACATCCCGAGGGCGGCCGCGCCGAAACGGCGGGACAGGGCGGCGGATTCCGCCATCCGGCCGACGCTTTCTGCAAGCTTCGTGAGCACGATCGTGCCGCCGAGCATCGTATGCGGCGCGACCAGCTTCCAGCTGAAGACGAGGGCGGGGCGGTGGAAGGCAACGGCATTGAGGATCGCGGCCCGCGTTCCGCAGACCGTCACGAACTGTGCGACCAGGCTCCACACTCCGGCACCGTTGAGCGCCGAGATCACGGCCACCACCCCCCCGAGGGCATTGGCAATCAGGTCGTAGATGGCGAGGTCACCCAGGCGGCCGCGTCGGGTCAATCTGGCCGAGGGGGCCACCGTGAGGCTCAGGATCACCACGCACAGGCTAAGGGTCGCCACGATCGGTGGCAGCCGCTGTTCGTGAGCAAGCCAGGCCAGTGGGAAGGCCCAGACCGCGACCGCAGCGGCCAGGCAGACCGATGTGGCCAGCATGATCCAGAAGGCCGATGACCAAACCAGGTCGTGTTCTTCCGGTTCCCGCGACAGGGACTGACCCAGTCCGCCGTCGGCCAGCATCATCACGAACAGTATGCTCGGCTGAGCCAGGCTGAATACGCCGAACTCCGACGGGCCGAGCAGGCGCGCCATGACCGGCGTCAGGCCAAGCTGGATGCCGATCTTGGCAATATTGCACGCCGTCATGGCGGCCGCGCCGAGGGCCAGGCGGGGGGCACGCATGGTGCTAGACAGCCGAACTGCGCCGGAGAGCGCGGTGTGTCACAGGCCGAGCCCCCTCCCGCGGTGCACATGCAGGTGTCAGCCGACCCGGTCTTCCTTCAGTCCGATGGTCGCCGATGGCAAGCGCGCGGCCCCTGGGGCTTTGGGCTCCATGGCCGTGATGTTCAATCATTCCGCGTTCCTGCCGACAATGGGACGAGTGGGGTCTACAGGTCCATTCTGCAGGCAAATGTTGAATATTTTCATGCAAATCGGGCGTTCAGTCGGAGGGGCCAGCCGTTCATGGCCGGGCGATTCTACTTTGAGGTCCGTCGAGCGATGACCGCTTCGTATGTCGCAAGGGTTTCGTTCGCAACGCGGATTATCGACATGCCCTCGATGCCGATCTGGCTTCGGGCCCGCAGTTCGCTGAGCGCCTCCGGCGTGCGGACCGCGTCCAGCAGGGCCTCCGCCAGCCGGGTCGGCTGCTGGGGCGGAACGAGTACGCCCGCTGCCCCCTGTCCGAGCATTTCCGGCACCCCGTCAACGGCCGTGGCAATCACGCCAAGTCCGGCCTCGCGCGCTTCGGAGATGACGAGGGGGGCCGGGTCGGCGTGGGAACTCAGCACAAAGAGGTCCGCCCCGTAGTAGTAGGCCCGCGGGTCCGCGATGCTGCCGACGAAATGGATATTGTCCGCGTCCGCTGGCCGGACCATTTGGTGGTAGTCCTCCCGGTGGGGACCGTCACCTACCAGGTACAGGTTGAGGTCGGGGCGGGTCTCACGAGCCAGGGAGAACGCTTCCAGAAGGTCCGCGACCCCCTTTCTCGGGTGCAGGCCGCCCACGAACAGTACCGCGGGGTGCCGCAAAGCCATCGCCGCGGGGGCCGGCAGCGGCTGGCGGGCCGAACCGATGGTGCCGTTGAGAATGGAGACCAGCTTGGCCGGGGGAATGCCGCGCCGCCGCATCGCGCTCTCCACAACCCGGCTCACGGCGATGACGCGGTCTCCGAGCCCCTGGAGGATCGACGCCCTGTCGAATTCGTTGTGGATGGTCGTGACGATCGGAACTTTCAGGCCCACGCGCGCAAGCGCGGCCACGATGGTGCTCGCCGCCATGTGCGAATGGATCACGTCGGGTGCCCAGCTGCGGATTGCGGCCCGCAACGCGGCCGAAGACCCGATCACACTCTTCGGGCGGGCAAAATTGCTGACGGTCCTGATCAGGACCCCGTGACGGGAGAGCAAGGGATCAAAGTCGCCTCCACGGCTGAGGATCATGACCTCATGACCCAGATCTCGCTGCGCACAGGCCAGATCGATGGCGGCGTGCACATTGCCGTTCTGCTTTTGCGTGTGATTGGCGAGATGCAAAATTTTCAACAAACTGTTCCCGATTGAGACGCCGTCATCGCGCCCGGTGCGCGCGCGAGTGGGTCCCTGCAGTGGACTTTGTAAGCGTCGATGTGGCGGGATTCCGGCGCTGGCAGCGACTCAGCCTTCTTCTACGGGGTGTTCCGCCTTGACGGCATGATCATAATTCCAGACGCATACTAGCCGACTGAAACTTGATTTTTAGTGGATGTGCGGTGACAGGCCGTAGCATGGTTTGGTGGAGTTGTTCATGAAATTCCTGAGCTCCGGAACTGTCGGGACATTCGCGACAATGAGTCTCATGTTCATGTTCGGCGCTGTTATAAGCTATGTATTTCAGTACAGTAAAATAATTTGCTCTACATCATTTTCGGAGTTTGTCAATTTTACATTTCCAATGAAGAAAATATTATCCAAGTCGTCATTGATGGATGTATTGTATTACATAGTCACAAAAATATATGAAAAATTTTCAGGCGGAATTTTTACTGCCATAGAATTGGCCGGCGCCTATGTTGTTGCGCGATTTGTTGATCAAATATTACCAAACCACCCGCATTTCGTGTTTGGCGGTTTAGAAATAGTCATCATTTCGCTGGCCATATTCATGGTGAGCGATTTTTCCATGTTTATTAGTCATTACTTGCAGCATTTTGTTCCTGTGCTTTGGGAGTTGCACAAGGTCCACCACTCCGCGACATTTATGACGCCGATCACGACAAAGCGAGTTCACCCACTAGGTCAGGCTTTTGATGATGGCGTTGCAGCCATTATTCTCTGTATTCCCATCGGGTTGCTGCAATCATTCGGCCGTTTGACCTTCTTGGAGGTGGCGTTGTTGCTTGCTAACGCACAATTTATTGGAATGATCGTTGTGCTGGACGCGTTGAGGCATTCGCATTTTCCAATAAGTTATGGGAAGTTGAATGGCGTCATACTCAGCCCGGTCATGCATCAGCTCCATCATAGTTACAAGGTGGAGCATTGGGATCGGAATTTCGGGAACAAGCTCGCCATATGGGACGTTGCGTTCCGTACCATCGTCTATCCCAAGGCGGGTGAAGACGTTCCCTGGGGACTCGGTAAGCCGGAGCAGGAGGAGTACAACTCCCTGTACGGTGCCTATGTCGGCCCCCTCGAGAAGATATTTCGACTGGTATTCAACCGTCCGCGGAAGTCGGCCGAACCGGCCCGCGGAACCTTTTTCGCGCGGGTGGTCTGGCGCAGTCCGAAGGGCACGCTGTCTGGCCCTGAGGTCGGCGCGAAACCGCACGCGAGGCCCTAGGTCGTCACCTCGCTAGTGGGGCGAGCCTGTCAATGCGGTTGCGTCTTCAGCCAGGCCGTCGCCTTGTCGATGGCGATCGTCGAGTGCGGGATGTAGTCAAAGGAGCCTTGCCGACCAATCGTGCCAATACCGAAGGCCTCGAGCTTCCTGATGGCGAGGTCCCGGGCGGATGACGCGTTCATGTCGTGGATCGGATAGGCGGATGTCAGTTCGAAGACGTGCTCGAGCCGGATGTCACCGGTGAACACCCCTCGTTCGAGAACGTGGGACCTGAAGTCTTCGAACAGCTGCGCCGCTGTCATCGGTGCCGCGGGGAGGACGCACTCGACGCTCATGTAGCCTCGGCCGTTTCGCTCTCCGTAGAAGTCGGAATGGACGGTCAGCCGCTTCCAGACGCCGCGGGTGTCGAAGTTGTAAAGTATGCATCCGGGCGCGGCTCTCGGTCCGGAGAAACTGCAGCACAGTGTGATGAGTGTCGATGTGCCGAGGCCGGGCGTGGGGCCCAGGCCGGCCAGTTCACTGATCAACGGTATGGGCATGGTGTTGTAGATCCTGCGGGCCTTTATCGTGCCGGGGCCCGCCGAGATTTCTAAACCGTCTGCCGTCTTGCGGATGGCGCGCAATGGGGATCCGAGGCGAAACTGAACCCCCTGCGCCTCCAGTCTGTCGCGGATCGGCCCGTAATAGGCGCCGAAGCCAGCCGCGGGCCGGACCAGGGCGGTGTTGGAGGACGCGCTCTTCTTCGACGCAAGCGCGAGCAGTCTGCGGGGGGCGGACGCTGCAAAGTGCCTGAGGCTGCCATTCGATCGAATCCAGCCCATCCTGGATCGCGCGAATTCTATGCTCAGTTCCCTTTGGTCAATGGGGTAGAAGCGTCGAATGTAATTGTCTATGCCGCTTTCCCGCTTCAGGAATTCACCAATATAGTACCCTGTGTAGTCATGAACGTTCTTCTGAAATGCGTGCCTGATCTTTCCGGTCGCGATGCCAAGCAGGGCTTTGAAAATGTAGCCCGGGCCACCGTCAAGCATTTCCTTGAGTTCATACGGGTATTCGCGGATGGTTCCCTGTGGGGTTACGCGTTGAATTCGCAGGGGTATTTCCGGGCAAACGTCCAGTAATTCCGGGTATTCAACAAATTGCGGATTGTCCGACCAGAATAGAAAGCTTCCAATGTCAAATGTATAGTCATTTAGATTTATCGAGATGTGATTTCCGCCAATATGGTCGTATTGATCAACCACGCACACTTTTTGCTGTTTCGCGGACGAGATGTTGGCCAGGGTGAGTCCGCTTATGCCTGCGCCAAAGATCGCGATGTCAAATTGATCGTCAGACATTCCAGGCCCGTTTTGTATGGCGATGCCTGATCCCGGCGACGCTGCAACAGAAGAGAGCCACACTAGCAACCATTTGTGCGGCGTGCTGCATCTTGCGCGCGAGCCGCGATTTTTATGGTTCCGAGGGCTCCCTCGACATGGATTCAACGGATGCATGATCCATGCCGAGTGCGGGCGGCCCGGGAGAAGGGGCAGGTCCTCGGTCGCATGGCTCTCCGATCATCGAGGCGACCGGAGCGTCGTGCCCGGCCTGCGCGCCCCCCTATCGGGTGCTGCGGACGATCGGCATGCCGGTCCCGGCAACTTCATTGACTGTCGTGGTCGGGACGGCCGCAGGCGTCGCCGGACGTTCGGCATCCGACCGGTCCAGAATCATCGCGATCGCAAAGCCCAGAGCCACCGCGTTGCCGAGGCCATACCCTGCCGACGCGCCCGAAAGGCTCTGCACCAGAAGTCCAGGCAGGATTGCGACCTTGAAACCGAACAGGATGTCCCTGTTTGCGGCGGTTCGTGCGCCGGAGACGAGGACCTGCAGGATGAAGACCGCGATCAGAACCGTCCCGGCGATACCCAGATTGCTGAGGACTGCATACACCCAACTGGACGCTCGGGTTGAACCGAGGCCGATCCCCACGAGGTTGGACTGGATGAAGGCCTGATAGGCGACAACGTTCCACAGGGTCCGGTCGTGATACGAAGACGAGTGGGTCTTCTGCAGGACCAGCCCGTCGAACAGCCGCCAGATGGCGTCGGTCACCGCAGGGCTGAAAAGGGCCAGGCCGATGGCGATTGTTGCCGCGAGGATGACGGCATAGAGCCCGAGGGCTGCCGATCTTCTGCCCCGGAAGGTGTTCCGTACCAGGTCCGCGATCGCAAGGGCACCGATGAACACCAGGTCGAGCAGGCCGCCGGATGAGGTCGAGAAGTATGTCATGACGATCAGCAAGCCCACGACCCCGAACCGGACCAGCGGCGGTCCGCCGACCCGGCGCGCCGACAGGGGGGTGAATATCTGGATGCTCAGGAATGAAAGGCACAGGGCGGCATAGGCCGAAGCTTCCGACATCAACCCGACGGTTCGTTTCAACCCTCCGCTGACCGCGTCGTCTACCAGCAGGGTGTAGGTCGCGTTTCTGAAGGGGGCGAGCAGGGCACTTGCCCCCGTCAAGCTCGCAGCCTGATCGACGATCCCGGTCCCGACCGCGAACATTGCACCCACGCGAAGCGCGGGGAAGAGATGGCGTCGGCCTTCATCCGTTTCCCAGGCGAGAAAGGCGGCCAGGGTCGTCGATGCCGTCAGCACGAAATAGAGCAGTTGTGTCAGGTTCGACGGGGTCGGGCCGAGGGGGTGTGTCAGCCCCTCGTGCACTCCAGGTCGCATGCTGACGATCTGGATATGTCCCGCGAAGAAGCTCGGAGCAATCAGGGTTATCCCGACGCCATAGAGTGTCGCCAGGGTGAGCGGCAGAAAATAGCGGTTCTGGAACAGGCTGGCGGTCGCCCGCTGGAGTCCGGCGACGCGCAGCACCCGGAGGGTGAACACTGCGGCCGCAGTCCACGGGGCCGTGATGCTGACACCGATCAGAGCCGGAGGGATGACGGCCAGGGTACCGAACGACCAGGACGCGAAGAACAGATAATAGGCGATCGGCCCGCGCGCAAAGATGGCCCAGAGAGCGAGCGCCCAGAATATCAGACTAGGGGCGTCCAATATGCGTCTCCTGCATCGTCCGGATCGCTTTGCGAGTGGGTTGACCTGCGAGGTCCCCGATGATCGATCGAAGTTGAGACGCCGCCCGCTTCCACGTGAACTTTTCAGCGTGACGTCGGACGCGTTCTCGATCGACGGGATCGTATCCAGCTTTTGCACGCCTGAGAAGCGCGTGGGCCCAGTCGTCGATGTTTCCCGGGTCTGCATAGGTCGCCGCATCGCCGCAGACTTCGGGCAGGGCACCGCGCGGCGCAACGACGGCCGGACATCCGAGAATCATCGCCTCGAGCGGAGGCAGGCCGAACCCCTCGGTCTCCGACGGACAGGCGAGGCACGCCGCCTTCTCCATGAGGGCCCGGATCTGGGAATCGGGCGCCGGTCCGATCAGGTGGATGTTCGGGATCTGATGCAGTCCGAAGCGTGAATGTATTTCTTCCCAGCTGATATTGCCGGATAAAACGAGATCGATGTTCTTGAATTCGTCCGTGTAAAAAAGTCGAACAACGAGTTCCAGATTCTTGTGAACTTGAAAGCTTCCGAACATGAATACATATTCGTATTCGGTCAAATTCCGGATATTTATGATCGATGGATCGGGTTCGACTCGCAATATGTGGTCCGCCCCATTGGGAATGACGCTGATCTTGTCCGGTCCGCAAATCCTGTGCTCGACGAGGAGGGCCTTGGAGTATTCCGAGACAGTCAGGACGCGCTCGGATTGGCGCGCCAGTCGGGGTTGCATGAACCGATACCACCGGGCAAAGGCCGGGCTGTAGGAGCCCGGTGAGATGAACACCTGGGCGTCGTGAATCATGGAGATGGCCGTCGGGGCGAACAGCGGGCCGGAATTGCAGAGATTGATCAGGCGACGGCCGCCAAGATGGAGCGGCAATTCGACCTGCTCCCAGACCTGGCCGCCCGTTGTTCCGACGCTGATCTCGGGAAGACGTCCGAGGTTCAGGGATCGCGCCGAATGCCGCGGGCGCAGGACCGCAAGTTCAGGTTCGTCGTCGGCGGGGAGGGGCGGCAGGTCATCCAGTGCCCGGATGAGGTTTCCGGCAACCCGCTGGACGCCCGTCTCCGCTGCCGTCAGAAAGCGACCGTTGAAGGCAAATCGGCGATGGAGGTGTGGGGTCCCCATCCTACCGCTCATTCCGAAAAGATAGGCATCCACCGCCACTCGGGGTGACGGTGCGGGCGGAAGAGCCAGGGGCCGACGGACATCCGGAGTTGCCGGTCACTGGGTTGGTACCGTCTGGGTCGCGGGGGGGTGGTTGGCGTTGTCTGCCGTTGTGATCGCCAGGGCCAGAGCCAGCCCGAAGGGTTGTCCGCGATAGGCTGTCGCCAGGTCCTGGATCCACGGACGCAGGCCCCAGTCCCGCTCCACCGCCACTTCATTGAGGATCTTAGACCGAAGCCCGGCCGGAACACTGGTCCACTGGCGGGCCGCGAATTCCGTTCGCCACCGGACGAGTGTCGGATCGAAGGGGGCGCAGTCATAGCTCCGGGCCAGCGCGTCCAGGCCCGCCTCTCCCGCGCCATCGACGCTCGCGGCCAGGACCCAGAGATAGGGATCGGCGGGGGCCTGCCGCAAAGCGGTTCCGACCGACCGTCTCACTTCCCGGCCGACAGCGGGGGACTGCGGTCCGGTCATGGCATCAAGGATATGGGATTCATAACCGGACTTGAGCACGAACGGGAACCGCTGGCTCGCCGCGATGCCGGCATTGGCCCAGAGCGACATCAGCGACATCAGCTCGACGGTGATGGCAAGGCCGAGCGGGATCCACAGGGCCATCTTCCGGTCCGCGTCGGTCGCCGTTCGGGCAGCGGCCCTCGTCGCGTTATAGCCGCCGGTGGCCACGGAAAACCCCATGCCAAGGAGGACCGACCACAGGATGCTGATGGCCGGCGTCTGCAGGCTGAAATCTGCCAGGCCCTGCACCGCCAGGAACAGGGAGGCCCCCAGGACGCCGCGGAGCAGCCAGTGCATGCTGCGGCGTTGGACCAGCCCTCGCAGGATGGCGAACAGGAGCAGACCGACGATCGAGAACATCAGTGCAGCCCCGATGATCCCGGTTTCCTCGAGCCATTGCAGATAGACATTATGGGTCGCCCGCACGTACCAGAGCGCGCCGAAATTATCGGCGGTCGTGGAGATGCGGTTGATGCTCGGGAAGGTGCCGAGGCCGTAGCCGGTCGCGGGGGACGCGGTGAAGGCGTCCCAATGCGCGGCAAACAGCTCGTGCCGCCCCCCCCAGCCTTCGTCGGTGGCACCGAGCCTCTTGATCAGGAAGCTTCCGGGGATGACGAGGCTGGTGAAGAATGCCAGGTATGCGATGCTCATCGGCCAGCTTGAATTCGGTCGGCTATCGTTCCTGCGAAGCACGATGCTGAGGACGAGCAGTGTCAGCAGGCTGACAATCAGTGCGATGGCCCCCATGCGGGACGCCGTCAGCACAAGACAGGCCAGCGTGGCCGCTGTCGCGACGCATTTCGCCAGGAATTCCAGGTCATCCCGGGTTCGGCGCACCAGGGTACTGGGTCGGCTCTCGAAGCGGGTCAGCAACAGGATCGAGAACACGCCGAAGCAGCCTGCTGCGACATTTGCGCTGAAGAACGTACCGGTCAGACGCGAGCCGAAGGACCCCTTGGTGGCCCAGAGGACCCTGTCCGGCGCCAGGATGTGCTGGACCAGGGACAGGCCCGCATATGCGGCAGCGGCAATGCATATCCATCGCATGGCCAGGCGTGCGCGAGTGTCGGTGCCGCCGAGGGTGAGGCCGATGGTGAACGTGGCAGCGAGGACGAGCAGGCGGACCAGTTCCACCGCGGTTGCGGAGCGGTCCAGCGTACCGGCGTGATCTTTGACCCACGGCCAGAAGGGTAATGGGGCGGCCGGGAAGACCGGCAGGAGGCTGGCAGCCAGATAGACCATCATCACGCCGAACAGCAGACCTGCGATCCGCAAGGTCCTCAGCCGCAAAAGATGGATCGGGAAGTCCTTCCTGCGCACGGCAAGAACCAGGGCAGCCCCCCAGAAGGCCCCCAGGGCCAGGGAGAGGTCCGCGCGATCGGCACCGAAAAGGACAATGGCCAGGAATATGAGGCCGATGGCCTGGGTTGTCTGGACGACATCATCCGCCGTCGGGACAGGCGGCGAAGTCGCCTCTGCGGTTGATCCAGGCCTGCTGTCCCGAATGAAAGCCGGGGCCGAACGGGCCGGTTGTGCGGGTGCCAGGCGCATCCCGAACAGGCCGGCTCTGGCGGGCCATGCCAATAGACGGCTGATGAGTTGGGTCGCGTAATCTCGCAAAGCCCCGTTCGCTTTCCGGTTGGACAGACGGGCCACCAGTGCTTCACGCATTCCGGCCTGGAGCGGGTCTAGTCTGAATAGTATTGCTTGTAAGATTTGTAGTACGCGCTCGGATCGGTTGACGTGATGTTAACGGCTTCCATGATGTTCACTTGAGTTAACGCTGTACCGGCCAAGGGGGCCTTTGCAGCCCGGAGCAGCTTCAGGGAAGCGGCAACCGCGCGCCGGGACGTCTTCCTCCACCGCACCAACAGCAGCATGGCGTCGGCGAGTCCCACCACGGTCCGTGTCTCGGTCACCAGCAGAACCGGTGCGGTGTCGAGGATGACCATGTCGAAACGCGAGCGGAGTTCGCTGACAAGCTCGCGCATGGCGTTGGTGCCGAACACGTCGCGTGGGGTGAAAGCTGCCTCCGACACAGGGAGCACCATCGCACTCGACAGCGTGTCCCGGACCAGCACATCGTCCAGCTTCACGTTGCCATTCAGCAGTTCGAGCATGCCCTCGCTCACGTCCGCCGCGAGCATTCGCTTAAGGGCCCGTTGGCGCAGGTCACAGTCGACGATGACGACCTTCTTGCCGGACAGGGCGAGGGAGCGGGCCAGACAGATCGACGACGTCGTCTTGCCCTCACCGGGCAGGGACGATGTCACGGCGATCACCTTCACATCATCACCGATGCGCGCAAACATCACCGAGGCCGTCAGGCTTCGGATGGCTTCGGCAAAGCTGGACAGCGGGCGCTCGACCACGAACCGCTCCGGCCCGATCTTCGAGATCTCCGCGGTTTCGGTCGCCGATGACAACAGCGGAATGGAGCCGAGATAGGCGGCATCCATCTCGCGCTCGATCATGTCCCCATCGGAAATGCCATTGTCCAGGAGTTCAGCCAGGACGACGGCGGTGCAGCCGAGCGACAGCGCCAGCAGGATCGCGAAGGCCCCCATGAGGCCCTTGCGGCTCGACGGCGCCGTCGGGACGTTGGCCGGAGACACCACGTGGGCATCGGTCTGCTGAAGACCCTTTTCGACGCTCGTTTCCTTGTAGCGGTTCAGGAGTGTCTCGTAGAGGGTGCGTGCCGCATCGGCATTCCTCTGGAGCTCGTTCAGCCGGACAAGCGCGCGGTTGTTCCCCGCCAGCTTCCCGCGGGATTGTCCCACGCTGGACTCGATCGACGCGGTGCGCTGCTTGGCAACCTGGGCCTGGGCCTCCAGATTGGAGATGATCCTCTGGATTTCAGACTGGATCTGGCTGTCGATGTCGGCGAGTTCCCGCTTCGCCTTGAGCATTTCGGGATGGCGATCGCCGTAACGCCCCTGGAGGTCCGCAACCGTCTTGGAGGTCAGGGCTCTCTGCTGGCGTAACTGCTGGATTACCGGGGAGCTGAGCGCCTCACCCACATCTTCACCGGTGGAGCCCTTCTCCAGCTGATGTCTGGCCGTCGACAGGCGCGCGCTTGCTTCGGCTTCCTGCGCCCGGGTCATGGCCAATTGCTGGTCGAGGGTGGAGATTTCCTGCTCGGTGAGGGTTGCGCCCTGCGAGCTCATGAGGTTGTTGGCGATCTTGTACTTCTGAAGTTCGGTATCCGCTGCTTCCACCTGGGCGCGCAACTGGCCCAGCCGCTCGTTCAGCCAGTTGTTCGCATCCGATGTGCTCGTGAACTTGCTGTCCAGTTGGGAGTTCAGGTAGGCGCGCGTGAACGCATTGGCGATCAGGGCCGCCTTTGCGGGATCAACGGACGTGTAGCTCACGTTGATCAGATAGGTCTGACCGGATCGCGCGACCTTGAGCCCGCCGGAAACCGCATCGATCACCGAATCGATATCGGAGGGGCGCGGCGCGGCGGCTCCGGCTGCGTCCTGCGGCGTCAGGCCGGTGATCGCATTGCGCAGCAACTGAGCCGGTCCGGGCTTTCGCAGCCGACCGTTGAATTCCGGATCGTGGTCGAGCTTCAGGTCCTGGACGACATGTTGGGCCAGCGTCCGGGACTTCAGGATCTCGACCTCGGTGTCGACTCCGGTGGAATCCGGCGACTGATCCTGCGTCGGCGGGGCCTGAACGATGGACTGCTTGTGGGCATTCATCGACACGGTGGCGGTCGCCGTGAACTGCGGCGTCTGCGCCATGATCACGACGACGGAAATCGCAATCACGCCGATCACGACTCCACCGAACAGGCGCAGTCGGCGGCGGAAGATGGCTACCAGACGCTGAACGCCGGCTCCGGCCGTTTCGGGAGGGGCCTGATAACCCGCATCCGGCCGCCCCTCATAGCCATTGCTCGCCGTGGAATTCATTTTGTTACCTTGTTTCTCGCCGACGAGCGGCGGGACTCTGGCTACCGTGCCAGAAAGCATACCAGCGAAAAGTGAATTTGCTTTCTACCTCTCGCGATCACGTGCGATCGCTGCGTCATCATCCAATCCGCGACATCCCGGTCTGTGCCCAGTGCAGAACGGCTACCGCTGCAACACGAGCGCGAGCATCAGTTGGTTGATCTTGTACCCGTTGATCCGGTCCACTCCGCTGGAGCTGACGTCGGTGTAGTTGTAGTACAGGCTGACGCCGACGGTCCGATTGACCAGGTAGGTGGCGCCCACGCGCCCCGTCCAGCGATCGTCGGTCCGGTCGATCCCCTTGTAGTCGTCGGTGGCATAATTGACCTGCCCCGACAGGATCACATTGCGTCGCAGTTCGTGGTCCACCTCGATCCCGCCGCTGGTGGTCAGATATCCTGACGACCGCGGGTCTGCCGCTGCGCCGACCGACCGGTCAGCTGTCACCGTCACTGTCGTCAGGGGCGTGACGAAGAAGTCCAGCTTGCCATTCATGGACATACCGCTCGTGGACCGGAAGGCGGCCGAGTCGTAGTTCTCGTCGAGATATCCGACCCTGAATTCGCCCCGGACGAGGTGCGAAAGATCGAGCCGGGTCCCGAGGGACAGGTTGTACCCGTCCGCGTTCCGGTCAAAAAGCGACGCGGGCGGCTGCAGCCTGTAGGTGATCTGGTTCAACTCGCCGGCCAGGAAGAAGGCCGTGTCGGGGCTGTAGGCATATTCGACCCGACCGGACTCACGCACTTCGGTCCGGTCGCGATCCTTTTCGAGCACGCTGTCCCCGAGGGCGTCCTCCGCGTTCTCGTAGCGGAAGTCCGCGACATGGACATCTTCGACGAACCGGATGCGGTTGAAGGTCTGAAAGGCCCCCATGTTGAGTTCGCCGAGATCGTAGCGCACGGGGTGGCGTACGCCCTGCGTGGTTGCGGCGGCGTAGCGGGGCTCCATCAGACGGGAGAAGGAGCCGCCTCCGTTGATGTTGGAATCGTCAGCAATATCGTAGCGACCGTCGCCGCGAAGCTGGTATTCCTCTGTGTTTTCCGTGCCATGCGAAAGATATTCGTCGAAGGCTGCCCGGGCATAACCCTCGATCATGTTCCGAGACCAGTCGGATCGAACGGTCAGTTCCGGCTGGATCAGAACCAGCGTGTCAGACGTCTTCTGCGTCTGCGTCGCATAGATGTTGTCGTCGAAATCGATCGTCGTGGTCAGGCGCGGCAACAGGATGAAGGCGCCCGACCGCATGCCCACCGCGTCATAATCCGGGCGAGGGCGATCCAGCACACCCACATTGC
>Ga0316218_1003255_pt1 | contig 13703 bp, 3 predicted proteins | sample TBH18003metaG_FD_203634 | JGI IMG/M metagenome (GOLD analysis project Ga0316218, IMG submission 203634) | Freshwater microbial communities from Trout Bog Lake, Wisconsin, USA - TBH18003 | ecosystem: Environmental > Aquatic > Freshwater > Lake > Hypolimnion/Profundal zone | place: USA: Wisconsin...
CCCTGGGAATCGACACCGCTGCCGGGAGCGGCACTTACGCGGGAGTTATCTCGAACCCCGGCGGCAATACCCTTGGGCTTGTGAAACTTGGTGCAAACACCCTGGCTCTATCCGCCAGCAACAGCTTCAGCGGCAACACCACTGTCAGCGGCGGCACGCTGGCAGTGGCTCATAATCTGGCGTTGCAAAACAGCACCGTTAGCCTTAGCGGCGGTGCGCTGGCGTTCGCAACAGGAGTGACTGCACCGACATTCGGCAGTCTGGCGGCCACCACCGGCACGCTAAATTTGGCAACTGCCGCTTCCGAGGCCGTTGCGCTTAACGTGGGGATCAATGGCGCAAGCACGACGTTCGCCGGAGTTTTGAGCGGCTCCGGCAGCTTGACAAAGTCCGGCGGCGGCACGCTGACGCTGTCCGGCAACAACAGCTACAGCGGGGGCACGACTGTGAATCAGGGAACACTACAGGTGGCAAACGCGTCCGCGCTCGGCGCCCCCGTCGCGTCGGTTTCGTTGGCAAGCGGGGCAACGCTCGATGTCAATGCGGGAACCGGTTCCACAGGTCTTGCCTGGGCTTACTATGCAGGCACTCCGGCTTCGCAAGCCACGTTTGCCGGTTCGCTTGCAGGTATCCAGGGTGTGATTTCCGGCACCACGCCCACCCAGGTCGCCAATGCCACCAGCCTGAACGGTTTGCCTGTCGCTCCAGCGGGGAACAGTCAAGCAATGGGTTCGGGCATGATCAAAATTGCCACGTCTGGAACTTACGTTTTCCAACGCACGAGCCAGGATGACGACGCCGCCATCTTCATCGATGGCGCGGCTGTAGTGGCCGGCGTGCCAACATCCAATGGATCTCCGTGGAATCAAGCCGCTACGTCAGGGACCGTCATTCTGTCCGCCGGCTACCACAATATCGCAATTCCTTACTATCAGGGCATCGGCGGTTCCGGCCTTCGCATTCAATGGAGCGGACCTGATACCGGAAACAGCCTCGTCGATATTGCAACCAGCAGCACCGGCACGGTCATTACACCCGACCAGTACCTCCCGAACTTGAGCGGCGCCGGCAGCGTATCGCTGACCACCGGGAATTTGGTGGTCGGCTACGACAACACGAACGCAAATCTTAGCGGCGGCATCTCTGGCATCGGCGCATTGAATAAATGGGGCACTGGCACACTGATTCTCTCGGGAAGCAACACTTATACCGGCAACACCTCCATTCTTTTGGGAACGCTGCAAATCGGCGGCAATGGGACTCTGGGGGGCGGGAACTATGCGGGGGCCATCTCAGACGCGGGCGCGTTCGTCTATAACAGTTCTGCCAATCAAATCCTGAGCGGCGTCATTTCCGGTGCGGGCTCCCTCGTCACATCCGGTTCGGGAACGCTCGTTCTCACCGGCAGCAACAGCTATACCGGAACGACTACCGTGAATGGCGGAACCTTGCAAGTCGGCGACGGCACGAGCGGCTCGCTCTCGACCTCCAGCACGGTGACCGTCAACTCCGGAGGAACTTTGGCCATCAATCTTGTAAACAGCGGCACGTTTGCAAACGCGATTTCGATGTACGTTTACCAGAATCCCGGCGCGACCGTAAACGCGTTGAGCAGCGGAACAAACACGATTTCCGGAAACATCGGTGGAACTGTTTTTACGGCGTTCAATCAGAACGGAACCGGGACAACAATTCTGACGGGAAACAATACATACTTCGGCCCGACCAATATCAACAACGGGACGCTGGTGCTCGGTCAGCAATACGCAGCGACCAACACCACCATCAATGTCGGCATCAACAACGGTCTGCAATTCGGTGCCAATACTGTGACCATCGGCGACATCTCGGGCAGCGGCAATGTCGTGTTGCAGAACGGAATGAATGCCGTGTCCCTCGGCGTCGGTGGCAACAATGCGAATACATCGTACGCGGGTTCATTCAGCGGCTCCGGCTCTGGGCTGACCAAGACAGGCACAGGCACGTTGACTCTCACCGGAAGCAATAGTTATCTTGGCACGGTTAACCTGAACGGCGGCGCTATGACGTGGAGCGGCCCGCTTGCCAGCGGCACGATCGGCACGCTCAATGTCAACCCAACCTCGGGAAATGCGGTCTTCAACATAACCGGCGGTTCTCTTACCACCTTCTTGGGTGTTGGAAACAACGCCGGTGTCGGTGTGATCAATCAGACCGGCGGCACTCTCACCAACACGGCGGAGAGCTACCTTGGGAACACCGGCTACGGGATGTATAACCTGACCTCCGGAACGTTGAATATTCAAAACTGGTTTCAAATCGGTTCCGGCGGGACTGGGGTTTTCTATCAAAGCGGCGGCATGGTGAATCACACCGGGGCAGGAACCAGTGTGCCTAGGAACAACGGAACTGGTGTTCTTTACCTTACAAGCGGAACTTTTAACGAGAGCACCAATATCAACTATACCTATTCCGGAAATACTGGACGCGGCGAGATCGACGTCGCAGGCGGGCTGCTTTCAGTTCCAAATATTAACTTCTGGAATGGCGCCCCGGGCGTCGGAATCCTGAATCTTGATGCCGGCATTTTACGGTTGAATACAATTTTCAAGTGGTCCGATGGCCTTGCAAACGTCAACTTCAACGGTGGAACGCTGCAGGCCAATTCAAGCCAGGGCGCATTCATTTCTGGATCAATCAATGTCTGCATCAACAGTGGCGGTGCAATCATTGATACAAATGGTTATACCGACACGATTGGCATTTCATTGATCGCGCCCACCGGCAATGGAGTTTCTTCGATTTCCATCGGTGGCGCCGGCTATGTCGGGGCGCCGTATGTTCAGATTACCGGGGACGGCACAGGTGCGACAGGTGTCGCAAATATCGATTCGAACGGCAATATCACAGGGGTAACGATTACCAATTCCGGCGTCGGATATACCAATGCAGCCGTTGCGCTTGTGGGGGGCGGCGGCGCGGCAACAACCGGAACGGTCAGCCTGAGCGCCAACACCAGCGGTGGTCTCTCCAAGGTCGGCGCGGGCACGTTGGTGCTCACCAGCGCAAATACCTACTCGGGGGCGACCAAGGTATTCTCCGGCACATTGCAAATCGGGAACAATCTTGCGCTCCAAAACAGCGCTATCGATACCTCTGGCTCGGGCATCGTCAGCTTTAGCGGCGGCATCACTACTCCGACCATCGGCGGGCTTATCGGCAGCGCGGACCTTGCGACTATCATGGGCACCGGTTATAGCAGCGTAACCACGCTTACGCTGAATCCGGGTGGTGGCGTCACCAACACCTATTCCGGGGTCATCGCAAACGGGTCCATGGCGCTTGTCAAAACCGGCGCAGGCACCCAGGTGCTTTCCGGGTCAAACACGTTTGCGGGCACGACGACGGTAACCGGCGGCACGCTTTCGCTGGGTAATAATCTGGCGCTTCAAAGCAGCGCCATCGATACCTCGGGCTCGGGCGTGGTCGTCTTCAGCGCCGGTATTACCAGTCCGACAATCGGCGGTCTCATTGGCGGCACGGACCTCGCCGTCGTCATGGGCGCCGGCTACAGCAGCGTTACGGTCCTTACGCTGAACCCGGGAAGTGGCGTTACAAACACCTATTCCGGCGTCATTGCAAACGGCTCGATGACACTCACGAAAACTGGCTCGGGCACGCAGGTGCTAACCGGCACCAACTCCTATGCTGGGAATACGATCATCTCCGGCGGCACCCTGGCTGCGAACAACACCAGCGCATTGGGAACCGGCGCTCTAAACCTTACCGGAGGGTTTCTGACCAGCACGACGGGCGTGAATGTTGCTTCCTCGGGCACGGCCATCAGCATCGGCGGCAGCTACGCCTTTGCCACCCCCGCGATAACGGCCGATATCGCCCTGACAGGCGCGACGGGAGGCAATATTGTCAAATCCAACAATTCAGGCAGCGTGAAGCTCACCGGTGCTTTGGATCTGGGCGGAGTCAACCGCACGTTTTCGCTCAAGGATACAAGCGGCGATTCCTATCCGGAAATGACACTGACCGGCGTCATCAGCAACGGATCGGTGACGCTAAACAACGCCACTGCGCAAGGAGGCGACAACTCCGCGTTTGGTACGTTGCTCTTCTCGGGTTCAAACACCTATTCCGGGGGCACGACCCTCACGATGGGCCGCTTGGAAATTGCCAACAGTTCCGCGCTAGGTACGGACTCCGTGTCGATCGGCGCTAATGGCATGCTGTCGCTCGGAGGCGGCGGCGGATCGTTTTACGGAGGGGCGCAGAACATTGTCGGCGGGGACCTGACTGTGGCAAACAACATCACCATCAACCACACGGGGTCCCTCGGCAACTTCGGCATCGATGCCCTCGATAATACTTACGGTAACAACACGCTTTCGGGCACGATCACCCTGGCGGGCGCCAACACCCAGGTCGATATCAACGGCGGGCAGTTAACGATCAGCGGGGCGATGAGCGGCACCGGCGCGCTGACCAAGGCAGGATCGAGCATTCTGAGACTCACCGGCAGCAATAGCTACACCGGCGGGACAACCGTCAATAACGGGACGCTGAACGTCTCCAGCGATGCGGCTTTGGGCGGGACTGCCGGGCCGGTAACCATCGTGGGCGGCGCCACACTTCAAACAGCAGCGACATTCGACTTCGTACCCACCCGCGACATCGTGCTGAGCAGCGGCACTGGCACCCTCGATACTCAGGGTAACAACAACACGGTGAACGGAAGGCTGAGTGGCGCGGGAACGCTGGTCAAGTCTGGCAATGGCACACTGACGCTGACCGGCAGCAACAGTTATAGCGGCGGGACAACGGTAAACGGCGGCACCCTGAATGTAGTTAGCGATGCGGCTCTGGGCGCTGTCACCGGCTCGGTGACGATGAATAACGGCGCAACTCTCCAGACATCCGATTCCTTTGGTTTCCATGCCAGCCGTGATTTCGTTGCAAGCAGCGGAACGGCAACGATCGATACCCAGGGAAATACCAATACGGTGAACGGTGGGCTGAGCGGGGCCGGTACGCTGGCCAAGTCCGGCAGCGGCACGCTCATATTGAGCGGTTCCGTGGGAATCGCCGGGCTCGACGTCAACAGCGGATCTGTCCAACTGACACGGTCCGTCTCGATCGGCGCCTTGAATGTGGCCTCCGGAGCGACCTTCTCGATGGCGGCGAATAGCGACGGCAACCGCAATGTGCTGAACGTCTCGGCGCTGACGATCGCAAGCTTCAGTTCGAGCCTCTCAGTGGCCCCCCGCGCGAGTTCCAGCGCTGCAACCGGATCGGTCTTGCATGCTGACTCGCTGGGCGCAGACATTCTTACTGCTGCGGGGCAATCTCAGAGTGGCGGCGATGTGGCGGCGGGTGCGGCAATTGAGCCGGCCTCGCCTGAAGCGGTTCCAGAGCCCGGAGCGCTTGGTTTGCTGCTGGCGGGCGCTCTGAGCATCTTCGGCTTGCGACGGAAGGGAAACCGACTTGGGTAAAAAATTCTACGGTTCGCTTAGTGCCGCTTTAGGGGGCGGCCTGGGGGGCGAACCGTAGTGGGTGGCGCCGGCGGTGGGGGCCGCTGGCCCGCTCTCCCGGCGGCTTGGTGCGCAATTTGGGGGTCGCACCGGGCCGCCGGATCAATTTCAATATGTCTAGATTCATTAACTCACACGAGGTCGAGCTGCATCATGGGAAACTCTGGATTGACGGAGTGCATCGCTTTCTGAAAATTGGCAAGCCGCTGTTGAACTTCGGCTGCGCGTCCCAGATCGACGCCTTCATCGCCGAATTGGAAATCGTACGCGAGAAAGGGTTCGATGTCCTCGAACTGAATTGTTACTGGCATCACCTCGATCCCGATGGAGACGGACGAATCGATTCTTCGCTTTTCGGGCCACTCAACCGTCTCGTTCAGGCCATCGCGGACCACGGGATGTTTGCCTCGCTTTCGGTGGAGACCTACGGCGTCGGTGGCGGACAAGTTCCCGCGGGTTTCTGGAAGTCTCACCCGAATGCGGTGGCAATCGACTCCAATGGCGAAAAGGTTCAGGACGACGAATATGGGTATAGCTGCGCGGTGCCCTCGCTGTTCGACAAGGACTACCTGAACCGTTCGCGCAGCTATATCCGGGAACTGGTCGGAGGATTGGATGTGTCGAAGATCCTTTGGTATGAAACAACCGTCGAGCCGCAGTACATGGGGTCGCATTGGCTCGACTACAGCCCTGCGGCAAGAGATGCGTATACTGTGTGGTTGCAGCAGAACCATTTTAGTGGCCCTGCATTCCCTTCGTCTTTTCCCGTTGCTGAAAGTTTTCTGACAGACCCGAGATGGAACCGTTTTCGGGCCGAATGGCTTGCCGACTGGATCAATGGAGACGCACAGGCGCTTCGCGATGTCGCCGGCCAGAACGCATGGATCGCGGTCGATTACCTCGATGCGGAGGAGAACACAATGTCCCGGCGGTGCGGTGATCCGATGGCCTTTCTTCTCCATCTCTCGGCTCCGAACATCATCCAGGTCAACTGGACCTGGCATAACAAGGAGCGCAAACCGAACCTGAAAGCCTACCGACGTGTCCGCGCTGCGATGGAGGAAACCGGGCGGGACTGGGCCATCACGGAACACATGACCATCAACGGCACCGATTACTTCCCCGACGAGATGGAAGCGCTACTGCGAAACACGATCGCTCACAGTACGCATTTTGGCTGGGAGTTCGTGGATATCCTCGCCGACCGGGACGATCCCTCGGTCCCGGCTGCCGCAGTTATTCCCGGAGCGTTCAAGCCGAGTCACTTTTCGGTTTACGGCCCCGACTGGAAACCCAAGCCGGCCATGGCCGTCGTGGATGAGCGCTGGGAAGAGTGGATGGACCAGATCGATAAACGATACACACAACTACACGCCTTCTCCGAACATCAAACGAGTGCAGTTTATTAAAACTCATGCATCACCACGCAAAAAAAATCCGAATTCTACTCTTCGCCGTCCTGCTACTCGCCCCGATGGGCACCCTGCGGGCCGTTCCGTCGCCTGGCATCGTCCGTCCACCGGCCGTGCCGCTGATGGTTCATAATTCCTATTTCAGCGTATGGGCGTTTTCTGAAATCCTGAGCCAGGCGAACATCGTTAATTGGACCCGTAATCCAAACCCGATGACATGTTTGGTCGATGTAGACGGCAAGGTTTTCCGCCTGATGGGAGCCCCAAAGTCTTCGCTTCCACTCCTCGATCAAAAAAGTCTCGTTGTGGATCCCACCAAGACGATTTTCGTTTTTTCCAATCCTGAGATCGAAGTCCAGCTAACTTTCTTTTCTCCAGTGTTGGTTGAGGATTTGAAACTTTTGGCGCGTCCGGTCAGTTTCATTGCCTGGCAGCTTCGCACCCGTGACAGCAAGCCGAAAAGAGCCCGCGTCTATTTCGACGTTGAATCGGACATCGCCCTTCTGGACGCCAACGAAAGCGCCAAATTCGAGCAGGTCCAGGACGCGGAATTCGATTTCTTGAGAGTCGGCTCGGTTGAACAGCACGTGCTCGGGTATCGGGGGGACGTTACTCCGCTGGACTGGGGATACTGCTATCTGGCCCTTCCTGCGTCTGAGCGCGATGCATCGGGCTTTGGACCGGCTGCGCCCATGCGCGAGGCGTTTGTGCGCCGCCAGTTCAAACATGACGCTTTTCATGATGCCGGCCCGTTTCGTCCGGCTCAACAGCAAGCGGCCATGGCGGTTGCCATCGATTTCGGTTCCGTCGGAGCCGAGCCCGTTGAGAAGCGAGTTATGATCGGTTACGATTCCAGTCCCGAGCTTCAGTATTTCTCAAGGGCGATGGAGTCCTTTTGGAAGAATGAGACCCCATCGTTTGAGGCTTTGCTAAGAAAATGTTGGGTTGAATACCCGGCGGTCAATGCCCGATGCGCCGACTTCGATCAGCGGTTGAAAGGCGACGCCTGCAAAGTGGGAGGAGAACCCTATGCGCAGTTGGTTTCACTCCTGTATCGACAGGTCATCGGGGCTCACCATTTGACGCGCGACGAGGGCGGGCACCCGGTATATTTCTCCCGCGAAAATGCCAGCAACTCGTCGGTTAGCACCGTCGATGTTTCGTTTCCGGCATCGCCGTTTTTCATCTTACATTCCACCGATCTCCTGAAGTCCATGCTGGTGCCGATCCTCGACTATGCGAAGAGTTCAGATTGGACGCACGACTCCTCACCCCATTCCCTCGGAACGTTTCCATACGCAACCGGCCAGCGGTACGGCGGAAGCGGAAGTCCGATGCCCGTCGAGGAAACCGGAAACATGCTCATGATGATCGCGGCTATTTGCCAGGTCGAAGGCGATCCCGGTTTCGCAAACCGCTACCGCTCCCTCTTGGCGAAATGGGCAAATTACCTTTCGAAAAACGGCTATAACACTGGGGAACAGCTTTGCACGGATGACTTCCGCGGGCGGCAACTCAACAACACCAACCTCTCTGTTAAAGGAATTTGCGGACTGGCCGCCTACGCCAAAGTGCTGGAGATGCAGGGCGAAAAAGAGAAGGCTGCTGGGTTCGCCACGCAGGCCAAAGCCTGGGCACAGAAGTGGGAGAAGGAAGCGCTATCCCCAGATGAAACTCATTTTGTCCAGGCATTCGGGCAGCCTGAGACGTGGAGCTTTAAATATAATATGGTCTGGGACAAGGTGTTGGGCCTCCGCCTGTTCTCGCCAGAGACCTATCGCAAAGAATTCGATTTCTACGGCAGCAAGCTGGAAAAATACGGTGTTCCCATGGATTACAGGGACAAGCGAACCAAGTTCGACTATAACTTTTGGGTGGCTTGTTTCGCGGATAGCCGCGAACAGCGGGACAGGCTCCTCAATCCCATCTACAGAATGGTCAATGAAAGCTCAACTCGGCTGCCGCTGACGGACTATTTTAACACCGATACCGGCACCATCGCTCAATTCTATGCCCGATCGGTTATGGGGGCCGTTTGGATGCCGCTGATTCTCGATTCGGCGACTCTGAAGCAATGGGCGGCCAGGAGCCCCAGCAAAGTCAAGGAATGGTCGCCTCCACCCGCGCATCCGAAGTTTGAGACAATCATTTCCGCGGGCGAATCCAACTGGAAATACACGGTCGATGAACCTTCCGCAGACTGGGTACAACCCGCCTTTTCCGACGGTGCCTGGGCGGTTGCTGCACTTCCTTTGGGTACGCGCATGGGCAGCAATAACCGTCCAGGAGAGACACCCTGGCCCGAAGGCAGATCGAAGGTTTGGTTGCGCAAGAGTTTTGCAAAGCCCGCGCTTCATGGAGGGGAACTCCAAATGCTAGTCTCTTATCAGGACGATTTTGATGTGTATTTGAATGGAAAGCTGGTTTTCGCCACGAACCCAGGGACCCAATCCAGCCTTCCATTCTCGCGGATCGAGCGAATCTACCCGTTGAAAGTTTCGCAGGCGGATTTTTCCGAGCAAAATGTTATTGCTATCTATTGCCAATGTTCAAGAAAGGCGCCCTACTTGAATTTTGCGCTTGAGGAGGAAGTTACATCGAAGCTGATAAGTGTCGTTCCGTCCGCGCAAGAAGCAGATGATATCCAGTGGCGCTACACAACGGAAACGCCCGGCGATGGCTGGTTCAAGCCTGATTTTAACGTTGGCGCATGGAAGGCGGGGCTTGCTGGGTTCGGCTCACACGGCACCCCTAAAGCCATGGTTCGCACCGAGTGGACCACCCCCGACATCTGGTTGCGGCGTGAAATCGATCTGCCGGCAGGAAGCAACAGGGATCTCCAAGCCTGGATTTACTATGACGACGACGCTGAGGTGTATATCAACGGCGTGCTCGCTCTCAAGAAGAGGGGATATATTGTGGGTTATCAGGCATCCCCATTAAGTCCGGGAGCCCGGTTGGCATTCCGTCCCGGAAAGAACTGCGTAGCCGTTCATTGCCATCAGGTATGGGGCGGACAATACATTGACCTCGGCTTTGTTCGTGAACCCACCAGCGCATGGTCTCAGCCACCAACTCAACAATACATCGGGAAGCTTCCACCAATCCCTGCGCCCGTCATCAAGTCGGCTGTTCCACTCCAGGCCGGGGAATTCGACATGGCTGATGTCCGCCTCCTCGACAGCCCCTTCAAATCCGCCATGGAGACCGACCGCGAGTATTTGCTGAGGCTGGAGCCGGACCGCTTCCTCGCATGGTTTCGCAAGGAAGCGGGCCTAAAGCCAAAGGCCGAAGTGTATGGCGGTTGGGAGTCTAGCGGTGTGGCGGGACACTGTCTTGGGCATTACCTCTCCGCGTGTTCGGAAATGTTCCGGGCTACTGGCGACGAGCGGATGCGATCCCGGGTTGCGCTCATTGTCGATGAACTCGCCCAGTGCCAAAAGGCAAACGGGGATGGCTATGTCGCCGCAATCCCAGGCGGCAAGAAGGCGTTTTCCGAGATGAGAGCTGGCGAGGTTCACCCGAATGGCGGCTTCAATCTGAACGGCATCTGGGTGCCCTGGTATACGATGCACAAAGTCATGGCCGGCTTGCTGGATGCGTGGACTCAGTGCGGCAATTCCAGGGCCCGCGAGGTGCTGATCGCACTGACGGACTGGATCGATGGCGTGGTCAAGAACCTTGATGACGCCAAGATGCAGAGTTTGCTTTTCGTCGAGCAGGGCGGCATGGCCGAAACGCTCGCCAACCTTTACGCCTTAACCGGCGAACCGCGCCACCTCGCCCTCGCCCAAAAGTTCCGTCATAGCGCAATCTTCGATCCCATGGCTGCGGGCAACGACATCCTCAATGGATGGCATGGCAACGCCCAGATCCCCAAGTTCATCGGTTATCAACGCGTTTACGAACTGACTGGTGCGCCGAAGTGGGGCGCCGCCGCGCGCAATTTCTGGACGTTTGTCACGCGCGACCGCTCCTTCAACATCGGCGGCCACGGTCTGGGCGAGCACTTTTTCCCTCTGGATAAATTCGAGAATGCGATGACCGACGTTGTCGGCCCGGAGACTTGCAACACCTACAATATGCTCAAGCTCACCCGGCATCTCTACTCGCTGGATGCGAAGGCCGCTAAAATGGATTTCTACGAACGGGGGCTCTACAACCAGATCCTGCCCTCCCAGAATCCCATGACCGGGGGCTTGGTCTATTACACGGCGCTTGTGTCTTCGGGAGCGTATCGGGCCTATTCCGACGATTTCGGGTGTTTCTGGTGCTGCGTGGGAACAGGCATGGAAAACCACGCGCTTTACGGAGAGGGGATATATTCCTCCAAAGGGGACCGGTTGCTGGTTAACCTCTTTATTCCCTCCGAACTCAACTGGCGCGAGCAAGGGATAACCGTTACGCAATCCACGAAATTCCCGGCGGAACCGCGCACCGAGTTCCGGTTCAAGACATCCGTGACGGCCACCGATAGGAAGCTGACGGTGGCCGTCCGCTATCCTGGATGGGTCGCTCCCGGAGCGCTGAAGTTGACGGTCAACGGCGAGGCTGTTTCCTGTTCGGCAAATCCCGGCTCTTACGCGGAGGTTTCCCGGCAGTGGAAGAACGGCGACGTTCTCAAGGTGGAACTGCCGATGCGGATCACTACGGAGTTCCTCCCCGCCAGCAAGAACTACCTCTCCATTTTCTACGGCCCGCTGGTGCTTGGCGGCAAATTGGGGTGCGAAGGCTTAAGCGATCGCGACTTCGTCGGGCAAGGGATGTCGGCGAAAAAGCGGCTGCCGGTGTCAAAGACGCCCGCGATCGTGGTGGCCCCGGCGGAGATTGCGGCGCATATCGAACCGATCGACGGCCAACCCCTGGCGTTTCAAACCAAAGGATTACTCAAGCCCGCTGAGCTGACCCTGGTGCCTCTTTACCAAATCCACGAAGAACGTTACGCCGCATACTGGCGGCTTACCACAGCCGAGACCTGGCAGACCGACATGGACCACGTCGCCGCCGCCGAAAAGGCCCAGCGCGAACTGGATGCGCGCTCAGTGGATTTTGTCCAACCCGGCGAGCAACAGCCCGAGGTTGACCACAGTTTCAAGGGCGAGGAGACCAATGCTGGTATCCACGGCGACATGCACTGGCGAGATGCCCGTAACGGCGGCTGGTTTTCCTACGACATGAAGGTTAGTGCAGCCGGACCGCTCAAGCTGCTCTGCACTTATTGGGGAAGTGATAGCGCCAGGGAATTCGACATTCTGGTCGATGGAACGCTCGTGGCGACCGAGAAACTCACCGGCAAAGAACCGGGCAAGCTTATCGATGTTGCCTACCCGCTGCCAGACAGCCTCCTGGCTGGTAAAAACAAGGTGACTGTGAAATTTCAGGCCAAGCCTAACCAAACCGCCGGAGGTCTGTTCGATTGCCGCGTGTTGAAGTGAAATAGTTCAGCCCTGTTATCTTACTCGCCGGTTGACTGCGGACCAAGGGTTCTGCAAGGGTCGGGACGAATAGTGTTGTAGAAGGATTCGAACTCCCGGAGCAAGTGCTCCAAGTGGCGCTGTCCAAAGGCGACAAAAATGGTTCAGGCATTCGTTCTTGGGAGTCCACATAGCCGAGCCTTTGCCCAGATCGGTCGGTTTTCGGTGGGGCGGCGGCATTGGCCTATATGCACACCTTACGGCGATAACGAAGCAGCCGATCGTGGCGACGTTTCCAATATTAATATCTTCGCAAGAGCTATTTCTTCAAGTTGCATAGGGTGGGAGATTCGGCTGGTTGCAGATCAACGGATTATTTACTCACTTCCTTCGCTTCGAACTGAAATTTCCATTGCGCTGGCATTGCCGTTCGCGATCGTCCCGGCAGTTTTTCCGGCAGCGAGCGGAGAAACGGCGCATAATGCTGGCGCAATTCGACGACGCGCGCGTCCAGTTCCGCTTGTGTTGTCGGTGCTGTGAAACGGGGCGTAGCGGCTTGGACGGAACAACCGGCCACCACGATGCTGGCGAGACAGCCATAGCTTGGGAACTTGGTTGAAAACGGTTTTAAGTTCATAGCTTTAAACAAGAAGGACTCTGGGCGGATTTCGGTTCCAGAAGCAGGGTGTGTGCGCTTTTGTTTTCACGAATCGGCACATTGTAAGTTCGGCTCCACTGCCCGCTGCTTGCATTATAGTCGGTCTGCCAGAAGTCGTTTCCATGGACGCTCTGATCGATGCGCTCGCCATCCATGGCAAGGTCATACCCGTCTGGCGAAGAAAGCTCGGTAAACGTCACCGGCAGGTAACCGAGTCCGCCTCGGAAGTTAACTTCCGCATGTTTCCCGGTATCCGCCGTTATCACCATCGGGTAGGGCTTGATCACCCGGCCCTTGGTCGCCACGGCTCGCACTGCGTTTCCAATCGCTTCCTGCTGGACCAGGCGCCACGTATTGGCATCGAGGGAGAGTCGCTTCTGGAATGCTTTGTCAGGACCGTAATAGGCTGTGGCATCGGTCGGGAAAACGACTAGCTCAAGATCGGCCTCCACGAAATCGCCCGGTTGCAGTTCTCCAACACTTGGCGGCGGGGATAGTTCGATTGCCGTGCGATTATTGTTTTTGCCCCACTCCGTGCAAAAGGTGGAGGCATAGGGCTGAGACGCCGGCTTGCCCCCGAGCGTAGCCCGCCACGAACGCACGATCAGCCCGCGACTGGCCATGGCTGTTCCTGGCTTAATGGCCCCGCGCTGCCCGTGGATGGAGATCCACGGCTGTTCACCCGGCAAGGGACTGG
>Ga0316218_1003257_pt1 | contig 13696 bp, 10 predicted proteins | sample TBH18003metaG_FD_203634 | JGI IMG/M metagenome (GOLD analysis project Ga0316218, IMG submission 203634) | Freshwater microbial communities from Trout Bog Lake, Wisconsin, USA - TBH18003 | ecosystem: Environmental > Aquatic > Freshwater > Lake > Hypolimnion/Profundal zone | place: USA: Wisconsin...
GATGGGTTTAAATATAAAAATAATAGATATACTAAAAAATATTCTACTAAATTAAAAGTAAATCAACAACATTTAAGTAGAAAAATTAAAGGAAGTAATAGATATAACAAACAACGCTTAAAGGTAGCTAAGATTTATAAGAAGATAACCAATTCTCGTAAAGATAATTTACATAAAGTTTCTACTGATTTAATTAAAAATTATGATACTATATTTCTTGAAGACCTCAACATTAAAGGAATGATTAAAAATCATAAATTATCTAAACATATTCAGGATTGCTCTTGGGGCATGTTTATTAATTTTCTTGAATATAAAGCAACATGGAATGATAAACAAGTTATTAAAATTGATAGATTCTTTCCTTCATCCAAGACATGTAGTAAATGTGGGTATATTAATCAAAATCTAAAATTAGATTTACGTGAATGGACTTGCCCTTCTTGTAAAACTAAACATGATAGAGATTTTAACGCCGCTACTAATATAAAACAAGAAGGGTTTAAAATAATATCGTCAGGGACTGACGATTACAGACATGGAGATCAAATAAGACCATCTATAGATGGCACAATCTATGAAATGTCTAAAAAGTTATCCTAACCTTTGGTTAGGATAAATGCCTAAATTAATTTTTTAGGTAGTTCATAAACTATTTGACATTTATTAAAATAGTTTAATAGGTTTAGTTTTTAATCAACATTTAAAAAATTAGTTAAAATAATAGATGGTTTATGAATAATAGTTTATATGGATTTAGTGTTTCATCAACTTTTCAAAGATTAGTTCAAGTAGTAGATGGTTTATATTACGATGGTTTAGGTAATTTACTTAATATAGGTAGTGGTGGATCAGGTAGTGGTGGTATAGGTCCAACTGGACCTCAAGGTGCTACAGGTACGCCTGGAGTATCTTTAATGTGGATGGGTAGTTGGACACAAAGTATGTATTACGTTAGTTATGATGCGGTTAATTATAATGGAAGTAGTTATATATGTTTAACAAATAATCCACAAAATGCTCCAGGTATAAGTCAATCAGAGTGGGATTTATTAGCACAAGGTGGTCAAAATAGTAGTGGAACGGGTAGTGTAGTTTATTTTATAGAAACAGGAGAATATTGGGGAGATGCTACATTTTCACAAGCTGTTAATTGGAATTTACATCCTGATGGATCTGCTAATTTTGGCAATTTTGTAATTAATCCTGATGGTTCTGCTCAATCTAACGGAGAATATGTTGTTTTATCAGTTAATGGTATAACTGCTAGTTCTAATGGAAATATAAATATATCTGGAGGATTCGGTGCTACAGGAGCTCAAGGACCAACTGGTTCTACAGGAGCAACAGGAAGTCAAGGTATTCAAGGTATTCAAGGACCAACAGGACCAACTGGTGCGACAGGTCCTCAAGGAATCCAAGGGTTCCAAGGAAGTCAAGGTATTCAAGGTATAAGAGGTGCTACAGGATCAATGGGTGCTACAGGTGCTGATGGTATTCAGGGTATTCAGGGTATTCAAGGGGTTACTGGTTCAACTGGTGCTACAGGAAGTCAAGGTATTCAGGGTATTCAAGGGGTTACTGGTTCAACTGGTGCTACAGGAAGTCAAGGTATTCAAGGTATTCAAGGTATTCAAGGTCCGACAGGTTCAACAGGTGCTACGGGTAGTCAAGGTAGTCAAGGTCCAACAGGATCTACAGGCGCTACAGGTAGTCAAGGTATTCAAGGTCCAACAGGATCTACAGGTGCTACAGGTAGTCAAGGTATTCAAGGACCAACAGGTTCTACAGGACCAACAGGAAGTCAAGGTATTCAAGGTATTCAAGGACCAACTGGTTCTATAGGACCAACAGGAAGTCAAGGTATTCAAGGTCCAACAGGTTCTACAGGAGCAACAGGTATTCAAGGTATTCAAGGTCCAACAGGATCAACAGGTGCTACGGGTAGTCAAGGTATTCAAGGTATTCAAGGTCCAACAGGTTCTACAGGAGCAACAGGTAGTCAAGGTATTCAAGGAGTTACTGGTTCAACTGGTGCTACAGGTAGTCAGGGTAGTCAAGGTCCAACAGGATCTACAGGTGCTACAGGATCAACTGGACCTCAAGGTGCAACAGGTTCAACGGGTGCTACTGGTCCTGGTGTTACAATAACAAATCCATCTACATACTCAGTAATAGTATCAAATGGTAGTTCTAGTTCAATTACAGCATATGCTAATTTTGTATATAATGGAACTAATTTAATACTTGGTGCAGGAACAACTGATAATTCAGCAGGAATTTTACAAACTGCTGGAAATATAGTTCCTACTACAAATAACTCTTATACATTAGGAGGAAGTTCTTATCAATGGTCAAATATATATTCACAATTGGGTACTTTTGGATCTACTTTAAGCACAGCTGGGTTGTACGTATCGGGTAATGTTGGTATAGGTACAACTACACCAACACATACACTTACATTACCTTCAACCTCAACAGGTATTGTATACTATAATACATTAGATCAAACTACTAACTATGAAAGAACTAGATTATATTGGACTAATAATACATTTAATATATTAAGCGAAGCAGGTGGTACTGCTACAGTTAGGTCTTTAATTCTTCAATTTGGTACTGGTGTTAAATTTACAATTAATGGAAATACAACAACAGGAGCATTCAATTATTATTATTCAACAGCAGCCAATGGTTCTATTATTGGTTCAAATCCAGTATTACAATCATCAACAGGTAATCAAAATTCTATAGCATTATTACCTACAATTAACCAATCATCTAATGGTTATTGGAAAGGTATATGGATTTCTCCATATCTACAATCTGTAGGTACAAGTTCAACTACAAACTATTTAATTGATGTAGGAACTAACTCATCCGCTAATGGTGGTGGATCTCATTCATCAGTATTTACAGTTGATATATCAGGTAATATAGTAACACCTATTAGTGCTACTTATGGTTATACATTTTATAATACAGCAGATCAAACTACTAACTATGAAAAAGCCAGAATATATTGGAATAGTAATGCTTTTAATATATCTACAGAACAAGGTGGTACTGGTAGTGCTAGAAATATAAACTTTATACAAAATACTCAAACTAAACTTTCAGTAGGTTCAACACAATTAATTGGAGCATTAAATATTGGATTTACTTCAGCACTTGCGGGATCAATATTAGGTTTATCACCAGTATTATCAGTTTCTAGTGGTATTCAAAATTCATTAACAATTATACCAACAATAAATCAAACTAATACTGCTAATTTTAGAGGTATTTGGATTTCTCCTTATTTACAATCAGTTGGTACATTATCAACTGCAACAAACTATTTAATTGATTTAGGTACAAATACTGCTGCTAATGGAGCAGGAACTCATTTGTCAGTGTTTAATATTGATACATTAGGTAATGTTAATGGAGTTGTTTTAGGTTTAGGTTCTGGTAATACAGTTTCTAATACGGTTTTAGGAGCATCTGCTTTTGGTTCAAACACAATAGGAACATATAATGTATCAATTGGGTATCAAACTTTACAACCCACAAATACATCATTTAATACAGCGGTAGGTGCTCAAGCATTACAAAAAATGACTGGAGGGTATAATGTTGCTGTTGGTTATGCTTGTTTAATAAACGCTACAAATGGTAGAAATACCGCAGTTGGTGCTCAAGCAGGACAAAGTAATACTGGAGGTGGTTCTAATGTTATATTTGGTAATGCTGCTTTACAATCAAATACAACAGGATCTAATAATGTTGCTATTGGATATAATTCAGGTGTTTTAACATCAGGAGGAACAATAAGTAATACAGTTATTAATAATAGTATTATTATAGGTTCAAGTGCTTACCCATTAGCAAGTAATGATACAAATGAAATTGTTATTGGTTATTCAGCAGTTGGTAATGGTTCAAATACTATAACAATTGGTAATACAAGTTCATTATATTCTCAAATATACGGAAATCTTAGTTTAGGATATACTTCTTCTGCTACATCATCTACATATAAATTACAAGTAGCAGGAACTTCATATTTTAACGCACAAGCAAACTTTATTGTAAATGGTGCTGCTTCTTCACCAATATTTGTACAAAATTTAAATACACAAGGAGTTGCAGCAGTTAATTTTTATGATAGTTCAAGTAATAATACAGGTGCTTTTGGTTACGCTGGTAGTGCTTATTCAGGAACAAATTTACAAGATAAAGTTTATTTATATCATACAAAAGATTTTATCATAACCCCTGATGGTAGTACAGTAGAATTAAAAATTGTTAAAACAAACGGTAATGTTTTAATAGGAACTGCTTCTGATAATGGTACTAAATTACAAGTAGTTGGAACATCTTCAATCACAGGTAATTTAATTTTCACATCAACTGCATCTTCTCCTTATATTAAATTTAATAACTTATTAACAGGAACTCCTAGTTACAACACTTATAGTAATGGTGCTAAACTTATATTAGCAGATAATATAAGTTCATCTAGTACAGGATACGCTATTGGTATAGATGCTGGAACAATGTGGTTTGGCACAGATTTAGCAGGGGATGGTTTCCAATGGTACGGTGGAACTCGTAGTTTAGCAACTTTAATTTCATCATCTGGTTTAACATTAAATAATTTAGGATCTGTATCTAGTGCATCATTAAATATAAATGGTATAACAAGTGGTATATTAGCAGGAATAAATGTTACTGGTACAAATACAAAAGGTGGCACAGGTTATTTAGATTTCTTAACAGCTACTAATACTTATGGAAGTGGTACAAATCCAAATAAATTCTTTAGAGTAAATAATGTTGGAGGTTTAGAAATTCTTAATAGCGTATATTCAGCTACTGTTTTATCAGTAGCTGATAATGGTATATTATATGTCGGTGGTGGGAATGTAGCAACATCTGCAAATACTGATGGTACTTCTAATTATTTATCATTCAATGTTAATAACTCTCAAATATATGATGATGGTAATTTTCACATACATTCAAGAAATCCTAATCAAGGTATGTGGATCAATACAAATAATGCTCCTTTATACTTATTAACACAAGCTCCTGTAAGTGGCGGTACAGCAGGAACTGGTATAGGTATTGGTTCATCTAATATAACAGCTTTTGTTAGTATAAATGCTTCAAGAAGTTATGTTGTATCAAGTTATGGTTATCTATCAACAAGTGGGGCAGGTACAGGCGGGAGTTCAGGTGTAGTACCATTTAGTTTATATGCAAGTGGTCGTATTCAATGTCCTGAGTTTGATGCTACATCAGATGAAAGAATGAAAAATATATTAGGAGAAATAGAATTAAATGATGCTATTAAATTAGTTAATAATATAAAACCAATTAAATTTAATTGGAAAGATAATGAAGACACAGGATTAAAAACAGGTTATTCGGCTCAACAAGTTGCTAAAATAGGTTTCGACCATTTAATAGGACAAATACCTAATGATAAATTAGAAAAAACTATTGATGAAGAAGGATTTATGAGCCCTGATAAAGTTCAGTTAACAATGAACTATGACCAAGTAATTCCATATCATAGTGTAGTAATTAAAAATCTTTTAGAAAAATTAGATAACTTAGAAAAAACAGTTAATGATCTAACATTACAAAATGCTGAATTAAATAAAAAAATTGATAATCTTAGTAAATAAACTAAGATTATCAATCTAAATTTTTTGAAATTTTTTGAAAAATTTTTCGTATATTTGTTTTAACAAAAAAATAAAATAAATGTATATCACAGCAACAGACTCAAAAAATTACAAATCATTAATTCTTCTTAATGAACTAATTAATGGAACATCGTTTAGAACCATATTAAATGGGGACGATAGACTTTTAGAACCTCTATTTATCGAATTGATGAACAAAGGTTATGTTCAAATCAGCGGTATAAACTATCAAATTACTCAAAAGGGTATAGACACTTTTGACATTTTCATGAAACGTTATGGTGAGTATTTAAGATACTACGATGTATTCGGATTTGTTGATTTAGAAAAAGGTGAATTTGCTTTTTCAAGGTATTTTGACTTTAATACCGATGAACAATGGAATTTTTATAAAATGGATAGCCGATTTGATGATGTTAGAATCGCAGTTGCTATGTACAAAAATATAAATCCTGCGGAAGTAGTATTCATGTCTTTTTTAAATGAAAATCGTTTCGATACTCAAAAAACTGGATGGCAAATTGATATGTTATCCGATATGATTTGGGATGAAATTGAAAACATTTGTGCTACCGCAATAACTCCCGAACAATTAGGGCAAGATGTTATTGAAGATATTATCAAACAAGGAACGGAATTAATGGTAAGTCTTTTAGAAGAAGAAAATAAAAGAAAACAAGTTGAAGTTTTAGAAACTTCAACTTATGAAGAAGTTGTTGAAGAAACAATTGTTGAAGAATATGAAACTATTTCATATTATGAACCGTATTATTACGATCCTTTTTATGTAAACCCTATTTGGATAGTCCCTTTATTTATTTGGTAAGATATGAAGATTTTTAAGCAAACAATGAAAATATTAGCTATAATAGCTAATATTTCCTTAATAGGATTAAGTGTATGGTATACTATACACCTACTTAATTTACAAAATTCAGGAGGTGGGGCTTTAATGACCGTATTAGACGTTATACTAATTGCAATTAGTATAATCATCCCTTGTAATGAACCTGGATATTTTTTATTTCACCCTAAGTTAGGTAAATCCATTTATCATAAATGTGGAGAATTTTATGTTGATATAAAAGGTGAATACTATTCTTTATATGATGATAAAATTTTAGTTAAAGATGAAATTTATAGAGTAAGATTCGCTGAAGTTTCAAGTGAAAAACAACTTTTATTAAATTTTAAAGAAGTTTTAGATAAAAAATATGAAGAAAAATTAAAAAAACAAGAAAAGAAAGATTTCTTACTTAAGTCAGATGGTTATGTAGATGCTGCTTTAAGACGTGAAAAAAGAATAAATAAAATTTTATGATAAGAACAGTAATTAAAATCGCAGCAATATTTTTGCTAATAAGTCTTTTCTTACCAAGTTTACTTTGGTATGCAGAAATAGTTTTTACTTTAGTTGTAGTTATTTGGTTGATAAGTTTATTATAAACCACTTGTACCAGTTGGATAATTTACATTATCTTCTATTGAAATAACAGAGTGATTTGGTTGGATAAGATTAAGTATCTTGTTCAACCAAATCCCTGTTTTAGATAATGTATTATCTTCTAAATTTTTTCCTATAACTGAACTAATAGTTTCTTGGTTATTACCAAACGCATTTTTTGATGTAGGAGTTATTAAAACATCATTAAATAATTGTCTATTTACCACATTACCTAATTGATCTATACATTGTGCTATTTTGAAAAAATAATCAGAAAAATAACCATTTCTTTCTTTTGTAGAAAAAATTTTAATAATTTGGTATAAAACCCCAAATGGTAATACTACTATAAAAATTAATATAGCTATAAAAAATAAAAGTATAGATGTTAATAACTTACTCATAGAAAAAAATTAGTTTTTAACTACCTGATTGCGTTCCACCTGAATTATCAGATGATTGCGTTCCGCTAATAGGTAAATCTGCTAAAGGTAAGGCTATACTTGGATCAGATAAAATAGCATTTAATTCCGCCCTTAATGTATCTCCTACTACATCTCCATTTTCATTAATATTTTGAATAACACTAACAAAAAGTGGCATATATTGTATTGGAACTGGCATGTTCCCTCTGTCTATTACTTTACCATTTGGTGTAATAATCTCCCAGTAAGTGTTAAAAGTATCTGATGTATAAGGAGGGATTATATCTACTTTCATTTTAGTAGCAGTCATTGATTTTGGTTGTATGTTGTAAATCATATTTATATTTATTTTTTTTATATATTAAAATTACCATGTAATAATTCTTCTTCTTGAATCTGGTGTTTGATAACTTACATTTATTACCCCAACACTATTAAGAAATGCCCCCCACCCAGAAGGTGAAGATATATTAACTGAACTACTAGCTACATCCGTATTTAAAGCAAATGCTTTATCTAAGCCATAAGCACCTGCTTCCAAAGTTATAGAAAAATCTATTGATCCAACTGCATAAGATGGATTTGTTGCTACAACAGTATCTATTGATGGTTGGTTATTCCAAGTTGTAACAGTAGCATCAAAAGAACCTGAATTTAACATCGTAATACCTGGTCCATAAACACCTATTGTTTCACCAAAATTATAAAACTCATTTAAAGATACAGTAGCCGATATATTAAAAGCATTTGTTGGTATGGTTATATGCCAAGAGTATAAAGATACACATTCTGCCCCACTTTGATCGTATGTTGTTGATTGATCGTTTGTATTATTTCCGATTATACAATAATTGGAACTATGATTAGGGTCTTGAACATAAATATAATCTGGATTACCACTATCTATAAATGTTGCTTGATATGAATAAAATGTTGCTGTATATGTTGCCATAATTAATTATTTATTTGTAATAAACCATTTTCATATATCTTGTAAAGATATACTGGTTCCCTTGCTTCCATTACTTTTTGCCCCATATCCATATTCCATCCTAAAATATTAGTAAAATATTTTTTCATTTCTAATAATTCAGTTGTTCCATTTTGTATTTCATCAAATATGATTATATCCGCATCGTGATTACTCCAACCATTTTTAACTAATCCACCTGTTAAATACATTGTATAATTCCATTGTATAGTTTTTGGTAATAAGTTTAATACTTCTTGTATTGTTAATACTGGCAAAGTTGGAATTGGGGTTGGTAGTTGTTTATAAGACATAGTGGTTTTATCAAAAATTAAATTACCATTTGAATATAATTGAACTTTTGATATACTATTTCTTTTCCAAGAATTAGATAATGTTCCTGCAATTCCTAATGAATTAACTAAACTTGAAAAGTATTGCCTTTTTTCATTTGTTATTTGATTATCATCAGTAATAAAAATTAAATTATCAGCAGATCTACCATATTGTGCTAATTTATCATCTACCCATATATTTATTGAGTATGTAATACTATCTGGTAATGTAGTTATCAAATCCTGAATTGTTATGGATTTAGTTGGTAAAATTGTTTGTGGTAAAGTTGTTACGTAAATTGGCATATTATTATGTTATTTTATATTTTATTAAAATCACTAATTGATTTGGAGGTCCCGAATAACTACTTGAGACGAATACAATAAAATCATTATTATTTAAGTTTGTTAAACTTAAAGTTGATGTAAAAGTTCCAGTATTAGTTGCTGATAAATTACTCGGTAAAATAGATGTTCCTGTAGAATTAAGTGTAGATGATGATCTTCTTTCTAAATTAAAATCAAGTGTTGATCCAACACCTAATGTAGTTCCAGTAATAGATAAAAGTTGTATATTACTTCCTAATTGTGCTATTGGTAATGTTAGTGGATAAGTAGGTTGATCTATCACCACACTTCTTGAAGTTATAGAATAACTTGCTATTGTAGTATATGTTGTTGAAGCAGAAGCAATTGTTAAATAAGTAGCAGAAGCAGTTGTAGTAGTTAAATAAACTGAATTATCATAACTAATTGTAGTTCCTGTTGCTTTAACAAACCCTGTTCCATTTAATGTAGTTCCTGAACCTGTTGGACCTTGAATACCTTGTGGTCCGGTTGGTCCAATAGGACCAACCGATCCTGACTGATTAGGAAAATTTAATCTAATTGTATCAATTTGAGATTGTAATAAAGATAGTGCTATTTTAGCATCATTGTTTGAAACAAAATCTAATTGAATAATTTGATCTAATGTATCTATTTTAATTATATTTGATATGACTAAAGTGGTTTTTACATTTTGTCCATTAAGGGATAATTTATTCAAATTAAATCTATCTCTAATTTGAATAATTTTATCCTCTGTATTTAATGGTAGTAAAAAACTATTTGATGTATAATTTGCCATATCATATATATTAAAATAATAAATTAATTATGTTAAACGTATTTGAACAGCATTACCATTTCTATATAAACCATATACCGGAACACCTGCTAATGCTGCTGCACTATCACTAGCCGCATTTCCTCTATCTATTACTTTACCATTTGGTGTAATAATCTCCCAGTAAGTGTTAAAAGTATCTGATGTATAAGGAGGAATTATATCTACTTTCATTTTAGTAGCAGTCATTGATTTTGGTTGTATGTTGTAAATCATATTTATATTTTTATTTTTAAATATTAATTTTTTATGGTTGCATAACCATATAGAAATAATTACACACTGTAGATATTGCAGGAGTAGATTTGAAGAAAATGGTAAAACTATTTGCCGTTGATGTTACATAATGTATCAAATCATAACTACCTGTTCCACCAAAACTGCTAGATTTAGTTACAAAAACAGATGGTGCTATAGAATATGGAGTAGAAAAACTAATACTAACTTGTTTTCCAGGTGATGTTGCTGTAAAAGTAATTTGTCCAGCAACATCTGATGATGTACTTACAAAAGAAGCTCCCGAAGCACTAAAACTATTTATAGTAGGTTGTTGAGTTCCCGAACCACCATAATGGTTAGCAGTTGATGTAGAACTTGATGATATACCCCCTGTAATACTTAAAAGACTTCCATTAAATGTTAGATTAGGTGCACCTGTAGCAGAGTTTGAAGTACCATTAGCTAACAATACATTATTTGTTGTTGTATTAGTTATTGATGAAAATCCTGCTCCGGTTGCACCAATAGGACCTGTTGCACCAACAGGTCCAGCAGGTCCAGTTCCTCCTCCTGATACAGAACTCCAAAATGGTAACCCAGAATTAATACTAAGAACCTGTCCTGTACTACCAATAGCTAACCTAGAAAAAGCACCTGATGAATTTCTATAATAAATATCACCTGTAGCATCACTACCAATACTTAAAGATAAAGTACCATTTATTGTAGCAAAAGCAGTTGATATGTTTTGAGAATATAAAGTATTCCATTGAAATGAAGTTGAACCTAAATTATAAGTATTATTAGTAGATGGAGCTATACCACCCAATGTTTGTAAAATTGCACCTGAAGCATTTACTGATGTATTACCTGAACCTAATAATAAAGTTCCACTAAGATAAGTTATTGTTGTAGAGCTATTTCCTATAACTGTAGTATTAGAACCTAATCCAGTTGTACTACTACCTATAACTATTTGATTTGATTGACCTGATCCTAATGGAAATGCTTGATAGCCTATTATTACCGATGTACTAATTATATCATTAGATATAGTTCCACCTGATATAAATCTACCTGCCCCATAACCTATTAATACATTATTTATACCAGTAGTATTATTTACTCCTGATTGCCATCCTAAAAATGTATTATTACCTCCAGTAGATGTTAATTTACCACTATTATATCCTAAAAATGTATTATTAGAACTACTCATTGATAAACCAGCATTTCTACCAATTATTACATTAAGTTGGGAAGATGTTCCGCTTTGTCCAGCAGATTCTCCAATATATATATTTTGATTTCCTGTTAAATTACTTAATCCAGAAGATCCCCCAATAAATATATTTTGATATCCTGTTAAATTATTATTACCACTATTATACCCTAAAAAATAATTTGCATAACCCGATATGTTATTTAATCCTGCTTGATAACCTATAAAAGTGTTTTGATAACCTGTTGAATTACTTAGTCCTGCTTTATACCCAAATACAAGATTATTTATAGTTGAACCTCCACCAAGTCCTATTAATACATTATTAACATATATATCATTAGAAAATGAAGCTGATGTTGCTTTTATATTTCCTTCACCCGTAATATAAGCAGTGCTTGTTGCTCCATAACTATATATAGATAATACTGCATTATTATCTAATCCACTCTGACCATTTTGAATAATTAAATCAGGATTTTCTGGAGTTGTTAAGATATCTGGATTTGTTGCTGAGTTATTAAATGCTTGTTGTAAATTTACGGTAGATCCTGTTGGACCTTGAATACCTTGACTACCTGTTGCTCCTGTTGGACCTTGAATACCTTGAATACCTTGACTACCTGTAGCACCTGCTGGACCTTGAATACCTTGAATACCTTGACTACCTGTTGCTCCTGTAGATCCTGTTGGACCTTGAATACCTTGACTACCTGTAGCACCAGTTGATCCTGTTGGACCTTGAATACCTTGAATACCTTGACTTCCTGTTGGACCTTGAATACCTTGAATACCTTGACTACCTGTAGCGCCTGCTGGACCTGTTGCTCCTGCTGGACCTTGAGGTCCTACAGATCCTGTACCTCCACTACCAGATCCTCCTCCGATAGTAAGGGTATTACCTAAACCATCATAAAATACCCCATTTATAACTTGAACTAAACGTTCATATGTAGTAGTTATTCTTAAACCAAATAAACTATATGTCATTTTTTAATTAATTTTTATTAATAAGTTATATATTAAATAAATCTATTCTTATAAAGATTGAGTTAATCCTGTAATTAATAACAATACCACATACGGTAATTGGATAATTAATTGTTGATTGTGTCATAATTTTTATTTTAATTTGATTGAGTTCCTAAAACTATTGTTGATAATTCATTAATAGCCCCTACTAATAAAGGTAATAAATCTAAGTATCGCAAACCTAATGTTTGATCTTCATCTTCTCCTGTATCAATTGCTTCTGGTAAAACTTGTTGAACGTCTTGTGCTATTAAAAATGGTCTTTTAGTTCCTTCTGGATCTGTAATAAATCTACCCATTAATGATCTTAATTTATTAATTTTTTCTAATGGAGTTTCAATTGGAACTAAATCTGCTTTACTTCTTTCATCCGATGTAGAAGTCCAAGATGTATTCCCTTGTGATAAATAAACACCAATACCATTATTAATAACAACTATTCTACCTGCTGATCCATTAGAAATAGCAAAATCATTTTGTCCTGGTAATCCTGTTAATGTGCTTGAATTACCATATTTGAATATATTTGTTATATAACCAGCATTATTTATTAATTGTAGATTTGATCTACCTGTGCTTAAATTATTAGTTATTTTAACTTTTAGATCCGAGTTTGATCCTAATATATCTAATCCTGACATATTGTAAGCATTCGTCCCAATACCTACATAGTTAGTAGATAAAAAAACATTATTATTAACTAAATAACCTGAATAAATTGTTGTAATAGATGTAGAACCATCAAAATAGTATCTTGCTTGTCCTGCTCCATCTGCTAAAACTACTACATCATTTAATGCCGCTCCTAATGCGTTAAAATTACCAATTATTGTATTGTAAGATCCAGTAGTATTATTATTACCAGCATTAAATCCTACAAATGTATTATTTGTTCCTGATATATTAGTTGATCCTGCTCCATTTCCTATAAATACATTACTTGCCCCTGTTGTATTAGCATAACCTGATTCCCAACCTAAAAATACATTTGTTCCACCAGTTGTAGTGTTAAGTCCAGCAGAATACCCAATTGCTACATTACCTCCACCAGTTGAATTATTTTGTAATGAGTTATGTCCTATCCCTATATTATATGTTCCTTGATTATATCTTAATGCGTTATTTCCTATCCCTATATTGAATACTGTGGAATTACCACCACCACTCATACTAAGATTA
>Ga0316218_1003261_pt1 | contig 13679 bp, 13 predicted proteins | sample TBH18003metaG_FD_203634 | JGI IMG/M metagenome (GOLD analysis project Ga0316218, IMG submission 203634) | Freshwater microbial communities from Trout Bog Lake, Wisconsin, USA - TBH18003 | ecosystem: Environmental > Aquatic > Freshwater > Lake > Hypolimnion/Profundal zone | place: USA: Wisconsin...
ACGATGCCGACGGCCAAAATCACGATACCGAGGTGCACCACCATGCCCGCCGTCGAGGGGGCGCCGATGGCGGCTTCCCACTCCCCCCGTCGCCGCGCCGCGCGAACGACACCGCGCAGGGTCCGTAGGGCCGAACCGGCCGCCACGGTGGCGAAGAAGATGGCCGCGAGCGCGGTCAGGTGGTGAACACCGCTCACCATCAACGCCACGATCACCACGAGACCGGACCACGCGCTAAAGCGGAGACGCTCCCAGAGCACCGCGGCACTGGCGCGGCGCCAACTCGCCAGGGGCGCAATCGCCATCAGTACGAGGAGCGCCACACTTAAGGGCGCCGCGACCGCCGCGAAGTAGGGCGTGCCCACGGTGACCTGACCACCGTTGATGGCCTGGTAGAGCAGCGGGAAGACGGTGCCGAGCAATACGACGATGGCGAAGCCCACGAAGAGAATGTTGTTCGCAACGAACATTCCTTCGCGAGAAAACGGGGTCTCCACGCCAACGACGGAACGCAAGCGATCGCCCCGCCAGGCCAGGAGGCCCACGCCCACCAGCACGACCAGGGCGAAGAAGCCAATGAGGAGGGGCCCGAGCGTTGAGCTGGAGAACGAGTGCACGCTCTGGAGCACGCCCGAGCGCGTGAAGAAGGTGCCGAGCACCGTGAGCGCGAAGGTGGCGATAGCCAGCGAGAGATTCCACACCCGAAAGAGGCCGCGGCGGTCCTGCACGATGACCGAGTGAATGTAGGCCGTCGCCGTGAGCCACGGCAATAAGGCGGCGTTCTCCACCGGGTCCCAGCCCCAAAAGCCACCCCAACCCAGCACTTGGTAACTCCACCACGCCCCGAGCACGATGCCCAGTGACAACGCGCCCCAGGCGAGTACCGTCCAACGACGCTGCTCGAGCGGCCAGGTTTCCTGCACGCGCCCCGTTATCAACATCGCCACCGCGAAGGCGAAGGGCACGCTAAAGCCGACAAAGCCGAGGTACAAGAGGGGCGGGTGTGTCGCCACCAGCGGGTTGTCTTGCAACAAGGCGTTCGGGCCCGCGCCCTGGAGCACGTGGGCCGGATTGTGCAAGAAGGGGTCGGCCGGTCCGGCCATGATGAGGGTGAAAAAGCCCACCACCACGAAGAGCACGAGCTCGGCCCACTGGACCACCGCGTCGTCACCCTGGCGTCGGTAGTAGTGCACCACGCCCACCACGAGGCCACTTAAGAGCAGCACCCATAACAAGAGTGATCCCTCGAGGGCCGACCACATGCCGGTGATGCAGTAGAGCAGCGGCGTAAAGGTCGCGTTGTTTTCGGCGACGTAGGCCAGCGAGAAATTGTGCGTGACGAGCGCCACTTGCATGTCGATAACGGCCACCACGATGCCGAGCAGGATTAACCACGAAAAGAGCCGGGCGTGGCCAGCGGTCCGGCGACGGCGCGCCACGCCGAGATCAATAACACCCGCGACCGCGCTCAAGAAACAGAGGTAGACCCCGAGGCGACCAATCCACACCGCCACTAGCGACTCGTTCCGTTCGGCGCCTTCACGCGATTCGGGTGTGCGGCGATGTAGGAGGACGAGTGCTTCACCATGATCTGGACACCATGAAAGGTCCAACCCTGCGCGCCGTGGAACGAGCCCACCACCACCACCGGGATGTCGGCCTGGAAGAGCTGGGGCGGGGTGCCGGCCGACTGCACGAAAATCTGGTGGTCACCCGAACCCGTGAGCCAGAACGAGGCCCCCGTCGCGGTTCGCGTAATGGACTTGGGCTTGACGACGCCCTCGAGGCGAATCTGGGTCGAACCAATTTTGGCCTTCTGCTGTATGACCTGGTCCACGGTGTCGAAGTAGTTCAAGTTACGCAGCAGGCCTTGGCTTAGGAGGACCATGACCGCCGCCACGAGCACGACGAGCACCCCAATAGAGCGCCACCGACTGCGATGACGTATGGTCGGCGCGGCGACGGGCGAAAGGTCGAGGTCAGTGCTGGCCACGGCGTCCTCGCCACCAGATGGAGAGTGCGTACAGACCTAATCCCCCGAAGCAGAACGCGTAACCGGCAATGACGTATTTCATTTCTGTCCACCTTCAGCGCGACGTTCGGCCAGACGGTTCTCGAGCGCGGCGCTCGCCCCCGATTCACGCGCGAGCTCTAAGCGGTAGCGGGCCCGCAGGAGCCAGAAGAAGAGGGCGGTAAAGGCCACGAACGAATAGAGGGTGTCAAAGAGCATGAGACCGTGCACCAGCAGGTTGCCGTTTTGCACCAGCACGGTGGCCCCCTGGTGCAGCGTTCGCCACCAGTTGACCGAGAAGTGTACGAGAGGCAAGTTCGCGGCCGCAACAATCGCGTAGACCCCCGACCGGCGCGCCCGCTGCACGGGGTCATCGTTCGCTCGACGAAGCGCGAGGTAGCCCACCTCGAAGACCCCCATGATGGCGGTGGTCGTCAACCGGGCGTCCCACGCCCACCAGACACCCCAGGTCGGGCGGCCCCAAATGGATCCAGTAATGAGCGTCAACGCAATAAAGATCACGCTGATTTCCATGGCGCAGTGGGCCACGCGGTCCATCGTCATGGAGCGACTGCGGGGCCAAAGGTAGAGCCCGCTGGCGATGACCGCGGTGCCGAAGGAGACGTAGAGGGCGACCCAAGCAATCGCCGGGTGAATGTAGAGCAGGCGAACCAGATCGCCCTGGACCTGGTCCTTCGGCGTCACGAAGAGGCCGAGCCAAACCACGAGGGCCAGCGACAAGAGCGTGAAGGATCCGAGTAAGCGGGGGGCGAGTTTTTTCATGATTCTTCCACTACACCGTAAAGGAGAATGCCCAGAGCCGTGTACACCACGAGGGCCACCAGCGAAATCAGCCACCACTGCCAGGTGGACTGCCCCGTGACGGCCGCACTAAAGGCGCGCTCGCCAGCGATGAGGAGCGGGGCGAAAGCCGGCAGGGAAAGCACGGGCAAGAGTGTGGCCGTTCCCGTGCCGCCACCGGTCAACGCGCCGTACAGGGTGCCCGCAACGGCGAGGGCCCCGAGCACGACCGCCACACTGGGGCTGGCGACGAGGGCGGCGTGGGCCGAGACGTGCAGCGCCACGACGGTCCCCGCGAGCAACACCGCACCGGTCATTAGAAGTTCAATGACGAGGGCCAGGGCCTTGCCGATAAAGACGCCGGCGGGGTCCAAGCCCAAGGTGGCGACCGAGGCCTTCGTGCCGGGTCGTTCTTCAATGGCGCGCGAGCGATTAATCATGAGCAGGGCCACGAGCAGCATCACGACGTAGAAGAGACCGGGGGCCACGCTCGAGTGGCCCGCGCGCGTTGGTCCGAGCGCGAGGCCGCACAAGAGTAGGGCCATGGCGCCAAAGGGCACCACCTGCCAGAGCAGCACGCGCGAGCGCATCTCGATCCGCAGGTCCTTTTGCGCGACCAACCACGCCGTCCTCATCACGAGGTGACCTCCTCACAGCGTCCACCGCGCAAGATGATGTTGCGCGTGGCCAGGGTGGTGCTTCGTAAGGGATCGTGCGCACTTAGTACCACGGTCGCCCCCTGGCCCACGACGTGGGCGATGAGCTCATCAAAGAATTCCTTGCCCTCGTCGTCGAGGGAGGCGTAGGGCTCGTCGAGAAGCCAGAGGGTCGGTCGACGAAGTAACAACCACGCCAGGCCGAGGCGGCGGCGCTGGCCCGCACTCAACTGCTTGGTGATCGTGTCACGACGGTGCCCGAGTCCGACGCGCGACACCGCTTCGTCGAGTCCGTCGAGGGGCCGGTTGAGGGCCCGGGCCGCGAAGGTGAGATTCTCTCGGACGGTGAGGTCGTCGTAAAAGGAGCCATCGTGGCCGAGCCAGCCCACCATGCGACGAATCGCGCGTTGGTGCGCGGCGTCGAGGGTGACCCCGTCAATAGTTCCTTGACCACTGGACAAGGGCACTAAGCCCGCCAGGAGTCGCAGTAGGGAGGTCTTGCCCGCGCCGTTGGGACCGGTGATGACGTTGACGGTGCCCGGAGCGATGTCGAGGGTCACGCCACTCAAGAGTGGGAAACCGTTTTCGACGACCACTGCGTCGACCAGGGACACCAGGGGGCGCTGCACCAGGGCCTAGCGCTGCAGCAGCTTCAAGTCGGCGGCCACCATCATGTCGATGAGGCCGTAAAAGTCAGTTTCGGGGCGCCACCCGAGGACGCGCTCGGCCTTGGTGGCGTCACCGACCAACAGGTCAACTTCGGCCGGGCGCAAGAACGCGGGATCGATGACCACGTGGTCTTGCCAGTTGAGTCCGACGTTGGCAAAAGCCACCTCGCAGAGTTCTTGGACCGAGTGCGTCTCCCCCGTCGCAATAACGAAGTCGTCGGGGGTGTCTTGCTGCAGCATCGCGTGCATGGCCGCCACGTAGTCGGCGGCGAATCCCCAGTCGCGCTTGGCGTCGAGGTTGCCCAGTCGGAGTTCAGTGGCCATGCCCAACTTGATACGCGCCACGGTGTTGGTGACCTTGCGGGTGACGAACTCGAGGCCGCGGCGGGGTGACTCGTGATTAAAGAGGATGCCGCTCGAGGCGTGGAGGTTGTAGCTCTCGCGATAGTTCACGGTGATCCAGTGGCCGTAGACCTTCGCGACCCCGTAGGGGCTACGGGGGTAAAAGGGGGTCTCTTCGTTCTGGGGCACGCTGCGAACGCGGCCGAACATTTCCGACGACGAGGCTTGGTAGAAACGAATCTCCGGATCAACGGTGCGAATGGCGTCGAGCATGCGCGTCACGCCCAGCGCGGTGGTCTCGCCCGTCAGGACCGGCTGGGTCCACGAGGTGTGCACGAAACTCTGGGCGGCCAGGTTGTAGACCTCCTGGGGGCGGTATTCGCGCAGGACATTGATCAGGGAGACCTCGTCGGTCAGGTCACCCGACACCAACGTCAGTTCGTCCTGAATGTGGCTAATTCGCTCGATATTCACCGTCGAAGTGCGGCGCATGAGGCCAATAACTTCGTAGCCCTCGCGCAGTAAGAGTTCGGCCAAGTACGAACCGTCTTGGCCGGTGATACCCGTGATGAGTGCGCGCTTAGGCAACGGAGATTTCCTTTATTTCTTTAGCGTCCGACAAGGGTCCAGCCTACTAAAGCAGTTCTCGTCATTGCCCTAGCCTTGGGAATCATGGCGCGTGTAGGGATTTTGAGCTTTCGACTCGGTGGAGTCGACGGCGTCTCGATTGAAGCGGCCAAGTGGGGGTGGGCCCTCGCCGAACTGGGCCACGACGTCCGCACGATCGCCGGCAGTGGCCTCGCCGACATCATCATGCCGGGACTCGCGATCGACGCCACCGTGGCCCCCACGGCGACGGAACTCCACGACGCCCTCGCGGGGCTCGACCTCGTGATCGTCGAAAACCTACTCTCGCTCCCGCTCAACCTCCCGGCCCGCGACGCCGTCGCTCACGTGCTCGCGGGTCGTCCCGCCGTCTTGCACCACCACGACCTCGCGAGTCAACGGTCCCACCTCGCCCACCTCGGGCCACCCCCGACTGACGCGCAGTGGCGTCACGTTTGTATCAACGCGTACTCGGCCCGCGAACTCGCGAACGTCGGCCTCGAGGCCGAAGTGATCCGGAATAGCTTCGACGTGGCACCACCACCCGGCCGGCGCGACGAAACTCGACGCACACTGGACTGCTCCAATCAACGACTCGTTTTACTGGCCACCAGAGTCATCCCCCGCAAGAACGTCGAGGGCGCGATAACGCTGTGCGACCAACTCGGCGCCACACTATGGATCCTCGGTGACGTCGAGGATGGCTACGACGACGCCTTCGCGGCGCTGCTCACCGCCGTTAGCGTGCCGATCGTCCGAGGCCTCCCCAATGGCTTTGATATTCACGACGCCTACGCCGCGGCCGACCTCGTCGTCATGCCCTCTACCTGGGAGGGTTTTGGTAATCCCACCCTCGAGTCAGTAACGCATCGTCGCCCGTTGGCGGTGTACCCCTATCCCGTGCTGGAAGAAATAACTGACTTCGGATTCACCTTCTTTGCCCTCGACGACGTCGTCGGCATCGAGGCATTTCTCGAACAACCCGACGTCACAATGCTCGAGCGCAACGTCACGGTGGCCCGGGAACACTTTTCACTGGCGAATTTACCCACCCGTCTCGGTCGTTTACTGGAAGGAATGGGGATTTCTTCTACCAATTAGGATGGGATTAATGGAATTTTCTGAAGAACGCCCGCAGCCCGGCGAACGCCGAGACCAGTTACTCCTCGTCGCGCGCAAAATCTTCGCCGAAAAGGGTTTTCAGTCCACCACCATGGAGGACATCGCCAAGGAGGCCGGCTTCACCAAGCCGATTCTCTACCAGTACTTCGATTCCAAGGTGGCGCTCTACCGCGAAATCGTCCAGGTCACCGGCGCCAACCTGTTGAATAGTCTCCGCACCGCCATCTCCGGCGTTGAGAATCCTCGTCAAAAAATTGAAACGGCCTTCGAGGTCTACTTCACCATGGTCGTCGATGAGACCGACGCCTTTCGCATTCTCTTCATTCACTCGCACGAGGGTGACACCCAGGGTGAACTCCGTCAGATCGAAATCGGTCTCGTGTCCTTCATCGAACCCCTCATCGCCATGCGCATTAAGCCCGACCACCGCCGCCAACTGGCCGCGGGCATCGTCGGTATCGCCGAAGGCGCCGCGACCGCGTGGCTTATGCAGCAAGAGAACAAGGGTTGGCCCACGCCCGGTGAGGGCGTCGCCACCCGTCTCGCCCACCGCAGCGCCACGTTGGCGTGGGGTGGCCTGCGCGCCACCGAGCAGGACTGAGTTATTCAGCAGTGCGGGGCGAGCCCCGTCACGGTACGAATCTTCTTGCCCACTCGGCAGCGAATGCTCTTGCCCGCCGGTGTCAGCAGGTAGTTCGTGACACTATTTGATCCGCCGTTGGCGTTCGACGCCACCACGCTCACCCCGTAGAACGTATTGGGCGCCACGTTGGTGAAGGAGCAGCCGTAGCTGCTGTTAAAGAGGTACCCGGCGTTGTTCGTTGTCGCCACTACTTGCCCACCTTTAAGCAGTGAACAGGTGTAGCTACTCGCGCCACTGTCAGGGGCGCCAAAAATCGCTTCGATCGTCGAGCCACTCAGCGACACCGACATGCTCGACACCGCGTCAGCGGGCTGCAGCGCTGGGGCTGGTGGCGCCACGACCTGCAGTGGTGCGCCGATGAAATTGCCGGCGCTGATGGTCGAGAGGTTGATGGGCGTTACCGCGAGGGCCGAAATGCTGTCGAACTGAATCTCGTTGGTCTCGTACCCCGCGCCGGTGGCGCCCGCAAATCCCCACGAGAGTTCTTTGGGGTAGCCCGTCGACGGATCGAGGTAGCTCGCGGGAATATTGGCGGCCACGTAGGCGTCGTAGCCCGGCTGGCCGGCGCGCGCCGTGGGAATCCAGCCGGTCTTCGTGACCCAGCCACCCGCTCCGATGGGCTGATAGGCGACGAGGTACTGCCCCGCCGGTACTTGCAGTTGCGTCGTGTTGGCGACCACCGTTGACGACGACGTGTTCAGAACGAATTCGACGTGAACGGCGGAGCCAGACCGCGTCGTCGCACTCGCGAGATTGAGCGCCGCTGGCGCCGAGTAGAGCCGATCGCTACCGTAGCCCGGCCCCTCCAGGGCCACGCCGGAGCGACCCAGGCCGTCAAAGTTGCCGTACGCGTCGAGACCAAAATCCATATAGCCATTGGTCAGGTTTTGGAAACCCAACCCACCACCGCCCCAGCCTTGCGTCGAGGGCAATGCGTTCGTCGAAGGATCGATAGCGGCGGTGAGAATACCTTCGCCGTCGGCGGGTCCGCCGTTCCATCCGGACTGACCTCCCGAACCCCACTCGTAGGTCGTAAAGCTCACATCGAGGGGCTGGCCGCTCGAAACGATTTGGTTGTTCCAGACCGTAGAAACGCCGATACTGCCATTGGCGTCGGTCAGTCGAAGCACGCCCGGTGTCGTGCCATCCCCGTTGTAATTATCGGCACAACCCGCCACCCCCGACACCGAGAACTGACTCTGGGTGGCGGTTAAACACGCACCCCCTAACGACGTCCACGCGGACGTACCCGTTCCCGTAAAGTCACTGAACCCGTACGGCGTCATATGGGGCACACCAGCCGTCAACACCGCGCTGCCGTAGGCGCCCGACGACGTCAAGGGGTTACTAAAGCCGGTGGCGCCAGAGGCGTTGACCACGGCGTAGATCACCCAGCTCAGGCTGCCACTCGTCATGGCGCCCAAATCCATCGTGAACGGCAAATACGGATTCCACATCATCGGGTCGATATTGCCATTGGTGTCTTGCACCAATGTCGCCCCACTACCGCACGTCGCCGAAGCGTTACCTAACGTCGCGGAGATGCCGAGGGTGTCGACGTTCGTCGCAATTTGAAGTGGCGTCTCACTGGTCGACCAACACACGTCCACCCCCGACAGTTTGTCCGTGTTGGGGTTCGCGAGTATCCCTAAGGTACGCGGATGGCGCAAGGCGTTGAAGAGCGATTGGTTCTGGTCCTGCACCATGCCAGCTAGGTGGCCGTGACCACCCGACAACGAGAGTTGTCCCGAGAGGCCGAAGGTGTCCGTGTAGTAGCCCGACACACTTATCGATGCTCCCACCTGCGAACTAAGGCCAATCGCGCTCGCACCAACCGTTGCCAGTACGAACAAGGCACTCACGAGAACACTCTTTAAACACCGCTCGAACATCCGCATCCCCAATTCATGAAAAACTTTTCAAATATTATTTGATTATGACACGACTGTACCTCGCCGAGGTGGAAAAGGGCCACTAGGTTTAAAACGGGGGTGGCGATGGGGACTCAACAGCGATCACTGGAAACGCAGGCCACGCTCTTAGCCGCCGTCGTAGATTTTTTACAAGGAAACGGTGACGCCGACTTTCGCGTGCCGGAATTTGCCAAAGCTACCGGCACATCGGTCGCGACGCTCTACTACCACTTTGGTTCGCGTGAGGGATTACTCGACGCCGCCTACATCGAAATCTTTCGGCAAATAATGGAACGGCAGATGACTGAAGTCGAGTTACTCGATCAATTAGTCACGACGCCCGAACAGATCATCGCGGCCTTTCGCTGGAGCATTAGTGATCCCTCGACGACTGAACAGCGCGTACGGGAGCGCCAACTGGTGCTGCGCGTCGTAAGTGCTGCCGCGGTGCGACCCGCGGTGCGTGAAGCGTTCGCAACGATTCAAGATCGCTACCACCAGCGACTCACCGAAGTAGTTGCCAGTCTCCAGGATCGAGATGTCCTCAATCGTCGCCTGAGCGCTAGTCAGTTGAGCGTGGTGCTCACCAACACCGTCTTAAGTCGCGCTATTGACGATCTCTCGCACGCCCCCCAGGACAACGAGAGTTGGGCGGACATTACTGAAGCACTACTGCGGACGTTTCTCAACTAGCTATTGGATGCGAATACCCGAAATCGAGCGCGCGATAACCAAGCGCTGAATTTCTGAGGTGCCCTCAAAGATCGTGTAGATCTTCGAGTCGCGGTGCCAACGCTCGACCGGGTACTCACGCACGTAGCCGTAGCCACCAAGGATCTGGATGGCTTCTTCGGTGATGTGCACCGCCGCCTCACTGGCGTAGAGCTTGGACATCGAGCCTTCCCCATTCAAGAAGGGCTGGCGCGTCGCGGCCATCCAACTGGCGCGCCACACCAAGAGGCGCGCCGCGTCGAGGCGCGTCTTCATGTCGGCCAACTTAAAGGCGATGGCCTGATTCTCGATGATGGCGCGGCCGAACTGCTTGCGGTCCTTGGCGTACTCGAGGGCGTACTCGTAGGCGGCGCGCGCGATGCCGAGCGCTTGGGCCCCCACCGCGGGACGGGTTGCTTCAAAGGTGGCCATGGCCGCCTGGCTCGAGGCCTTCTGGCCCTCGCGGACGCGGGCCAACTTCTCGTCGAGCTTCTCCTTGCCACCGAGTAGGCACGAACCCGGCACGCGGCAGTCCTCGAGGATTACTTCGGCCGTGTGGCTAGCGCGGATACCCATCTTCTTGAACTTGGCACCCTGGCGCAGGCCCGGCGTGCCCTCGGGCACGATGAAGGAGGCGTGACCGCGCGAACCGAGTTCGGGGTCCACGCTGGCGACGACCACGTGGACGTTGGCGATACCACCGTTGGTGATCCAGGTCTTGGCGCCGTTTAAGACCCACTCGTCGGTCTTCTCGTCGTAGACCGCGCGGGTGCGCAGGCTCGAGACGTCACTGCCGGCGTCGGGCTCGGAGACACAGAAGGCCGCGAGCTTGACGTCGTTGGGGGTACCAAAGCACTGGGGCACCCACTCCATCTGCTGCTCGGGGGTGCCGTTCGCGACGATGCCGGCGACACCGAGGGTGGTGCCCATCAACGCCATGCAGAGGCCGGCGTCGCCCCAGGCCAGTTCCTCGAGCGCGATCATCGTCGAGAGGCCGGTCTTATCGGCGAAGTTGTTCATCATGAACTCGAGGCTGTACACGCCGAGTTCGGCGGCGCGCTTGATGAAGTCCCAGGGGGTTTCTTCGCGCTCGTCCCACTCGGCGGCGATGGGGCGCATTTCGTTTTCGGCGAAACCGTGCAACCAGTCCTGGAGGGTCTTCTGGTCTTCGTTCAGCGTCATGGAGAAATCGGTCATCGGGGTTCCTTCGTCGAGAGAATTCCCTTGGATGTTACTCGCCGGTAAACCGGGGTGCCATCACGCCCCGGAAAAGACAGAGGGCCGGTTGCGAAAACGCAACCGGCCCTGCATCAAAATGTTTGGTTAATTCAGGATCACGCGCTTGGCGAGTGGGCCGCGGTCGCCGGGTTCGATGTCGAACTCGACCTGCTGACCTTCAACGAGGGTCTTGCGACCTTCGCCCTGAATCTCCGAGTAGTGCACAAAGACGTCCGGCTGGCCATCGACAGCGATGAAGCCCCAGCCCTTCTCGTCATTGAACCACTTAACGGTTCCTACAGCCACTATGGGCCTCCTTAACTTCTTGGGGATGATTTCGGCCATCCCCGGAGGGAACCACAACGGCAACCTCAATGACGACGTTACACGACAAATGCGCCGAATCCCTTAAAAACTTTGGAAATTGCGGAGGGACACCCCCGAACGTCTCACCAAGCGCCCCAATCGTTGTTAATCCCTTACAACAAGTGAAAGAACTTATGGCGCGAAGACTGTCAGGATGGAAACGTAATGAGTAGCCACCCGACGTCTGAAGAGCTCATCCTCAACATCGCGATCGACATGATTGAAGAGCTCGGTATTGAAGGACTGCGTATTCAAGACGTCTCGCGCGAGGCCGGTCTCGCGGTGACCTCGATCTACCACTTCTTCCAGAGTCGCGAGGGCCTCGTCGTCGCGGCTCAGGCCGAGCGCTTTATTCGCACCCACCGCGCCCTGACCGCGGAGTTCATGCAACAGGTCGCGGCCGCGCCAACCAGCGACGACTTGCGCCGCGTGATCCTCGACCGTATTACCTTCTTCTTCAGTCCGGGCCGCGAACTAGAACGCCTGCGGCGCCTCAACATTCTCGGCAGTGCCGTCTCGCGACCCGAGCTCGTCACGAAGTTGCGCGATGTCTTGACCCTCGTCAACGACGAGGCCGCCAAAACCATCACGATTGCCCAAGAGGCCGGACTCGTGGCTCGCCAGGTGGATCCCGCGACGACCGCGATATGGATCACCAGCCTGATTCAGGCGCGCAGCTTGATTGAACTCATTCCCCTCGACATTGATTACGACGAGTGGTCGCGGCTCACTATCACCGCGGTCACGAGCGCGCTGGGACTCACCCCCGACGAATAAGCGTGCCGGCGGCGCTGTCTTCGACAATCCAGCCGAGCGCCACCAAGTAATCACGAAGTTGATCGGCCCGGGTCCAGTCCTTGGCGGCGCGCGCCGCGTCGCGCGCGGCGACGAGCGACGCAGCCTCGTCGCCGACCTCGTCACTCGCCCCGCTCACGCTGAGCCCCATGGCCGCTAAGAGATCGCGAACGGCCGTTGCCAGGGTGGCGGCCTCGTCGGTGTGTCCGGCGTCGGCCAGGGCGTTGGCGCTGCTTACGGCCTCGAAAATCTTGGCTAAGGCCAGCGGCGTGTTGAGATCATCGGCCATATCGTTACTCACCGCGGTCACCAACGCATTAGCGGCGTCGGTGGCGTAAGGGTCTGACTTCGTCGCGAAGTCGTTGGCGTCGTGGGGGGCCAAGTCGAAACGCCGCGCCAGGGCGTCCAAGCGCTCGAGCGCGCGTTCGGCGTCGGCGATGGTCACCGGGGACACGTCAATCGGCGAGCGGTAGTGCGAACGCAAGACCAGTAAGCGGTAGGCCCGTTGGTCGGTCTGTTCTAACAAGTCGGTCAGTGAGGTGAAGTTGTTGAGCGACTTACTCATCTTCTCCTCGCCCACCATCACGAAGCCGTTGTGCGCCCAGTGGCGGGCGAAGGCCTGTCCCAGGGCGACCGCCTGGGCCCGCTCGTTCTCGTGGTGGGGAAACTTGAGATCCAAGCCCCCACAGTGCAGGTCGAAACCGTCACCTAAGAGGCCGAGCGACATCACGACGCACTCGGTGTGCCACCCCGGGCGACCCTCGCCGAAGGGTGTGGGCCAGCTGGGCTCGCCGGGCTTGGCGGCCTTCCAGAGCGCGAAGTCGAGGGGTGAGCGCTTCTCCTCATTCGCCTCCACTCGCGCCCCTGCGCGCAGGGAGTCGAGCGACTGGCCACCTAAAAGGCCGTAGTCGGGCACCATCGAGACGTCGAAGTAGACGCCGTCGCTGGTGAGGTAGGCCACGTCGCGCGCGAGTAGTGACGAAATAAGGCTGACCATCCCGCTGACGAACTCGGTGGCGTGCGGGCTGTGGGTGGGCTTGGCGACCCCAATGAGCCCCATGGCCCGCCACCACTCGGCCTCCCAGTGGGCGGCCACCTCGGCCTCAGTAATCCCCTGCGTGCGGGCCAAATTGATGATCTTGTCGTCAATGTCGGTGATGTTGCTGACGTAGTCAACTTCGAGGCCCAGAAACGTCAGCCAGCGCCGGGCGACATCCCACACCAGGGAGAAGCGGCCGTGACCCAAGTGGGGGTAGCCGTAGACCGTGGGCCCACAGACGTACATCGACACCGCCCCGGGGGTGCGTAAGCGGAGGTCTCTCACCTCACCGGCGGCCGAATCGTAGAGGCGAATCACGGTTCTAGACTAAATCAACTATGTCTGACACCTCGCCCTTCGCCGCTCGCGTCCCCGAAAAGCCCACCGTTGACGGCCTCGAGGGCCGCTGGCTCGCGCGCTGGGACGACGAGGGCGTCTACACCTTCGACCGCAGCGCCACGCGCGACCAGGTCTACTCCATCGACACGCCCCCACCCACCGTCTCGGGCTCGCTGCACATCGGCCACGTCTTTAGCTACACCCACGCCGACCTGATCGCGCGCTACCAGCGCATGACCGGCAAGCAGGTCTTTTACCCCATGGGCTGGGACGACAACGGCCTACCGACCGAGCGTCGCGTCGAGAACTACTTCGGAGTGCGTTGTGACCCCTCGCTCCCCTACGACCCCCAGTTCTCCCCGCCGGAAAAGCCCGACGACAAGAACAAGGTCTCGATCTCTCGCAAAAACTTCGTCGAACTCTGCCAGATTCTCACCGCCGCCGACGAG
>Ga0316218_1003272_pt1 | contig 13652 bp, 13 predicted proteins | sample TBH18003metaG_FD_203634 | JGI IMG/M metagenome (GOLD analysis project Ga0316218, IMG submission 203634) | Freshwater microbial communities from Trout Bog Lake, Wisconsin, USA - TBH18003 | ecosystem: Environmental > Aquatic > Freshwater > Lake > Hypolimnion/Profundal zone | place: USA: Wisconsin...
AAGTCGTCGAGGCAGTACGTCAGGTTCGAGACTGGTCGAAGGCACTGCCTTCGCGAGGTGTGGACGCTACTTATTCGTCAATGGTGAAGGGCTTGTGCACTTCACCCAAGGTGATACCGGCGGAATGCAAGTCCCCAGCTTCACCACGAGCCATCTGGGCCTTCAGTGCAGCACGCTCCCAACGCTCTTCCACGCGACCGTACTTCCAGTACGAGAGAGCGAAGACCCACGTGAAGATGAACATACCGACAATGACAAAACCGGCCTTGTTGATGTTGAAGTTGTTGGCGTAGTTCCAGAGGCCACCCTTGAGGTTCGCCTCAGAAGCGAGCACCTGCATCAGTTCTAAGGTACCGATGTAGAGCGACACGAAGACACTCAGGCCGGTAATGGCGATGTTGTAGTACACCTTGCGAACGGGCTTCGAGAAGGCCCAGCCGTAAGCGAAGTTCATGAACGATCCGTCAATGGTGTCGAGCAGGCTCATGCCCGCCGCAAACAAGATGGGCAGACTGAGAATGGCCCAGAAGGGAAGACCCTCAGCCACCGCAGTACCGGAGAGCACCAGGAAGGCAACTTCGGTCGCAGTGTCAAAGCCCAGGCCAAAGAGAACACCAATGGGGTACATCTTGCCGGGACGGTCAACGGAACGAGCCAGTGGCCCGAAGAAGCGCATCATGAAACCGCGACCGTTGAGGTGCTTTTCCAGTTCAGCGTCGTTGAAGCGGCCTTGGCGCATCTGCACGAAAATCTTGACGATTCCTATGAGAACGACCAAGTTCAAGATGGCGATGATGTAGAGAAAGCTGCCCGACACGATGGTGCCGATTAGACCGCCGTAGTGGTGAAGTCCCGAGTTTGAGTTTTTGACTTCTGCACCGAGTGCCTTGGCACCAAGTCCGAGCAACACCGTGAGAGCAAACACGACCGATGAGTGGCCCAGTGAGAAGAAGAAGCCCACGGACATCGGGCGCTTTCCTTCTTCCATGAACTTACGCGTCGTGTTGTCAATGGCCGCGATGTGGTCGGCGTCAAAAGCGTGGCGCATACCCAAGGTGTAGGCCAAGATGCCGGTGCCAACACCGAACATTTTTCCTGAGCCGATGTTGAAGTGGCTGTCGGCTGCGATAAACAACAGTGCGAAACCGAGGACGTGGAGAAACACCACGAAGCCAAACATTGTGTAGAGGCTTCGCCATTCCTTAGGCGAGAAGGACGCCTGAATCTTCTGGCGACGCGTTATAGGCGCAGTAATCGTGGTCATGCGGCCACCTTAATAGGAACTAATCCTAATAAGTTCAATCGGGATTCACTCTACTGGGCAGACCGCTTCATGCCTGACCGCTCTCCCCTGGTCACGAAGGAATTGGCAATCTTCGCCGACGCCTCGTCGATCATCTCGTCACCCATCATGAGGGCCCCGGTGTGGTCTTGTTCGGTAGCTACCCGGTAGGTGTCGAGGATGTCGTAGGACTTGTCAAACATCTCTTGGCTCGGCGAGAACACGTCGTTCAAGACCAGTGCCTGATCCGGCGTGAGAGCCCACTTGCCGTCGAAGCCGTACGATGCGCTGATGCCGGCGGCGAAGCGCAAGGCGTCGAGGTCGCGCACCTTGAGAAACGGTCCGTCAATGACGTGGAGTCCGTTAGCTCTTCCGGCCATCAAAATCTTGGCGAAGACGTAGGAAAAAGGGTTCGACGCTTGGGCCGTATGAATTGTTTCGTCGATGGTGGTCACCGGCATACCAATCGATGCGGCAAAGTCGGCGGGACCGAACACAATTGATTCCAGGCGAGACGAGGCGGCGCAAATCTCCTCCACGTTGATGAGCCCTTCAGCCGTTTCAATTTGTGCCTCAATACCAATGTGACCCACTGGGAGTCCGGCGTTCTTCTCCACTTGCGTGAGCAGGAGGTCCATGGCCACGACGTCGGACGCCTTTTGCACCTTCGGCATCATGATTTCGTCGAGGCGCGGTCCAGCATTTCCGACGACGTCGATCACGTCACCGTAGGTCCAGGGCGTGTCCCACGCGTTTACTCGCACGCAGAGCACTCGGTCGTCCCAGTCGAGAGTTTGGATGGCGTTCACTACTTTGGCCCGGGCCGCCACCTTCTCGTTCGGGGCCACGGAGTCCTCCAAGTCGAGGAAAGAAAAGTCCGTCGTGGCGGTTGGTGCCTTCGCGAGGAATCGGTCCGAAGACCCGGGGGTTGAGAGGCAGGAGCGACGAGGCAAGTGGCGAGAGCGAGCAGACATAAAGTTGAGCCTATTGCCCAATACCCCCGCTGACTAGGCAGAATCCAGGTTTCGCCCAGTTTCCGGTAAGACCACCTTTGACCAGGTATTTTGCGAAGTTCTTACCAGTTTTGGATGAACTTTTACCCCCAACGGGACTAACCTTAGAGACGTGACTGACGTCGTGCGCATTGCGCCACCGACGCTACGGCCATCCAAGGGACTTCAGCTGTCCCGGTGGACACTGTCCATTTTGGCTGTCGTCGCAGTGTCCCTGAGCACTGTGGCTCTATCGTCACGTTCCGCCTCGGCTTCCGGGTTGGCGTCGGAGAAGGCCAAGGCCGCATCCCTCCTCGCTCAAATCAACCGCATCAATGGTCAGGTGGAGGCCCTCGGACAGTCCTACGACCAGGCCCAGCTCAGACTCGACCGCATTAACTCACAGATCCGCAACACCCGAGCCACGGTGGCGGCCATTCAGTCGAACGTCAACAAGGGAAACGCCGCGCTACGGGCTGACGCCATCTTCGCCTACGTCACCAATGGGGCTAACAGCGCAAACAACCCCCTCTTTTCGGGCTCGGCGTCGAAAGTGGGTGCCACCAACGTGTACAGCCAGTTGGCCGAAGGAAACATTTCGAGCACCATTGCCGGCCTCAAGAACTACAAGATTGAACTGACCCAAGAACGCGCAGCGTTGCAGTCAGAGCAACGCCAAGCGGCCACCGCAGCAGCTAGTGCCGCCCGGGCGTACCACTCGGCGCAGGGTCTTCAGTCAGCCCTCGACGCCACCCTGCGTCAGGTGAAGGGAAAGATTGCCCGGTACATCGCAGCCGACGAGGCTGCTGCCGCTCGTAAGGATGGTCGTCGACTCGCCACTGCCAAGCCCGTCAAGGGCTTCCCCGCGCCGCCACCAGACTCACGCGCGAACATCGCCATTCGGGCCGCGCTCTCCTACGTGGGTGTCTGGTACCGCTGGGGTGGCGCGAGCCACTCGGGCGTTGACTGCTCCGGTCTCGTCATGCTCGCCTACGACGCTGCGGGCATTTCTCTCAGCCACTACTCAGGCGCTCAGTGGGAGGAAACCGAACGGGTCCCCCTCTACGACATCCAGCCCGGTGACCTCTTGTTCTACGGCTGGCACGGTGACGAACACGTGGCGATGTACCTCGGTCACGGCATGATGGTCGAGGCAGAAATGACCGGTACGCGCGTCCACGTCACGCCAGTTCGACTCGGGTACGGCTTCGCCGGCGTCGGTCGCCCCCGAGGCTAGGCGTGTCCGGCTTTCCCACGTCGTTCCACCTCGGCCCGCTGGTCTTTCACACCTACGGACTGGGTCTCGCGATTGCGGCCTACGTCACCTTTCTGTACGGTGAGCGTCGACTACGAAACGCTGGCTGGTCAGTCGCACTGTGGGGCCGCTTTACTGGCGCACTCATTGTGGCGGGCCTCATCGGTGCTCGACTCGCCAACATCGCCACCAACTGGAGTTACTACCGCGGTCACCCCGGTCGGTGGATCGCTGTCTGGCAGGGTGGACTCGCTAGTTTTGGCGGCATTGCCTTAGCCCTCCCGGTTGGCCTCTACCTCGCCAAACGGTACTGGTCCAGCCAGTTGCTTCTTCGCTTGTGTGACCTTATTGTGCCCACCCTCGTTGCCGGATGGGCCCTCGGTCGCGTTCTCGGCCCCCAGTTCATGGTGAACGGTGGCGGTCACCTCACCCACTCCTGGATTGGTATGCACTACCAAGGTCAGTTCGGCAAACGTGTGCCGGTGCCACTGATTCAAGGAGCTGAGGATGGTGCGCTGTGGTTCGTGCTCCTTCGCCTCGAGCGCTCTTCGTGGTTCAAAGTACGAGGCCGCATCTGCGCTACGGCAATGATTGTGTGGGGCCTTGTTCGCTCGCTCGACGAGAAGCTGCTGCTCGGACAACAGTCCCACTCAGGATCCGACGGCGTTCAGATCGCCGGTGCCGTCCTGGCGGTCGCCGGTGTCTTCATTCTTCATCGGACGCTCCGCAGCGACGAAGCACCACTGTCGTAAGAGTCAATGTCACACCCGTATGTAAGGGTCACACTGTCCCGACGTGTCGGGTAGTTTGCTTTTACACCAGGAGAATACGTGCCACCTCAGTCCACTTCCTTTGACCGCGACAAGGTCGTCCTTCGCTTGCAAGAGTTGCTCAGCGAGACGCCGGGCCTCAACGCTTCAGAACTAGGTCACAAGTTGGGACTACACAAGAGCGACATCAACCCGATTCTCTACAACGCCCCGCAGTTTGTGAAGAGTGACGACACGAAACCCAAGTGGTTCTTCGATGCGACGGTGCCCGCTGACGCTCCCCCAGCGAAGAAGAAGTCCACCCCGAATATCAGGCGCGACATCGACGACGTGCCGCCGATTGACCTCTCGGAGTATGAGCCCCTCGAAGAAGAGGAACTCGATCCAGAACAAATAGCCCGCTTCTTTAAAGAAGCCACCGGAGAGCGTCCTCAGTTTCGGCCCATTGAGGTATCTCCTGACAATCCGTTTCAGCTCTACCCCTGGCAGCAAGAAGCGCTGGCCGCCTGGGAGCTCTGGGGTCACCAGGGCATCATCGACGCCGTGACCGGAGCGGGCAAGACGCGCCTCGCCGTGGCCGCTATTGCCCGACACCTCGAGAGTGACGGACGGTCCCTCGTTATCGTGCCCACCATTGTGCTGCTGCACCAGTGGGCCGACATTCTCAAGAGTGCAATTCCCTCGTGCACCGTTGGCAAGGTCGGCGACGGATCAGACGATGACCTCCGGGACTTTGACATTGTGGTGGCCGTGGTGGCGTCGGCGAGAAACCGAGTGTTCAAACTCGCCGGAGCTCCAGGGCTCTTGGTGGTGGACGAATGCCACCGTTCAGCGAGCGAACACAACCAGCGGGCCCTCGACGAAAACTTCACCAAGCGTCTCGGGCTCTCCGCCACTCACGAACGTATGGACAAGGCCCACGAAACGGTACTGCTCCCCTACTTCAAGCGAGTCGTCTACTCCCTCGACTACGAGCGGGCGATCAATGACGGCGTCATCACCAATGTCCGCGTGGCCTTTATCGGGGTCAGCTTCTCCGAGGAAGAAATGGCCCTCTACCAAAAACTGGTGCGAGAGCTCCAGACAGTTCGGCGCAAGTTGATTCGTGAGTTTGGTGTTCGCCCCGGCCCCTTCAGCGTGTTCCTCGACGATGTCGTACGGCTCACGAGTGGCGGCCCCGGCACGATGAAGGGCGGCATTGCGGCTAATCGTTGGCTCACTATGTGGCGTCAGAAGCGCGAACTTCTGGCGGAGACACCATCGAAGCAGCTGGCCATTGCCCAACTCACTGGCGCCCTGCGAGACGCCGACCGTTCACTGCTCTTCACGCAGTCCATCACGTCGGCGAACACGATTGCCCAGTTGCTCGGTGAGCGTGGCGTCACCTGCGAGCCGCACCACTCAGAGATCTCGTCTGAAGAACGTGAAGAGATCATGACCAGGTTCGCCGATGGTGAGATTAAGGCGTTGGCGTCCGTGCAGACCCTTGAAGAAGGCGTTGACGTTCCCGATGCTGACTTGGCCGTGATTGTTGCCTCTTCCAAGCAACGTCGCCAGATGATTCAACGAATGGGTCGAGTCATGCGACGCAAGGCCGACGGCCGAGACGCACGCTTCATTATTTTGTACGTCAACAACACCGACGAAGACCCACTGCGTGGGGCCCACGAACTCTTTATTGAGGAGTTGCTCGCGGTGGCTCGGGAGTCCAGTATCTTCGACCTGAACTCGCAGATTGATGAGATGCGCGCCTTTTTAGATCCGGCTCGCCACTAGGGCGTCGCGGCTCTTAGGACAGTGCGTTCCACTCTTCATCGGTGAGGACGCCCAGCTTGGTAACTGCTGACAGCTCGGTGTCAATGGCAATGCGGTCGTCGGCAATGTAACTCACGTTGCTCAGTCCGAGGCGACGCCATGGTTGGAACAATTGGCGACCGGGGGCTTCCTTTGAGTAGATGCCTCGCACCAGAATGCCCTGCTCCCCAGCGGCCACAATGACGGCGGGACGGAGCTTCGACTTCTGCTCTGGCGCCTCAGGGTCGACGGCGTCGTAGGGAACGTCAGCGGTGACGACCGTGCCGCTCAGAACGTGCGACGGGTCAAACTTTTCCAGCTCGAGCGGCGTCAAGAACAGTTGACGGCGCGTGATCTCCGGTACCGGGACCGCGACTTCCTTCTTCTCAACGATTTTGGGGGCGGGCTTCTCCGCTGCCTTGTAGGGAACGGGTGGCGCAGTCTTGGGCTTCTTCTTCGTCTTTTCGGCTTCGCGACGAGCCTTGCGTTGTTCCTTGATGGCTGGGTCAGTTTCCTTTGGCGCCAAGAGCGACGTTGGGGCAGCGCCACTCTCGAGTTCGGGCAGTGCGTACTCGGGGCTTTCCTCGAGCAGTTTGCGACAGTGCGGTGCGGCGGGGAATTCTTCAGCCACCGCAAAAGCAAGGAGGGCTACGACGTCATCAGTCGTGGCGCCATTGGCAATGATCGTGTCGACCCCGGCACTCAGTTGATCAAAGTTGGGTGTTTCGGCATTGTCTCCCAGCGCGTCAATAATGGCCTGGAGGGGCTCGAGTGACAGCAGTTCCAGCATTCCTCGGACCGCGGCGATGGGGGCACTCGAGCAGAATGTTGCCACGTCGCGCTTTTGCTGCAGGTTGCGCAGTGGAATACCCACGACAGCGCTAATTCGAGCACCAGGACGAAGGTCGAGCGAATCAACGACCTCAAGGATCTTTTCAGCGGAGACCTTTAGAAGGCCGCGGCGGACGATTTCGGTAGCGCTGACTGACATGGGACTCTCACTTCGGGTACTCAAGTAAACCGCAACTGCGGTCTACTAACTCTAGGCCATGAGCATGCTCGTCTAGAGGGACGAAACGTCTACCCCATCAACAAAAGAGCGCTGTTCGAAGTAACTGTGGCCCAGTCCGGCAAAGGGCTTGGCTAGTTCGTGCGACACCGGTGCGTCAGCGCTGAGGCCAAAGTGCGCCAAAGCGGCGTCGACGTCGGCCTTGATTGGACCGCGCCCTACGAGGCTCGCGCGCTTGGCGGCAACCAGCGCAATGCCAACGGCGACGTCGTGGCGGTCGTGTTCGTGGGCAAAAGTGAGCTTGGCGACTTCGTGTTCAGCAATGGTGAAGGCGTAGCCTTCGCCCGGAGCCGGCGTTCCGTGTCCCGCACCGCGCTCTTGGCGAGGCGAACGCTGAAGTCCGGCCTTTTTGGCGCGCGAGAACTCTGGTGTCGCCGTTGGAAGAGTTGGACGAACTTCACCGGAAGCGGGAACTGGGGAAAAGGTCGGCTGAGTCACGTACCTAGATTAGGCGCTTTGCCACAAGACGAATTCACTGAATGGGTTAAATTGTTACTCGTTACTCCTAGCGAGCGAGGCGTTATCCGTGCACGAGATCAAGTGCCCCCACTGCCACCAGGCCTTCACCATTGACGAGGCCGGTTATGCCGACATAGTGAAGCAGGTGCGAGACGAAGAGTTCGATAAGGCCCTCGCCGACCGGCTGCACCTGGCCGAAATCGACAAGCAGCGTGCGGTGGAGCTCGCCCAAGCCACCCTCACGGCGGAACTTGAGCGAAAGGCCGCCGACCAGAACGCCGAGATTGAACGCTTGAAGGCCCAGGCCGAGTCGCTGTCACTGGCCAATCAGTTAGCCGTAAAGGACGCCGTCGCTGCTCTCGAAAAGGAACGTGACGCCCTCGCTAAGGACCTTGAAGCCAAGGAGGCCGAGAAGGAACACGAACTCACTGCCCTGAAGGAGCAGATGAAGTCGGCAGATCTGAGTCGCCAATTGGCAGTGCAAGAAGCGGTTGCGGCTCTCGAGAAGGAACGTGACGCTCTCGCGAAGGACCTTGACGCTAAAGAAACCGAGAAGCTCTTGCTCGAGTCAACCTTGAAGGAGTCGCACCAGGAAATCCTTCGCGCCAAAGAACAAGAGATTGAGTACTACAAGGACTTCAAGGCCAAGCTCTCCACCAAGATGGTGGGCGAAAGCCTGGAGCAGCACTGTGAGACGGAGTTCAACCGACTGCGTGCTGCCGGCTTCCCCCGTGCCTACTTCGAGAAGGACAACGACTCCTCAACGGGCTCGAAGGGTGACTACATTTTTAGGGACTTCGACGAGGAAGGCACCGAGTTCATTTCAATCATGTTCGAAATGAAGAACGAGAGTGAAACCACCGCCACGAAGAAGAAGAATGAAGATTTCTTCAAGGAACTCGACAAAGACCGCAACGAGAAGAACTGTGAGTACGCCATCTTGGTCTCGCTACTCGAGCCCGACAACGACTACTACAACGATGGCATTGTGGACGTTTCACACCGCTACCCCAAGATGTACGTTGTGCGTCCTCAGTTCTTCGTGCCAATCATCACGTTGCTTCGAAACGCCGCCCTTAACTCACTGAGTTACAAGGCCGAACTCGCACGAGTGCGCGAGCAGAACATCGACATCACGAATTTCGAAGAGGAACTCGACGCGTTCCGTAGTGGTTTCGCCAAGAACTACGACTTGGCGTCGCGCAAGTTCAAGGACGCCATCGCTGACATTGATAAGAGCATCAAGGCACTGGAAAAGGTGAAGGAGAGCCTTCTCGGTTCAGAAAACAACCTTCGACTCGCCAACAACAAGGCCGACGATCTCACGATCAAGAAACTGACGAAGAACAACCCGACCATGGCTGCGAAGTTCGAAGAACTCCGCAACGCCGGTCGCGAACTCAACGAGTAAGCGTCCTCAGTTACTTAGCAAACAGTGAGCCAGGATTTGTACTGGTCAAGTTCGCCGCGCACGGCCTTGGCGTAGGTCGACTGAATTGACTTGGTGATGGGCCCAGGCGTTCCCGAACCCACGATGCGGTCATCAACTGAGTGAATTGGCACCACTTCAGCGGCGGTGCCACTGAGGAATGCCTCGTCGGCCAAGTAGAGGTCGTCACGGCGCATTGACTCAAAGGCAAACTCGTGGGTCACTGGCTCGCCCGAGCGAAGCCCAAATGCTTGAAGGGCGGCGGTAACGTCAGCTTTGATGGGGCCGCGGCCGACGTGGCTCGCCCGCTTCGCAGCAACCAGTGCAATACCGACTGCGACGTCGTGGCGGTCGTGCTCGTGAGCAAAAGGCAGCTTTGCTACTTCGTGTTCAGAAATTGTGAACGCATATCCTTCGCCGGGCGCTGGGGTTCCGTGGCCCGTTCCGCGAACTTGGCTGGGGCTGCGCAGCAGACCGGCCTTCTTCGTACGTGAAAATTCAGGCGCTGGCGTTGGTGTGGTTGGTCGAACTTCTCCCGAAGTGGGAACGGGTGTGAAAGTTGGCTGGGTCACCCAACAGATTACCGTAGCGAATCTGTTGTTAGTCCATAAAGGCGCCGCCGTTTACCGACAGAGCCTCTCCGGTAATGAACTCGGCGTCATCGGACACGAGGAACGCCACGGCCTTGGCAACATCTTGAGGTGTTTCGAGTCGACCCAGTGGTGTGTCGTTGATCCACAGCTGCTTCACTTCCTCCGGTGTGGCCCCTCGTAAGTCCGCTTCCCACTGCAGCTCACGGGTCTGCATTGGTGTGGCAACAAATCCCGGGCATACGCAGTTCACCCGGATGCCGTGCGGGGCGAGTTCGAAGGCCATTGCTTGGGTGAGACCTAAGACCGCGAACTTTGACGCAACGTAGTCGGCCAGAAATGGCACCCGACCCTGCTTCGCGGCCATTGAGGCAGTGTTGACAATGCGTCCAGGCGTACCGAGCTTGATCATTGTCCGTGCCGCAACTTGCCCACAGAAAAAGACACCGTAGGTGTTGATTTCGAAGTTTCGACGCAGGTCTTGCGGCGAGATGTCGACGAACCGCTGCATCTTTGAAATGCCGGCGTTTGACACCCACACGTCGAGGCGTCCGTGCTCGCTCACTACATCACTCACAACTTTTTCTGAGGAGTCAGGGTCAGCGACGTCGAGTCGCATTGCTTGCGCACTCGCCAGCCCACTGGCCACCGCCTGTGCACTCTGTTCGTCAATGTCGGTCACGACAACGTGAAAACCCCGTTCACTCAACGTGGTGGCGATTGCCGCCCCAATGCCGGACCCCGCTCCAGTGACAACTGCTACTGATTTTGACATTACAAACTCCTTGCTAGACGGTGAGAAATTTCGGTAGTGGCACTCGTGAGGGCAACGTAGTCCGCGTACCGCTCGTTGTAACGGGTGACGTTTTCGGGGTTCGGCGAAATAGTTTCACCCTCTTCTAAGTGACCCACGACGTAGGACCAGTCATCAATGACTCCGGCACCAATACCGGCAATAACGGCCGCTCCGTAGGAAGCCCCCGGGTGATTGATTATTGAGTGCAGGTCACGACCTAATACGTCGGCGAGAATTTCGCGCCACAGTCGAGACTTCGATCCACCATTCGTGACGGTGGTGTGAGTGATGTCGAGTCCGCCACTACTAAAGACGTCAAAGTGCGAGCGAAAACCGTACGCGATGGCCTCAAGAAATGAACGGTGAATGTCGCCACGTGTCGAAGCGAGGTGTAGTCCCGCGATGACCCCGCGCAGATCAGGGTCGTGCAATGGGGTCTTCTCGCCGAGAAAATACGGCAGGGCCACGAGAGCACCGGGGGCTGACTGGCTCGCCTCGGCGTCCAAGGTTTCTAGGTCCGCACCACCCAAGAGCGACTGCTCCCAACGAAGTAGCGAACCACTCGTGGCCATGCAACCGTTCGGCAACCACTTGCCGGGAATGGGGTGGGCATCTAGGTAAAGGCGCGGATCGAGATGAACGTCATCACGAACAGCGAGGATGTCACCGGCCCCGCCAAGCTTCACTAAGCAGTCACCTTCTTTGGTGAGCCCAGCACCGTAGGCCGAAAGCACATGGTCGGCTCCACCCACCACAATGGTGGTTCCAGCCACGAGGCCAGTTGCTTCTGCAGCATGGGTCGAAACTTCACCAACTACGTCACCGGGATACCGCACCGGCAGAGCTTCTGGCCACGTCACCGCTGTGGCGTCATAGACGTCACTGAGGGGCTCCATTGAAATTCGGTACAGGCCACTTTCGAGCGCCCAGTTGTATTCGACGTGGCGCTGCGCCCCTAATTGCACTGACAACCAGTCGTAGGAACCCATCAGCGCACTCGTTGAGGACCAGACTGCAGGCTCATTTCGAGCCAGCCACAGCGCCGTTGGGGCAACGGATTGCTGCGAGAGCACTGAACCCACGAGAGACAGCAAATCAACGTGAGCGAGTCGTTCGCGGAGTTCGCCAATTTCCTTTGTCGCTCGGGCGTCGTTTTGAAGAATGCCTCGACGAAGTGGTTGATTGTTTTCGTCAACGACAACGACCGCCGGCACCATTCCCGATACCGCTACTGCGCCAACGTGACTCGCCAAAACACCGGGTGTGGTCAAGAGTTCACGAATCGCCGAGCAACTCGCACTCCACCACTGCGCCGGATCTGCTTCGGACCATCCCTGGTGCTCGCTGAACTGACTGACTTCGTGCGTCGCTGAGGCGAGGATTCCCTGTTCAGCGTGGAGCAACGTTGCCTTCACCCCGGATGAACCGAGGTCGATGCCAATGAGGAGCGGCTTCGAGTTAGGCACTTCGAGCAGCGTCGACGAAGCGCTTCACGCGCTCGGGGTCAACTTCATTCCAGGTGTAGCCGTCACGCTTTAGGTCACTGCCAACAATGCACCCGTCGGCGTACTTAAAGAATTCCTTGATGGTGCCAGACTTCGCTCCCGTATTGAGCAGAACTGGAATTGACGGATCAACTGCTTCGCGAACCTCGGCGACCGTTCGCACGTCAGGCTCAGATCCAGCCATTGGACCCGACACCAATATCACGTCAGCCAGCGATGAAACCACCGTGGACTTCGCCATCTGGGCTGGGGTGCGCTGACCAATTGGTGATGCGAACTCCGGTGTGATGTTGGCGAACACCGCGAGGTCGTCGCGACCAAACGCCCGACGATTACGAAGAAGCGTCGCGGCGTCGGGGTTCCACGGACCCATGTCGGACTCCCAGGCGCCCGTAATTACTTCGCGCATAAACGACGCACCGGAGCCAACGGCAATGGCCATTGCGCACTGGGCGTCCCAGAGAAAGTCCACACCAAACGGGCGGTCATCGGGCTTGCACTCTGTCGCGACTCGCGTCATCACGGCTGAAGCTTCAAGCCCCGCGTGCAACTGGTACGGACGGTCACCTTCATTGCAGAACAAAATGGCGTCGAAGCCACCTTCGAGGAGTAGTGCGGTGTCACGCTTGACGTGGTCAATGAGACCTTGGACACCGAGCTTCTCGTCGAACAGTGGCGTACCGGGAAGTGGTGGTACGTGCGCCATTGCGATGAGGGGCTTCTTGATGTCAGGGAAAATGGCGGAAAAGCGGGACATACTTATTTCTCCTCTGTGAAGGGCTCGACGTGGAGCAGTTCCACGCCTCTTTCATTAATTCGGTGAAGCGTTTCGTTGCTAGGTGATCCGTTGGTGATGAGGACGTCAATGTCCTCGATGTCAGCAATTGTGATGAACGCCACTTGATTGATCTTGGAGGCGTCAGCGAGCACGATTTTGCGCCGTGCAGCTGACAGTGCTGCCTTCTTGACGTACGCGTCATCGAGGTTGTACTCACTTATTCCAGTGACGTCACTCACGCCAGCCACGCCAATGAAGTAGGCGTCACAATTCAGGTCCGCGAACGACTCTTGGGCCCGGGGACCCACCAAGCTCATTTCGCCGTAGCGGACGGTTCCGCCGGTAACGATGGTGCGCACCAGCGGCTTGTTGCTGAGCTCGGTGGCGATAAGCAGTGAGCTGGTAATGACGGTAATGGAGAGTGTGTCGGGAATGGCTTTGGCCATCTCGTGGGTAGTTGATCCACCGTCCAAAATGATGGTCTCGTTCTCTCGCAGTAGAGCTACGGCCGCTAGTCCAATCCGGCGCTTCGCGTCACTCATTGACGCCGCCCGCTGAAGAATTGGAGGTTCGAAGGAGCGGCTCTGCACCGAGATGGCTCCACCACGAATGCGACGAGCCAAACCTTCGAGCTCTAAGAAATCAAGGTCGCGACGGATGGTCATCTCCGACGTTCCAAAGGACTCAGCCAACGCCACAATGGTTGCTTCGCCATCATCGCTGAGTCGCTGAGCTATCAAGCTGCGCCGGGTTTTCGAGTCCATTTTGCTACTTTATGTGAATTTTTAACAAGAAACAAACCAAGAATGAGAAATTTTCACAAATTCTGGCACTTTATTAACAGTTACTTAGGTTGATCAAAATCAGCCCAACCGGCCCGGTCACGCCAATGTCCACCGGTTCGAAGGACCTCGAGAACGGCTCGTTGTACCG